>WNGB01003194.1_pt1 | contig 28807 bp, 32 predicted proteins | sample 5400681 | NCBI WGS metagenome assembly WNGB01 (sample SAMN13153367, study PRJNA577476) | soil metagenome | isolation source: 115 cm soil or saprolite under grassland replicate 2 | place: USA:California | collected 2016-06-15
CCATCCCGGACATCGAAAAGGAGAGTTTGGTAGGACATGGCGGAATCCTAACTCCACAAGGCGCGGACATGCAAAAGCTAGGTGCACAGACGGTTGCCTAGTTTTTGCATGTCCCAGCATTAGGTTCACGCCGTGCCCATCCAAGCGATATCGTGGTCTTCGAGCGGTGCAGTCCGGATCATTGATCAGCGCGCGCTCCCCGAGGCCGAGATTACAGGGGATCTCGAGAGTGCGGAGTCCGTTGCGGAGGCCATCCGGCAACTGCAGGTGCGCGGCGCGCCGTTGATCGGCATCGCGGCCGCGATGGGGCTCGTGGCAGCCACGCGCGACCAGCGCGGCGCGCCGCGCGCCGACTTTTTGGCACGTCTGCAGGAGCTGGCCGCCCTGCTGCTGGCCGCGCGCCCAACGGCCGTGAACCTGCGCTGGGCGCTCGAGCGCATGCTCCACGTCGCCGAGGGGACCCCGGGGGAAGGCGGGGATGTGTGGGAGCGGCTGCGCGTCGAGGCGACGACGATCTGGGAAGAGGATCGCGCGATGTGCCGCCGCATCGGTGAACACGGCCTCACGCTCCTGTCCGATGGCGCCAATGTGCTCACGCACTGCAACACGGGGGCATTGGCAACTGGCGGCATCGGGACGGCGCTCGCGCCGATCTATCTGGCGCACGAGCAGGGCCGGCGGGTGCACGTCTACGTCGACGAGACGCGGCCGCTGCTGCAGGGCTCCCGGCTCACGATGTGGGAGTTGGGACACGCCGGAATCCCCTGCACCTTGATCACCGATGCCGCGGCCGCCACGCTGATGCGGCAGGCCAAAGTCGATGTCGTTCTGGTTGGCGCCGACCGGATCTGTGCCAACGGCGATTTTGCCAACAAGATCGGCACGTATGGACTGGCCGTGCTGGCGCGTCATCACGGCGTGCCGTTCTACTGTGCCGCGCCGTGGTCCACGGTCGACGCGAGGCTGGCTGAGGGCGACTTGATCCCGATCGAGCAGCGCTCGCCGGCAGAGGTTACCGTCATCGCGGGCCGGAGGGCCGCGCCGGAGGGGGCCGATGCGCTCAATCCTGCCTTCGATGTCACGCCGGCGCGCTACGTCACGGGCTTCGTCACCGACCGCGGGATCGTCCAACCACCGTTTGCGGAGGGGGGAGGGGAGTCGCCATCATGACCGCTGTCCTCGCGCTCGATCAGGGAACCACAGGCTCCACGGCGCTCGTCCTGAGCGCCGACGGCCGCGTGCTCGGCCGCGGCTACCGGGAGTTCACGCAGCACTTCCCCTCGCCGGGAGAAGTCGAGCACGATGCGGAGGAGATCCTGCGCGTCACCGTCGAGGCCGCGCGCGAAGCGATACGCCAGGCGGGCGTGACCCCGGCGGCGATCGGTATCACGAACCAGCGCGAGACGGTGTGCGCATGGGAGCGCGCGACCGGCCGCCCCGTCCATCGGGCGATCGTGTGGCAGGATCGCCGGACCGCGGCGCGCTGCGCGCAGCTCGAAAAGCAGAAGAAGGCGACGCTGGTGCGCTCGCGCACCGGCCTCGTGCTCGATCCCTACTTCTCCGCCACAAAGATCGAGTGGCTGCTCGAGCATGTGAAAGGATTGCCGCGGCGCGCGGCCGCCGGCGACGTCGTGTTCGGCACGATCGACAGCTGGCTGATCTTCCGGCTCACGAACGGGAAGACATTCGCGACCGATCACACCAATGCGTCGCGCACCATGCTCTACGACATCGCCAAGCGGGCGTGGGACAAGGATCTGCTCAGGCTGTTTGGAGTCCCGCGCGCCGCCCTCCCCGAGGTCCGGAATTCCAGCGGCGAGTTTGGTACGGCGGCCGCCGAGCATTTCGGCACCGCACTGCCCATCACCGGCGTCGCCGGCGATCAACAGGCGGCGCTGTTCGGGCAGGGATGCTGGAAGCCGGGCCAGGCGAAGAACACGTATGGCACGGGTGCGTTTCTGTTGATCAATACCGGAAAGCATCGCGCCAACTCCAAACGCGGCCTGCTCACGACCCTCGCGTGTGGCCCGCGCGGCGAGCCGGTGTTCGCGCTCGAAGGCAGCGTCTTCATCGCCGGTGCGGCGATGCAGTGGCTGCGCGACGGTCTGGGTATCATCGCGCGCGCCGCCGAATCGGAGCCGCTGGCGCGGAGCGTCGAGGACACGGCCGGCGTGTACTTCGTTCCCGCGTTCGTCGGCCTGGGGGCTCCGCATTGGGAGCCGAATGCCCGGGGCACGATCGTCGGCCTCACGCGCGGCAGTAGCCGCGCGCATCTCGTCCGCGCTGCGCTCGAGGCGATGGCCTTCAGCACCAAAGACGTGCTCGACGCGATGCTTGCTGACGCGAAGCTGCGGCTCGCGAGTCTGCTCGTCGACGGCGGCGCCGCTGCGAACGATTGGCTCATGCAGTTCCAGGCCGACGTCCTGGGCGTCGCGGTCGCCCGGCCGGATCTCGTCGAGACGACCGCGCTCGGCGCCGCGGGACTCGCGGGGCTCGGCGCCGGTCTGTGGAAATCGGCGGATGACTTCCTCTCGGGCCGCACCTTCACGCGGTTTGCGCCAAGCGCACAGCGCCGTGCGGTCCAGGCGCGCGCCGCCGAGTGGCACCGCGCCGTGCAGACGGCGCTGCATTGGGCTGGATGAAGCCGATTGTGGCGGTCATTGGCGGGAGCACCTGCACCCCGGAGGAAACGGCGGTTGCGGTGGAGGCAGGACGGCTGCTGGCGCAGCATGGCGCGATCCTGGTATGCGGTGGTTTGGGGGGCGTGATGGAGGCGGCCGCGAAGGGCGCCAAAGCAAACGGCGGGACGACCGTCGGCATCCTACCGGGAGCCGATCCTGCGGCGGCAAACACATTCATCGACATCCCGCTCGCGACGGGTCTCGGCGAGATGCGGAACTTTCTGATCGTCCGGACGGCGCAGGGTCTCGGCGAGATGCGGAACTTTCTGATCGTCCGGACGGCGCAGGCCCTCATCGCGATCGGCGGTGGGGTGGGCACCTTGTCGGAGATCGCGCTTGCCCAGCGGATCGGAAAACCGGTCGTTGGCCTTCACGATTCCTTCAGGAACGCGCTGGATATCCCCCGGGTCGCGAGTGCGGCTGAAGCGGTGCGGTGGGTGTTAGAACGCGCTCCGAATGGAGTGGTATAATTCAGGCATGAAGGCAGGCACGAAGTTCACACTCGGTGCGATCCTGATCGTCGGCTCCGTCGGGTACTTGATGGCGTCGGGGATCAAGCAGACCGGCCAGTATTTCCTGACGCCGAGCGAATTGGCGCAGCGTGTCTCGGCCGATCCGTCGTTCTACGATCTCGGCCTCAAAGTCGGCGCGCGCGTCGTCCGCGGGACGGTCGCCAAGGACGTCGCGACGCAGACCCTGAGCTTTCACATCACGGATGGGACGGTCAACTACCCCGTGATCTTCAAGGGCCTTCCTCCCGACACGTTCACCGACTCCGTCGAGGTCGTCGTCGAAGGGCGCCTCCAAAAAGATGGTGTGATCCACGCGACCAACGTGCTCGCCAAGTGCGGGTCGCGCTACGAAGCCGTTCCCAAGGCGTAAATGACTCTGCTCGGGTCTCTCTCCCTCTGGCTCGCCTTCTTGGTTGGCCTGTGGGGGGCGATCACGGGCTTCGCCGGCGGCGCGCAACAACGCGCCGACCTGCAGCAGAGCGCGCGTCATGCGACGTTCGCGCTGTTCGCCGCGCTCCTCGTCGCCGTGATCTCGCTCGAAGTCGCGATCTTCCGCCACGATTTCAGTGTCCAGTACGTCGCCTCCCGGACGAGCCGCAACCTGCCGACGTTCTATCTCTGGTCCGCGCTGTATTCGGGACAAGAAGGCAGCCTGCTGTTTTGGGCGGCGGTGCTCAGCCTGTTCGGCGCCCTGACGCAGGTGCTCACCAGCCGGCGCCATCGCGCGTACCTGCCGTACGTCGCGGCCGTCACCTGTCTCGTCGCGACGTTTTTCGTGAGTGTGATGTTGTTCGCGGCGAATCCGTTCCAGCGCCTGCCGTTTACGCCGATGGACGGCTCGGGCATGAACCCGCAGCTGCAGAACCCGGGGATGGTCTTCCACCCCCCGATGCTGTACCTCGGCTACATCTCGATCACGATCCCGTTCGCGTTCGCCATCGCCGCGCTGCTCAGCAAGAAGCTCGATGCCGATTGGTTGGTGGCGGTGCGCAAGTGGACGATCGTGTCGTGGCTCTTCCTCAGCATTGGGCTGCTCATCGGGATGTGGTGGGCGTACGTGGAGCTGGGGTGGGGCGGGTATTGGGCCTGGGATCCCGTCGAAAACGCCGCGCTACTCCCCTGGCTCGTCATGACCGCCTTCCTGCATTCGGTGATGATTCAGGAAAAGCGCGGCATGCTGAAGAAGTGGAACCTGGCGCTGATCATCGGCGCCTGGGTGCTGTCGATCTTCGGGACGTTCCTGACGCGCTCGGGCGTGATCGCGAGCGTGCACTCGTTCACGCAGTCGCCGGTCGGCTATTTCTTCCTGGCGTTCCTGGTGCTCGCCGCCGCGGCGAGCTTCACGCTGTATGCCATGCGACTGCCGCTGCTCGAGGCCGAGGCGACGCTCGAATCCATGGTCAGTCGCGAAGCGAGCTTCTTCTTCAATAATCTGTTGCTCATCGGGCTCGCGTTTTCGGTGCTGTGGGGCACGATGTTCCCGATCATCTCCGAAGCGGTGCGCGGCGTCAAAATCACCTACGGCCCCGCGACCTTCAACTTCGTCAACATCCCCCTCGGTTTGGTGCTGCTGCTGCTGACCGGCATCGGGCCACTCATCGCGTGGCGCCGGGCCTCGCCGGCGAATCTGCGGCGCCAGTTCGCCGTACCGGTGACGACCGGCGTCTTCGCGCTCCTGATTTTGCTGGTCGCCGGGATGCGGGACGTGGGCGCGCTCCTCGCCTTCAGTCTGGGGGCGTTCGTGTTCGGCGCCGTCTTCCAGGAATTCGCACGGGGCGCCCGGGCGCGGCACCGCCAGTACGGTGAATCCACGCCGTTCGCGGTCGTGCAGTTGCTGTCGCGTAACCGGCGCCGCTACGGCGGCTACATCGTCCACATCGGCATCGTCCTGCTCTTTTTCGGGTTCGCCGGGATGGCGTTCAAGACGGAGACCGAAGCGACGCTCCGGCCCGGGGAATCGGCGGAGCTGAAGGGTCGAGATGGCCACGTGTACTCCTTCACGCACCTCGGCATCTCGCAATACAACGCGCTCAATCGCCAGGTGACGGCCGCGCTGCTCGACGTGCGTCGCGACGGGAAAGCCATTGGTCGCCTGCGCACCGAGAAGCGCCAGCATGTCGACGCCCTCGGCAATAGTACGTTCGAGCCGTCCACTGAAGTCGGGATCATGAGTGGGCTGCGTGTGGACCTGTACGTGGTGCTGGCGGGTCTGGTCAACGGCACGGAACAGGCAGTGTTTCGCTTCACGATCAATCCCCTGGTGTGGTGGGTCTGGTTCGGCGGCTTTGTGCTCGTGATCGGTGGCTTGATCGTCCTGTGGCCGGGCGGCGGACCGATCGCCGTGAAGGGCTCGACCGCGTCGCAGGCGCAGGCAGGATACGCCGTGAAGCTCGAGGCGGCGCGATGACCCAGCCCCTGAATCGACGGGACTTCTTCATCCTGGCCGTCGCGGGGGCGGGCGCCGCTCTGCAGGACACGACCAGTTCGGGCCGCGTGTACGATCCCAACCGCGCCGGCCGCCCGCAGGCACCGATTACGGCCGCGGACAACGACAAGAGCGTGCAGGCGCTCGAAAAGCGGCTGCGCTGCAGCTGCGGGTGCGGGCTCGACATCTACACCTGTCGCACGACCGACTTCACGTGCACCTACAGTCCCGCGTTGCACAAGCAGGTGCTCGGCCTGCTCGATAACGGCAAGACGGCGCAGCAAGTCATCGACGCGTTCGTCGCGCAGTACGGCCAGGCGGCGCTCATGTCGCCGCCGCGGCGCGGCTTCAATCTCCTCGGGTACTTCGTTTCCTGGCTCGTGGTCGGCGTTGCTGCCGGATTGTTGGTGTGGATGCTGTATCGCTGGACGCGCAAGACCGAAGTCCAGGCCCCCCCCCCGGTGGGTCCGGCTTTGGCTCCTGACGCCACTCCCGCCGAGCTCGAGCGGCTGCGCCGCGAGCTCGACCGGCTCCCCGGCTGAGCCTGGTTCCCCCATGTTCGAGCTGATACTCGGCGTCCTGCTGGCCGCGGGGGCGACGTACTTCGTCCTGCTGCCCATCCTGCGGCCGCCCGTGGAATCGGCGGATAGCGCCGCGGCTCCCGACGAGGGCGAAGACCCCGCGGACGACATGAGCCGGCAAACCGTCGCGTTGCGGGCGCTGAAGGAAATCGAATTCGATCGCGCCACTGGGAAACTATCCGACACTGACTACGAGCAACTAAAAGTGAAGTACACCCAGGAAGCGTTGGTTGCGATGCGGGAGCAGCGTGCGCCGTACGCCGTGAGCCGTGCGCCGGAACAGCCTACCGGCGTACAGCGCACGGCGCACAGCGCACGCTGTCCGGACCACGGCCCCCGCCCGGAGCGAGACGCCCAGTTCTGCTCGGATTGCGGCCGGCGATTGGGGACGGCACAGGGTTACTGCACGCGCTGCGGCACCGCGCTCGAAGACGATGCCCGTTACTGCAATCGCTGTGGAGCACGCGTCGCCGCCTGACTCTTGCATTTTCGAGTCCCGTTTCCTATCAGTCTGCATCCCTGAACTTTGGAGCGCGTCGTGAACCGATGGGTCTCGCGGTTGTCGGTCGTGCTGTTGCTCCTGGTGCTGACGACGTCCACGGCTGACGCGCAGCGGCGGTCCCGGCGGCGCGCGATTGCGACGCAGGCCGGTCCCACGTACGGCGCACACATCGGCTACAATTTCGACATCGACGAGCTGCTCATCGGTGCACAGCTGACCTGGCCGTTCACGCCCGACCTCGCCTTCTATCCGACGTTCGACTACTACTTCGTGAGCGGCGGCTCGCTGTGGTCCCTGAATTTCGATCTGAAGTACCGGCCGCCGACCCGCTCCGGGGCGTGGTATGTCGGTGGGGGGCTCAACTGGACGCATGCCAGCTCGGGCGGCGCCAGCGGCAGCGACACGAACCTCAACCTGCTGACGGGACTCGAGGGACGCCGCGGCCATACTCGGCCCTACGTCGAGGGCAGGTTCATCCTCGGCAACGGCAGCTCGTTCCAGATCGTGGGCGGCGTGAGCTGGCGCTAGGCTAGAACTCGAACGTCTCCATCTTTTGCCGCGCCAGCCGCAGCGGAATGATCGTGGCCGCCGCGCACAACGCGGCGGCCACCGCGAACCAGAGAAACATCCACGCATCGATGACGACCGGCCGGCCCTCATAGACGGCCCGCACGTACTGGTAGACCGCCTGCCACAGGGAAACGATGACGCCGGCGAGCAGCGCAATCGTCGCCATCATGAACACGAGCCCGCCGAATGACGTCGGGATTTGCGCGGCATTCTCCGTCTCGAACTGGGGATAGAGCGTCCCGAACGTCAGAGCGAGCGCGGCGATGGCCAGCGTCAGGCCCGCCATCGTTGCGAGGCTCATGATCATCATGAACGGCGTCACTTCGAGCAGCGCGTTGGTCAGCCCGGTGAGAATGAGGCCGAGCACCAGCAACGGCACAGTGCCCACCCAGTACTTGGACCACAGCAACGCTCGCAGATCGAGCGGCGATGAGCGCAGCAGCCACATCTGCCGGCCTTCCAGGGACACCGCAGGGAAGATGAAGCGCGCCGCGATCGAGGCGAGCACAAAGCCGGCGAGCCCCAGATTCAGGAACGACACCAGATTCACGTAGAAGAATCCGACCGGCTCGCCGCGATGCAGCGGCAGCGCCTGAATATTGAACAGGTACACGACGACGAGGACCGCGAGCAGGATCAGCTGGCTCCACTGCGTCGTGTCGCGGAAGAAGAGCTTGATGTCCTTGAGGACAAACTCGCGTTTCGCAACCGGCAGCCAGCCAAGCAGCGACCCCACCGTCCACCGCCACAGGCCACCCCGGATGAACCGCTCCGCCCCTTCCTGCGCCTTGGTGAACCCTTGCGCGTAGAGCGCGCGGTGCAAGGTCGCGCCCAGCGCGACAAACGCGGCCGCCGTCGTCCACAGGAGTGCGAGTGGGAGCAGGTCGATCTCGCGGCGCAGATATCCCATGATCGCCTGCGACGCCCATTCGCTCGGCAGGAATGGTGACGTGGGTCCGCGCAGCAGAATGACGAAATCGAGCAGGTTGCGGAAGCCTTCCGGGCGGGCGAGCTGCTCGGGCCGAATCACGCGAAACAGCAGGATCACGCCGCCCGCCGCGCCGAGGGCGATGATCGACAATAGGTCGCGCGTGCGTCGCGCGGGGAAAATGTTGACGAGCACCAGAGTCACCGCGCTGCCGACCACAGCCGGCAGGATCAGCATCGGCACGATGGCGATGAGCGCGTACAGCGCGAACAGCACGCCCCCCTTGTAGACCACGCCGTAGGCGGTCAGGATCGGCACCGCCATCAGCGCCACCATCCACGACGAGTGCAGCAGCGTCTCGCCCAATTTCGCGAGATACAGCCGCAGCCAGTCGACCGGCGCCGAGACGAGAAGGTCGAGGTCCTTCGCAAGGAAAAAGCTCGACAATGCCGTGATGACGTTCGACAGCACCAGGATGGAGATGAACGACAGCAGAATGAGTCCGAGGATTTTTCCAGGAATCAGCGGGCCCAGCTCTTCGACCGCTCGCAAGGCCTTCAAGATCTTGTACAGAATGCCGAAGACACCCAGCCAGAACCCACCGCCGACGAGCGCCAGGATGACGAGCTTGCCCGTGCCGCCGTTGGCCCGCTCCTCGCGCAACCGCTGTAGCGTGGTCCGCCACTTGGGTTGCAGGACATGCGCGAGCGACGGCTGCTTCACCGGCCGCTCCCGCTCCCGAGTACTTCGACGAGCTCCCGGACCTGGGCCCCGCCTGTCAACTTCAGGAAAAGCTCTTCGAGACTCGCGTCGCCGGCCTGATGCTGCCGCCGCACGTCGCTCACGGTGCCGGCCGCAACGGTCTTCCCGTGCTGGATGATCGCGATCTGGTCGCACATCGCTTCGGCGACCTCGAGCGTGTGCGTGCTCATCAACACCGTGCCGCCGCGCTCGACGAATTGCCGGAAGATGTCCTTCAGCAGCCGCGCGGCCTTCGGGTCGAGCCCCACCATCGGCTCGTCGACGACGATGCATTCGGGGCGGTGAATCAAGGCGCTCGAAATGATCAGCTTCTGCCGCATGCCGTGGCTGTAGGCCTCGATCAGCTCATCCTTCCAGCTCGTCAGCTCGAATACTTCGAGCAGCTCGGCGATGCGCCGCTCGACCGTGTCGCCTTCCTGCCCGTACAGTCCGGCGACAAACCGCAGGAATTCCGCACCTGTGAGCTTGTCGTAGACGAAGGGACGGTCGGGGATGAAGCCCAGCCGCATCTTGGCGGCCAGCGGATTGGTGTGGACGTCGTCGCCGCCGAGCAGCACCCGGCCCTGGGTGGGCCGCAGGATGCCGGCGATCATCCGCAGCGTCGTCGTCTTGCCGGCGCCGTTCGGGCCGAGGCACCCGTAGAGCACGCCGCGCGGCACGTGCAGCGTGATGTCGTCCACGGCGACGAAGCTGCCGTAGAGCTTGGTGAGGTTCTCCAGACGGATCATAGCACCTCGAGCTTCAGCCGGCCGACGAGCGGGACGAGCTCGATCTGCCGGGCCAGCCCGCCGACCGCGATCGGCACGTGTGCCGCGTCGGCGGGCAATTGATCGAATGCCGGATCGACGGCGACCCAGTTGCTCAGATAGACCTCCGCCCAGGCGTGGTAGTAGAACCGGCCATTCAGGTAGATCAATCCCGCCACCGTGCGCGCCGGCAACCCCGTCGAGCGCGCGAGCGCGACGAACAGCGTGGCGGCCTCGTTGCAGTCCCCGCTCGGGTGTTCGAGCACCCAGACGGCGCTGGGTGCGCCGGCGGGCTGCGCGACAGTGCGACGCAGGTTCCGATGCACCCAGTGCAGCAACAGCTCCGCCACGCGGCCGGGGCTGCGCTCCCGTGCGATGATGCGGCGCGCCTGCGCGGCGATCCGCGGGTCGTGGCTCTGGATCAGCGGCTCCGGCACGAGCCAGCGCGCGAGGGCGGTGTCGCGCGACGGCAGGCGGTAGGGCGCGGCGCGGGATGCCAGCACCCCGGGCTGCACCAGCTCGAGGGTATCGCGTCCGTTCCGGCGCAACCGCAGGTGCGCGCGCGGTTCCGGATCGCCGCGCCATCCGGCGGCGAGCGCCGTCAGGGGAACGATCGCGCCCGGACCGGGGGAGGCGCTGGCGCGGGCGGCGCGGACCGTGTCGCGCTTCTTGAAGTTCTGATACACGATCTCGAACGCGGCGCGCTCCATCGCGAACGCCTGGTCGGTCGCTCCGCTGTCGGCCCTCGCCAGCACGAGCCGTCCTTGCGCGTCGATCCAGCTGCTCATCGGCATTCCCATCGCGTCGTGGTCGATGCGAAACGCCCGTACCGTATCAAAGTGCTCCGGCACCCAGACCATGCTGGTCGAGTCGAGATCGGCACTGTCGGAGACGACCAAGGTCGACTCGGATGCCACGTGCGCGGTGACGTCGCGCCCGGTCAAGAGCAACGGATCGAACAGCCGGGCGGTATACGACCGGCCCGACCGGAGCTCGCCCCCGAAGGCGAGCCGCAGCGGCAGCAGCGTGGGCAGCGTAATCGGACCTTGGAGGGGGATGCGCGTCACCTGCGAGTCCCCGGCGGTGACGATGGCGACCGACAGCACGGTATCGCCGAGCACAAGGCCGTGCGCCACGAACTGGCCGAGGTCCCCATCGAACGTCGTCTCGACACTTTGCAGCCGCAGCGCGCGCGACAGCGTCGCGATGCTCCGCGCGCTGGTGCGGTGCAGGGTACCCATGGCGGGGACGTCGAGGACGAACACGTTCTCGACTCTGAGCGAGCTCGTGAGGGTGTCGATGGTCGTGGAGGAGTAGCCGACCTGTTGGCCGCCGACGTCGAGCCGATAGAACAGCGCGCCGGGCGCCACCGCCAGCGCGGCCTCGGCGAGCCGGGCCCCAGTGGGCCGGAACACCTCGCGTTTGACGAGCCAGCCCAACGACAGCACCCAGGCCGAGAGTATCGCGATGACCCAGTGGCGCCGGCTCACGAGACCGCCCGCTGTAATGCCGCCTCGAACACCTGCTGATCCTCTGGGCGCTCCACGACGAACGACACGTCGGCCGGAAACTGGGCGCCGCCGCGGTGCGCGTGCAACACCGTCGCCATGATTTCCGCGGAGTCCTCGAGCGTCAGGTTACCGGCGCCCGTCCCCAGCGGTGGGGCGCTGAGGTGCACGAACTCCCATTCCTGGGCCTGATGCAGCGTCGACAGCCAGGCGCGGGCGACGTTGCCGCGCGTGACCGGTTCGGCTTCGCTGCGAATGATGGCATGGATGACGAATTCCGCGGGGAGGTCGCCACCAGCCGCGGTCACGACCGCGCCCCCGACCGCGAGCTCGCGGTTCAGACGGATGCGGTTTTGGAACTCCTGGCCGCCGAGGATTTCGAGGCGGCGCAAGGCGGCTGCGGTGGGGTCGAGTCGAGTTGTAGCGGGACGGACGAGGGCATCAGCGGCGAACGACGCGAGATCGTCCACGACTACGCGAATCACCTACCGGTCATTTCCCGGGAGCGGCGGTACATCGCCGTCGCTTCATCGGGCCGGTTCAACCGGTCGAGCACCTTGCCGATGCCGTACAGCGCTTTGGGATTGGCGGGCTGCAGCTCGACGGCTCGCTCATACGCCGCCAGCGCGCCCGCGAGATCGTCCAGGTGATTGAGCGCCTCACCCAGGTAGTACCAGGTCGCGGCGCGTCCCGGCTCGACGTCCGCTGCGCGCCGCAGCTCGTCGGTGCCCTCACGCCACATGCCGCGGCGGGTCAGGACGATGCCCAGGTTGAAGAGCGCCTCGACGTTGTTCGGGTCGGCGCGCAGCACCCGTTGCAGGTCGCGCTGCGCGGCGGCATAGCGCACCGTGGCGCCGAGAATCGCGGCCCGGTTGAGCAGGAGGGCGGGATTGTCGGGCTCGGTCTCGAGCGCGCGGTCCAGCTCCGCCAGAGCGCCGTCGCGGTCGCCGCGGGCGTCGAGGATCAGCGCCAGATTGTTGCGCGCCTTCACGTGCTTGGGGTCGCGGGCCAGGATGTCGCGGTACGACGCGGCCGCCCGGTCAATCTCGCCACGCTCGGTGGCCTCCCTGGCGGCGACATACAGGGGGTCGTCGGCGGCGGGAGCGGACGGCTCCGTCAGCGCCGGGGGTGCTGGTGGAGGGACTGGAGGTGCTGGAGGTGGTGGAGGTTCTGGAGCTCCCCCCTCATCCAGCTTCGCCGTGATGTCCGTCGGACCAGGAGTCGCGATAGACCGCGCGATACGGAGCGGCGGCGGGAGCCCGTCGCGCGCCACGTCGTGGGGGGAAGCGATCGCCCCCGTCTGGGTGAGCGATTCCGCTTCCTCGATCAGCTCGGCGGCGACCCGCGCCCGCTCCTGCGAGGTCTGCCAGCGGCGCTCGCGGCGCGGACCGCGTCCATCGCGGTTCATGTCAGGCCCTTGGCGGCTGTGGTCATGGGGGATGCTAACGTAGGAAAGTGGAGAGTTGACCGCAAGCCAGTAATCTGTGTAGCCTCAAAGTCTATGCCCGGTGACGCGCTCATCGTCCGCGGAGCACGCGAGCACAACCTCAAAAACATCGATGTCGAGCTCCCCCGGAATGCCCTGGTCGTAATCACAGGGCTGTCGGGGTCGGGGAAGTCGTCACTGGCGTTCGACACGATCTACGCCGAAGGCCAGCGGCGCTACGTCGAGTCGCTCTCCGCCTACGCCCGGCAGTTCCTCGGCCTCATGGACAAGCCCGACGTCGATGCGATCGAAGGGCTGTCGCCGGCGATTTCGATCGAGCAAAAGACGGCCGGTGCCAATCCACGTTCCACAGTTGGCACGATCACCGAAGTCTACGACTACCTCCGCCTGTTGTGGGCCCGGACCGGTACGCCGCATTGCCCGAACGATGGCACGCCGGTCGAGCGGCAATCCGCGTCGCAGATCACCGACCTCGTGCTCGAGTGGCCGGAAGGCACCAAGATCGAGGTCCTGGCCCCCCTGGTGCGCGGCCGCAAGGGGGAGTTCCGCGACGTCTTCGAGGCGATGCGCAAGCAGGGCTTCGTGCGGGCGCGTATCAACGGCGAGACCTACGACCTGTCGGACGTGCCGAAGCTCAATCGTCGCCAGAACCACGACATCGCGGTGGTGGTGGACCGCTTGGTGGTGCGGCCGGCGGACCGGGCACGACTCGCCGATTCGATCGAGACCGCGCTGAAGGCTGCCGAAGGCGTGGTGGAAGTCGTCCGCCAGGCCGGCAGCCCCCGCACCCGGCTGTTCTCCGAACGGTACGCGTGTCCCAAATGCGGGTTGTCGCTGCCGGAGCTCGAGCCGCGGCAGTTCTCGTTCAACTCGCCGTACGGCGCGTGCCCCGACTGCTCGGGCCTCGGCACGCGCCGCGAAGTCAACGCCGACCTCGTCCTCGGCGATCAGAGTCTCTCGATCCTCGAAGGGGTGGTCCTGCCGTGGGGCGAGCCGAGCGGATACGTGAGGAAGGTGGTGCTGCCCGCACTCGCGCGGACGTACAAGTTCGATCTCAATGCCGCGTGGCGGGATCTCTCCCCCGCCGTGCAGAAGACGCTGCTCAAAGGCGCGCCAGGCAAGACGATCACGTACCAGTACGACAGCGAGCGCTGGCACGGCTCCTACGAATCGGGCTGGAAGGGCGTGCTCGATCACGTCGACAAGCGCTATCGCGAAACGGCGTCCGACGCCGTGCGCGAGCAGCTCGAGCAGTACATGGTCGAACAGCCGTGTCCCACGTGCGGCGGTCGCCGCCTCAAGCCGGAGAGCCTCTCGGTCCTCGTGGCTGGGAAGAGCATCGGCGACGTGGTGGCGCTGCCGGTGCGTGAGGCGCTCGACTTCTTCTCGAAAGTCCCGTTGCGCGGCAACGGCCGCGCGGGGGGGGGGCTTGATCCGGAAATCTCCCGGCCGATTCTGAAAGAAGTGACCGACCGGCTGCGCTTCCTCGTGGACGTCGGCCTCGACTATCTCACGCTCGAGCGCTCCGCGGTCACGCTCTCGGGTGGTGAAGCGCAACGGATCCGCCTCGCCACGCAGATCGGCAGCCGGCTCGTCGGCGTGCTGTACATCCTCGACGAGCCGTCGATCGGCCTGCACCAACGCGACAATGCCCGCCTGCTCGCGACGCTCAAGGAGCTGCGCGACCTCGGCAACACCGTGCTCGTCGTGGAGCACGATGAGGAGACGATCCGCGCCGGCGACTACGTGGTGGACCTGGGACCGCGGGCCGGCCGGCACGGCGGTGAAGTCGTCACTGCCGGGTCGCTCGATGACGTACTGCGCCATCGCGACTCGTTGACGGCGCGCTATCTGCGCGGCGAGCTGCGTATCCCCATTCCTCCGCGGCGGCGCATCGCGAGCGCCGACCGGATGCTGCGCGTGCTCGGCGCGAAGCATCACAACCTCAAGGATCTCTCGGTCGATTTCCCGCTGGGCCTCTTCGTCGCTGTGACAGGGGTGTCGGGATCGGGCAAATCGACGCTGGTGACCGACATTCTGTACCAGTCGCTGGCACGACACTTCTATCGAGCCAAGGTCGTTCCGGGCGCGCACGAGCGGCTCGAAGGGCTCGACCACATCGACAAGGTGATCGACATCGATCAGAGCCCGATCGGCCGCACGCCACGGTCCAATCCGGCGACGTACACGGGCTTGTTCACGCCGATTCGAGAGCTGTTCACCTATCTCCCCGAGTCCAAGCTGCGCGGCTACGGGCCGGGCCGGTTCTCGTTCAATGTCAAAGGCGGGCGCTGCGAAGCCTGTCAGGGCGACGGGCTCGTGAAGGTCGAGATGCATTTTCTCCCCGACGTGTACGTCCCGTGCGAAGTCTGTAAGGGCCGGCGTTACAACCGGGAAACCTTAGAGGTCCGCTACAAAGGAAAATCGATCGCCGACGTGCTCGACCTGACGGTCGCCGACGCGCTCGACTTCTTCGAGCACCAGCCGCGTATCAGGACGAAACTCGAGTTGCTCAATGACGTAGGTCTGGGATACATCCACCTCGGACAGTCGGCAACCACCCTCTCGGGCGGCGAAGCCCAGCGCGTGAAGCTCGCGACTGAGCTCGCCAAACGGGATACGGGCCGGACACTGTATATCCTGGACGAGCCGACGACCGGATTGCACTTCGAGGACGTCCGGCTGTTGCTGGAGGTGCTGCACCGGCTGGTGGACAAGGGGAACACGGTCGTCGTCATCGAGCACAACCTCGACGTCGTCAAAACCGCCGACTGGGTCATCGACCTTGGCCCCGAGGGCGGAGAGTTAGGCGGTCGCGTCGTGGCGGAGGGTCCCCCCGAGAAAATCGCCCAGTCCAAGGGCTCTCATACGGGGCAGTTCCTGCGCAAGGTGTTGCAGGCGGGAGACTAGGCCATAGGTTGGACGAGGTAAGGAGGAGACCCGGTGAATCCGGATGATCTGGTCGGGCTCGTTGCGGTCGTTCTGTTGTTCGGGGGCGGGACACTCTTTCTCCTCTCAATTTCCCCCGTCGGCAAAGCCTTGGCAGCCCGGCTTCTCGGCCGCAAGACGATCAGCGGTGACGACGATGAGACGGCGGACGAGGTCAAGGAGCTGCGGCGGGAGGTCGAAGAAATGCGCCATGTCGGCGAACAGATGAGTGAGCTGGGGGAGCGCGTCGATTTCCTCGAGCGGCTGGTCGCGAAACAGCGGGAAGCCGAGCGGCTCCCGCCGGCGAGGTAGTCCCGTGCCCGAAGAAGTCGTCTTCCTTTTCGTACTGACGATCATCGGGTCGTCAGTGCTGCTGTTCCCACTGGTGCGGGCTCTCGCGGAACGCATCCGCCCCCGCGCGGTCGACGCCGGCCTCCGCGAAGAGCTGCAGATCCTGCGTGAGGATCTGCTGGCCGAAATCCAGCAGGCGCGTCGCGAGATCGGCGACCTGGGCGAACGCATCGATTTCACCGAGCGGCTGCTTGCGAAGAAGTCGCAGACATGAACGGGCCTGAAGCTGTTGCGGCCTTCATGTTCTTCGGCGGCACCTTCTGGGTTCTTCGACCCGTCGCTGCCGCGGTCGCGAAGCGCATCGCCGGCGAACATCGCCGGCCGGGCATGGAGCCCGCCGAGCGTGAGGAGATCTTGAGCGAGCTGCAGCAGGTGCGCGAGGAAGTGGCGGAGCTGGCTGAGCGGATGGATTTCGCCGAACGGCTCCTGTCGAAGCAGAGCGAGGTCAAGCGATGAATCCGGGTATGATCGGCGTGTTTATCCCGATCATCGCGGTAGGCGGCTTCTTCGCGTGGATGATCTCGCTGTCCCCTCTGGGGCGAGCGCTCGCTGAACGTCTGCGGCACGGTCCGGTGCCCCCCGGGGGAACCGGCGAGGATCAGGCCGAGTTGGTCGATACGGTGGAGCAACTGCGCCGAGAGGTGGCGGAACTGGCGGAGCGAGTAGATTTTACCGAGCGGCTGCTCGGTCAGCAGCAGGCCGGTGCGCAGCTGGGAAAGCCGCGGCCGTGATGTTGCCTGCTGAAACGGGCCACGTGGCCGCGGCGTAGGAGGGCAAGTGCTTTTACAGACGCCACAGCCGACTCCGGTCATTCCGTTCGACCCGAATCAGCTCATTCCGCTGATCGGGATGATCGGGGGATTCATCGTCGCGGGAGTGGTATTGTATGCCTTCTTCAAGTCGGACCTGGCGGCGGCCATGGCCGAGCGGATTCGCGCCGGGATGCATCGCCGCAAGCGCTGGAAGGGCTTCGGCCAGGAATGGATCGACACGCCGGGCGAAGGGGTGGAGTCGGGACAGGTGACGGATCTCGAGCACCGCGTGACCGAGATGCAGGGCCAGATAGCCGAGATGGCCGAGCGGCTGGACTTTGCGGAGCGGCTGCTCGCGCAGAAGCGCGAGCGATCATTGCCAGGAGCCTAGGACGCCATGGGGATCATTGATCGTCTGTCTACGCTGATCCGGTCGAACATCAACGATCTGATCTCGCGCGCCGAGAACCCGCAAAAGGTGCTCGAGCAGCTCATCATCGACATGCGCAACCAGCTGGCGAAGGCAAAGCAGCAGGTCGCCGCCGCCATCGCCGATGAGAAGCGACTCTCGGCGCAGGCCGAGCAGGAGAAGAAGCTCTCGGAGGATTGGGAGAAGCGGGCCGTCCTCGCGGTCCAGGAAGGCCGCGACGATCTCGCCAAGCAGGCGCTGCTGCGCTACAACGAGCATGTCCAGGGCGCGGTGCAGCTGCAGGAGACGTGGGTCAAGCACCGCGAAGAGACCGATCGGCTCAAGGCGTCGCTCCGCCAGCTCAACGACAAAATCGAAGAGGCAAAGCGCAAGAAGAACATCCTGATCGCGCGCCAAAAGCGGGCCGAGGCCCACAAGCGCATTCAGGAGACGATGGGCGCGATCTCCGACAAGAGCGCGTTCGAGACGTTCGAGCGGATGGCCGAGCAGATCGAGCACGAGGAGCGCAAGCTCATCGCCGCGGCCGAGGTGAACGAAGATCTCTCCGGCGATTCTCTCATTAAGCAGTTCCAGGGAATCGAAGTGAAAGCCAGCGCGGACGAGCAGCTGCTCGCGCTCAAGCGAAAGATGGGATTGCTGCCCGCCGGAGCCCAGGAGCAGGCCAAGGCACTCGGCAAAGGTGCCAAAGATGCCGAGCTGCTCGAGGATGATGACGCGGAGCAGAAGAGCTGAAGGGGCCGGAGGCTCCTTCCTCGAATAAGTTGTCGAGCGCCACGTTTGTGGCGCTCTTTGTTGCGGCCCTCGTCGTCCTGTTCATCCTGAAGGTCGTCGATGTCTTGTTGCTCGTCTTTCTCGCCATCCTCCTCGCGGTCTACCTTTCGGCGATCACCGACTGGCTGGAGCATCGCTTCAAGATGCGGCGCTGGCTGGGGCTGACGCTTACCGTCCTCGCAACGGTCGCGGGCGTCGCGAGCGTCGCGGCGCTGCTGGCCCCGCCCGTGATCGAACAGACGCGCGCGTTGATCAGCGGCCTGCCGCAGACGCTCACGAACATTCAGAGTGTGCTGGCGCGCTGGGCGAGCCAGTATCCCGTGCTCGACCAGACCGAGCTCGCGAATCCGTCGTCGGGCGCCGTGTCGGGCCTCGTCACTGACGCTTTCGCCTTCTTGAGCGGCTCGATCTTCGGCTACGTGCGCGGCGGCGGCATGATCTTCATCGAAGGGGCGAGTGTCGTGGTGATGGCGCTGTATCTCGCCCGCCAGCCGGGCATGTATCGCGACGGCCTGATCTCGCTCTTCGCGCCACGCCACCGGAGCATCGCCGTCCAGGTGTTCGATGACACCGCGGCGACGCTGCGGGCTTGGGTCGTGGGTCAGCTCATCGCGATGGCCGTGCTCGCCGCCTTGACCGCGATCGGCCTGTTGATGCTCGGCGTGCCGTACTGGCTGGCATTCGGCATTTTCACTGGCCTGGTGGCGATCGTGCCATTCTTCGGCACACTCATCTCCACGCTCCTGCCCGCGCTCTTCATGGTTGCATCCGGGGACTGGTTGACCGTCCTGCTCGTCCTGGTGCTCGGTGTGGTCGTACACGTGTTCGAAGCGAACGTCGTCGTGCCGCGCATCATGCAACGCAAGGTCGAGCTGCCGCCGGTCCTCACGATTGCCAGCGTGCTCGTGATGGGCACGCTGCTGGGGGCGATCGGCCTGATCGTCGCCGTGCCCGTCCTGTGCGTCACGATGGTCCTGATCCGGCACATCCTGCACGGTGAGATCTACGGTGAGCCAGGCCGCTTCAAACCCGCCGTCCTCCGCACCAGCGGCGCGTGGTCGGGAGTGGAGCGCCGGCAAGTCGCAGTCAAGAAATGACGACGCCGCAGCATCGTTTCCTGATCATCGCGGACGGTGAGTTCGGTCCCCTCACCTCGAAGACGGCCAACTCCTGCATCCGCTATTTCCCAGAACGGATTGTCGCCGTGCTCGACCGCAAGCAGGCGGGGAAGACGGCGCAGGAGGTGCTCGGATTCGGCGGCAACATTCCCGTGGTCCGAGATTTCGAGCGCGGCCTGGCGCAGGGCAAGGGCGCGACCGCCGTGATGATCGGCATCGCGCCGGCGGGGGGCCGGTTGCCGGACGAATGGAAGGCGTGGCTCCGGACGGCGATCGGGAAGCAGCTCGAGATCTGGAGCGGCCTGCACACATTCATCGGCGACGACCCGGAATTGGGCCCGCTCGCCAAGGCTCGAGGAGTCCGCATACTCGACGCGCGCCGGCCGCCGCCGAATCTGCCGATCGCCGACGGCCGAGCGGCCGAAGTCGACGCGCTCGTCGTGCTCGCCGTGGGATCCGATTGCAACGTCGGCAAGATGACGGCGCAGCTGCAGCTGCGTGATGCGCTCGTGAAGCGCGGGCACCGCACCAGCTTCGCGGCGACGGGGCAGACGGGCATCTTCATCGAAGGCTGGGGCACGGCGGTGGATGCGGTCGTGGCCGACTTCATCGCCGGGGCCGCCGAGCAGCTCGTGCTCCAGGGTGCGAAGGACAACGACATCGTGCTGGTGGAAGGGCAGGGGAGTCTGATTCATCCTGGCTACTCCGGTGTCACCCTCGGTCTGCTGCACGGTTCCTGTCCCGACGCGCTGATACTCTGTCACCAGGCGACGCGCGACTACATCGGCGATTATCACGGGCGCGAGCCGTGGGTGAAGATCCCATCGTATGTCGAGATGATCGATATCTACGAGCGCGCCGCGCAGCCGGTGCATCCGACGAAAGTGATCGGGATCTGTCTCAACACCTACGACATGGACGAGACGGCGGCGCGCGAGGCGGTGGCAAAGGCGGCGGACGAAACTGGTTTGCCCGCGACGGATCCCGTCCGGTTCGATTCGACACCGTTGGTCGATGCGATTATTCGGGAGGCAACAGTGGCGGGGTAGGGGGTAGGGGCGCAGCATGCTGCGCCCCTACTGCGTTGATTCGATTCATACGGCGGCGATTGGATACCCAATCGCCGTCGTTCACTTCCTATCGTGCCGCCATGCGATTCCTCCGCTGCGTGCACGCCGAACTCCTGCTCCTCTCCCCGCGACTCACCCGGACGCGTCTCGGCATTTCCTTGTTGGCACTCGGTGTGTCACTCGTTTGGCTTCGGAGGTACGGTCTCGATCCGCTCACGGCCGCGCTCCAGGCCGGCGCCCTGGGCGCGATCGTGGGTTGTGCGGGCGTCGTGGGACATGACGGCGACCGCGCCGCGCTGACGACGGCACTCGCCCACCCGACGACGCCCCTCGCCGTCGCGACGGGACGCTGGCTGACCGTCATGCTCGCAGCGTCCGCGCTCACCATCGGCTGCACCCTCGCAATCGGCTGGCGCACGGGGGCGGTCGTGGCTGGCGTGCTCGCCGCCGCGGCGGTCGGCAGTTGTGCGCTCGCGGTCGTGCTCCTCCTCGGCAACGGCGCCGCGCTGGGGCTCTTCCTCTTTATGGCGGTCGCCGGCACTGTGCCACCCGAGCGACTCGTCGCGCTCGCCAGCCCAGGAATGCTGCGACTGACCGCCGCGAGCGCACTGGAGCTGGGGCCGGCGCTCTGGCACTACCGCGACATCGCGACCGGCGACGCGGGCGCGGTGTTACACGCGCTAGCTTGGACCGGCCTGGGAATTCTGCTCGCGAGCGCTTTCGTAGGCCGTCGCAGTGCGTACTGACGGCCGATGGCTGACAGCAGATGACTGATTACGCACTGACGCTGAGCGACATCACGGGGCCTCGGCTTGGCCCCGCCTCGCTCGCGCTGCTGCCGGGCGAAATCGCCGGGTTGGTCGGCCCGGCGGGTGCAGGGAAAACCACGCTGCTTCGCATCGCGGCCGGCGCGGTCAGGCCCAGGACCGGCGACGTGCGCGTGTGGGGAAAGTCGGTTGGGAATCCAGAAGCCCGACGATTGGTCGGCTATGCGAGCGACAGCCCCGCCTTTCCGCCTGCGCTCACCGTCGAGGAAGTGCTGATGTACTACGCCCGGCTGCACTGCGCGCTGAGCAACGGGCGTCCGCCGCGCGGGTTGGTACGCGAAGCGCTCGAGATCGCCGGATTGGCGGCAATTGCGGACGTGCGCGTCGAGGCACTGGGGCGGGCGGATCTGCACCGGCTAGGTTTGGCGCAGGCAGCGCTAGGTGGGAGGCGCGTGCTCCTGCTGGACGAGATGCTGTCCGGTCTCGATGCCATTGCACGGCGCGACCTGCGCGGCCGGATCGCGCGGCTCGCGGCAGAGGGCGTCGCGGTGCTGATCACCTCGCGCGATCCGGCCGCCCTGGAGCGCCTGGCGGCCCGCGTGCTGGTACTGCGCGACGGCCGCATCGTCCGCGCGGGCCCCCTGGCGACGCTGCTCGGCGAACGGGTGCTCGAAGTGATCCTGGACGCGCCGCCTGCCGAGCCACCTCCCGGCTTCCGCCTCACAGAGGCTGGCTTGGAAACACCGCTTACTGGCAGGACCGTGGAGGCGGCGTTGGCGCTATGCCACGCCCATCGCCTGCCGGTGCGGGCGTCGCGCGTGCGCGTGAAGTCTCTCGAAGAAATCGTACTGGAAACGCACGACGCGCATTAAGGAAATCCTTAGTACGTTTCGCCGCAATGACCGCGGCGCAGCTTTCCCTCTTTAACACCCTGACGCGACGCGTCGAGCCGCTGCAGCCGCTCGCGCCGCCGCGCGTCACGTTCTACACGTGCGGGCCCACCGTCTGGAACTACGCCCACATCGGGAATTTCCGCACGTTTCTGTTCGAGGATCTGCTCCGGCGTTGGCTGGAGCACTCCAAGTACGACGTCTTTCAGATCATGAATCTCACCGACGTGGACGACCGCACGATCAAGGCGGCGCGCGCGGCCGCGAAGCGACTCACCGAACACACGGCGCCGTTCACCAAGGCATTCTTCGAAGATCGAGATTATCTCCGCATCAAGCCGGCGCATGTCTACACGGCGGCGACGGAGTACATGCCGCAGATGATCCAGCTGGTGTCGCGGCTGCTCGAGCGCGGCGTCGCATATAAAGGAGAGGACGGCTCGGTCTATTTCGCGATCGGGAAGTTCCCCACCTATGGCCGTCTGTCGCAGCTCGACAAGCGCGAGATCAAGGTTGGTGCGCGCGTGGCGAGCGATGAATACACGAAAGACGATCCCAGCGATTTCGCGCTGTGGAAAAAGGCCGACGCCGAGGACGAGGCGGTGGGCGCGGCCTGGGACGCGCCGTTCGGGCGTGGCCGCCCCGGGTGGCACCTCGAATGCTCGGCGATGGCGCTCGAGGAGATCGGCAAACACGCCGGCGTGCAGACGCTCGACATCCACGCCGGCGGCATCGATCTGATCTTTCCGCATCACGAAAACGAGATTGCGCAATCGGAGGGCGCGACGGGCCAGACTTTCTCGCGCCATTGGGTGCACGGGGAGTTTCTCAATGTACGCGGCACAAAGATGTCGAAGCGCCACGGCAACTTTCTCACCGCGCGCGATCTGCGCGAGCAAGGCGTCGATGCGGCAGCGGTGCGGCTGCTGTTCTTTCAGACCCACTATCGGCAGCCGGTGGACTTCAACGACGACGCGTTGGTCGCGGCAGGGGAAGGTGTCCGTCGCTTGTGGGAGTTCCGAAACCGTCTTGCGCACGACGGCGGTACCACGACACGACCCGACAGCATTGCCGCATTAGCCGAGCAGATGCGCGCAGATGTCACCGCTGCGCTGAACGACGATCTCAACGCGCCACAAGCGATCGCAAAATTGTTCGAATTCGTTCGCGCAGCGAATCGTGAGCTGGATCAGAGCGCCGGAGGAGCCGCGGGTGCGTTCGCCGCTATGACCGAGATTGCCGGCGGCCTGTTCGACATCTTCCCGACGCCCCGGAAAGCAGATGCCGACTTGGAGCGCTGGGTGGCCGAGCGCGTTGCGGCGCGCAACCAGGCCCGTAAGTCCAAGGATTTCAAGGCCGCCGACGCAATCCGGGCCGAGCTGGGCGCCAAGGGCGTCGAGATCGAAGACACGCCGCAGGGGACCAAATGGAGACTCCGCTGACGAGGGCTAAGTCGTTCGAAGTCCATCCCTTGCCATAGTTGCCCAGCCCGTCTAAGATACGAGTCTGTAGGATTCAGCCTTTACCAGCTGACGTAGCTCAACTGGCAGAGCAGCTGATTTGTAATCAGCAGGTTAAGGGTTCGAGTCCCTTCGTCAGCTCAAACCCGAGTTTGAGGAACCAACAAACCCCGCGGGCAGCGACACGCGGGGTCTGTTGTCAGGGGAAGTTTTCAGGCGAGGGCGCGGTGGGGTGCCCGAGCGGCCAAAGGGAGCAGACTGTAAATCTGCCGCGCTTAGCGCTACGAAGGTTCGAATCCTTCCCCCACCACTTTGTGGCGCGCGCGTGTGCGCGGGCGTAGCTCAGTTGGTAGAGCATCAGCCTTCCAAGCTGAGGGTCACGGGTTCGAGCCCCGTCGCCCGCTCCTTGTCCTGAGGGCCGAAGGCCCGAAGGATCTGAGCAAATGCTCGCGTAGCTCAGTCGGTAGAGCGCGTCCTTGGTAAGGACGAGGTCACCGGTTCAATCCCGGTCGCGAGCTCTGGGAAAGGAAGTCGTCGGTCGTCAGTCATCGGTCGTCAGTAGGCTGACAACCGATGACAGATAACTGAGAACAATCGGAGATCCGGAACTACAATGGCCAAAGCAAAATTCGAACGCACCAAGCCCCACGTGAACGTCGGCACGATCGGCCACGTGGACCACGGCAAGACGACGTTGACGGCGGCGCTGACGAAGGTCTCGGCCGACAAAGGCCTGGCGACCTACGTGAGCTACGATCAGGTGGCGAAGGCGTCGGAGTCTCAGGGCCGCCGTGATGCGACGAAGATTCTGACGATCGCGACGAGCCACGTGGAATACTCGACGCCCGAGCGGCACTACGCGCACGTCGACTGCCCGGGCCATGCGGACTACGTGAAGAACATGATCACGGGCGCCGCGCAGATGGACGGGGCGATCCTCGTCGTCTCGGCCGTCGATGGCCCGATGCCGCAGACGCGGGAGCACATCCTCCTGGCCCGGCAAGTGAACGTGCCGGCGATCGTCGTCTTCCTGAATAAGTGCGATCTGGTGGATGATCCCGAGCTGCTCGACCTCGTCGAGCTCGAGGTGCGGGAGCTGCTCAGCAAGTATCAGTTCCCGGGCGATGACACGCCCGTGATTCGCGGCGCGGCGCTCAAGGCGATCGAGGGCGACAAGCAGTGGGCGGGGAAGATCGAGGAGCTGCTCACGGCTCTGGATAAGAGCATTCCGGTGCCGAAGCGGGAAGTCGACAAGCCCTTCCTGATGCCGGTCGAAGACGTCTTCTCGATCACGGGCCGCGGCACGGTCGCCACGGGCCGGATCGATCGCGGCAAGATCAAGGTCGGCGAGGAAGTCGAGATGGTGGGCTTCGGGACCGACAAGAAGACGGTCGTGACGGGCGTCGAGATGTTCCGCAAGCTGCTCGATGACGGCCAGGCCGGCGACAACGTCGGCTTGCTGCTGCGCGGCATTGAGAAGGACCAGATCGAGCGCGGGATGGTGTTGGCCAAGCCCGGGTCGATCAAGCCGCACACGCAGTTCGAGGCCGAGGTGTACGTCCTGACGAAGGAAGAGGGCGGTCGCCATACGCCGTTCTTCAAGGGCTACCGGCCGCAGTTCTACTTCCGGACGACGGACGTGACCGGCAGCGTCGAGCTCCCGGCGGGCGTCGAGATGGTGATGCCGGGGGACAACACGAAGATGACGATCGAGCTGATCACGCCGATCGCGATGGAAGAGCAGCTGCGGTTTGCCATTCGAGAGGGTGGGCGAACGGTGGGTGCAGGTGTGGTCACGAAGATTCTGAAATAGGACTGAGAATGTTGGAAGGTTGGACGGTTGGAAGGAAACACCTTCCAACATTCCAACCGTCCAACTTTCCAACGAGGTTTTTAGATGCCACGCGAAAACATCATCATGGAGTGCACGATCTGTAAGAGTCGGAATTATTTCACGACGAAAAACAGACGCAAGCACCCCGAGCGGGCGGAGTGGAAGAAGTACTGCCCGAAATGCAATAAGCAGCAGGCGCACAAGGAATCGAAGTAGTGGCAACGGAAGTCATGACGGGCGGGACCGGCGCGAGCGGAGCAGGGACGGGTGCACCCGACGTTCGCCCGGCCGGCCGGATCGGTCGCTTCATGCAGTTCCTGCGCGATGTGCGCAACGAGCTGCGTAAGGTCACGTGGCCGACCTTCGATGAGCTGAAGAAAGCGACGACCGTGATCGTCATCTTCGTGGCGATTCTGGGCATCGCGATCGGCCTGATGGACTCGTTCTTCCAGTGGATGTTCGTGAAGCTGGTCGCGAGGCTGTTCTAGGTGCCCGAGCTGCGCTGGTATGCCATTCAGACGACGGCAGGGCATGAGAACAAGGTGCGCTCGCTGATCGCGCGCCGCATCGCCGAAGATGCCCGGCCCGAGGCGGAGAAGCCGATCCATCAGGCCTTGGTCCCCACGCAGGAAGTCGTGGAGATCAAGAACGGCAAGAAGGTGAACGTCGAGCGCAAGATCTACCCGGGGTACGTGCTCGTGGAGATGGACCTGAATCAGGAGACCATTCACACGATCAACGGCATCCAGGGCGTGATCAAGTTCGTGGGCACCGGCCGTCTGCCGATGCCCTTGCGCCCGGACGAAGTCAACCGGCTGCTCGGCGTCGAAGAGGCGATCAAGGAAGAAGAGCCCACCGAGGCGATTCCGTTCCTCGTGGGGCAGGTGGTGGAGATCACCGAGGGCCCGTTTTCCGATTTCAGCGGGACGGTGCAGGAAGTGCTGCCGGACAAAGGCAAGGTGCGCGTGTCGGTCGCGCTGTTTGGACGACCGACATCGGTGGAGTTGGATTACTTGCAGCTGAAGGCTCACTAGGGATCAGGAAACGATGGCGAAACCAGTTACAGCGATCGTCAAGCTCCAGGTGCCAGCCGGCCAAGCCACACCAGCCCCTCCGGTGGGCACGGCGCTCGGACCGCACGGCGTCAACATCATGGAGTTCGTCAAGCAGTTCAACGCGAAAACGCAGAGCGCCCAGGGGATGGTGACGCCCGTCGTGGTCACGATCTACAAGGACCGCACCTTCACGTTCGTGACCAAGACGCCGCCTGCCGCGGTCTTGCTCAAGAAGGAAGCGGGCATCGAGAAGGGCTCGGCGACCTCCAACCGGGAGAAGGTCGGCAAGGTCACCCGCGCCCAGCTCAAGAAGATCGCCGAGCTGAAGATGCAGGACCTGAACGCGACCGATCTCGAAGGTGCGATCAACATGATCGCGGGCACGGCGCGTTCGATGGGCCTGGTGGTGGAGGGCTGATGCGCACGCACGGCAAGAAGTACCGCGCTGCCGTCGGCACGCTCGAGCCGCGTAAGCTGTACGCGCCGGCCGCGGCCGTCGAGAGCGTGAAGAGCACGGCGTTCGCGAAGTTCGACGAGTCGGTGGACGTGGCGGTGCGCCTGGGCGTCGATCCCAAGCACGCCGACCAGATCGTGCGCGGCACCGTCTCGCTGCCGCACGGTACGGGGAAGAACGTGCGCGTGCTCGTCATCGCGCAGGGAGACAAGGTCAAAGAGGCGGAAGCAGCCGGCGCCGACTTCGTGGGCGTCGAGTATATCGCGAAGATCAAAGAAGGCTGGCTGGACACCGACGTCATCGTGGCTACGCCCGACGTGATGGGGCAGCTGGGCGCGCTCGGTAAGGTTCTCGGGCCGCGCGGGCTGATGCCGAACCCGAAGGCGGGCACCGTCACGATGGACGTGACCAAAGCGGTGAAGGAGCTGAAAGCCGGCAAGATCGAATTCCGCGTGGACAAGAGCGGCATCGTCCATGCGCCGATCGGCAAGAAATCGTTCGCGGCGCAGCAGCTCGCCGACAATCTGCAGGCCTTCATGGATGCGATCGTCAAAGCGAAGCCGTCGGCCGCGAAGGGCCACTACATCCGTTCGGTGACGGTCTCGAGCACGATGGGACCGGGCGTGCGGGTCGATCCGGCGGGGTACCACGTATGAACCGCACCAAGGCGCAGAAACAGGAGATGGTCACGACGCTGGCGGCGCAAGTCGCCGGGTCGCCGACGATCTACGTCACCGATTTCACGGGTCTCAACGTGGCCCACATCACGGATCTGCGCCGCCGCCTGCGGGCGGTGGGCGTCGAGTACGTGGTGGTGAAAAACACGCTGGCGCGGCGCGCGCTGAGCGAGCAACAGCTGAAGGACGGCGGTCTCGAGTCGTTCCTCGCCGGTCCGACGGCGCTGGTGCTCGCGGGCGCGGATCCGGTCGGCGCGGCGAAGGTGCTGACCGACTTCGCCAAGGAATTCGAGAAGCCGTCGATCAAGGTCGGATTGGTCGAGGGCAAGCCGGTCACGCAGGCGCAGGTGAAGCACCTCGCGGCGCTTCCCTCGAAGATGCAGCTGCTCGCGCAGCTGGGTGGAGCCCTACAGGCACCTATGGCGGGATTCCTGGGAGTACTGAACGGACTTCTGTATTCGATGGTGGGTGCCCTAGAGGCGCTAAAAACTAAACGGGCGGGAGAACAGTAATGGCGACGCAAACGATGAGTAAGGACGATATCCTCGAGGCCATTGGCAACATGTCGGTGTTCGAGCTGGCGGAGCTGATCGAGGCGTTCAAAGGCCGTTTCGGCGTGACGATCGCGGCTCCGGCGGCAGCACCAGCAGGAGCCGCTCCGGCGGCAGCCGCGCCCGCGGTCGAGGAGAAGACGGAGTTCACGGTCGTGCTGAAGTCGGGTGGCGAGAAGAAGATTCAGGTGATCAAAGAGATTCGCGCGATCACGAGCCTCGGTCTGAAAGAGGCGAAGGATCTCGTCGAAGGCGCGCCCGGAACCGTGAAGGAAGGCGTGAACAAGCAGGAAGCCGAAGAAATCAAAAAGAAGCTCGAAGCGCAGGGCGCCGTCGTCGAACTGAAGTAGGCGCGGAGTTACTACAACCTGCTCGCTTTTCCGAGCCCTAGGATCCTCCCCCGCACCGCAGCCGGGTACGGGGGCGGCAGGGCCTTTTGCATTACTCGAGGGTTCGCATGACTACTAAGACGTCACCGCTGCTTTCGTTCGCCAAACTGGAGACGGGGATGCCGATGCCCCATCTCCTCGACATCCAGACGCGCGCGTTTCAGTCCCTCCTGCAGCCGGACGGCAAGGATGGCGCGCGCGCCGACGTCGGATTGGAACGGGTCTTCAAGGATCTGTTCCCGATCCAGGACGTGAACGGCAACTACTCGCTCGAGTTCGTGAAGTACGCGCTCGGGGAGCCGAAGTACACCGTCGAAGAGTGCATCGAGCGCGACATGACGTACTCGGTGCCGCTCAAGGCGACGCTGCAACTGGTCGTCATGGAAGAGGTCGGCGAGGTCACGAAGACCAAGCGCCCCAAGAACATCATCGAGAAAGAAGTCTATCTCGGGGAGCTCCCGATCCTCACGCCGCTCGGCACGTTCGTCATCAACGGCGCGGAGCGCGTCATCGTGTCGCAGCTGCACCGCTCGCCCGGCGTCGTGTTCGAGGAGAGCATCCACCCCAACGGCCAGCGCCTCTTCTCGGCGCGCATCATCCCGTTCCGGGGCTCGTGGGTCGAGTTCACGGTCGACATTCACGACGTGA
>WNGB01010781.1_pt1 | contig 28777 bp, 30 predicted proteins | sample 5400681 | NCBI WGS metagenome assembly WNGB01 (sample SAMN13153367, study PRJNA577476) | soil metagenome | isolation source: 115 cm soil or saprolite under grassland replicate 2 | place: USA:California | collected 2016-06-15
TCGGACGCCGCGGTCTCCGTTCCGCTCGTCAACGTACGGTATGCCGTCTCGCGTGCCGTGCGACGACGGCTCCTCGATCGAGCGCGCGCGCGGCAGATCGTCGCCGCCGCGGCGAGCATCTATTACCCCGAGCGCACCTGGCGGGCGGTCGGGCAGCGCGTGGGCCCCTTGCCGGCCGCGGTGCTCGACTACTGCGCGCAGCTCGACCTGAAGCGTGACGATGCGCGCCGGGCCCTGTCCCACGTCGAGCGGATGCTGCGCGATGCCCCGGCGCTCGCGGCTCGTCACGAGCGGCGACGGCACGGGGCCTTCTCGCGCTCCGAGATGACGCGCGAGCGCGGCTACGACGCGACCGACGGCATCGATCCCGAGCGGCTCCGTCCGTTACTGGTCCAGTGGCTGATCGGCAGCGGTCGTCTGGCCCGCTACCTACCCGCGTCATCGTGGCCCACGCCGGACGGCGCCTTCGAGGCCTTCGCCCTGATGATGTGGCAGCTTCTCGAAGAAGGGCATCAGCTCGACGCCGAGCTCATGCGGCTCCAGGCGGTCACCCGGGCCGCCGGAGCCGCCGCCGCGGCGGCCTTGGCGCCGCGAGGGCGCGACGTCCGCCGGGCGCGCATCGAGATCGCCGGGAACCACGGCGCGCGGAGCTGGCGGCGTCTGCTGAGCTCGTCCGGCGGGCGCCGGTATGCGCCGCACATCGTCGACGCCGGGGAACGCCTGGCGCGCGCCAAGCGCATGCGAGCGGCATGGTTTTCCCCCTCCGGCGTCGCCGCAGGACACGATGGCACGCGGCGACCGGTCATCGACGGGTGGCAGAGGGTGATCGCGCTCCTTGGTCGCCACCTCACCCGGACGTAAGACCTTGCCCGAGATGAGCCACGTGCCCTCGGCTGGTGCAGAACCGACCCGAAGCGGTGCAACGCCGTTAACTGACGTCAGCGCCGCACGTTTTCGGCCGGCGCCGGGCCGCCGCCGCGCTCGGTGCCCAGAACCTGTCCGTGACGGCCACGCCCACCGTCGGCGCTCCGGCGAGAATCCCCGCGGAATCCGCCGGGTTTTGTCCCGGGACGGTATGGCCGGTGAGTTGCTCATTCTCGTCTCCGAATGCTGGACGGATCGCTCACGATGAGCGATCCGAATCTCGAGAAGGAGACGGTTCATGGCAAAGATCTGGGCGGCACTCCTGGTCATCGCGTCGTTCCTGATGCTGGCGCCCGTCATGGAGTCGGGGACGTCGGAGTCGACACAGTTCTTCCAGGCGATCGGCAACGCCGACGGCGGCGGCAGCTAACCACCGCGTTCGAGCGTCACCACGCTCTGACACACGCCGGACGGGGGAGCCGCCGCTCCCCCGTCGGCATTGTTCTCGGCCTGTGCCTCGTCGTCGCCTGCGCGGTCCCCGCGCTGCCGCAGCCGGAAAAGGGCGGAACCTATCGTCGTCCGATCGGACACGATCCGCAGACCCTCGATCCCGCTCGCATCGACGACGTCTACGGCCGTGCGGTCACCCAACAGATCTTCGACGGCCTGGTGCAGTTCGACCCGACGCTGATGGTGTCACCGGCGCTCGCCGAGTTCTGGAACGCATCCCGCGACGGCTTGACGTGGACCTTCACCCTCAGGAAAGGCGTGCGGTTCCATCACGGCAGGGAGGTGACGGCCGACGACGTCGTGTACTCATTGTCGCGAATCCTGGCTCCCGCCACGCGGTCCGGAGCGGCGGACCTCTTTCTGCACGTCCGCGGAGCCCGAGAATACAGAGAGCGGCGAGCGGACACGGTGGCTGGGCTGAAGGCGCTCGACCGGTTCACCGTTCGGATCGATCTTACCGAGGCCACGGTCCCCCTCGTGTCGCTGCTTGCCATCGGACACGCGAAGATCGTTCCCAAGGACGTCGTGAGCAAGGACGGCGACGCGTTCGGGCTGCATCCTGTCGGCACCGGTCCATTCAAGTTCGTGCGGTGGGAGCGGAACCGCGAGATCGTCCTTGCCGCCAACGACGCATATTTCGGCGGGCCGCCCCGCTTGTCGCAGGTCGTCTTTCGCATCTTTCCCGGCGATCGGTGGGATGCGTCATTCGGCGAGTTCCAGCGGGGCTCCCTCGAAGACACGATTCCTCCGAGCCGGGGGTATCTCGAGGTGGTCCAGGATCCTCGCTGGACGTACGTGAAGCGACCCATGATGAGCATCAGATTTTATGGATTCAACACGCGCATGAAGCCGCTCGACGACCGCCGCATTCGGCTCGCCCTGATGCACGCCATCGACCGCCAGGAATTGATCCAGCACGTGCACCTGGGGCGCTACACCGTCGCTCGCGGGATCTTGCCGCCGGGCAGCCTCGGCTTCAACCCGAAACTGAACGCCCCCGACTTCAACCCGGCTCGGGCCCGCGAGCTGCTGGCTCAGGCGGGCTATCCCGGCGGTCGTGGCCTGCCCCCGATTCGGATCAGCTCGAGCGTGAACGCCGATCCGGTCCTCCGCGAGCACGACTACATCCGCCGGGCGCTCGCGGCCGTCGGAGTGAAGGTCGACTTCGAGTACATCGGCGATTGGCCGACGTTTTCGAAAGCGCTCGCCGATCGTCGGCTTCAGGCCTTCATGTACGCCTGGTATGCAGACGTCCCCGATCCGGATAATTTCCTCTCGAAGCTTTTTCATTCCAAGAGTCCCCGCAACCTCTTCTCGTACGCCAACGCCGGCGTCGATGCCCTCCTGACCGTGGCCCGGACGGAAACGGACGTGCAGCGCCGGGTCGGTGCGTATCGCCGGGCCGAGGAGCAGATCCTCGACGATGCGCCCCTGATCCCGATTCTCCACCACACATACGAGCGCCTCTTCCAGCGCAAGGTTCGAGGCATCGAGGTCAACGGGCTCGGCGACCCCTATCTGGACCTGCGCAAGATATGGCTGGAGGCGTCCCCGTGAGCCTGGCGCGACTGCGTTTCCGCTCGCTGCGGGCCCGCCTCTTGTGCGGCACGCTGCTCGTGATCGTGTTCGTGATGGGCACGGTGATGGCCGTGGTCGAGCAGCACCAGCGCGCGGCGATCATCGGGGAGGTAGAGCGCCGGGGCGAGAGTCTCGCCAAGAGCCTGTCGGCGATGTCCTACGGGCCGTTGCTGCTCTACAACTTCACGGCCCTCGAGCAGAACGTCGCGCGTTTCGCCGCCGAGGCGGACGTGGTCTACACGATCGTCCTCGACGCGGACGGCCGCGTGGCCGCGCACAGCCGGCACCCGGAGTCGGTCGGGCAGCCGCTCGCCGCCAAGGTCGACCACCGCGCCGCCGCGGCGCCGACGCCCCTGACCCAGACCACGGTTCTCCGCGAGACCGGGGAAGCCGTCTACGACTTCGCGGTGCCCGTGCAGGTCGACCACCACAAGTGGGGGACGGTACGCGTGGGGCTGTCCAAGCGCCGCATGGACGCCGAGATCCGCCAGACCCGCCTGGAGCTGCTGGCGCTCACCGCGGTCATGCTGGCGCTGGGCGGGGTCGCCGCCGCGCTGGTGGCGGGACGCATCGCCGGGCCCGTCCGTCAGCTCGCGGAGGGCGCCGCCGCCGTCTCGCGCGGCGAGCTGAACCAGCGCGTCGAGCCCACGACCGCGGACGAGATCGGCCGGCTCGCGCTCACTTTCAATCACATGACCGAGGAGCTCCTGCAGCAGCGCACCGCCCTCGAGACGGCTAACACCCAGCTGTCCCGGCGATTTCTCGAGCTGGCGGACCTCAAGAGCTACACCGACAGCATCCTCACCTCCCTGACGACCGGCGTGGTCACGATCGACCTCGAGGGACGGGTGGTGACGTTGAACCCCGCGGCCGAGCTCCTCACCGGATTCTTCGCTGGCGAGGCGGTCGGCCGCTTCTGCACCGAGCTCTTCGCGGGCTCGGGGGAGGTCGGCGACGTCCTGATGGAGACGCTCACCAGTCGACGGGCGCTGGCCGGCGTCACGGTGACGCTGAGGCGGCGCACCGGGCTGGCCCTGCCCGTCGAGCTGAGCACGGCGCCGCTCCAGGGCAGCGATGGCAAGGATCTGGGCGTCGTCGGGGTCATCCGTGACCTCACCGCGATGCGCGCCCTCGAGCACCGGCTGCAGCGCTCCGACCGCCTGGCCGCGCTCGGCGAGCTCGCGGCCGGCCTCGCCCACGAGATCAAGAATCCCCTCACGTCGCTGTTGACCTTCAGCCGCCATCTCTCGCGCCGCTTCGGCGACGAGGTGTTTCGCGAGAAGTTCCAGAAGGTCGTCCCGCGAGAGCTCGAGCGGATCAACGAGATCGTCGATCGGTTGCTCGAGCTGGCGCGGCCCGAGCGGCTGCACTTCACGACGGTCCAGCTCCCCGCGCTGCTCGATGGCGTCATCGAGCTGTACGGCAACGAGATCGAGACGAAGCAGATGACGGTGATCCGTGACTACGCGCGCGACGTCCCGACGATCTACGCCGACGAGAACGCGATCTACCGAGCGTTCGTCAACCTCGTCGCCAACGCCCTGGACGCGATGGGGTCGCGCGGGAAGCTGACTCTCCGCGTCGGCTGGGCCGAGGGCCCGACCCGGCGGGCCTATCACCGCCGCGTGCGGGTCGAGATCGAGGACACGGGGGCGGGCATTCCCTCCGCCGAGCGGGACCGGATCTTCAACCCCTTCTACACGACGAAGGAAGGGGGCACCGGCCTCGGACTGGCACTGACGCACAAGATCATCGAGGAGCATCGGGGGACCATCGACGTCGTCAGCACCCCGGGCGTGGGCAGCACGTTCCGTGTGGTGCTGCCCCTCGTGCCCGACGCGGCGCCCGCCGACGGTGGTCCGCCGCCCTCGGCGTGAGCGGCGCCGTCGCCGAAGGCCCGAGCCCCGGCGCAGCGGATCAGCGGATCCAGGGGGTGAGGTCGCGTCCGATCAGTGCGCCGGTGGCGACGATGTCGTCACGGAACTGCTCCAGCAGTCGACCCCGGATCGAGGGCGGCAGCGGGTCAGGTGGCCGCAGGAGCAGCCGCTGCGCCCGATTGATGAGCCCGGTATGCGCCTCCACCGGAACGAGACGGCGGGCCGCCAAGGATGTCCTGAGCAGGATCCGGTTCATCGTGATCGAGCGCGGAACGCTGCCCGCGTGGTGCTTCTTCGAAACATCACCGTCGAATGTGCGGTCGACCCCGAGAAACGCGTAGAGGTCTCGCACGACCGCGCGGGTGTCGGCGACGAGGTCGTCGAAGAGAATGACTCGTATCCGACTCCGCTCGAAGCGAGCAAAATAGCGCGCCAGCCGCGGGTAATACAGGCTGGTGTCGAAGTAATAGGTCCCCGGGCGCATCGCTTCGTCCACGCCACATCGCTCGGTCGCCCCGCGCAGACGACCCACGTAGCTCGAATAGGCTCGGTCGGCCGGGTTACGCAGTGAGACGATGAGCCTCACGCCCGGCAGGTCCTCCGCGATCCGATCCGGCCCGGTTGGACTGTTGAGGTATTGGGGCGAGGCCTCGCCGATGGCTCGCTGAGAGGTGGCGCCTGCGAAGAGACGCTCGTACGCCTCCCGGCCGTGAACCTGTTCGACGGCCTCGTCCGAGACTCCCTCGTACCGCGAATATCTCGGCTCCTTCACCGGGCTCATGTAAACGTCGGGATGCTGACGCAAGTAGTGATAGAGCGACGTCGTTCCCGCCCGGGCCGCGCCGATGACGAGGAAGTTCGGAAGAGCCATGCGACGGGCGAAGGCCACGCTCAGCGGTTGAGCTGACGCCGCCAGAGCCCCAGGAGGCCCTGGGGCATGAAGATGACCATCAGCATGAAGATGATGCCGACGGGGATCAGGTAGTACTCGGTGAAGAAGCGCGAGAACGCCTCGCGCAGAAGCAGGAAGAACGCCGCGCCGGCCAGAGGGCCCACGAGGGTGCCCATGCCTCCCAGCACGTTGAAGATCACGACCTCCCCGGAGATCAGGAAGAACACGAAGTCGGGGGCCGCGAACTTGTTCTGGACGGCGTAGAGTACCCCGGCCAGCCCGGCGAAGAGCCCCGAGAGCAGCACGGCCACGATCTTGTAGCGCTCCACCGCGTAGCCGATGGCCCGCGTGCGCGGCTCGTTCTCGCGGATCGATTGCAGCACCATGCCGAAGGGCGATTGCGTGATCCGGCGCAGGAGCAGGTACGAGATCGTCACGATCGCGAGCACGAACCAGTGCAGGGTCACGGGCGTGAACGGGATCGCGAACAGCCCGGGCACGCCGAAGGCGGGCTGGCGGAAGGTGAGGCCGTTCTCGCCGCCCGTCACCTCCGTCCACGTGAAGATGATGACGTAAAAGATCTGCGAGAAGACGAGGGTGGTGATCGCGAAATAGATGTCGCGCAGCCGCGTGGAGAAGTACGCCACGAAGGCCGCGACCACGGCCGCGGCCACCAGGCCGTACACCATCGCGAGCCAGAGATTCGGCGGACGCATGGTGAGCAGCGCCGCCGCCGCGCCGTACATCCCGAGCCCGAAGAACGCCGAGTGCCCGAACGAGACCATGCCCGTGTATCCGATGAGGATGTCCGACGACATGGCGAGGAGGCCCCAGATCAGGATCTCGGTCGTGAAGCGCCGCCAGAACTCCGGCAGCACGAGGGGCGCCACGAAGAGGAGGGCCAGGACGACGGCGAAGCCGATCCAGTAGCCTCTATTGGCCGCGCGCGCCGACGGCATCGGGCTATTTGGGCGTGGGGACGAAGAGGCCGGTCGGCCGGACCAGGAGCGTCACGATGAGGGCGATGAACGCCACGATCACCGCCTGCGAGGGGCTCACGATGAGCGACGCATAGGCTTCGAGCAGGCTGATGAAGATCGAGGCGAGGATCGATCCGGCGAGGTTGCCCATGCCGCCGACGACCACCACGACGAAGGCCTTCAGCACCCAGTCGGCGCCCATCGCGTGGGTGACGCCGACGAGGGGCGCGAAGAGCACGCCGCTCGCCGCCGCCATCGCGGCGCCGATCCCGAACACGACGGTGTGGACGATGGGCACGGGGATCCCCATGGCGGCGGCCATGACGCGGTCCTGGGTCGTGGCGCGGATCCAGATGCCATACTTGCCATACTTGAGGAACGCCCACAGGGCGCCGATGATCGCCGCCGAGAGCAGCGCCATGACGATCCGGTAGTACGGGTACTCGAGATAGAAGAAGCGGAAGTGCCCCGTGAGGGGCTCGGTGAGCTTGCGGGGGACCGGTCCGAACTGCCACAGCGCGTAGTTCTGGAGCACCAGCGAGATGCCGAAGGTGCCGAGGATCGTGTAGAGAGGGTCGCGGCCGAGCAAGGGACGCAGGGTCACCACCTGCAGCGCCCCGCCCAGGACGGCGATCATGATGGCCGCCGCGACCAGGGAGATCCAGAAGTTGCCGGTGACGGCCAGCGCCAGGACACCGGCGTACGCGCCGAGCATGAACAGCTCGCCGTGCGCGAAGTTGACCACGTCCATGATTCCGAAGATCAGCGTCAGGCCCGACGCCACCAGCGCCAGGATCATGCCGTTCACGATCCCGTTGAGCGTCTGGATGAGGAACGCGTCCATGCGGTCTAAATTCCCAGGTACTGGTGGATGACGGCGTGGTCGGCGCGCAATTCGGCGGCCGGCGCGTGATGGCGGACGACGCCCTTCTCCATGATGTAGACGCGGTTGCTGACCTCGAGCGTCAGCGGCACGTTCTGCTCCACGAGAAGGATGGCCACACCCTCGCCGTGGAGCACCCGGATGATCTCGTGGATCTGTCCCACCATGCGCGGCATGAGTCCCTCGGTCGGCTCGTCGAGGAGGATCACCTTCGGCTCGAGCATCATGGCCCGCGCGATGGCGAGCATCTGCTGCTCGCCGCCCGACAGCGTGCCGCCCGCCTGGTGCCGCCGCTCGCGGAGCACGGGGAAGTTGACGTAGACCTTCTCGAGGAGCGCCTCCCGGCGCGCGTCGGTGAGGCCCTGGCGATCCAGGCCCGTTCGTAAATTCTCCAGCACGGTGAGCAGCCGGAAGATACGTCGGTCCTCGGGCACGTAGCCGATGCCGATGCGCGCCACGCGGTACGGCGCCATCCCGCCGACCTCGTGGTTCTCGAACACGACGCGTCCCTGGGCGGGCCGGACGATGCCCATGATGGTCTTGAGCGTCGTCGACTTGCCAACGCCGTTGCGCCCGAGCAAGCCGACGACCTCGCCGGGCCCGACCTCGATGGACACGCCATGCAGGACGTGGGACTTGCCGTAATAGGTGTGGATGTCGTGGAGGGCGAGCATCAGGTCTTGAGGTAGACCTCCTGCACACGGGGATTGGCCTGGATCTGCGCCGGCGTGCCCTCGGCCAGCACCTCGCCGTAGTGGAGCACGGTGATCGTCTGGGCCAGCCCCATGACCACCTCCATGTCGTGCTCCACGATGAGGATGGTGAGGTTCGCGGCGATCCGGCGGATCAGCTCGACGCTCGCGTGGGTCTCGGCCACGCTCATGCCCGCCGTGGGCTCGTCCAGGCACAGGAGCTTCGGCTCCGTGGCCAGCGCGATGGCGATCTCGAGATTACGTTGCGCGCCGTGCGACAGGTTCACCGCCAGCTCGTCCGCCTCGCCGTCGAGGCCGACGGAGGCCAGCACCGCGTGGGATTTGTCGATGACGTCCCCGTACGCGCGATGGTGACGGAGCATGCTCCAGTTGTGATGGCGAGACTGGGCGGCGATGCGGACGTTCTCCAGCACCGTCGCCCCCGGCAGGATGTTGGTGATCTGGTACGAGCGGGCGATGGCCTTGCGCGAGATCAGGTTCGGGGGCAGCCCGGCGATGTCCTCGCCGGCGAACAGGATGCGCCCCGCGCTCGGCTGCAGCACGCCCGTGACACAGTTGAAGAACGTCGACTTGCCCGCGCCGTTGGGCCCGATGATGGCGCGCACCTCGCCGGCGGGGACGGCGATGCTGACGTCGTTGAGCGCCGTCAGGCCTCCGAACCGCATGGAGAGCCCTTCGGTCCGGAGCAGGGGGGCGGCCCCCGCCCCGTCGCCGGGAGCGGAGGCCGCCCGATCGATCTGGCCCGCGGTCACGCTAAGCGAACTTGCACGCGGGTGGGAAGATCGTCTTCTCTTTCGCGATCGTCTCGATGATGTGGTGCTTGCCGTTCTTGATGTCGAAGATGAACTCGCGCAGGAAGGCCTGGTGGTCTTCTTTCCGCAGGGTCTTGTCGCCCTGCGGGAAGTCGTCGCCTTCCTTCATCTCGAGGCCCTCGAGGGCCTCGATGAGCTTCATCGTGTCCTCACGGCCTCGGAAAGCACTCTTCTGCATGCCGATCTTGAGCGCGTTCATCGCCTCGAAGTTCGACTGGACATAGCGATCGGGCAGCGGGCCCGAGGGATCGATCTTCTTGAGCGCCGCCACCGACTCGTCGAAGAACTTCTTGTGCGCCGGCGTGTTCAGCGGCGGGTCGAGCACGGGCACGTACCGGTTGATGCCGACGAACCCCTCGATCTTCTGGCCGAGGGCGGGCAGATGGGTCGATTCCGCGATCGCGCCGTCGCCCGCGAACTTGTACTTCTTGGTCAGGCCGAGGTCGTAGGCCTGGCTGGCCATGACGATGCCGTTCGCGCCGAAGAAGATCCCGAACAGGCCGTCGAAGTTGCCGGTGATCTTGGACAGGAATGCCGTCATGTCGGCGGTGCCGAGCGGAATGCCGGTGCCGCCGACGACCTCGCCTCCGGCCTTCTTGATCTGCTCGACGTAGGCATCACGGGTGGTCTGGCCCCACGCATAGTCGAGGTACGCGATGTGCCACTTCTTGCCCATCTTGTTGACCAGGTAGGGCGCGAAGGCGACGGCCTGGCCGGGGGCGTAGTCGAAGGGCCGGAACACGAAGCGGCTGCACTTGGTCGTGGTGATCGTCGTGTCGAGACATACGCCGATCATCCAGACCGTCTTGTGCTCTTCGAAGACCGGCATGCAGGCCAGACACACGTTGGAGAGATACCCGCCCTCGGCGACGTCGACCTTGTCCTCGACGACGAGCTTCTCGGCCTTGCGGCGGCCCACGTCGGGCTTCGACTCGTAGTCGGCGATCACCAGCTCCACCGGCCGGCCGTTGATCCCGCCCGACTTGTTGATGCGATCGGTCGCGACTTGCGTGCCGACCAGCGCCGTCTTGCCGCCGGCCGCCGCCACGCCGGACAGCGGCTGGAGCACGCCGACCTTGAAGGGCTTCGCCTGACCGAACGCCGCACGCCACGGCGCCGGCACCAGCATCGTCGCCCCCAGCGCGCCCGCCGCCGTCGCGGAGAGCCCGAGGAACGTCCGGCGGGTCGTCTTGCCGCTCCACCACATGTCCTTCGCCCAGGGTTCGTTCTGCCAGTGTTCGGCCATCGCGGGCCTCCTTGAATGCCTGGATCAGGCAGATCAGTGACGGGAAGAGTTGCTCCTATCTACACGAAAAATCGGAGGACCGCAACGGTCGGACGCCGGTCAGCGTCCGGTCAGGAGCCCCGACGCCACGAGCGCCGCGCGGATCGCTTGCCGCTCCGTCGAGGACACGGGCGTGAGCGGCGGGCGGACATGCGCGGCCGGGATCCGCCCGAGGAGCACGAGGGCTTCCTTCATGCGGTTGTGCATGTCGACGAAGGGCGGCGCGTAGAAGACACGAACGAGCGGGGCCAGCCGATCGTTGATGTGCCGGGCGCCCTCGAGATCACCCTTCTGGCAGGCCTCGAAGAGCTCGACCTGCAAGTCGGCCGTCACGCTGCCCATCCCCGAGATCGCGCCGTCGGCGCCGAGCAGGAAGCTCGCCATCAGCGACATCGTGAAGGCCGAGAGCAGGGCCACCGGCCGGCCTGTCGCGCGCAGGGCGCGGAGGTTGGCCTCGAGAGCGACGATCTCGTTCGACCAGTCCTTCACCGCGACCACCTGTGGGATCCGGGCGAGCCGCGCCAGCGTGTCCGGCGCATAGCCGATTCCCGACGCCGGCGGATACTCGAAGACGACGATCGGCAGGTCGGCGCCGGCGGCGATCTCCGAGAAGTGCCGCAGCACCATCTCGGGCTTGAGCTGCGCGCCCCACATGAACACCGTCGGGGGGAAGACCAGCACCCCGGCCGCCCCCGCGCGCCTGGCCTCTCGCACGAGCTCGACGGCTTCCTGCGTCCCGTCGGAATACACGCCGGCGATCACCGGACAGCGCCCCGCGACCTCGTCCAGGGCGATCGCGAGCGTGTGCGTGCGCTCCTCTCGCGTCAACGAGGAGACTTCGGCGGCGTGCCCGTTGGCCACGATCCCGGTCACCCCGCGGGTGTCGGCGAGCCAGGAGAGATGCCGGCGGTACGCCGGCTCGTCGACGGTCAGGTCGGCGGTGAAGGGCAGGATGTTGGCGGGCATGATCCCGGAGAATCGAAGCGGCTCGTTCATGTTGTCATCTCCATCATGTCAACCGGGGGAAGACCTCGTGGGCGATGATCTCGACCTGGGCGGGCTCGTAGCGGTACGGGATCAGGATGAGCCGGTCCACGCCGGACTCCACGTGGGCGCGAAGCTGGCTCACGCACTCGTCCACGCCGCCGCGGATGGCGTGATCGATCGTCGACTCGCTCCAGGCCGCCACGTCCCACTCGGTCTGGAGCCACTGGCGCATCGGCTGCTCCGTCTCGGCGCGGGATCGGCCCACGTAGATCGCCAGCTGGTTCGTGCCGGTCAGCGTCGCGGGATCACGTCCGGCCTCGCGCGCGAACGCGACGATCTTCGCCCAGGACTTCCGGTAGCTCTCCGGCGTGTAGAAGTACGTGAGCCAGCCGTCGCCCTTGGTGGCCACGCGCTTGAGCACGGCATCGACGTACCCCCCGATGAGGATCGGCGGCCGCGGGCGCTGGGCCGTCTTGGGCCGCATCACGGCCTCGCGCAGGTTGAACCCGTCGACCTGGAGCGTGACCCGGTCCTCGGTCCACAGCCGCGTGAGGATCTCGAGGTTGCGCTCGAAGAGCCGGCCGCGCTGCTTGAACGGCACGCCGACGGCGTCGAACTCGCGGGCGTACCAGCCGGCGGCCACGCCGAGGATCAACCGCCCCTTGGAGATGACGTCGAGCGTCCCCAGCGCCTTGGCCGCGACGGTCGGGTTGCGCAGCGGCAGCACCATGACGCCGGTGCCGAGCTTGATCCGCCGGGTGCGGGCGGCGATGGCGGTCAACGTGCCGACGGCGTCGAGGATCGGGAAGGCCGGCTCCACGCCGAGGATCACGTGATCCCAGGCCCACAGGGACTCGAAGCCCAGCGCCTCCGCCCGCTCGGCGTAGGCCAGGAGCGCGTCGATGTCGGGCGTCTCGGTGGGCCCGACGAAGTTCTTGATGGCGAGACCGAAATCCATGGCGCCTCCGGGCTAGCCGAGAAACCGACGGTCGGGGTCGAGGGCGCGCAGCATCGCCAGCTCGCCGACCGACGGCGGGTCGGTCACGCGGACTTCCGGGGCTTCGAGCAGCTCGAAGCCGGTGTTCTCCCCGATCGTCTGCACGGTGATTCCGGGGTGGGTCGCCTCGATGCGCATGCGCTTCGTCGCTGGATCGAAGCCGAGGATGCCCAGCGCCGTGACCACGAGCGAGACACCGCCGAAGAGCAGCCCCGCGCGCGCGCGCGAGCCGTCGCCCGCGGCAGAGCGAGGCGATGTCGTTGGCGCCGCCGGTGCCGGGCAGCCGCACCTTGGGCCGGGCGTACTCGCCGATGACGGTCGTGTTGATGTTGCCGTACTGATCGATCTGGGCGCCGCCCATGAACCCGACGTCGACGAAGCCGCGCTGCGCAAAGAGAAACGCGTCGGTGATGGCGGGCAGCATGGTGGCCCGGTAGGCGGCCCGCATCTCGTTCGTCGAGATCGGCAGCTTGCCCGCGGCGATCTCGGGCCCGATGATCCCGCCCTCGATCACCATCGTCAGGCGCGGGGCGTGACGCTGCCGGGCCAGCGCCGCGGCCAGGAGCGGCACGCCCACGCCGGCGAAGACCGTCGTGTCGTCGTGCAGCTCGCGCGAGGCGATGACCGCGAGCAGCTCCTGCGCGTTGAACGCCGGGCTCATTGGGTGAGCTCGCGCGCGCGCTGGCGCTGGCGCGCGAGGCGCTCGCCCCCGAAGAGATCGAGATAGTCGGCGAACGTGGGGGGGGCGTAGACGTAACGCTCGAGGTAGGCGGCGACACCGTCGGCCCCCCGCGCGTCGACCCCGCGCGCGTACTCGTCGAAGTGCTCGACGTCGGCCTCGTAGAGCCCGTAGCACTCGTGGGGGAACGATCCGAACGGCACGTGGACGAGCGCGTCGACGACGAAGCCGGGGATGACCGTGCGATCGGGATGGCGCCGCGTTTCGTTCTCGGGGACGATCTCCTCGGCCGTCACCAGCACTGTCGTCGCCGCGCGGGCGATGTCGGCGTCCATGTGGGGGTAGCCGTCGATCTGGCAGTTCCCGAAGCGATCGGCACGATGCACGTGCAGGATGGCCACGTCGGGAAAGAGCGCGGGTATCGCCGCCAGCGTGGCGCCGCTGTAGGGATCCTCGAGGGTCTTCATCCCGCCGACCGCCATCAGGTCCGAGCCGAGCATGGTGAGGCTCGGCAGGAAGGGAACGCCCATGGCGCCGGCGCGGAAGCGCAGGCCGAGGGCGAGATGGCTCCACTCCTCCATCGCGACCTTCCCCGATTCCACGTAGTGGCGCATGATCTTCGACACGCCCCACGGCAGCCCGATGCCCATCCACGCGGTGACGATGCGGTCGACGCCACCGGCGACCATGAACAGCTCGGCCTCGTAGCAGGTGAGATTGCGCGTGAGGGTCAGTCCCCGCCGCCGCTGGCGGAGAATTCCGCGGATCAGCGCCATGGGCGTGCGCGAGAACAGGATCCCACCGACGGCGACGTGATCGCCGTCGTGCACGCGCCTCACGGCGTCCTCGACGTCGGTGAGCTTCTCGCTCGACGACTTCGCCTTGCCCTCGAGCCGCCGGCGCGCCGCGACGAAGTCGTACTCGGCGGGGTTCAGGTGAGGATCTCCCAGGCGGCCTGGTGGCGGTCGAGGAGCTGTCGCGTGCGCTCGTCCATCGGATGCTCACGCTCGGGCACCTCGACGTGCTTCTCGGCCCCGCACAGCGGCGTCGTGAAGTAGCGCTGGCCGGTATCGTTGGCCATGGTCACGATCGCGCGCAGCTCCGGATGCCGGCGCGCGAGCTTGAGCGCCGCCGCCACGTTGCACCCGGTCGAGACGCCGCAGAAGATCCCTTCCTCGGCGGCCAGACGGCGGGCGAGGACGAGGCTCTCCTCCGTCGTGGTCGTGATCACCCCCGCGAGATGCGTGACGTCGAGGTTCTCGGGAATGAAGCCGTCGCCGATACCCTCGATCCCGTGGGGCCCCCACTGCCGGCGCGCCAGCAGCGCGCACTCCTCGGGCTCCACGGCGTAGAGCCTGACGCGCGAATCGCGCTCGCGCATGAATCGCCCGGCGCCGGTGAGCGTGCCGCCGCTGCCCTGTGACGCGACGAACGCGCTGATGACGCCGCCGCACTGCTCCCAGATCTCCGGTCCCGTCGTGCGGTAATGCGCTTCCACGTTGTCGGCGTTGGAGAACTGGCCCGGTACCCAGTGGCGGCGGGGATCGGCGGAGCGCAGCTCCTCGAGCTTCGCGAGCGAGAGATCGACGTCGCTTTCACCGCCCGGCGTGAAGACGAGCCGCGCGCCATAGGCCCGCATGATCTTCTTCCGCTCGTCGCTCATCCCCTCCGGCATCACGATCGTGCACGGATAGCCCTTGACCGCCGCGACGAAGGCGCACGCGATCCCCGCGTTGCCGGTCGAGCACTCGAGGACCTGCATCCCCGGTTTGAGCTCGCCCCGCACCTCGGCCCGCTCGAACATGTGCAGGTAGATCCGGTCCTTGAGGCTGCCGCTCGGTCCGAACCACTCGATCTTCAGATAGATCGGTGGCCGCACGTCGACCGTCACCCGGTTGAGCTTCACGAGCGGCGTCCGCCCCACGGCCTGCGCGATCGAAGGCAAGGCATTCCGGTACGCGTCCCAGGGAATCGACATGACGCTGAATTCTACCCGACCGGAGGCGGGCGTGCCGCGCTATGGTGCGGACCGGATCTCGTAGGGAGGGAGCTCGTCCCGCCGGCACCGCCTCCAACCGCCGCCGATACTCCCCGGGCGCATCACGGTCGGGACGACACGGCTCGGCGATACTCAGTCGCTCTTGGCCAGCATGCGCGCCGGCTCGCGACCATCGAGGAGAACCAGAGGGTTTTGGGGCAGGCCCTTACGGTGAATCTCGAAATGCAGGTGTTGTACGGTGGCGCGGCCAGTGCGTCCGACGGCGGCGATCGGTGTCCCGGCCTCGACGCGATCGCCGGCGCGAACGAAATTCCTGAGGTTGTGAGCGTACAGCGTGCTGAATCCGTTGGCGTGAGCGACCGTGACGATCCGCCCATAATTGGACTGCCAGCCGCTGAACGACACCGTACCCGGCGCCGCGGCACGGATCGGCTGGCCCTGGTCGGCCTTGATGTCTACTCCTTGATGCCATCCCCGGAAGCCGCGCCGGCCGAACCCGGAGATGACTCGACCTTCAACCGGCCAGACGAAGACCAGGCGCTCCCGAGTGGACGCGACACTCCGAACCGAGCGACTGGGAGCGCGGGTCGAGAAGGAGTCCCGGACGGCTTCGCTCGATGACGTCATGGCCGAGACCCGTAGCCCCGGCGCACAGCGCGGGACCTCCAGACGCCGACCGACCAGGAGCGCATCGGTGGGCGCCAGGTGATTCGCCCTGATGAGCGTGCCGCGGAGCGTTCCGTAGCGAGCGGCGACCCGGCCGAGCGACTCGCCCCGGAGAACCACATGGAAGCAACGCTGCGCTGCAGAGGGAGTGTCGTCCCCTGCCGGTGGCGCGGACGCTGGCCCGGCCGAACCAGGGTCGGGCGACGCCCCGGGCAAGTAAGCGACGATCACGAGCAGGCCGAGACCGATCACGCGTTGCGACCGCCGCCCCTTCCAGCTCACGTCTCCACCTCTTGGCGCGCCACACCCGGATTTCGGTGCCATCGCAGCGCACCCGCGACAGGGTGCTGAGTACACGCGCAAGAGACGTGCCGATCACTTCGGTAGCCGGCGGGGACATGTCAGCACCCATCATTCCCGCGACGCCCCGTTGGACGAGCCCGGCGGCTGGTACGCTGTGCATCATGGTGCGCGTGGCGGTCCTCGCGGTCGTGGCGCTGAGCGCGCTCGCCTTCGCGGCAACTACGGTGGTCGAGGATTGGACGAGTCAACCCGTCGGCGCGCACGGCATCCCGGCGGGGTGGACGGCGTATGCGACGCCCGGGGGCCGTGCGGCGTACGACTTCACCATCGTCGAGGACGGCGGCCGGCGTGCCCTCGGGCTCAAGAGTCACGACGACCACTCCACGATCGCCAAGGAGGTCCACGTCGATCTCGCGGCGACGCCGATCCTCGAGTGGAGCTGGAAGATCGTCGAGCTTCCCGCCGGCGCCGACGTGCGCAACCGCGCCACCTCCGACCTCACGGGGCATCTCTTCGTCGTGTGGCCGCGCTTCCCGGGGCCGCTGCGGTCGCGGCTCATCGGCTACGCCTGGGGGACCAGCGAGCCCGTGAACAGCATGCAGCGCAGCCGGAAGTCCGGCACCGTCACCTTCGTCATCTTGCGCTCCGGCGCGGAAGGCCTCGGGCGGTGGGTCACGGAACGGCGAGACGTCGTCGAGGATTACCGGAAGACCCATGGGGAACGACCCGACAATCCCAAGGTGATCGCGATCTCGATCGACACGAACGATACGCATTCGACGGCCGCCGCGCTCATCGGAAGCATCGCCTTCACGTCTCGCTGACGCGATACGCGCGGGGTCACGACGCGTCAAAGGCCGCGGGGAGATGGCGGATGGTCCGCGCGCCGTCGCCCTGGATCGTCACGGCCACGACGTCGAACCGGCAGCGCGCGTGGTCCAGGCGGCGCGCGCGGAGGTAGTGCTGGGCGAGACGGATGAGCCGGCGGCGCTTGTCCCAGGCCACGGCGTCGCCCGGTCCGTCTCCCCAGTGGGCACGCCGGCACTTGACCTCGACGAAGACGATGACGTCGCGGTCGCGGCAGACGAGATCGATCTCGCCCTCGCGAAACCGCACGTTGCGCTCGAGTACGGCGAGGCCGGCGGCGGCCAGCCAGCGCGCCGCCGCATCTTCGGCGGCCTGTCCGATGGATCGCCGGGCGTCGCTCACGCCCTCCGTATACGCCGCCGTCCGCCGGGCGCAAGAGTCGACGAATGCAGACACCGCCGCACTTGACGGCATCCCCGCGCGCGGAGATGCTGGCGCGCATGGATGCCGGCACGGGACGCGCGGGCTATCTACCGGGAACCGACATGCCGCGCTTCGTCCGGGAGATGATGGAGTTCGTCGGTCTCGACGAGGCGGACGTCGCCGCGATCCGGGGCTCGGCGCCCGCGGTGCTCCGGCAGGCCGACGGGCTCACGACAGCCCTCTACGAGCACTTCCTGAAATTTCCGCGCTCGGCCCGCTTCTTCCTCCGCGACGATGGCTCGGTCGACGCCGAGCGCCTCGAGCGCCGCAAGCACAGTCTCGCCCGCTGGCTGCGGGAGACGGCGGAGGTCGCGACCACGTCCGAGTTCTCGTACTACCTGCTGGCCGTGGGCATCTCGCACAGCCACCGCGCCCAGCGGCCCGGCGGCACGATCCCGCCCCATCTCATGATCGGGGCGATGAGCCTCGCCCAGACCGCGCTCGCCGCCATCTTCGACGCCGAGCTGCCCTCCGACGAGGCGGCGGCGGCGAGTGCCGCCTGGAACAAGCTGCTGCTCGTGCACCTGAGCGTCCTGCTCCTGGGCTACCTGCCCCTCCGCCCAGTCCACTGAGTCATCGTCCGCGCGGTGCCGTGCGGAAGTAGGCGTAGATTCCTCCGCGCCTCGGTTAGACTCTGACTCGTGACCGACCACGCCGAGCTGCGCGCTGATCGGCTCGCTGTTGCTCCCGGCCCCTGCGCGGCTCGCGTCATCTGGGTCACGCTCGTGGTCCTGCTCGCCACCGGGTGTTCGACCTTCGGACCCGATACGCTCCACTCGCAGCGGCTCCAGTACAACGAGGTGGTCAAGAAGACCACCGAAGAGCAGCTGCTCCTCAACATCGTGCGGCTGCGCTATACCGACACGCCCAGCAGCCTGGCCGTCTCGACGATCGCCGCCCAGTACGAGATCACCAGGAACTTCCAGCTGACGCCGTTCTTCGTCGCTTCCGGGGCGGAGGTCGCGAAGAGCTATGCGGCGGTCCTGCCCCAGTTCGGCATCGCCGGCGCCGACCGTCCCACCTTCAGCCTGACGCCGCTCGACGATCAGGAGTTCACGCGCAAGCTGTTCACGCCCGTCCCGCTGGACGGCCTCATCTATCTCGCCAAGACCACGTGGCCGATCTCCACCGTCTTCCGCCTGTACCTCGAGAACCTCAACTGGGTCTCGAATGCCCAGACGGCGAGTGGTCCTACGCCCAAGGCTGCCCCGGTCTTCCAGGACTTCCAGCGCGGGGTCCGGGCTCTGCAGACGCTCCAGGACCGTGGCCAGATCGTCTTCGGCGTCGAAGAGCGGATCGACGCGCAGGGCAGCCCGTTGCCGCCCGGCAGCGTCACGCCGCGCGACATCATCGAGGCCGCCAAGAGCGGCTACGAGTACCGGCTGGACGAGGGCGGCGCCGGGTGGACGCTCCTCAAGAAGATCCCGCAGCCCGTTCTGCTCGTGGATCCGCGGGCCGCGGAGTCCGCCGAGATGCGCGAGGTGGCCCAGGTGTTCAAGCTCAAGCTCGGGCTGACCAAGTTCCCCCTCACCCAGGAGGCCCTGAGGCCGTTCCCGGCGACCTATCCGAGCGAGGGCGTGACCGGGATCGACCTCGAGACCCGCTCCCTCCTGCAGGCCCTCTACTACGTCAGCCACGGTATCGACGTTCCGGCCGAGCACGCCGCCGCGGGCGTGGTGACGATCACGCGCGACTCCGCCGGCCGGCCCTTCGACTGGCAGCTCGTGATCGACGGCCTGTTCCGCGTACGCTCCATCAAGAGCGACGAGCGACCGCCGAGCGCTCACGTCGCCGTGCCCTACAAGGGGTACTGGTTCTACGTCGACGACACCGACCAGGACACGAAGTCGACCTTCTCGCTCCTCATGGAGCTCTCGCGGCTGGAGCTGACGGGAAAGGCCGGGCCGGGGCCGGTGCTCACGCTGCCGCTCGGACGCTGAGACGTCAGTACGCGACCCGCAGTCGCCCGCCGAGGACGAAGGCGGGGCCGCGATCGCGGTTGTATCCCGGGTTGGCGATGTACTGGAAGTCGGGGCCGACCTGCGCGAAGCGGAACACCTGCAGCCGGTAGTACATCTCGAGGATCCGCTCGGTGCCGTAGCTGAGCCGCCCGTCGCCGAGCATGAACCCCTTGCCGCCCGCCGCCAGGTAATCGCGATGCTCGGCCGACAGCCAGTGCACGGCATACCCCGCGCCGAAGCGATCGTCGGGTCGCGACCACCGCGCGCCACTGACCTGGATCCCCGCACTGAGGTGACGATCGACTTCCGTGAACGCGAAGTTTTCCGTCCGCCCGTCGCTCCATCCGGCACGCGCGAAGAGGCCGGTGTTGCCGTGTCGGCGAGCGGCTGCTCGAGGTTGATCCCGAAGCCGTACTTCATCCGGCCCGGGCGGTCGTCCGCGCTGATCGACGGGGTCGTCCCCGTCGTCCGGGCGCGCCGCAAGGCCTCGCGATAATCACCCATGCGACCCTGATTGACGTAGGCCAGGAGGCGGACGACGGTCCCCACGGCCGTGGGCTGGAGCGTCAGCTCGACGTTGTCGCCCCGGGCCCGCCCGAGATCGTAGTCGAGCTCGTTGCCGTTCGCGCGTGTCGGCATCTGGTAGCTGCCGACCCGGAGCGCCCAGCGCTGATCGATGAACGCGACCATGAGGCCGTTGGTGTACCCGCGCGTATCGGCGGCGAAATCCCAGGCTGTGTCGTTGAACAGCGACCAGTTCAGGAACTGCGTCCTCGCGCTGTTGGCGTAGCGGTTGAGATCGAAGTCGTCGGGCAGGGCCATCTTGCCGAGCTTCACCTCGAGCCGTCGTGTGGCCTGCCGGCCGGGAAGATGGTCCATCTCGGCCGATGCCGGAGCCGCGCGCCATCTCCACGTCCGCGTAGATCTGGAAGTGCGGGGTGACCTGGGAGCCGAGATAGAGGCCGTACGTCTCGGAGAGCACGCCGTCGCCCTTTCCCGTGAGGCTGTTCGGCCCGGAGTACGGGCTCGCGAAGGGCAGCAGGCTCTGGCCGACCAGCGTGAACTGGGCGCCCAGCAGGCGCGGTCCCCACGATGGATACCACCCGGGATATTCGAACGACGCCTCCTCGGCCGTGGCGACGTGAGCGTCGAGGCCCACGATCACCAGGGCGGCGACGAGGAAGAGCCTCGCCGTGCCGCGCCGGAGGAGGGAGAGCATCGAGGAGGTATTCTAGCGGGATGAAGACCTACGCGGCCGTCTTCGTCAGCGTCTTTCTCGCGGAACTGGGGGACAAGACCCAGCTCGCGACGCTCCTGTACGCGGCGGACCCGGGGACGAGCAAGGCCGGCGTCTTCGTGGCCGCGGCGGGAGCGCTCGTACTGTCCACGCTGCTCGCGGTGACGATCGGCGGTGAGCTCGGGCGGTGGGTGCAGCCGCGTCTGCTCAAGACCGTCGCCGGGATCGGCTTCCTCGCCGTGGGAAGCTGGGTGCTCCTGACCCCGTGACGTATGATCCCGCTGTGACCCGTCCCGGGTTCGACAGCGCGTCCGGCCTCGGGCGTCGTCACAATCCCCTCCGTCGTTACTTCACCGTCCTCGGTCCCGGGCTCGTCACCGGGGCGGCCGACGACGACCCGAGTGGGATCGCGACGTACTCGATCGCCGGCGCGTCGTTCGGGTACGGCCTCTTGTGGACGGCCGGCTTCACCTTCCCGCTGATGGCGGCCGTCCAGCTCGTCTGCGCGCGCATCGGCCTCGTCTCGGGCCGTGGGCTCGCCGGGGCCGTCCGTCAGCATTATCCGCGGTCGTTCCTGTACGTCGCCTGCGCCCTGCTGCTCGTCGCCAACGTCTTCAACATCGCGGCCGACCTCTCCGGCATGGCGGACGCGGTCGAGATGCTGGCAGGCGTCTCATCGCATGTCTCGATCCCGATCTTCGGGGCCTTGCTGCTCTTCGTCACCGTGTACATGAGCTATCGGACGTTCGCGAAGTATCTCAAGTGGCTGACGGCCGTGCTCTTCGCCTACGTCGCGGCGGCGTTTCTCGCGAAGCCCGACTGGCATGGCGTGGTCTGGGCGACGGTCGTGCCCGCCATCCGGTGGGACCTGGAGTGGATCACGACGTTCGTCGGGGTCATCGGCACCACCATCTCGCCCTATCTCTTCTTCTGGCAGGCCTCGCAGGAGGTCGAGGAAGAGAAGGCCCGGGGCCGCGTCACACTGGCGCAGCGCCAGGGCGCCAGCGCCGAGGAGCTTCGCGATGCGCGCCTCGACGTGACGACCGGGATGCTGTTCTCGAACCTGGTCATGTTCTTCATCATGCTGACCACGGCCGCCACGCTCTTCCGCGCCGGTCACACCAACATCGAGAGCAGCCGGCAGGCCGCGGAGGCCTTGCGCCCGCTGGCCGGCGATGCCGCCTATCTGCTCTTCACCCTCGGCATCGTCGGCACGGGTCTGTTGGCGATTCCCGTGCTCGCCGGCTCCGCATCGTATGCGGTCGCCGAGCTGTTCCGGTGGCGGACGGGACTGGATCTTCGCTTCCGGCAGGCCTGGCGCTTCTACGTTGTCCTCGGCACGGCCATCCTCGCGGGCATCATGCTCGACGTGCTCGACCTCAATCCCCTGCGCATGCTCTTTGTCTCGGCGGTCCTCAATGGGCTGATCGCCCCGCCGCTGCTCGTGCTGGTCATGCTCGTCGGCAACAACCGCAAGATCATGGGCCGCCACACCAACGGCGTGTGGCTGAACGTCTTCGGCTGGGCGGCGACCGCTGTGATGGCGGTCGCCGCCATCGTCTGCCTCGTCGGCCTGGTCCGCTAGTCTTCGTCCTCCAGCACGAAGAGCTCACCCTGGCGCCACACGCCGGCGAACGTGCGGCGGTGCAGGGGACAGGGGCCGTGGCGATCGAGCGCCCCGAGGTGCTCGGCGGTCGCATACCCCTTGTGGCGGGCGAAGCCGTACTCGGGGAACAGCTTGTCGGCCTCGAGCATCAGCCGATCGCGCGTGACCTTGGCGATGATCGAGGCGGCGGCGACGGTGGCGCACCGTTGGTCGCCGTCCACGAGGTTGCGCTGCGGACAGGTGAGGCCGGGCAGCTTCACGAAATCGGTGATGACGAGGTCGGGAGACACGGTGAGCTGGCGGAGCGCCTCCAGCATGGCCAGGCGCGTGGCCTGCAGGATGTTCACGCGGTCGATCGTCGCGTGATCGACGATGCCCACGCCAATGGCGACGGCATGAGCGGTGATGGTCTGAAACAATTCTTCACGGCGCTCGGGGGTGAGGAGCTTGGAGTCGCAGAGCTTCTTGACGCGGCGGTCGGAGGCGATGATCACCGCGGCCGCGACCACGGGCCCCGCCAGGGGCCCGCGCCCCGCCTCGTCGAGGCCGGCGATACGCGCCCGGCCCGCGCGCCAGGCGGCGGCCTCATAGTGATACGGCGCCGACGGCGGCGTCACGGCCGGCGCGCGACGCTATCCCGGCTCGGTCGTGGTGGGAACCGGGACGACCCGCCGCTCCTTGAGCCGCGCCGCCTTGCCGGCCAGCGCGCGGAGATAGTAGAGCTTCGAGCGCCGCACCCGCCCGGCGCGCACCACCTCGACGCGGTCGATGCGGGGCGAGTGCAGCGGAAACGTCCGCTCCACCCCGACGCCATAGGAGATGCGCCGCACCGTGAAGGAGGCGCGGGCGCCGTCGCCGCGCTTGCGGATCACGACGCCCTCGAAGAGCTGCGTGCGCTCCTTCTCACCCTCGACGACCTTGACGTGCACGCGCACGGTGTCGCCCGGGCCGAATCCGTCGCGGCCCTTCTTGAGCTGTCCTGCTTCCACCAAGCGAATCGCATCCATGACGTTCCTTTCTGATGGGGGCCCCGAAATGGCCCCGGCTTTCTCATTTATCGACCGACATGGGGGGCCCCGAAATGGCCCCCCAACCCCCCCCGCTCGGAGCGCCCAGGGGAACCGGTGGCGCTCCTCGAAAACACCTATTCCGGCCGCTCGCCGCGCTCGAATCCTTCCACCAGCTTCCGGTCCTCGACGGTCAGCTCGGCCTCCACCAGCAGGTCCGGCCGCGCGCGCCACGTCCGCCACAGCGCCTGCGCCCGGCGCCACTGCGCGATGCGCGCGTGGTCGCCGGACAGCAGCACCGCCGGCACGCGGGCGCCGCGAAACGCCTCGGGCCGCGTGTACTGCGGCGGCTCCAGCAACCCGCCGGCGAACGACTCCCGCTCGGCCGCGCCCTCGCCGCCCAGCACGCCGGGACGGAGCCGGACGACCGCGTCGGCCACGACGAGGGCCGGCAGCTCGCCGCCCGTGAGCACGTAGTCGCCGATCGAGAGCGCGTCGTCGGCCAGATGCTCGCTGACGCGCTCGTCGACGCCCTCGTAGCGGCCCGCGAGCAGGATCAGGTGCTTCTCGGCCGCCAGCTCCCAGGCGATGCGCTGGGAGAACGTCCGGCCGCGCGGATCCATCAGGATCACGTGCGCCGCCGGGGTCCGGAGCGCCTCGACGGCCGCGAACAGCGGCTCCGGCTTGAGGACCATCCCCCCACCGCCGCCGAACGTGTAGTCGTCGGTCACGCGGTGCTTGCCGTCCGCATAGTCTCGGAGATTGACCACGCGGATGTCAACGAGGCCGCGCGCGCGCGCACGCCCGATCATCGACTCGCCCAGCGCCGGCTCCACCATCCCCGGAAACAAAGTAACGATATCGAGCCGCACCGATCGGGCCGATCAAAAGGGTCCAGATGCTAGGCGGCGACTGAGCGGCGACTGAGGCGTACTCCGAGTACGCCGCCGCAGTAGGAGGTGAGGCCGCCTGCGGCCGAGCCGACGCTTCAATGACCGAAAATTCCGGACGAGCCGATCTTCGAACCATTGAAGGGTCGGCTCGGTCGACGGACGACCTCGCCTCCGACTGCCACGCAGATGGGCCCTTTTCATCGGCCCGGCTAGAGGTCGAGGAGGCCGTCGGGGGGGCGAATCACGACCCGGCCCGCCGCCACGTCGACGTCGATCACGATCTCCGGGACCGCGGGAATCAGATGCTCACGGCTCGCGCCCTCGACGACCCACAGATCGTGCCCCGTCGAGTGCTCGATGCCGGTCAGCCGTCCCACTACCTCGCCGCTCTCCGTCGTCACCGACGCCCCCGCGCCGTGCCGTGGTGATGCGACACGGCTCCCGTTCATCCCGTGTCGCATCCCACAGCACGCACGTGGTCACGCGCTCGAACCGCTCGGGATGATCCGTGAGCGGCGTCACGCGCACCTCGCCGCGCAGCCCATGCGGCCGCGCGATCTCGCCGATGGCAACGAGCGCTTCCGTGCGGCTCACGCTCATTCGACGATCTCGAGCACCGCTCGTCGTCGCATCTTGGTGGCGTTGGCGTTCAGGATCGTGCGGATGGCCCGCGCCGTCCGCCCCTGCTTGCCGATGACCTTGCCGAGGTCGCCCTGGCCGACCCGCAGCTCGAGCACGGTCACGTTGTCGCCCTCCACCTCGGTCACGTTCACCTTGTCCATGTCGTCGACCAGCGCCTTCGCGATGTACTCGACCAGGTCCCGCATGGTGCTGACTCCCACTTCCGCTTCCACCGCTACCTCCTGCTGCCGAGCCTCAGATCATGAGGCCTGCTTCGTGTTCGCGATCAGCTTCTTCACGGTATTCGACGCCTGCGCACCCTTGGCGATCCATGCCTGCGCCTTCTCGCGGTCGATCTTCACCGTGGGCGGCGAGGTCAACGGGTTGTAATGCCCGAGGATCTCGATGAAGCGCCCATCGCGCGGAGAGCGCGAGTCCGTCACCACGACGCGGTACGACGGTCGCCGCGTCGAGCCCATCCGTCTCAGTCGAATCGCTACGGCCACGTGGTCACCCCCTGAGTGTCGGAAATCCCGGCAGGTTCATGCGCGGGAGCTTTCCCTCGAGTCCCTTGAACTGCTTCATCATCTTCTTGAGCTGCGCGTACTGCTTGAGCAGACGGTTGACGTCCTGCACGGTCGTCCCGCTGCCCCGGGCGATCCGCTGACGGCGACTGCCGTTGATGATCTCGGCATGGTGCCGCTCGTCGGGTGTCATCGACGCGATGATCGCGTCGAAGCGGCCGAGGTCGGCCTGCTCCTTGTCCAGCTCCTGCGGCGCCCCCTTCAGCAGCTTGCCGAGCCCGGGGATCATTCCCATGATCTGATCGAGCGGGCCCATCTGGCGGACCTGCGTGAGCTGAGCGCGGAAGTCCTCCAGCGTGAAGGTGTCCTCGCGGAGCTTCCGGAGCATCGTCTCGGCGGTCGTCTGATCGACGACCTGCTGGGCCTTCTCCACGAGCGAGAGCACGTCACCCATGCCGAGGATGCGTGAGGCGACGCGGTCGGGATGGAACGGCTCGAACGCCTCGGCCTTCTCCCCCACGCCCACGAAGGCGATGGGGCGCCCGGTGACATGACGCACGGACAGCGCCGCCCCGCCCCTCGCATCGCCGTCCATCTTGGTCAGGACGACGGCGTCGATGCCGACCGCCTGGTTGAACTTCTCGGCCACGGTGACCGCGTCCTGCCCCGTCATCGCGTCCACCACGAGCAGCACGTGATGCGGCTTGACCTCGGTGCGGATGACGCGCAGCTCGTCGAGCATCGCCTCGTCGATGTGCAGGCGCCCCGCCGTGTCCAGGATGAGCGGGGTGAGCCCGCGTGCCGCCGCCTCGTCGCGTGCGGCGCGGCAGATCTCGAGCGGCGTCTGGCTGGCCTGCCCCACCACGGGAACGTTGAGCTGACCGCCGAGCGTTCGCAGCTGCTCCTGCGCCGCCGGCCGGTAGATGTCGGCGGCGGCGAGGATCGGATGCTGTCCTTGCTTGGCGTATAGCCGCGCCAGCTTGGCCGCGGTCGTCGTCTTGCCCGAGCCCTGCAGGCCGATGAGCATGATGATCGTCGGCGGGTGAGAGGCCGCGGCCAGCCGGTGGCCGCTGCCGCCCAGCAGCTCGACGAGCTCGTCGTGGACGACCTTCACCACCTGCTGTGCGGGGGTGAGCGATCGGAGGACCTCGTGGCCGACGGCCTTGTCCTTGACGCGGTCGATGAAGCCGCGAACGACCTTGAAGTTGACGTCGGCTTCCAGCAGCGCCACCCGGACCTCCCGGAGCGCCTCCTGGATGTTGTCCTCCGTGAGCCGACCCCGGCTGCCCAGACGATCGAACACGGCCTGCAATCGCGTGCTGAGGGAGTCAAACATGGAAAACTAGACTTTACGCGAACATGCGCACGATATCAAATGCCGGTCGGATACCCTCGCGGAAGACGGGGAGGCGGCCGCGGCAGCGCCGCCCGCCTCAGCGATTGGGGGCGGCGCGGATCCTCCAGAGGCTCGGGCCCAGCCGCCGTTCGACCGCGCGGAAGACGGCATAGAGGGAGGGCCGTCTACTGGTACATGTATGCGCCGGCCGAGCTCGCGGCCGACCTGACGGCGACGGGGTTCGACATCCTGGAATCGGACCCGTCGCTGACGGCGCCCTACTTCTCGGCGGCGCTCCGCAGACGCTTGACCATCTCGGCGGGGTCGGGGGCTTCGAAGATGGCGGAGCCCGCCACGAGCACCGAGGCGCCGTGCTCGGCCAGCGGGCGGGCGTGGTCGAGCTTCACGCCGCCGTCCACGGAGACGTCGACCGACCGCGCCCCGAGCATCGTCCGCACCTGGCGGATCTTGGGATACGCGCTCGGGATGAACTTCTGCCCACCGAAGCCCGGATTCACCGACATCACGAGCACCAGATCGAGATCGTCGAGCACGTACTCGAGCGCCGCCGGGGGCGTGCTGGGGTTCAGCGCGGCGCCCGCCCGGGCTCCGAGGTCGCGGATCTGCGACAGCGTGCGCTGCAGATGCGGACACGCCTCGACGTGAACGGTCACCACGTCGGCGCCGGCGTGAACGAAATCGGCGAGGTAGCGCTCCGGCTCGACGATCATCAGATGCACGTCCAGCGGCAGCCGCGTCCGCTTGCGGATCGCCGCGAGGACGACGGGCCCGATGGTGAGATTCGGCACGAAGCGGCCGTCCATCACGTCGACGTGCAGCTGGTCGGCGCCGCCCGCCTCCACCCGCGCGATCTCCTCACCGAGGGCGGCGAAATCGGCCGACAAGATCGAGGGCGCAATTTTCATCGGGCGCTCCTGTTATACGACACCCCGACCGGTATTTCGAGGAGCGTCGCGGCTCGGGGGGGTCACCCCGTCCGGCGCAGCCGCACGGCGGTGAAGCCGTCCGTCCCATGGTGCTGCGGCAGGCAGCGGAGGGTGCCATCGGCGTCGAGTGGCAAGGGAAAGCCGGCAGGGGCATCGCGGGCGAAGTCGCGACGTTCGGCGAGAAAGGCCGCGATCACGTGCTCGTTCTCCTCGGGCTCGAGCGAGCACGTGGCGTAGACGAGACGTCCGCCGGGCTTCACCATCGTCGCCGCCGCGGCCAGGATCTGGGTCTGGCGCGCCGCGCTGACGCCGATGTCCTCGGGCGCGCGCCGCCATTTCACCTCGGGATTGCGGCGCAGAACCCCCAGGTTCGAGCAGGGCGCGTCGACGAGGACGGCGTCGCAGGCGGCGGCAAAGCCCGGAGCCAGCGACTCCGCGGTGCCGCCGCGGGATTCGATGATCGTCGTCCCCAGCCGCGCCGCCGCCCCCGCGACGAGGGCCAGACGGGAGGCCTGCGGATCGAAGGCCAGGACCCGCCCGCGGTTGTCCATGAGCTGCGCGAGATGCGTCGTCTTGGTGCCGGGCGCCGCGCAGGCGTCGCCCACGGTATCGCCCGGACGCGGCTCGAGCAGACGCGCGACGAGCATCGAGGCCTCGTCCTGAACGGTGAGCGCACCGTCGGTGAACGCCCGCCAGGCCACGGGCCGGCCCCCGCGCGCGACGATCAGCCCCTCGGGGGCATGGGATGTCGGCGTCGTCTCGAGCTGGTCCTCGTCACGCAGCCGCATGGCCAGGGCCTCGCGCGTCGTCCGCAAGGTGTTCGCGCGCACGGTGAGGGGCGGCCGCTCGTTCATCGCGCGCATGAGCGCCGTCGCCTCGTCGGGGCCGTAGCGCTCGATCCAGCGACGCGCGAGCCACGTCGGGAACGAGCAGCGCACGGCAAGCGCCTCGACCGGATCGCGGGGCGACGCCGGCTCGCGCTCGCGCGGGCCGCGTCGGACGAACGAGCGCAGCACCGCGTTGACGAACTGGGGCACGCCGGGCTTCGCGCGCTGTCGCGCCAGCGTCACCGCATCGTCCACCGCCGCGAACGCCGGGACCCGCTCGAGGAAGGCGAGCTGGTAGGCCGTCAGGCGGAGCAGCATGCGGGGGCGGGGGTCGAGCGTGGCCAGCGGCCGGCGCGAGTGAGGGCCGAGGATCCAGTCGAGATAGCGTTGCCAGCGCAGCGTGCCGTAGACCAGCTCGGTGGCGAGCGCGGCATCGCGTGGACCGACGGCCGCGCGGTTCAGCTCGGCATCGAGGGCCAGGTCCGCGAACGCGCCCTCGCCTT
>WNGB01011102.1_pt1 | contig 28749 bp, 28 predicted proteins | sample 5400681 | NCBI WGS metagenome assembly WNGB01 (sample SAMN13153367, study PRJNA577476) | soil metagenome | isolation source: 115 cm soil or saprolite under grassland replicate 2 | place: USA:California | collected 2016-06-15
TCGGCCAGCGCCCGGCGGCGGTTCTCGGTCATCAGCTGATCTTCGCCGGGGAACCTCCGCAGCGCCTCCTCGCAGACCGCGATCCTGGCCAGAAGCATCGCGCGATCGCCGAGCCCCGCGTTCCAGAGCGCGTCCTCGAGATCCTGGCTCCAGTTGTAGAGCGACTGCGTCATCGGGAACCGGTCGTCGAACTCTTCGATAGACTGGATGCCCGTCGCGTCGCACAGGCGCAGCACGTCGGACCAGGCACCCAGCCAGGTGGCGGCGCACGCGTTCTCGTCAGCGCGCTCCACGGCCTGGTGGCTCGTCAGATGGTCCGGCACTTGGCCGCTCCTGGCGATGCCGGGTGCCGGTATCGCGGAAAGTGGATGATTTTCTCGCAGCACCGTGGGCAGCCACCTGCACCGTCGCCTGTCACCGGGCCCTCTGACTCACTGTGATTTTCTGCGATACGCACCGTCCGGGGGCATACGGCCAGCCGCCCTACCCTTGATGCAGGTGATCATCACGGCAGGCAGCGGCGGGAGGTGGGCGGTTGGCCAGGACCGGCCGCGCTGGCCGCCCAGTCCCGTACCTGGTCCCGTGGCCCGGGCACGCCGTGGTGGTGGTTCCCGCGGCCGACTTCGCCGAGCTGGCCGACTGGCTGGCGGCGCTGTGCGACCTCCTGGAGGGCCGCCAGAGGCCCGGATCCGTGAGGCAGCTCCGGGCGACCGAGCGGATGAAGGACTGAGCGCGCCTGCGGCCGGGCCCCCGGATCCGGTCAGGCCGCTCAGCCAGATGAGCTCCGAGGAGATGCTCCAGGCGTGCTCGGACTGGTTCTCGGCCGAGGCTCGGGACGGTGGGCACCGGAGCCCGTTCTGGAAGGTGGGCCAGCAATGACCGACCTCACGCATTTGGGTGCCCGGGTGGCGGTCACCGCGGCGGAAAGCCAGGATGCCGCGAGTGGCGCAACGCGGGTCACGTACCTGGCAGTCCACCGCCTGGTCCAGCAGATCGCAGACGGCGACGTCGGCGAGATACTCCGCTTCGTTCACGAGCTCGAGCACGAGGAGGCGTGGCAGGTCAATCCGTGGCGCCTCGTCGAGCGGCTTGGGTACCGCTTCATGCTGGCCGCGCCGCCGGAGGATCCCGGGCCCGCGGCCGCGGCTCAGGAGAGCGAGCAGCCCGGGGCCGGTGCTTGCAGCGACGCAACGTTGGGAGGCCATCGTCGAGCAACCCGCCTCGAGCAAGCTGGGGTTGCCTGAGGAGCGGCTACGCCCAGCCGATGCCCGGTTTCTGCGCCTCGAGCGTGCGGCCATCCCCAAGCCCGACGTAAGCGATCAGGTCCTGGTAGCGGATCCCATTGTGTACTGAGGACTTCGTGATCGCCTTGGTCAGCACGTACCACGAGGCGGCCGCCCCCGGCTCCAGGCGGTGCGGACAGCTCGCCGACCACGGAGCCCACTCCAGGATCGCCAGGTGCCGGTCATCTGGGAGCTTCAGCCCCCAGCTCTGGACGGTCACCGGGGACCGTCCTTTGTTCGAGGCAGTGATCTGGACGTGCGGGTCACCAACCCGATCGCCATAGGTCGGCAGCGCCGTCGAGGCGGTAACGGATACAACGGCTCCGCTCTGGCGCCAGGTCAGCACCTGCCAGCCGAGTGATGCACCACTGACGACGATCGCCGTGATCGACAGGATGTCCGCGAGCATGGCCCTACCCGTGCGCCGCGCGCTGGACGCCCAGCGCGTCAAGCCCGGCTTCCAGCGCTTCGCGTTCGCCGGTCGTGGGCGGCCGGGAGATCGACCCCTCGATTTCGATGAGCTGCCTGAGTGACCTCGCACGGTTCTCGCTGGTGTACTCGCCTTCCGCAACGCGCAGGACTACGTAGGACGTCGGCTCGCCGCTAGCCAGCTCGCCGACTGCCTGCTTCAGCTCATCGTCCGTGGTCACTAGGGCGACGCCGAAGGTGTCCAGCCCGTGGCCGGACCACCCGTTGAGGTGCCGCCGCCGGTCCAGCCTGGCGGTCTGCTCCTCCTCGCGTGCAGCGGCTTCCTGTGCGCGCTGCTTGGCCATCCAGGCGCTCAGGGCCGCGGGCCCGCGGATCAGGGCGGCGGCAGCGACCACGAGCGCTGACAGCCCGGCGACGGCCGAGCCGATGTTCCCCCAGTGCCATTGCATCCGCTCAGCATGCCAGCGCTGCTGGCTGCGGATGACTCGATGATCCTTCTGGATGAGAGCGATGAGCCGCCTCCCGGCCTGAGATCTGGCGGAGTGGCTCCCCCCGGGTGATGCCGGATGCATGATTCCTGCGTCCACGCTCTACGAGGCCGTGATCAAGAATCCAGGGAAAGGCAAGCCCACCGAGGTCACCTACCCGGTCGTTGCGTGGGATGACGCCGGACATGCCCTCATCGCCGATACCAGTGCAGGCAAACTCGTCCGCGCCAGTGAGGACCCGAACTTCGGCGGCCTGCGCCCTGCTGATGTCGAGACGGGCGTCGATCTCCTGGAGATCGAGGAATTGCTCCAGGCGGACATCGATCCGTTCCTGGGCCGACTCGCCGGCTTCGAGGATGATGACGGCTCTCCCTAACCCAGGACGCCGCGGGCGAGGGTGCCGCGCCGGGCCCGGGTCCGCCGCGCCAGTGACGGTCAGCCCAGCAGCCGGGCGCGGCAGGCGAGCTGGAGGGCGAGCCGCTGGTCGGGGTCCTCGAAGTCCACGTCCAGCAGCTCGATGATGCCGCGGATACGGTTGGCCACCGCGTTGCGGTGCAGATGCAGCCGTTGCGCGGTCTTGCCTATGGAGCCCTGCTCATCGAGGTAGGCCGCGAGGGTCCTGATCGCCGTGTCCGCCCGGGCCTGGCCGAGCTTCTCCAGCGGCGCGAGCTGATCGCGCACGGAGGCCCGGGCCGTGTCCGAGGCGTACCACTCCATCAGCATCCGCTGCACCCCGACCGCGTCGTGCGCGGCGACCCCGGACGGCTTGCGGGCCGCCCGCGCGGCGAACAGCGCCACGCGGGCCTCGGTCGCGGAAGCGCGGAGTCCCGTCGGCCCCTCATGGGCCGAGCCCACCCCGGCCCGGAACGGGAGCGCCGGCAGGCGTTCCCGCAGGGCCTGCAGCGCACGTGCGGCCGACCGGGCGGCCTGGGCGCCGGCCTGCGGCCCGGGGTCAGACATGGTCATCTTGATCAGCACGATGGCGCGGGCCACCCGGGACAGGTGCCAGGTGCCGCCGGCCGCCGCGGCGGCCTGGAGGGCGACCTGGCCCGCCGACTCCAGCAGCTCGAACCGGCGCACCTCGTCCGGGCCGGATTCCGCGGGACCGGCTCCGTCCGGGCCCGGCCCATCGAGATCGTCGGCCTCGATCCGGACCGCGACATGCCAGCCGCCCAGCGCGACGTTCAGCTGCCGGGCCCGGTCCAGGAGATCGTCGTTGATCGCGGACTCCGACATCAGCAGTTCAGCCAGCAGTTCGCTGCGGGAGCGGGCCGGGACCTCGCGGGCGCGCCTGGCCAGGTCGAGAAGCCGCCCGGCGGAGGCGGCGGCGCTGTGCAGGACCAGCCGCGCGGCGATGCCGAGGTCCCCCTGAGCATCCGGCGCGACTAGGTCGCCGATCGGTGCGTCGCCCACGACGACCGGCACGCGGACCTCGCCCGCGAGGCCGTCCTGCGGATCATAGGCATCCCCAGCACGGGCACCCGCAGCACGGGGGCGGAACTCGACGATCGTGCCGAGTGCACGGCCGGCCGCGGCGCGGAGTTCGTCGAGGCCGGCCCCGGCTGCCTCGGCGGAGAGCACCGCGTTCAGCCCTTCCTGCGCACGGCCGAGGGCACGGTCGGCCCCGCCGCCGATCTCCCGGGCGATCGCCTGCACCAGCCTGGCCAGCTCGGCGGCGGCCGGGATCGAGATCAGGGCGATGTTGGCCCGCCCGGCGATATCCATCGCGGTGACGGTGGGCTGCCACTGCTCGGCCGAGAAGGCCGCCACCGCGGCCACCTGGTTGACCGCCGCCCAGCGCAGGGCCATGTCGAGGCGGTAGTCGGTCACCTCCGCGGACGCCGCCCGGGACAGCACGACCAGGCTGCCTGGCGGGGAACCATCCAGGTCGGCGAAGCGCTCAGCCAGCCGGACCAGGGCAACCTCCCGGCGGCCGCCACCGCCACTGACCCGTCTCAGCCCGGACAAGGGTGAGCTGGCCAGGATCTCGTCCACCGTGTGCACAGGTGGCACTTTATGCGGAGTGCACACATCCGTCACGATCACAGTGCACTCCGCCCATTCCTGTCCCGGCACCTGACTTGCAATCATTTGCATCCAGGGTTCCGTGTCCGGCTACGCCGGGCACGCGCTGTGATCCTGGCGCACCAGGGAGAACCGGGGCGATGGAGAAGGAAGCCGCGACCGATTTAATGACTGCTGGCAGTGAGCACCCCGAGTGGTGGAGCTACGGGCACGAGTTCCCGCGCTGGCACGTCTGGCGGGGGATCGCCGGGCTCCTCTACGCGCGGCGGCTGATGTCGAGCCCGCCGCGGGTCGTCCGCGGGCAGGACCCGGTGGAGCTGCGCGACCTGATCCGGGAGACCGAACTGCAGCTGGCCGATCGGTGGAAATAGCCCCGGTGTGTACCCACATCGGGAACTATGATGCTTAACGCACCGCTATATCTGCCTGCCAGGACGGTAATGGCTCCCCGTGAAGAGACTCCTCGACCCTGATGCCCTGCGGGCTTTAGCTCGCGGCTGCGCGGTGCTGGGTGCGGGAGGCGGCGGTGACACCTACCTGGCCCTGCTGCAGGCCCTTCAGGCCACCGAGGATTTCGGCCCGGCCCGCCTGGTGGACGTCGATGAACTGCCTGATGACGCGCTGATCATGCCGTGCGGAGGGATCGGCGCCCCCACGGTCAGCATCGAGAAGATCGAAAATGGCGACGAGGGGGAGCGCCTCCGCGACCATCTGGAGTACCTGACCGGGCGCCGGGTGGCCGCGCTGATGGCCGGCGAGATCGGCGGCGGGAACGGCGTGCTCCCGGTCACCTGGGCGGCGCGGATGGGGCTCCCGCTGGTCGACGCGGACGGCATGGGCCGCGCCTTCCCGGAGGTCCCGCAGGTCACCATGCAGCTTGCCGGCATCTCGCCCAGCCCGGCGGTGATGACCGACGAGCGCGGCAACCTGGTCATTTTCCAGGCCATTTCGGGGCACTGGATGGAGCGCCTGGAGCGGGCAGCCGCGGTGGAGTTCGGCGGGGCCGCCTCATCCACCGAGTTCTCGCTCACCGCCGCGCAGGCGCGCGAGGCGACCGTGCGGAACTCGGTCTCGCTGGCGATCCGGATCGGCGAGGCGATCACCCAGGCGGCCGGCAGCCCTATCGCGGCGCTGATGGCCGAGATCGGCGCGTTCCGGCTGGTCACCGGCAAGGTATCGGACGTTGAGCGGCGCACCACGAGCGGCTTTGTCCGCGGCTCCGTGGTGATCGAGGGTCTCGGCGAGGATGCCGGCCGCCTCATCCGGCTGGAACTGCAGAACGAGAACCTGGTGGCGCTGGAGCGGGGCCGGCTGCTGGCCTCCGTGCCCGACCTGATCTCGGTGCTGGACAGCGAGACGGCGGACGCGATCGCGACGGAACGGATCAAGTACGGCCAGCGGGTGGTCGTCATCGCGTTCGGGTGCGACCCGGTGTGGCGGACCGAGCGCGGGATCGCGATCACGGGGCCGCGGGCGTTCGGCTACGACGTCGACTACGTGCCCGTGGAGGAGCTCGCCGGTGCGCGCGCCTGACTGCCGCCTCGGCATTGACGTCGGCGGCACCAACACCGACGCCGTGATCATGGACGCTGACGACCGGGTGATCGCCAAGGCCAAGGTGCCCGGCACGCCGGACATCACCCGCGGGATCACGACCGCGATCGACACCGTGCTCCGCGCACCGGAGGCGGACCCGCAGCGGATCACCCACGTCATGCTGGGCACCACGCACGCGACGAACGCCGTGCTGGAGCGCAGGAAACTGCGCCGGATCGCGGTCATCCGGATCGGCGGCCCCGCCACGCACAGCATCCGGCCCATGTTCGGCTGGCCGCCGGGCCTCACCACCGCCATCTCCGCCGGCGCGGTGATCGTCGACGGCGGCATCGAGTTCGACGGGCGGGACCTGGCCCCGCTGGACACCGACGCGATCGCGCGGTTCCTCGGCGAGGTCGCGGGCGCCGCCGACGGACTGGCGATCACCAGCGTTTTCGCCCCCGTCTCGCCGCGGCACGAACTGGAAGCCAGTGAGATCGTCAAGCGTGAACTGGGCGAGATCCACGTCTCGCTCAGCCACGAGATCGGCTCGCTGGGCCTGCTGGAGCGGGAGAACGCCACGATCCTGAACGGTGCGCTGGCCGGGGTGGCCCGCGACGTGGCTATCGCGATGCGCTACTCGCTGGCCGCGCACCAGCTACGGCCGACCACGTTCTTCGCGCAGAACGACGGCACGCTGATGGGCCTGGACCAGGCCCTCCGCTATCCGGTCCTCACGATCGGCAGCGGGCCGGCCAACAGCGTCCGCGGGGCGGCGTTCCTCACCGGAACCGGCGACTCGCTGGTCGCGGACGTGGGCGGCACGAGCACCGACGTGGGCGTGCTGGTCAGCGGGTTCCCCCGGGAGTCGTCGCAGGGAGTTGAGATCGGCGGCATCCGCACCAACTTCCGGATGCCCGACCTGGTCACGATCGCGCTCGGCGGCGGCACCGTGATCTCGCCGCAGGACGCCGGCGTCCGGATCGGCCCGCGCAGCGTCGGCTACCTGCTGCAGCAGGAAGCGCTCGTCTTCGGCGGCCCGACCCCTACGCTGACCGACGCGGCGGCCGCGGCCGGGCGGGCGCTCCTCGGCGACCCCGCGCTGGCCGGCCCGCATCGCGGGACGCTCACCAGCGCCCTGGCCCAGGCGGACGTCATGCTGGCCGACGCGATCGACCGGATGAAGACCTCCCGGCAGGACTGCACCCTCATCGCGGTCGGCGGCGGCAGCATCCTCATCCCGGACCGCCTGCCCGGCGTCAGCGAGGTCATCCGGCCCGAGCATTTCGACACGGCCAACGCGGTGGGCGCGGCGATCGCCTCGGTCAGCGGCCAGGTGGACCGGATCTTCCACGTGGGCCCGGGCGGCAGGCAGGCCGCGCTCGACGAGGCGTGCGACGAGGCACGCGAGCGCGCCGTGGCGGCCGGGGCGGACCCCGCGACGGTGCGGATCGTGGAGCGGGAAGAGATCCCGCTGGCTTACCTCACCTCCCCGGCGATCCGGATCCGGGCGAAGGCGGCCGGTGCTCTCGGCGGCCTGCCGGACCCTCCTGTCCAGCCACCCGCGGCGAGCCGGGAGCGCCAGGCCGGGCCCGCGGGCCCGTAACGACCTGGGTGGCAGTACCCCAACCACAACAACCTTACGGAGGAAGGCATGAAGCCCCACCGCGCCGGGCTGCTTGCATCCGGCTCCGCACTGCTGGTGCTGCTGGCCGCCTGCGGCGGCTCATCACCTCCGGCGGGCCAGCAGCAGTCCAGCAACCAGGTGTTCACGTACGACACCTCCGCCCCGGTGATGGTCGACGGCTGGGACCCCGCGACCGAGTACTCCGACGGCATCCTCGCGATGAGCAACATGTACGAGACGCTCACCCGCTACGACACGGCCACGCACACCATCAAGCCGCTGCTCGCGACCAGCTGGTCGCCCTCGGCTAACGGCCTGTCCTGGACCTTCCACCTCCGGCAGGGGGTGCACTTCCACACCGGCCGGCTGATGACCGCGCAGGCCGCGGCGGCGGCCATCCTCCGCACGGAGAAGCTGGGCGGGGGGGCCGGTTACGTCTGGGACGCGGTGAAGAGCATCAGCACGCCCAGTACCTACACCATGGTCTTCCACCTGAAGTACGCCTCGCCGCTGGACCTCGAGGCCGCGGCCTCCTACTCGGCGTACATCTACGACACCCAGGCCGCGGGTGGGGGGTCGTCGGCCAAGCTGACCAAGTGGTTCAACACGCCGCATGACGCGGGCACCGGCCCGTACACGCTGCAGACCTGGAACAAGGGCCAGGAGTTCGAGGTGGTGCTCAAGGCCTTCCCCGGCTACTGGGGCAGCTGGAAGGGCCCGCACTACAAGAAGGTGGTGTACCGGGTCGTGCCCCAGGACACCACCGCCGCCCAGCTGCTGCGGTCCGGGCAGGTCGACTTCGTGGAGCAGATCAGCCCCGCGATATGGAAGTCTTTCCAGGGCCAGGCGGGCATCCGGACGGTGAGCATCCCGTCCTTCCAGAACCTGCTGGCCCAGCTCAACGCGCACACCCTGAGCCTGCCGGTGCGCCAGGCGATCTCCTACGGGATCAACTACCCGGGGATCGTCGCGGCGCTGCAGGGCGCGGCGGTCACGCCCAGCGGCCTGGTCCCGGCCGGCCTGCCCGGCCACTCCACCGATCTGCCGAACTATCACTACGACCCGGCCAACTGGCCGACCCAGTGGGCGAAGGCGAAGTCGGGCCCGGGCCACCAGAGCATCTTCCTCGAGTACTGGTGGCCGGACTACGCCGACCCGTACACGTGGTTCAGCAACCTGCTGCAGACCGAAAAGCCGCCGTACTTCAACCTCTCCTACTACTCCAACTCGGCGCTGGACAAGCAGATCAACAAGGTGGAGCCGCTGCTGGCGACCGACCGCGCCGCCGGCGAGCAGCTGTACCGGACCATGCAGACCGAGGTCCTGCAGCAGGCACCGCTGGACGTGCTCTACAACATGAACTACCAGTACGCGATGCGCACGTCCTTCACCGGCTTCCAGCCCGACCCGGCCTACGCGAACGTCGTCTTCACCTACAACCTCAGGCCGACTGGCAGTTGACCCGTTATGTGGCGCGCCGGGCCGCCCTGGCCGCGCTGGTGGTCGCGGGCGTCATCATCGCGACGTTCGTGATCGCCCGCGTGGTCCCGGGAGACCCGGCGGCCACCTGGGCCGGCCCGCACGCGTCCGCCGCCCAGGTCGCCGCCGCCCGGCGGTTCCTGGGCCTGGACCGGCCGCCGCTGGTCCAGCTGCTCGCCTACTTCGGCGGCATCCTGACCGGCAACTGGGGCCTGTCGATCCACACTCACCAGCGCGTCCTGTCCGACATCGGCACCGCCGCCCCGGCCTCGCTGGAACTGGTGACCGTGGCGCTGATCATCGCGCTGGCGGTTGCCGTGCCGCTGGGGCTGGTGTCCGCGCGCTGGCCGGGCGGCCCGGTCGACCAGGTCATCCGGGCCGGGTCGATCCTCGGTGTGTCCATGCCGATCTTCTGGATGGCGCTCATCCTCCAGCTGGTCTTCTCCCAGCGGCTGCATGTGCTGCCGGCCGCCGGCGAGTACGCGCCCGGCCTGCTGTTCAGCCACCCGCTCGCGCAGCGGACCGGTTTCAGCCTCATCGACGCGACGATCAGCGGGAACTGGCCGATGCTGGGCAGCATCCTGTCCCACCTCGTGCTGCCCGCCCTGGTCGTCGCCGCTTACCCGGCCGGCCTCATCGCCCGCATGGTCCGGGCCCAGGTCCTGGACACGGTGGCCGAGACCCACGTGCAGATGATCCGCGCGCTGGGCTTCAGCGAGCGCTCGGTGTACAGCAGGTTCGCGATGAAGCTCGCCTGGAATCCGGTGGCCGCCGCGGTGGCCCTGGTGTTCGGCTACTCGCTGGTGAACACGTTCCTGGTCGAGGCGATCTTCGACTGGCCGGGTCTCGGCAGCTACACGGCCGCCTCGGTCGCGACCCTCGACACGCCCGCCATCCTGGGCGTGACCCTGTTCGTCGCGCTGGTGTACGTGGCCGCCAACCTGGCCGTGGACATCATCCAGGCCGCCCTGGACCCGAGGATCAGGCTGAGATGATCGAAGCGCCTTCCCCCGCCACCGGGCCGGCTCCCGTCCTGCCCCGGGGCCGGGCCCTGCGGCAGGGCCTGCGCGCCAACCCGCTGCTGCTGGCGGGGGGCCTGACGGTGGTGCTGATCGTCGTGGCCGCCGCGGCGGCCCCGCTGCTCGCGCCGTTCCCCGGCGACGCGGCCACGGCCACCCACCCGTTCCTGGTGCTGCGCCCGCCCTCGGCCCGGCACTGGTTCGGGACTGATCAGGTGGGCCGGGACGTGTTCTCGCGGGTGCTGTACGGGGCCAGGATCTCGCCCCTGGTGGCCGTCATCGTGCTGCTGATCGCGTGCGTCATCGGGATCCCGCTCGGGATCGTGGCCGGCTACTTCGGCGGCTGGGTCGACGAGGTGATCATGCGGGTCACCGACATCTTCCTGGCCTTCCCGTCGCTGCTGCTCGCGCTGGCCCTGGCGACGGTGCTGCCGACGAGCCTGACCAGCCTGACCATCGCGATCGCCGTCACCTGGTGGCCCTGGTACACGCGGCTCATCCGGGGCCAGGCCGCCTCGGTGGCCGGCCGGCCGTACATCGACAGCTGCCGGGTGCTGGGCATCGCGCGCTGGCGGATCATCCTGCGCCACGTCCTGCCCAACTCGGTCACGCCGCTCATCGTGCAGGTGTCGCTCGACGTGGGCGGGGTGATCCTGACCGCCTCGGCGCTGTCTTTCCTCGGCCTCGGGGCGCAGGATCCCACCCCGGACTGGGGGCTGATGGTGTCCGAGGGGCAGACGTACTTCACGACCGACTGGTGGGTGGTGACGTTCCCCGGGATCGCCATTCTGGTCACCGCGTTCGCGTTCAACCTGCTCGGCGACGGCCTGCGCGACCTGCTGGACCCGAGGAGAAGCCTGCTGCTATGAGGCGGGATCATCCGAGACTGGCCATCAGCGACCTCGAGGTGCGGTTCGGCGCCCGGCCTGTCGTGCAGATCGATGAGCTCACCCTCGGCGGGGCCGAGATCGTCGGCCTGGCCGGGGAGAGCGGCTCGGGCAAATCCATGACCACGCTGGCCATCCTCGGTCTCGCGCACACCGTGGGCGCGAGCGTCAGCGGCAGCATCCGGCTGGACGGCACCGAGCTGACCACGCTGTCCCAGCGGGCCTTGCGGGAGCGGCGCGGGCGGCAGATCGCGGCGATCTTCCAGAGCCCGGCCATGGCGTTCAGCCCGGTCTTCAAGGTGGGGCGGGTGGTACTGGGCGCGCTGCGGCTGCATGGGATGAGCAAGGCGGAAGCCGCCCAGGCGGCCGCCCGGGCGATGCGCGAGGTGCTGCTCCCGCCCGACCTGCTGGACCGCTATCCCGCCCAGCTGTCCGGCGGGCAGTTGCAGCGGGTCGCGATCGCGATCGCGCTGGCCCTGCGGGCCGAGGTGCTGCTGGCCGACGAGCCGACCAGCGCGCTCGACGTGACCGTCCAGGCGGAGGTGCTGGAACTGCTCCGCGGCCTGCGCGAGCGGGAGGGCATGTCGGTCCTGCTGATCAGCCACGACCTCGCGGTAGTGGCCGAGCTGTGCGACCGGGTCGCGGTCATGCAGGCCGGCCGGATCGTCGAGCAGGGCCCGGCCGCCCGGGTGCTGACCGCACCGCAGCACCCCTACACGGCCGAGCTGCTGGCCGCCGTGCCCCGGATCGCGGCACCGGCCCGGGACACCCCCGCGCCGGACGGGCACGCCCAGAACGGGCAGACCGGATGAGCCCGCTGCTGGAGATCACGAGCTTGTCGGTGCGGTTCGGCCCGGTCCGGGCGGTCGACGGGGTGAGCCTGGAGCTGGACGCCGGGCCGTTCGGCCTGGGGCTGGTCGGTGAGAGCGGCTCAGGTAAGACGACGATCGGCCGAGCCGTGCTCCGGCTGGCCCGGGCCAGCGGCGGCCAGATCCGGTTCGAGGGCACCGACATCGCCACCCTGCGCGGCCGCGCGCTGCAGGAGTACCGGCGCGCGGCGCAGATCGTGTTCCAGGATCCGGACACCAGCCTCGACCCGCGGATGCGGATCGGCAGCTCCCTCCGGGAAGCGCTGGCCGCGCACCGCACCGCGCCGCGCCGCCGGTCCGCGGGGCAGGCCCGCAGCCTGCTCGCCGAGGTCGGCCTGGACCCGGGCCTCGCGTCCCGGTACCCCCATCAGCTCTCCGGCGGGCAGCGCCAGCGCGTCGCCATCGCCCGGGCGCTCAGCGTGCGGCCACGGCTGCTGGTGCTGGACGAGCCGACCAGTGCCCTGGACGTCCGGGCGCAGGCCCGGGTGCTCGGCCTGATCGCCGGGCTGCGGGCCGAGCGGAGCCTGTCCTACCTGCTCATCACCCACAACTTCGCCATCGTGAGTGAGCTGTGCGAGCAGACCGCGGTGCTGTACCTGGGCCGGATCGCGGAGAGCGGCCCGACCGCCGCCCTGCTGCAGGCACCCGCCCACCCGTACACCCGGGCGCTGCGGTCCGCCGTGCCCGAGCTCGACTGGGCTGCCCGGCGGACCCGGCTGGTGCTGCCCGGAGATCCCCCGGACGCGACAAGCCCGCCACCGGGATGTGTCTTCCACCCCCGCTGCCCGCTAGCGGTCAGCCGGTGCCGTACCGAGGTCCCGCTGCTGCGGCCGGTCGCGCCGGGCCGCCAGGTCGCCTGCCACCGCGCCGAGGAGGTCCTGGCCCAGGCCTGACGCGGCCTCCCGGCTGTCCCCGGCGGGGACATTGTCCCGGCCCGGCCGGGCCGCCAAGCCGGCGACGAGCGGGAGGCCGGGGCCCGCATGGGCGCGGATCCCTGGGCGGCGCAGGGCCTGCTCCGGATCGGCGCGCTGCAGCGCTGGAGCATCTAGCTGGGGAGCCGGCCAGCCGGGTAGCCCCGGTACCGGGGCATGTGCGATTACCATTCGGCGCACTTCAGTTCTTACGCAGCACGGTTGTTCGCAGCACGGTTGTTCGCAGCGCAGTTCTCTGGAGCACCGTTCTTTGGAGCACCGTTCTTTGGAGCACGGCGCTTTGGAGCACGGTTCTTCGCGGGACGTTCTTCGCGGGACGTTCTTCGTTGCACAGTTCCGCGCGGCACAGTGTGGCCGGCGAGGCCGGCACTACTCCTTCCCGTCAGACCTTCCCGGCCGCCCGCCAGTCCGGTGCGCCCCTGCGACCCGGCCCCGGCTGCTCGCCCTGGCACCGGGCCCGGGTCCTGACCCGCAGCGGCCCAGCTGGCCTTCCGCTGGCCCCCCGGCGGCACCGGCGGGGCCGCGGACCGGGGCGGGGACACGGTTTTCGTTGCGGAGAATTTTGGTTTTTATTCCGGTTCCCACCGCTAACGGAGGATATCGGGGTACTTTTAGCCGGGCTCGCCTAGATCGTTCATTACCTGGATTTCGCGCGGGCTAGGTGGAAGAGTCGCCCTATGCGGACGATCTTTGACGGGCTGGTCGAGGAGTTCAGGGCCTGGCATTTGTTCGAGCAGCAGGCCGGGAACTCCCCGCGACGCGATCTTCCTGATCTCCCCGGACCGGGACTGCCCGGCTACGGCCCCGGTGGCTATGAGCTCGGTGGCTATGAGGACAGCGGCCCTGGTTACGCGCCACCCGGTTCCGGGACACCCGAGTACGGCGGAGCCGGGTTCGGGGCACCCGGTCCCGAGGCGCCCGGGTACGGCGGGCCCGGGTACGACCGGGGGCCGCGGCACGGACGGGCTCTGCGCGGGGCCGCGCCGCGCTGACGGCGCACCGCGCTGACGGCGCACCGCGCTGACGGCGCACCGCGTTAACGGCGGGCGGCGGATCAGCCGGGGGTCATAGAGGTACCAGCCTTCCCGGCCGCCCACGGTGGGGCTGGCGTACCAGCGGAGCCCGACGCACCAGCGGCCGCGCCGGTCCTTGCGCTGCCCGATCACCTGAGCCCAGACCCACGACCCGTCGCGCAGCAGGATCTCCGCCTCACTGTCCTCGGGGATCGTGGAGCCCGGCACGGCGTCGGCGGGCATGGCCCGCTCCAGCGCCGGCTCACGGGACGGATCAGCAAACACGCAGGTCATCGTGCCCGTCAGCGGTCAACCGCAATCAGCGTCCGGTGCGCGGGGGGCGGAGGAGGAGCACCACGAGAATCCCGGCCGCGGCCGCGGCCGGGATGACCACGGTCACCGGGAGGTACTGCGCGGCGATGCCCCAGAACGCGAAACCGGCACCCTGGATGAACATCAGCCCGGCACTGGCCAGGGCCAGGACCCGGCCGCGCAACTCCTCCGGGGCCTCGGCGATCATCAGCCCGTCCAGCCCGGCGCCCCACGCCGAACCCAGGCCGGAGACCACCAGCAGGGCCAGGGCCACGCCCAGGGCCGGACTGGCCGCGAACCCGGCCAGCGGGACGAACCCCAGCAGCGCGGCGGGCACGATGATCCGCCGCTGCGCCCGGGACCGCAGCATCCGCGCCGCGATCAGGTCGGCCAGCACGGTCCCGGCCGGGATGGCCATGAGCAGGTAGCCCACCACGCGGGCCGGCTCGCCGATATGGCTGGCGTACGGCGCGGCGAGGGCCTCAGGGGCCACCGCGCAGGCCGGCACGAGCCAGCTGAACAGCAGGAGGCGCCGGACCCGCCGGTGGGCGAGCACGCCGCGGATCCCGCGGAGCGAATCCCGCGTCATCGAGGCGGCCCCGCCCCCGGCGTGGCGTGCGGGACGCCGGGTCAGCCCATAGCGCAGCAGCACGCCCGAGCCGAGGAACGACGCGGCGTCGAGGGCCAGCGCGCCACGCGGGGACATTACCGTGAGCAGCAGCCCGCCCGCCCCGTCGCCGACGATCTGCGCGGACTGGGCCACGAGGCGCATCATGGACCGGCCCAGGATGTACGCGGGGCCCGGCGCCAGCACGTCCGGGAGCATCGCGGCCCGCACGCCCTGGTAGACCGGGGCGAGCAGGCCGCCCGCGAACAGGAGCACGAGCAGCGCGGCGACCGGCATCCCGGGGATCACCATGGCTCCCACCAGCACCGCGCTGAGCAGGTCGAGCAGCACCAGGACCCGGCGGGGAGCCCACCGGTCCGCGGCCGCGCCCATGAGGACCCCGCCCAGCAGGTAGGGCAGGAAGGCCATGGCCATCACCGAGGCGGCCAGCGCCGCCGACCGGGTCTGCTCGTAGACGAGCACGGTGAGCGCGACCGAGGCGACGACGGTGCCGAGCATCGACACGATGCTGGCCACGAAGATCGCCCGGAACTCGGCCACGCCGAGCACGTCGCGGTAGCGGGCCCGGACGGCCGGGGCGGGCTCCGTCGCGGAGGCCGGGGCGGAAGTGGTCACGGGCCAAGGCTGGCCGGCGGTTACGATCGGGGCCAGGGATTCGGTGTCCGCCGAATCCCTGGCCCGGCGGGGAGGGTGCGGTGAGCGTGACCATGGTGTTCGGGCCGGACGACCCGGCCCGGACCCGGTTCGTGGTCTCGCCGGCCTGGGAGACCATGCACGCGATCCGGGTGATCGCCGAACCGCAGCGGCATCACTACCACCTGCCCTGGCTCGAGGCGGTGCGGCCGGAGGCGGAACGGCTGGACCTGCGGCCACTGCTCATGCTCACGCCCCGGCGCGGCTGGACCCCGGACTTCCTCAGCCCGGTCCCGGACGCCCCGCACGCGGACATGGCCGGGGAGCTCGCCCGGGTCCGGGCCACCCCGCCAGAGCAGGTCGCCCACGAGGTGCGGCGGTCACTGGCCGAGCGGTCCGGGGCCGCGGTCCCGCCCGGCGCCTGGGAGTTGCTGGACGATCCGGCCGCCACCCGGGACACCGTCGCGGGCCTCCTCGAGCAGTGCTGGCAGCTGCTGGTCGAGCCGCACTGGCCGCGGCTCCGCGACCGGATCGAGGCGGACGTCGCCTTCCGCACCCAGACCCTCGCGGACTTCGGGCTGGAGCGGATGCTGGACGACCTGCATCCGCGGGTGCGCTGGACCGGGCGTTCGCTGGTCATCTCGGGAATGGCACCGGCCCGGCGGCACCTCGGCGGAGCCGGGCTGCTGCTCATGCCGAGCGCGTTCGGCTGGCCGAGCCTGGCCGCCGTGATCGACCCGCCGTCCCGGCCCGCCCTGGCCTACCCGGCCCGGGGCATCGCCGAGCTGTGGCAGCCCGCCCGGACGCCGCAGTCGGACGCGCTGGCCCGGCTGCTCGGCCGGACCCGGGGCGCGCTGCTGGAGTCGCTCGCCGAGCCGGCCTCGACCCATACCCTGGCCCGGCGGCACGGCCTCGCCGCGAGTACCGTGTCCGAGCACCTCTCCGCGTTGCGGGACGCCCGGCTGGTCAGCAGCCGGCGGCAGCGGCACGCGGTTATGTACCAGCAGACCCGGCTCGGGGCGGCGCTGGCCGCCGGCGGCTGACCAGCAGCGACTGGGCGCCCACGCCCAGCCGCCCGCTGGTGTCCGAGAGGACGGAGGTCGCCAGGCCGGCCCCGCCCGCGGAGATCGCGGTCTGCGCGTCCAGGCAGACCCACTCGCCCGCTGCTTCCCGGTGCAGGTGCACGGTGAGCTCGGGGTTGATGAAATGCCACTCGGTGATGTCGAGCTCTCCGGACAGGCCGTTGCCGCTGTCCGCGACGGCCAGCACCCGCTCCAGCGGGCCGGTCTCCTCGTCCGCGACCAGGGGGTACCGCAGCCGGGCCCAGACCGTGGCCGGTCCCGGGTCGGCGAAGTGGCCGCGGACCGGCCGCCACTCGACGGCCGACAGGTACCCGTCGATCCAGCCCTCGGGTGCCCCCCCGGCGGCCGGGTCCGGCAGCGCAGGCGGGGAGTCGGCCGGCGGCAGCACGGTCTCGCTGGTGGTGCGCAGTACCCGCCAGGCACTGGCCCGGGCCACGTCGCGCCCGCCCGCGGTGGCCACCGCCTCCAGGAACTCCACGCTGCGGCCGGGGCGGACCAGCCGGGCCTGCACCTCCACGTCGCCGACCGGGATGGCGCCGAGGATCTCGCAGGTGAACCGGCTCACGATCATGTCGTCGCGCGGGGCGTAATGCTGGATGGCCCGGCCCAGCAGCGCGCTCGGCGGGCCGCCGTGCTGGGCCCGCTCATCCCAGGGGCCAGTGGTGTGCGCGGTCGCCCGCCAGGTGCCGTTCCCCACGGGAACGTAAAAGCTATCGGCCACCTCCGGATGTTACCCGCCGGTCGACACGTCCCGCGCGCGCCCCTCACCGGGGGACCCTCACGGGGGCGCCCTGCCCGCCAGCGTCCCCCCTGGCCCGCGCCCCGGTCCTGCCGCCGCACCGGTCCACATCCCACGAGTCACACTGGCCCCTCCCGCCCACGTTTCACGCTCAACGTGCGCCCAAACGGACAAAACACCCGGAAAATGCACGTCCGGCGTGAAATGTGGAGCGCTGGCCATGCCCGGGCAGGCACCCAGCTGACACGGTCAGGGGGCGGGCTCGATGATGACCTTCAGGCCGGCGCGGCGGGACGCGTTCGCGAATGCGGTGGCCGCGTCCTCCAGCGGGTAGCGGTCGGTGACCAGCGACGTCACGTCCACCTTCTTGGCCGAGGCCAGGGCGATGGCCCGGGGATAGACCTCGTTCATCCGGCGGACCATCGCGATCGTCAGCCCCTTGCGGCGGGCCATCGCCGCCCGGAACGTGGTCATGTCGTCATCGGGGATGCCTCCCAGCACTACCCGTCCGCCCGCCCGTGTGGCGGCCATGGCCAGCTGTACCGCCTCGCTGCTGCCCGCGATCTCGAAGGCCACGGCCGCGCCCTCACCGACCAGGGCGCGCAGGACCGCGGGATCGGCGGCCTCCGCCGGGTCCGCCACGGCCGCGCCCAGCGCGCCGGCCGCCGCGCGGCGGTGCGCCAGCGGCTCGAAAACGGTCACCGCGCCCGCGCCCGCCACCTGGAGCAACTGCACGAGCAGCAACCCGATCGGGCCGGCGCCGACCACCACGGCCGGCGTCCCGAGGCGCACATGGCCGAGGTCGAACGCGTGGATAGCCACGCCGAGAGGTTCCAGCACCGCGCCGCCGGTGTCGCTGACCTCGTCCGGCAGCGGGTGCAGCAGCTCATCCGGCCACGTCATGAACTCCCGCATGGCCCCGTCCTGCTTCCCGTGCCCGGCGAACCGGATGTTCAGGCACAGGTTGTAGTAACCCTCGCGGCACAGCCGGCAGGTCCCGTCCGGGATGGCGGGGTCTATGGCCACCCGCTCACCGCGCCGCGGACCGTCCACAATCACCCCGGCCGCTTCGTGACCCAGCACCAGCGGGTGATCCAGAGCCGCGTCGCCAATGCCGCCCTGGTCCCACCAGTGCAGATCCGAGCCGCAGATGCCGATGGCCGTGACCCGGACCAGGCTCTCTCCCGGGCCGGGCACCGGCACCGGCTCGTCCGCCACGCGCAGGTCCCCGACCGCGTGCAACCGGGCAGCCCTCATCTGATTCTCCGTCTCCGCCGTTACCGGGTGGTGCCCCCGGAGCCCGAGGCTACTGGGCGGCTGGTGAGCGGCGCGAAGCGGGAGCGCGGCGTCGCCAGGCAGGAGCCAGGCAGGAGCCGGAGGCGGGAAGCAGTCAGCCGCGGAGCGGGAGCCCGGCGTCGCCGGCCGGGAAGTCAGCGTCGCGGGCCGGGCTGCTGCTGGGTCGCCCCCGGCAGCTGGCGCTGCTGCCGGTCGGAGCTGGACAGCAGCAGCCCGGTCGGCTGCGAGGCGCTGAGGGCGGGGCTGGACCGTGCGGTGTCGCCCTCCCAGGTGGCCGCCGAGCCCAGGCTGAGCGCCATGGCGGGGCACATCTCGACCGCCTGCTGCGCCTCACGCTCCAGCCAGAACGGCACCGGCATATCCAGGAACGCCGGATAGCCCTGGCTGTCGAGGTGGACCATCTCCGGTGCGATCTTGGCGCACAGCCCGTGCCCGTCACAGCGCGTCCAGTCCACCTTCAGCCGCACCTCGGACTCTTCCGGCCCCAGCGGGAGGATGCCCCGGGTCGGGCGGCCGCACGAGCCGCGGAACAGGTGCGTGGTGAGATCGTCGCTGAATACGTCGAGTGCAGAGAGGACGAACCGGGAGACACCGTCCGGGTGGGAGCAGGCGCCCCGGCCGCGGACCACGGCGGCGGTACGGCGCGCCGTGTCGAGGATGTCCATGCCGCCCGATCCGTCAGCCAGCGCCGTCATCGAACGGGCCAGGCCGGGCAGGCCCAGCTTGCACGGCCCGCATTGCCCGGACGATTCTTTGGCCAGATAACGAACCACCCGGGCGACCTCGCCGAGCGGGCAGGTACCCCCGAGGGGCATCACGACGCCGGCGCCGAGCGTGCCACCTGCCGCGTCCAGGCCGGCCCGGGAAACGGGCACGTCATCGGCCAGTTCGGCGGGCAGCCACATGCCGTGGTAGCCGCCGACCAGCACGCCGTCGAACGCGGTCGCCTCGCAGATGTCCAGCACGGTGCCCAGCGGGATCCCGGCGGGCACCTCGACCACGGCCGGGCGGCCGGCGGAGCCGCCGACGGTCAGCAGGACCGTGCCCGGCTCGTCCGGGGTCCCATCTGAGGCGTAGCCTTCCTGGCCCAGCATGGCCAGCACGGCGAGCTGGGCGAATGTCTCGGCGTTGGACAGCAGCGTGGGCAGCCCGTCCACGCCGCTCTCCGCGGCTCGGCGCTTCTTGCCCGGCGGCAGCGCGATCTTGCCGTTCACGGCGTTGACCAGCGCGCCGCCCTGACCCGACACGAACCGCCCGGGTACCTCGACCACGCGGACGATCTTCTTGAGGTCCGGCTCGGCCCGGGCGGCCTCGGCTACCGAGGCCGCCACCGAGCCGTCCGTCACCCCGATAATGATCATCCTGGCGCTCAGGGCCCGGGCGGCCAGCAGGGCGCCGCCCAGCACCAGGTACGGGGAGCGGAGCAGCAGCATCTTGTCCTTGGCGCTACCCGGTTCTCCCTCGGCGGCGTTGATGAGAATCATCGGCTTGCACTTGCGGGCGGCCGCGTTGTCGACCACGGCACGCACCTTGCGGGCGAAAGGGAAAGCGGCTCCGCCGCGACCCCGCAAGTCGACGCTTTCCACCATTTCGATCATCTGGCGCGCGGTCACCCGGCGCATGGGCCCAAAGATCTCCTGGTGCGTGGTGAGATCGATGCGCTCAAAGCGATCCAGGCCGGCGGTTAGCCGGGCCCGGCCAATCCGCATCGCCTGGGGCGGTGCAAGTGAGTTCACGAGTAATTCCCGATATTCAGCGGCACGATGTTCAGCGGGTCGGTCTCGTCCTGCGGGCTGAACTGATCGCGGGCGCCTGGCGGCCGTGGCCGTGTGTAGGTGGCATCCTGGTCAGCGAAAGAAGCGTAATGCCCGGCCCGCTCCCGCGGGTCGGAGTCGGGCCGGCCGTACTGGCCTGGCCGGCCGCCCGCCCCGGCCGGGTACTGGTCGTAGCTGTCGTACTGCATGCGCTCCTCATACAGCCTGGGCGCCTGGGACTGGCCCGGCTGGCCGCCACGCTCGTACCCCGCGGGCGGCTGGTACCCGGCCTGCTGATACTGGGCCTGCTGATACTGGGCCTCCTGGTCCTGACCCTGCTCGTACTGGGCCTGCGGGTACGGGCGCGACGGGTACTGGGCCTGGTGCGGCCGCTCGTACCCGCCGGACTGGTCACGCTGGCGCGACATCGGCTGGCCGGGCTGGCCTTCCTGGCCATACGCCGGCGGGGCGTATCCGTGCGGGCTGTGCTGCGGCGACGGGGTCCCATGCGCGGGAGGCCCGGCCGGCGCCCCGTACTGGGGCTGGGCGTACCCGGCCTGGCTGTACTGCGCCTGGCCGTACGGGACCTGGCCGTACTGGGGGGGGCCGCCGCCGTGGGACCGATCCGCTGCATCGGGCCTGACCAGTCGTCGTGCGGCCGCTCGTACGGGCCGGTCTGGTCGTGCTGGCGCGGCATCATCGCGGATCCGGGCTGGCCAGGCTGGGCTGGCCCGGGCCGAAGCGGTGCGGGCTGGCCACCGGCCGGCCGGTAACCAGGGACCTGGCCAGCGTGGGGCTGCTCCTGCGCAGGCGGCGCGTACCGGCCCGGGCGGTCGATCTGCCCGGTCCGCTCGTACTGGATGCCGGCCCCCTCGTAGCGGCCGACCTGCGGCATCGGGCCGGCCTGCTCGTCCGGCCCGACCCGCTGCAGGGGGCCGGTGTGCCCGTGGCCGCTCTGCCCGAGCTGGCCCGTGCGCTCGCGGGGGTCCAGCCCGGCCCCGCCGAACTGGCCGGTCCGGTCGAACGACCCGGTCGCGCCCGGCCGGATCGGCCCCGTGGCGCCGATCCGGCGGGTATCCGCGAGATACGCCGCGCGCTCGTCGTAGGGGGCGCTGCGCATGTGGCGGCCACGCTGCGGCGCCGCCGACGCGCCGGCTGGGAGGGCCAGGGGAGCCCGGCGCACCAGGCGAGCCCGCAGCCAGGGCGGGCGCAGGCATGGTGGTCGCGGTCAGTGCCGCGGCCCCGGTGAGCGCGCTGGCCCCGGTCAGGGCGGCGGCAGCGGCGGTCCACCCGCCGGTGTCCCCGCTGTCCGGCACCGGGTGGCTGGCCAGCTCGTTGCCGGCCCGGCTCCTGGCCACGAGCCGCACCATCAGGGCGGCGGCGACCGCGACCACGCAGGCGCCGTAGGACCAGGCGACGAAACCCGAGAACCCGAAGAACGACCTGGCCGGGCGGCCGCCCAGCAGGCCGTGCACCAGCCCGAAGATCCACGCGGCGTAGGCCGACGCGTGGATGACACGCCAGGCCTTCGGGGACATGCTCGCGGCCAGCCGGGCCCGGTAGATGCCCGTCATTATGATCACGATGCACATGTCGGACGCCACGGTCCCGAGGCCGAGGTAGAAAGTCTTCCCCTTATCAAGGAAAGGAATCACCGCGTCGGCCGGCTGCGACCGGCCAGCGATTATCTCGAGCACGATGTGAATAGCCAGGAAAGCTATTGCGCCAAATCCCATAGCGCGGTGCAGCGCCTGCGCCGTGACCCGGGCACTGGGCTTCATAAAGATACGGTCGGAAGCGACCAGCCCAATTCCTACTTCCGCGGTCAGCGCAATAAGCGCGAGAACGCCAGCATAGTAAAGCAGGAAATGATCGCTCGCCGCGACGACCGTGCGGCCGGTCGTGGTCGCGGCGGCGGCGGCCGCCAGCACGACTGTGACTATGACGACGGCGTTGAGGATCCACAACCAAGCGTCTGACCTGGGCCTGGCCACCGTGTAGCCACGCCTGCCGCTCTTGCGAGCGGGGCCGCGTGACCGCCCAGCCGAACCGCCACCCTGCGCCGACACGATTGCCTCCCGGGAGGAGCTGCTCAGCTTCCTACCATTGTCTGGTTACTAAACACTGAATAGCTCAAGCATTGGCAGGTTCGCCAACCCCGGGAGATCCCGCTTCTCTACCGGGCTGAAGAGGATGCTATCGCGGGGGATTCCAGCTTCGCAACGAAACGATATAGAAAGTGACGTAGGGTGCTGTTACCGCACGTCAGCGCGGGTTTCGAAGGGCTCACGGACAGTCCTCGGGGGACGGTCGCGCGGCCCCCGGCGAGCCCCCGCGGCCCCCGCAGCCGGGGTCCCGAATGCGGGCCCGGGTCTCCAGGGCGACGCTGCTGGCTCGGGCCCCGCGGGCGGGGCGCACGGGGCCGGCAGGGCCCGCGGGGCAGGGCGGCCCGTGGGGCAGGGCGGCCCGGGGGGCGGGGCGGCCTGCGGGGCGGGGCGGCCCGCGGGCGGGCGGGGTCGGGCTCGCGCCCCGGGCGCGGCGGGCTCGCGCCCCGGGCGGGCGAAAATGGGCTGCACGGCGGGGACGGGGACGGGGACGATGGGCTCATGCCCTGGTTCCTCTGCGAGAGCCTGCCCGAGTACTCGGCCACCGTGAACGGCTTGCTGTCCCGGCGGCCCGCCGAGCACACCATCCTGCTCGGCGCCATCGAGACGCTCCGGGCCGCGGGGCCTGCGGCCTTCGGTGCCATCGCGCCCCTGTTCGGCTGGTGGCAGGAACCCGGCGGCGAGGTGAGCGGGGCGTTCCTGCACACGCCGCCGTTCCCGGTGGCGCTGACCGCCGTGCCCGCACCGGCCGCGGGGGCCCTGGCCCGGGCGCTGGCCGCCCGGGACCGCACGGTGGATGGGGTGAACACGGATCCGGGCGCCGCGGAAGCGTTCGCCGGCGCGTGGCACGAGCTGACCGGCGACGCCACCGAGTTGCACATGCGGAACCGGCTGTTCCGGCTCGGTGCGCTGCGCCGGCCCGACCCGGGCCCGCCCGGGCAGGCCCGGGTGGCCGGCGCTGACGACCGCAGCCTGCTCATCGCCTGGTCGGAGGCGTTCCACCGGGAGGCGCAGTCCGGCCCGGAGAACCTGGTGGCGATGGTCGACGACCGGCTCTCCTACCGGGGGCTGACCTTGTGGGAGGACGCCGGCCGGCCGGTGTCAATGGCCGGGCTGACCCGGATGGCGGCCGGCCAGGTGCGGGTCGGCCCGGTCTACACGCCGCCCGGGTTGCGCGGCCAGGGCTACGCAGGCGCGGTGACCTGCATGGTCAGCCAGGCCGCCCGGGACGCCGGGGCCGACCAGGTGCTGCTGTTCACCGACCTGGCCAACCCGACCAGCAACGCCCTCTACCAGCGGCTGGGCTACGAGCCGGTGGAGGACCGGGCTATCTGGTCGTTCCGCCGTTCGCCAGCCGACGGTAGCGCCGGCTAGGGCGTGCCGGGGCCGGGCGAGGTCCTCGTTGCGTGCCTTTGAATTTGATCTTGGGTTGTGACGCTCAGAGCGCGGCTGCGACCAGCTCGGCGATCTGCGCGGTGTTCAGGGCGGCCCCTTTGCGCAGGTTGTCGCCGCAGACGAAGAGGTCCACCGCGCACGGGTCGTCCAGGGACCGGCGCACCCGGCCGACCCAGGTCGGGTCGGTGCCCACCACGTCGGCCGGGGTCGGGAACTCGCCCCGTTCCGGGTCGTCGTTGAGCACCACGCCCGGGGTCTCGCTGAGCACCCGCTGCGCGCCCGACCGGCTGATCTCCCGGCTGAACACCGCGTGCACGGCGACCGAGTGGGTGGTCACCACCGGCACCCGGACGCAGGTGGCCGTCACCCGGAGGCCTGGCAGGCCGAGGATCTTGCGGGACTCGTTGCGGATCTTCAGTTCCTCCGACGACCAGCCGTCCGGCTTGACCGAGCCGGCCCAGGGGACGACGTTGAGGGCGAGCGGGGCGGGGAAAGGCCCGAAGTCACCGACCACGGCGCGCAGGTCACCGGCGCGCTGGCCGAGCATCCGCGATCCGGCGGTCTTGTCCAGCTGGGCGTACAGCGTGTCGATCCCGGCCTGGCCCGCGCCCGAGGCGGCCTGGTAGGAGCTCACCACCATCTCTTCCAGCCCGAATGCGCGGTGCAGCGCGCCCATGGCCACGATCAGCGACAGCGTGGTGCAGTTCGGGTTGGAGATGATGCCCTTGGGCCGGTTCGCGGCCTCGTTCGGGTTGACCTCGGGCACCACCAGGGGAACCGCCGGGTCCATCCGGAACGCCCCCGAGTTGTCCACCACCACCACGCCGCGGGCCGCCGCGACCGGGGCCCACGCCTCCGAGACCTCGTCGGGCACGTCGAACATGGCCACGTCGACCCCGTCGAACACCTCCGGGGTGAGGGCCAGGACCTCGATGTCGGCGCCGCGGACGCGCAGGTGCCGCCCCGCGGACCGCGGTGAGGCGATCAGCCGGACCTCGCCCCACACGTCGTCGCGGGTGGACAGCAGGTCGAGCATGACCGTGCCCACGGCGCCGGTCGCGCCCACCACGGCCAGCGTCGGCTTGGCCGCCCCCGGGCGGCCGCTCACCGGCCCGTCCCCCCGTACACCACGGCCTCGACCTCACTGGCGTCCAGGTCGAAGGCCCGGTGCGCGGCGGTGACCGCGAGGTCCACGTCCTTCTGGTCCACCACCACGGAGATCCTGATCTCCGAGGTGGAGATCATCTCGATGTTGACCGCGGCGTCGGCGAGCGCGCCGAAGAACGTGGCGCTGACCCCCGGGTGGGACCGCATGCCCGCCCCGATCAGCGACACCTTGCCGATCCGGTCGTCATACAGCAGCGTCTCGAAGCCGATGTCCGGCTGCGCGCCGTTCAGCGCCGCCATCGCGGCCTGCCCGTCGTCGCGGGGCAGCGTGAACGAGATGTCCGTGCGGCCGGTGGTCGCGGCCGAGATGTTCTGCACGATCATGTCGATGTTGATGCCGGCCGCGGCCACGATGCGGAAGATCTGCGCGGCCACGCCCACCCGGTCGGGCACGCCGGCCACCGTGATCTTCGCCTCGCTCCGGTCGTGCGCGACCCCGGAGATGATCGCATGCTCCACCCCGGACGCCTCCGTTCCCTCGTTGGCTTCGCTGATCATGGTGCCCGTGCGGTTGCTGAACGACGACCTGACGTGGATCGGCATCGCGTAGCGCCGGGCGTACTCCACGCACCGCAACTGGAGGATCTTGGCCCCGCACGCGGCCATCTCCAGCATCTCCTCGTAGCTAATCCAGGGGATGCGACGGGCCGTCCGGACGATCCGGGGGTCGGCGGTGAACACCCCGTCCACGTCGGTGTAGATCTCGCAGACGTCGGCCTCGAGGGCGGCGGCGAGGGCGACCGCGGTGGTGTCCGAGCCGCCCCGGCCGAGCGTGGTGATGTCCTTGCCGTTCTGGGACACGCCCTGGAAGCCGGCCACGATGGGGATCGCGCCCTCGGCCAGCGCGCCGGCGATCCGGCCCGGGGTCACGTCGATGATGCGGGCCTTGCCGTGCGCGGAGTCGGTGATCACGCCGGCCTGGGACCCGGTGAACGAGCGTGCTTCCAGGCCCAGGTTGGCGATGGCCATGGCCAGCAGCGCCATCGAGATCCGCTCGCCCGCGGTGAGCAGCATGTCGAGTTCGCGGCCCGGAGGCAGCGGGCTGACCTGGGCGGCCAGATCCTGGAGCTCGTCGGTGGTGTCACCCATCGCCGACACCACTACGACCACCGAATGCCCGGCCTTGCGGGTGGCCACGATGCGCTGGGCTACCCGCTTGATGCCGTCGGCATCGGCCACCGAGGATCCACCGTACTTCTGCACGACAAGCGACACAGGTTGGCCGCTCCTCCCGCTCCGGCTGCTGGCGGCTTGAGTGTACCTACCCTTGCCGCTAACTCCCGCCCTCTTTTTCGCGGCGGCGGGGGACCAGGGGCCGGAACGGGTCAGGCGAGCGAATTCTCCTCGGACACGTCCAGCATGGCGTGGGCCAGCACCGCGTGCAGGGCCCGGAGAGCCGCGCTGCCGTGCGTCCCCCAGTGGTTGACGTAGGAGTACTGCCACCACCACAGGGCTTCCAGGGAGCGGCCGGCCTCGTAGTGCTGCAGCCCGTGGATCAGGTCCGCCGCGACCGCGGCCAGGTCGTCGGACAGGCGGAACGCGGTCAGCCCGGTGTCGGAGTAGGGGTCGAACAGCTCGGCGTACTCGTCGTAGTCGGCCAGCCGCCGGGCCAGCCCGGACCGCAGCGTGTCCAGGTCCGGGTCGGCGCCCACGTCGGGCTCCCAGTTGTCGGGCAGGATGACATCCTTGCTCGCGCCCAGCTGCGCGCCCGCCAGCAGGATCTGCGAGATCTCCAGGAGCAGCAGCGGGACCGCCTCATCGCCGCCCTCACCGTGGGCCAGGGCGGCCACCCCGTCCAGGAAGTCACGGGCCTGCCCGGCGATCCGGTCGGCCAGCGGGTTCCAGCCCTCGCCTGACGGCGGGGCCGGTGATCCTTGGTCAGCAGTGCTCATGGGTTTCCTCGCAGCCAGGGTGCGGTCCTGCGGGTTACTGGGGCTCGGTCGCGAGTCCCCAGCCTGCCCGTCCTCCGGTCCGGTTTCATGGGACACGCCGCGCCGCCATGGGCGCGTTCAGCATCGTGGCTCCCGCGGATGCCTGCATGTCCGGCATGGGAGACGTCGTAGCACACGGGTCAGACATCGAGGAGCCGCCGCCCCTCGAAAGCCCGGCCCAGCGTGACCTCGTCCGCGTACTCCAGGTCGCCCCCGACGGGCAGCCCGCTGGCCGGCCGGGTCACCCGGATGCCCAGCGGCTTAAGCAGCCGGGCCAGGTAGGTCGCGGTCGCCTCGCCCTCCAGGTTCGGGTCGCAGGCCAGGATCACCTCGGTGACCGCGCCATCAGACAGCCGCGCCATGAGCTCCCTGGTCCGCAGGTCCTCGGGGCCGATGCCGTCGATCGGGCTGATCGCCCCGCCGAGCACGTGATAGCGGCCGCGGAACTCGCGGATCTTCTCGATCGCGGCGACGTCCTTGGGCTCCTCGACCACGCAGATGACCGACAGGTCGCGGCGCGGGTCGCGGCAGATGCGGCACTCGTCTTCCTCGGCCACGTTGCCGCAGATCCGGCAGAACCGGACCCGCTCGGTCACCTCGACCAGCACCGACGCCAGCCGCCGGACGTCTGTGGCGTCCGCGGCGAGCAGGTGGAACGCGATGCGCTGCGCACCCTTCGGGCCGACGCCCGGCAGCCTGCCGAGTTCGTCGATGAGGCTCTGGACGATCCCTTCGTACACGTGGTGTCAGCCGCTCAGCCGCGCAGGTCGCCGCTGCCGCGCGGCTCGCCGCCGTGCGGCTGGCCGGGGACATCCCCGATGCCCGGGATACCGGACAGGCCGGGCACCTCGCCCGCGCCGCCGAGCGCGCCGATCCCCGACGCGAGCGGCCCCATCTTCTCCTGCTGCAGCTCGCCGGCGGCCCGGTTGGCGTCCCGGACCGCCGCGAGAACCAGGTCGGCGATGGTCTGGGCCGTTTCCGCCGGGTCAGCCGCGTCGATGGCGGCCGGGCTGATGGTCAGGTCCACGAGATCACCCTGCCCGTTGACCTTGGCCTTCACCAGCCCGCCACCCGCGCTGCCCTCGACTACCGCGTCGGCGAGTTCTTGCTGAGCGTTCATGAGCTGGTCCTGCATCTGCTGCGCCGCGGCGAGCAGTTGCTGCATGTCGATCTGGCCGCCAGGATCCACTGTGCCCTCACTCGGTACCGTCAGCCCGCACCTTCGCGCGGCGACTGCAACGCCCGCCACGCCGGCCCGGTCCGGGGCGGCGCACGGGCCTGTCACTTTCGAGCCTAAGGCCTGCCGGGTGGGGCCGGCGCATCGCCTCGCGAATGGGTGTGCGGCGCTCCGTCAGCGATCTCATGGGTTTCTTTGGTCACAGTAACCACGCCAGTCACACGTCGGGAAGGGCGGTGGCGCACGACGGAAGTCCCACTGGCATCACTCGCCACGCCAGCCCCTGAGTCCGTTCGTGATCATGACTTGAGTGTCGTTATAACGACACTCAAGTCATGATCACGAACTGGGAGTCGGCCGCTAGGGCTCGTCGATCTCGGCGATGATGCGGCCGCCGAGTTCGCGTGCGATGAGGTCCATGCCGGTCAGGTCCTGGCTGACCGGTTGAGCCGGGGCGCTGTCGTACTGCGCTTCGGCCGAGAGGGTGTGCGGCGGCTCAGGATCGTGCGGCGGCTCGGGTGGCATCTGCACCGCGGCCGGGGCCTTGGCGCTCAGCTCGTCCGGGCCCCCGTGCGCACTGCGCGGCGCTCCGGGGGTGCTGGCCAGCTGCGCCGCGGACATCGCCTTGATCCGCAGGTTCAGGTTCAGCACCGAGGTGAGCACGCCGATCAGGTCACGGTCACAGCCGCTGGCCACGAACCCCTTGGCGTCGCCTTCGCGGGGGAACAGCATGGTCAGCACGCCACCCTCAACCGAGTGGACGGTGGCGTTGCTGAGCAGCATCCAGGCCACCCGGCGCTTGCCCTTGACCGCTTCGAGGATCTCTGGCCAGCGCTGCCGCAGGACGTCGACCTCCGAGGACGCGCCGCCGGCGGGGTGGCCAGCCGGGGCAGCAGGCGCGGCGCTGGCCGCCGGGGCAGCCGCCGCGGGCGAGGGAGGCGCG
>WNGB01002647.1_pt1 | contig 28746 bp, 28 predicted proteins | sample 5400681 | NCBI WGS metagenome assembly WNGB01 (sample SAMN13153367, study PRJNA577476) | soil metagenome | isolation source: 115 cm soil or saprolite under grassland replicate 2 | place: USA:California | collected 2016-06-15
AGCCTGCTCCAAGATGAGGTCTCCCACAGGGTCGACCTGGTAAGGCCCCCAGCTAGACGACTGGGTTGATAGGCCGGAAGTGGAAGCGCAGCAATGCGTGAAGCTGACCGGTACTAATAGGCCGAGGACTTGGCAACCACTAATTTGCTCGCGCTCGCTGTGTAGCTCTGGAGGTTCCCGACCTCGAGAGCTTCCTCAAACCGTTTCGGTGGTTATGGCGGAGGGGAAACACCCGGTCCCATTCCGAACCCGGAAGTTAAGCCCTCCAGCGCCGATGGTACTGCCCGGGAAGCCGGGTGGGAGAGTAGGTCGCCGCCGGGACACCAACCAGAAGCGCTGCCTCCAGGGCAGCGCTTCTGGTTTCTCTCGGTGTGCAACCCAGAGGCGGCGCCAGCCCCCTTGCTCGGCTCGGCACCACGTCGTCCCCCTCCCGGGCACGGCGCCGTCCCGGCGCAGCGGGCCGCAGCCCACGAGCTAAGACGATGGGTGCAGTGAATGTGCGCCTTCCAGTCCCCTTAGGGCAGGATGTGGCCGTGGACGAGCGAAGAGATCAGATGCGGCGTGGAGCGCGCGGCCGACCTGGAGAAGCTCGGCGCGGCGCTCAGGATGCGCGCCAGCCCGACGGGCGCCGGTCCGGGCCCGCCGCCGGCAGGAGCCGTGCCACCTCCACTGGAGGTCGCGGTGATGGGCGTGGGAGCGCCGCTGGAGGCTCGCGCGGTGCGGCGTCGACTGGTAGCCGCCGGACGACCACCAGCCGCGGAGGGGTGGGCCCGGCCCGGGGAACCAGTGGGACCGCGCCTGGCGGCGCCGCCAGCAGCCGTGAGCGTCGTAGCGCGAGCGACCGCCGCCTCACCGCCGGTGACCGCTACCCGACTGCCGGTGACCGGCGTCCCGCGCCTGGTGACCGCCGTCCCGCCGCCCGGACTCGCGGGCCTGGTGCCGACGGGGGCGCTGCCGGCGTGGGTGGCCGCCCCACTGACCGAGGCGGCCGTCGGCCTGGCTCGGGCGACCGCTGGCCCAGCTCAGGGGACCGCCGGCCTCGCACGGATGATCACCGATCCGGCTCCGGTGACCGCCGGTCCGGCCCGACCGACCGCCGGCCCGGTCCCGGCGTGCGGCCGCCTGGAGTCAGCGATTCCCGGGTGAGCGGTGAGCGGAGGGCTGGACGAGGCCGGGAGGAGCGGGACCATCCGGGGGAGGGCCGCCCGGGACGCGCAGCTCGTCCGCGTGGGGCCGGGGCTCCCACCCGCCCCCCGCGCGCGGAACGCACCGATGGTGCCCCAGCGGCCCGGCGTGGCACTCCTTCGCGCGACCGCGGACCCGCCCGAGACCGTGAACGCTGGCCCGCCCGCGACCGCGGCGCACCTGCCCGCGACCGTTGGCCCACCCGGTCCGGCGACCGCGAGCCCGACCGCGACCATGGACCCGCTCCACACAGCGACCGTGGACCCGCTCCACACCGTGGTGACCGCGGGCCGGCCCGGGGCTCCGCGCGGGCGGCGGGCGAGGGGGCCGAGGCGGCGAGCGAGGATGCGCCGAGGATCACCGAGGTGCTGACGGAGGAGATTCTCGACGAGCTGCGGCAGACGGCTCGGCCGCACGCGTTCGGCGCGGCGTCCCGGGCGCTGGCGGACGCGGTGCTGGCGCTCTCGGACGACGATCCGCAGGCCGCTGCGGCGGCGGGGCGTGAGGCGAAGGGCTCCGCGCCGCGCTCGGCGGCGGTGCGGGAGCTGCTGGGCATCGCGTTGTACCAGCTCGGCGACTTCAAGGCGGCACGGACCGAGCTGGCGGCGGCGCAACGGATCTCGGGCCAGATCGACCTCACGGCGATGCTCGCCGATGTCGAGCGGGCGGCTGGCCGCCCGGAGCAGGCGATCGAGCTGTTCAAGACGACGGACCGGACGCGGATGAGCGCGGACACGGCGGCCGAGCTGCTGGTGGTGGCGGCGTCCGCCTACGGTGACATGGGACAGCCCGCGGCGGGCGTGGCGCTGATCCGCCGGCACGCGCGCTGGCCGGCGCAGCTCGCCGACCATCATCTGCGGCTCGCCTACGCCGAGGGAGCGCTGGCCGAGCGGGCGGGTGACGTCGACGCGGCCAGGGAGGCGTTCGCGCGGGTGATCCGGACCGACCCGGGCTTCTTCGACGCGGCCGAGCGCCTGGAGCGCCTCGAGGGCGCTGGGCGCGGCTGAGACGAACGGCGACGGCGCTGAGTCGGCCGGCGCCAGATCGTTGACCGGGAGATCTCGGGCTGATGACAGGCGGTTGAGCCAAGCGAGCACGTGCCTGTAGCCGGCTTCGCCCGATCGGGAACCTGATCGCGGCTGGTGCTGTAATCGGAGCATGGGCAGCAGGGCCGCACCGGAGACTGGACCGCCGCGACGGCGGATCCCGGCACTCCGTCCGCTCATCGGGATGGGGCTTGGGCTGGTGATCCTGGTCGCGGCCGTGGCCGTCGGCCGCGCGGGCAGGTGGGAACAGCGGGAGCCGACCCGTCCAGCGCAGGTTGCGGTGACGTCCTCCTCCGCGCCGGAGCTGCCGGCTTCGATGGAGCCGCGGCCGAGCAGGTACGGCGCCCGGCCGCTCAGCGGCGTGCCACTACAGGGTCCCACTGGCTTGCGGCTGCTGGTCTCCGGCGACCCGGTGCCGATGGTCATGGACGTGGACCGGGGGACCATCCGGCCGATCACCGGTTTGCCTACCAAGGGCTGGCTGGTCCGGATGGAGGCGGTGGGCGAGGATGCGGTCGTCGTCTCCGAGCGGCGTCGCCCGGTGAACGACCCGGTCCGGGTGTCGGACATCTTCCGGGTCCGGCATGGGGGCACGGTCGCGGCCAAGCTCGGTGTGGGGGCGGATGCCGTGGCATCCGCAGATGGTCGGGGCATATGGCTGCTCAGCTACCAGGACAGGGCCAAGCGCCGCTGTGTCCTCAGGCAGGTCACGCTGGACGGCCGCCAGCGGCGGCCCGCCCGGCCGATGCCCTGCCAGACCGGCCTTGTCGGGGAACTCCCGGCCGGCCTGCTCATCGATGACGCCAGCGCGCTCGTCAACCCTGACGGCGGCGTCGTCCGCCTCCACGACCGCTCCGCCCAACCGGCCGGCGGGAACTTCGTGCTGCGCGGCACCACGGCGGGCGAGCCGATCACCCTTGCCGACGTGAGCGAGGGCGCCAGGTGGCGGCTGCGTTGGCCGAGCCGGCTGGACGGGCCGCAGGCCGGTATGGGGCTGGTCAGGGCGCACCCCGACGGGCGGCTCGCCGTCGTCGGGTTCGGGGATCCCGCCGACCCCGGCCCCGAGCAGGCGCTGGACGCATGGCTCCTTGACCTCACCACTCGCCGCTGGCAGCGGCTTCCCGGCATGCCCGCCCGCGTCGCCCTCAAGGCCACCGACATGCGCTGGACCGCCGATGGCCGCCTGGTCATCCTGGCGCAGCCGGTAGAGGTGGCGGGCGACGACCAGAGCACCGTGGTGGTCGGCGTCTGGCGGCCCGGCCAGCCGCGGATCGCGGTCCGGCAGGTGAAGCTGCCACAGGGGACAGGCGGCAGCTTCGTGCTCTGGTGAGCCCGGCGTGGCCGAACGGGCGGGAGCGCTTGGCGGTCATCGTCGACTGCTCGCGGCCCACCGGCGTGTCGTCCGGCAGCCGAAGCGCTCCGCCGAGCTGGGGTTCCCGGCCGCCAGCCACCGCGCCGCCACATCACCTGACCTGCACGGAGTTCCCGGTCAGCGATCTAATCCTGGGAGGCGGCGGCTTGGCGTTGGCTGATCCAGCGGGCGAGGCCGGCGGCATTGGACTCGTAGGTGTTCAGGAGCCGGAATCTGTCCGGATCACCGGATTGATGGCCTTCCTCACGCTCGAACCGGTCGCGCAAGGCGGCCTCGATGTGATCGACCTCGGGACCGTGATCGCGGGCGGCGGCCTCCGCGGTCTCGCACCAGCGGAGCAGGCGCTCCTCGGCTTCGGCGAGGCGCTCGCCCGGGGGCGAGATCGGGCCGAAGTGGGTGAGCACGAGGTGGGCGGGAGAACGCGCCGCAAACGCGTGAAGGCTCCGGATCGCCAGGTCCCTGTCGAAGTCGGGCGGCGGGGTCGCCGGGCGCAGCGCGTTGGCGCTGGGCAGCAGTACGCCGACACCGTCCCCGGCGAACAGCGCGCCGGAGTCGGGCTCGAAGACGCCGATGTGGTGCCTGGCGTGGCCGGGCGCGTGGATCAGCTCGAGCCGGCGACCGCCCAGGTCGATGAGCTCGCCATCCTCCACCGCCTTGATCCTCGAGGCCTCGACCGGCGTCAGCCCGCCGTAGACGGTGTCCATCAGCTCGCCGTAGACGCGCGCCGAGCTGGCCAGGAGCCGCTCGGGATCGACCAGGTGCCTGGCGCCGAATGGGTGCACGACCACGGTGGCGTTCGGGAACGTGCGGACGAGGTCGCCGACGCCGCCGCCATGGTCGAGGTGGATGTGGCTGAGCACGATCCAGCCGAGGTCCTCCGGCGCGAGACCGGCCTCGGCGACCCCCTCGGCGACCACGCCGGCCACGCGGGCGGGCCCGGTCTCGATGAGCGCTGGCCGCTCACCCAGCACGAGATAGCCGGCGGTGATCTCGGGCAGCCCACCCATACGGGTGTCGATGCCGATGACGCCGTCGGGCAGTGCCTCGAGCACGCTCACGGGCGGGGTCTCCTTTTTTCACCGCCTGGACGGCGGCGCGAACGCGTCCGGATGGAGTGGGCGGAGTACCAGGCCGTCGCGCGGCTTGGGATAAAAGAACGTGGTCTTCGGGGGAAGGATGCTGCCACGCTGGGCCACGTCAACGACGCTGGAGAACTGCGCGGGGCGCAGGACCACCAGGCTCTCGAACTCGCCGTCGTCGACCTGCCGGCAGGCCGCGGCCAGGTCGTTCGAGTAGGCCACCTGGCGCTCCAGGTCTCTGATGCCGAGCATGCCCTCGAGCACGGCGCGGTGGAGGACCTCGACGTCCAGCGGTGGATGGTCGAGTCCGGTCCTGGCCCGCATGGACTCCGGGTCGCGGGCAACGAGCAGGCGGCTCTTTCCGCTGCCGTACAAGCCGAATGCGATCGTCTGGAGGGGCGCGCGCTCCAGGCTCGCCTCCAGGTCGGCCGGCGTGGCGGCTGGGCTGATCTGGAACTCCCGCCTGAGCTGGGCCAGCAGTACCTCCGCCGGGACACCGGCGAGCAGGCGGTGCACGGGAAGCACGCTCGGGCCCTGCTGGTCGATGTCGACCAGCAGCATGAGGGTCTGTTCCCACGGCGCCGGGCCGGCAGCCCCGAGCGGGGCACCCGCGGCGCCGGCACCCGAGCGCCCGGCCGCCCGGACGGCCCGGGGCAGGGCACCCGCGGCGGGCCCCTCCGTGCGCCCGGCACCCGAGCGCCCGGCCGCGGGGCCCCCGGACTGCCGGGCCACGCGGGCCATCTCGTCCCGGTAGGCGAGGGCTGTGCGGTAGCGGTGATGTCCGTCGGCGATCAGCACCTTCTGGTCGGCGAGCAGCCGGGTCCACCGCGCGATCGTGGCCCGGTCGGTGATCGGCCAGAGGCGGTGTCCGAGCCCGGCTTCGTCGACGGCGTCGACGGCCGGGTCGGCCGCGGTGACGTGCTCGATCACGGCCGCCGCGCGACCGCCCCCGGCGTAGACGCCGAAGATCGGCGAGAGGTTGGCGCGAGTCGCCTCGAGCAGGTGGAGCCGGTCGGCGACCGGGGCGACCATGGTGCCCTCGTGCGGCAGGATGATCTCGCCGGTGTCGTCGAGGGTCACGCTGGCCATGACGCCCCGCTGGACCCGGCGCTGGCCCCTGATCGCGTAGGCCTCCTCGTAGAGGTAGAGCGAGGGCTCCGGGTCGAGCACCAGCGCGCCCTCCTCGCTCCACGATTCGAGCAGCTTGGCGGCCTGCTGGTAGCGACTGGAATCGTCGCCGTCGCCGCGGGCGAGGATGAGCCGCACGACGTTGTAGGGGTTCATCGCCTCGTAGGCGTCCCGGGCCTCGGGCGTGATGACGTCATAGGGCGGGACGATCACCCGGCCCGGGTCGCCGACGACCGCGGGATCGAAGCGCAACCCCCGGAAGGGGGCGGCGGCTACCATGGAGCCGCCAAAGGGTTCATCGTCATGACCCTGGAGTTGTAGCAGTCCGGCGCGGATCGCCGCCAGCCGTGCCGCCAGGCCCCGGGGATCAGGAATGGACCCGGGAACCCGAGAGGACCTGATGGGTCAGAGGGACCGGTGACGGGAGGTGATCGCGATCGAGGCCGAAGCCTACGAGCTGTTCCGCCGCGGCACGGCACTGCTCGCCGACCACCACGCGTACCAGGCCGCCACCGTGCTGGAGCGGGTCAAGGCGATGGAGCCCGAGCGTGGCTCGGTGTGCGAGGCGCTGGGTCGCGCCTACTACGAGTCTGGCCGGCCCGAGGCGGCCCGGGAGCAGTTCGCCAAGGCGCTCGAGCTCGACCCCGCCAACGACTACGCGCACTTCTGCCTCGCGCTGTGCCTGCTGCGGGCCGGCGAGGTGAGCGTCGCCATCGGCCACCTGCGACTCGCCCTGGCGATGCGCCCGGGCGTCGACGACTACCACCAGGCCCTGGCGCGGGCCGAGCGCATGCGGTCCGGCGGACCGTGACCGACCCCGCGCCGCTGGCCGGTCGCTACCGCTCTGTCGCGTTCGACCTGGATGGGACCATCTACCTGGAGGATGAGGTGGTCCCCGGGGCGCCAGAGGCGATCCGGGGGGTGCGCGAGCTGGGCGTCCGGGTGGCGTTCGTCACCAACAACGCGGTGCGCCCGCCCGCCGTGGTGGTCGAGAAGCTGTCCCGGCTGGGCGTCAAGGCGACGGTGGAGGAGGTGCTGACGTCGTCGCAGGCGGTGGTCCGCCTGCTCGGTGGGGAGGCCGGCCTCCGTGGCAAGGGCGTGCTGGTGGTCGGCGGCGCGGGGCTCCGCGAGGCGATGTCGGAGGCGGGCGCCAGGCTGCTGGCCCCGGACGCCTGGCGGGCCGCCGAAGTCGTCGTCGCCGGGCTCGACCCCGACCTGTCCTACGAGCGGGTCCGCTCGGCCTGCCTGGCGATCGCGGCGGGCGCGCGCTTCGTCGGCAGCAACCCGGACCCGAGCCTGCCGACGCCGGAGGGCCCATGGCCCGGAGCGGGGTCGGTGCTCGCCCTGCTCTCCACCGCCACGGGCAGGCACCCAGAGATCGCCGGCAAACCGCAGCGTGCCCTGTTCGAGACGGTGGCGGCCGCGCTCGGCTCAGGACCTCGGCTGATGGTGGGCGACCGTGTGGACACCGACCTGGCCGGCGCGAAGCCGCTCGGCTGGGCGACCGCGCTGGTGCTGACCGGGGTGACGCGCCCGCACGAGCTGCTCGACGCCGAAATCGTGCCCGATCACCTGCTGGCCGACGTCGGCGGGCTGCTCCAGCCGCCCGGGCCGCCGATCCGCGCCGAATCCGGTCCAGCCCAACTTCGCCTGGTCGTCGAGCTGGACGGCGAGCCGGTCGGCTGGCTCGCCTGCGAATGCGACGGAGCGGACGCCCGGCTGGAGGAATTGTGGGTCGAGCCCGCCTGGCGGGGACGGCTGGTGGGGACCCGGCTGTTGCTCGTGGCCGGCGAGCGACTCCGCGCCGCCGGCGTGCGCAGGCTCAGCGCCAGCCCGAACCGCCTGCACCCTCGCGACAAGCCCGGCGGCGCCGACCCGGACCCTGACGGCGTCAGGCGGTTCCTGGAGCGCCTCGGCTTCGGCGCTGACGGCGACGGGCTCAGCCGCGAGCTCGCCCGGAGCGCTCCATGAGCTCCTCGTCCTCGTCCTCTTCCTCGCCCTCGCCGGCTTCCTCGATGGCGTCGAGGACCGCCTGATAGAGCCGCTGCGCGGGGGAGCCGGGCTCGTCGCAGTCGTCGCACGCGCCCGGCAGGTCGTCGGGGTCGACCTCGTCGCCCTCCTCGGCCCCGGCGCCCCCGGCGCCCTCGGCGCCCTCGGCGAGCTCGGCGAGCTCGTCGCCCTCGGCGCCCTCGGCGCGGGCATCCTGGAGGGCGTCGAGCGCCTGGCCCAGCTCCAGCAGCGACCCGATCGGGGTGATGCGGCTGCCGCGGCCACCGCAGCTCGGGCAGTCGCTCCGCAGCCAGAGCTGCCCGTCGAAGGTGTGGTCGTACTCGAGCCGGTCCTCGCCCTCCTGGTCGAGCGTGGGCACGGCCGTGGCGTCGCCGTCGGCGTTGCCCTGCCAGGACTCGGGCTCGGCCAGCGGTCCGGCGGTGTCGCCGAAGAGGTCCAGCGCGCGTTCCGCGGCCTGCCGGGCGGCGGTCCGCTCCAGGTCCTGCCGCTGGTGCTTCCAGAGGGCGAGCGCTGCCAGGCGCAGCTCCGTCAACGTGCTCGAGGTCATCATGGGGGCTCCCTTCGCCGTCGCGGCGAATCCTATCGGTATGGGCTCTGCGACTGTTACCAGGTGGGGGGTGGTGGGCGGCGGCGCTGGCTCAGCCCGCCGAGCAGGATGATCAGCACGATCCCGGCGATGAAGCCGACCACGTGCGCCAGGTAGGCGACGCCGGCCCCGGTGCCGATCGAGGCGCCCGAGGCGTAGAAGTACTGGAGCACGAACCAGGAGCCGAGCACGACCCAGGCGGGCAGCCGCGCCGGCAGGAACAGCAGGAACGGCACCAGGCTGGTCACGCGGGCCCTCGGGAACATCACCAGGTAGGCGCCGAGGACCCCGGCGATGGCCCCGGAGGCCCCGACCAGCGTGGTGGTGCTGCCGGGATCGGCCAGCGCGAACCCGTAGGTGGCGGCGTAGCCGCAGAGCAGGTAGAAGAGCAGGTAGCGTACGCGGCCGAGCCGGTCCTCCACGTTGTTGCCGAACACCCACAGGAACAGCATGTTGCCGAGCAGGTGCAGCCAGCTCCCGTGCAGGAACATGGCATACAGCACCGACAGCGCCGGGAGCTTGTCGTAGGTCGGCCGGCCCACCGGGCAGGCGACCTGGTTGCCCTCGACCCGCGGCGGTCGGGTCTCCGTGATCGTGCGCGGGAGCTGCCGGTTGGTGGTCAACTCCCTCGGGATGGCCGCGTAGCGGCGGAAGAAGGCCTCCTGGTGGCACGCGTCGGCCGCGGAGGCGGGGTTGCCGCTGAAGGAGAACGCGACCGGCTCGAGCAGGAACACCACCAGGTTGAGGGCGATCAGCGTGATGGTGACCCAGGCCGTCCGCCAGGTCGGGTTCTCGTCATGGATCGGGATGAGGTTCAGCATCTACAACAGGGTCCGCAATCGCAGCAGGTCCGTCACGCTCGCATCCACCCGGACCTTACCCGACAGGAAGGCCGACATGAATGACGTCCGCTCCTCGACCAGGTCGATCAGGTCGTCGGAGCGCAGCTTCATGAGCACGGCGACGCGCTCGCCAGGAGGCGGGATCTCGGTCGGCGGCGAGACGTGACCGTCCTCGATCACCGAGTACCAGCCCGCGCCGATGTCGGTGACATAGCAGCCCATCACCTTGCGGTCGGGGATGGCCGAGCGGACGTTCTCCTCGTTGCCGTCCAGCCTCGCCATCAGCCGCTCGATCGCCCTGGTCACCTCGTCCTTGGTCGCCACCTAGACTCCTTACCCTGTTCGCTGCCACTACGCGGGTTCGCTGCCATGGGCCTGCGGGCTGTCCCCGTTGACCGGCTCGTATACCTGCTGGAGAATCCGTGCGCACATCATGCACGATCCGGCTGACGTTCCACTCTTTCGAAGTGCGCGGAGGTGGTGAGGTGGCAAGCGCCCGTGAGCAGTACCTCCAGGCGATGGCGAGCTTCACGGAGATGACCAGGACGCGCGCGGAGCGCCTGGCCTCCCTGTTGGCCAAGCAAGGTGAGCTCCAGTCCGGGCAGGTCGGGCGGTTCGCGGAGGACCTCGTCCGCCGCACCCAGCGCAACCGCGAGACGATGACCCGGCTCGTCCAGCGCGAGGTCAAACGCCAGCTCAGCCTACTCGGCATCGCCACCCGGGACGAGGTTGCCCGCCTCCAGCAGCGCGTGCGCGCCCTGGAGCGGGCGGTCGAGCGGCCGGCCGCCCCCTCGCGCCGCGCCACGCGCGCGAGCACGGCGTCCGGGAGCGGCGGCTCCCGGGCGGCGGCCTCCAAGGGCTCCGCCTCCAAGAGCGCGACCGGTGCCGGCGGCACCACGTCGCGCCGCGGCACCTCGGGTGGCGGCCGGGCCAGCGGCGCCGCCGGCGGCCGAGCGGCCGGCGGCTCCGGCAGGACCACCCGGCGCGGGGCGTCCACGACCGGGCAGGACACCAGCCAGGGCGAGTAGGCTGGAACGGGCTCAATGGACTTCTCGGAATCAGCTGCCGCTCATGCCCCGGTGGTGACTGGACGCCCTGGAGGAGGCTCGGGTGAGCGTTCCCCTTCCTTTCGGCGAGCCTGACGGCCCGCTCTCCGAGCGGGTGGAGGCCGCGCTGGCGGCGCTGGACGAGACGGATCTCGCCCGCCACCCCGACGCCTTCGGGGCCGTCAACGGGACCCTGCTCCGCGAGCTCGAGCAGCTCGAAGGACTCTAGGGGCCGGTCGTGCCTGCCCGGGTCCGACTCGATCGGGAGCTGGTCCGCCGTGGACTGGCGCCGAGCCGCGAGGCGGCGGCCGAGGCCGTGGCAGCCGGGCGGGTGCTCGTCTCGGGCGCGCCAGCCGTCAAGCCCTCCAGGATGGTCGCGGCGGCGGAGCCGATCCAGCTCGCCTCGCCGGCGCGACGCTGGGCCAGCCGTGGGGGCGACAAGCTCGACCCGGTCCTCGACCGCCTCGGAATCCGGGTCGCGGGGCGCCGCTGCCTGGACGCCGGCGCGTCGACCGGCGGCTTCACCGACGTCCTGCTGGAGCGGGGCGCCGCCCGCGTCGTGGCGGTCGACGTCGGCCGCGGCCAGCTCGACGCCCGCTTGCGCGCCGATCACCGGGTGGAGGTCCACGACGCCCGCAACGTGCGCTTCCTGGAGCGGGACGTGGTCGGCGGCCCGGTCGACCTGACCGTGGCGGACCTGTCGTTCATCTCGCTGCGGCTGGTGCTGCCCGCCCTTGCGGGGGCGACGAGCCCGGACGGCGAGCTGCTGCTGCTCGTCAAGCCGCAGTTCGAGGCGGGCAGGGAGGCGGTGGGCAAGGGCGGCGTGGTCCGCGACCCCAGGGCGTGGGCCGGCGCGGTGCGTTCGGTGGCCGCCGCGGCGGCCGAGCTGGGCCTCGGTGCCGCCGGCGTGTGCCCCTCGCCGCTGCCGGGGCCCTCCGGCAACGTGGAGCTGTTCCTGCACCTCCGAGCGGGCGCCGGGCCGCTCGACGAGGCCGCCCTCGACGCCGCCGTCGCCGAGGGCGCCGTCCTCCCGCGCCGCGGCGGTCCGCCGGCCGCCGAGGTGCCGCGGTGACGGGGGCGCGGCCGCCCCGGCGGATCGGCGCGGTCGTGCACCCCGGCCGGCCGGCCGCGCTGGACCTGGGCAAGAAGCTGGCCGGGTGGGCGGCCGAGCGGGGCGTGGAGCTGCGCACCCTGCACGACGAGCGGGGCTGCCTCGGCGAGGACGTGCCCTGCTGTGGGCCCAAGGAGTTCCCCATCGGGCTCGACCTGGTGGTGGTGCTGGGCGGCGACGGCACGCTGCTGCGGGCGCTGGGGCTGGTGCTGGAGGCTCAGGTGCCCGTGCTCGGCGTGAACCTGGGCCGGCTCGGCTTCCTCACGGAGATCGAGCCGGACAGTCTTGCCCATTCGCTCGAAGCAGTCTGGGCCGGAAATTACCAGGTGGAGCGCCGCACCACCCTGTGCGCCCGGATCGTCGTGGGCGGTAAGGTGGTCGCCTCCGACCTGGCCGTCAACGACGTGGTGCTCGAGAAATCCGCCAGGGAACGCCTGGCGGCAATCGCGTTGTACGTCGGCGAAGGGTTGTTCGCCCGCTACGCGGCCGACGGTCTCATCGTCGCCACCCCAACGGGCTCCACCGCCTACAGCTTCTCCGCGGGCGGCCCGATCCTCTCGCCCCGGATGGACGCGCTGATGCTCACCCCGATCGCCCCGCACATGGTCTTCAACCGCTCGCTGGTGCTGGCCCCCGACGAGGTGGTCCGGCTCGAAGTGCTTGCGGAGAGCCCGCCGGTGTTCGAGAGCGTGGACGGCCGGGCGGTTCGCCAACTGGAGCCGGGCACGATGGTCGAGGTGGTCCGCGGCGACCATCCCGCGCTGCTGGTCCGGGTCACCAGGACCGACTTCTACAGCTTGGTCCGCTCGAAGTTTCGCTTAGCCGACGCCGGAGAGACGATGAGCAACCATGAGGGTTGACCAGCTCAGGTGCCGCCCCTGTGGATATCGGGCGGAGAGCGTGATGCCGGGCGGCTAGAATCCCACACGTATGTTAGGAGAGCTGCGCATCCGCGATCTGGGGGTCATCGACGACGCCCGGATCGAGGTGTCGCCCGGGCTGAACGTGCTGACGGGCGAGACCGGCGCGGGTAAGACCATGGTCGTGGATGCTCTGACGCTGCTGCTCGGCGAGCGGGCCGACCCCGGGGCGGTCCGCGCCGGCCGAGCGGCCGCGCTGGTCGAGGGTCGCCTGGCCGTGCACGACGACGGGCAGGTGGCCGCCGCGTTGGCCGCCGCCGGGGCCGCCGACGAGGAGGGGGAGGTCGTGGTGGCCCGCCAGGTGCTGGCCGAGGGCCGCAGCCGCGCGCAGCTCCAGGGCCGCATGGCCACGGTGGCCGCGATCGCCGAGGTGGTCGGGCCCCTGGTCGAGGTGCACGGCCAGCACGAGTTCCAGCGCCTGCTGCGCCCGGCGGTCCAGCGGGAGCTGCTGGACCGCTTCGCCGGCGACAAGGTGCTGGCGCTGCGTGAGGATTTCGGCACGGGCTGGCGCCGGCTGCTCGTCGTCGAGCGCGAGCTGGACGAGCTGGCCTCGCGTGCCCGCGATCGCGCCCGCGAGGCAGACCTGCTGCGCTACCAGCTCGACGAGATCGAATCCGCCGGCGTGCGCGTCGGCGAGCTGGCCGAGCTGGAGGCCGAGTCCGAGCGCCTGGCCAACGCCGAGGCGCTGCGCGAGGCGGCCGTGCTGGCCTGGCAGTTCCTCGCCGGCGACGAGGACGCCGGCGCCAGCACGGCGCTGGGCGCGGCCGCCCGGACCGTCAGCGGTCCCGGGCGCCACGACGAGGCGCTCGGCGAGCTGGCCGAGCGCGCGGCCGGGCTGGCCGTGGAGGTGGCCGATCTGGCCTCGTCGCTGCGCGCCTATGCCGAGGGCGTGCTGGCCGACCCGCAGCGCCTGGACACCGTCCAGGGCCGCATCGCCCAGCTCCGCGACCTGTTGCGCAAGTACGGCGACGACGAGGCCGCGGTGCTGGCCCACACGGAGCGGGCAGCCTCCCGGCTCGCCGAGGTCGAGGGCGGGACGGTGCGCTCCGAGGCGCTGGAGGCCGAGGCGACCGCGCTGCGGGCCAGGCTCGCCGACGTCGGCGGCGGCCTGTCCGCGCGCCGCGCGGAGGCCGCCGCCGAGCTGGCCGCCACGGTCCAGACGGAGCTGCGCGACCTGGCGATGCCCAGCGCCGATCTTCGCATGCTAGTCGAGCAGGACGAGAACCCCAACGGGCTCGAGGTAGCTGGCCGCCGCCTGGCCGCCGGGGGCGAGGGTCTCGACCGGGTCGAGATCCAGTTGTCGGCCAACCCCGGGCTGCCGTTACGGCCGCTGGCCAAGGCCGCCTCGGGCGGTGAGCTGTCCAGGGTGATGCTCGCGCTCCGGGTGGTCCTGGCCGGGGTCGACCGCACCCCGACGCTGGTGTTCGACGAGGTCGACGCCGGTGTCGGCGGCCGGACCGCCGCCGCGGTCGCCTACCGGCTCGCCGCGCTGGCCCGCCACCACCAGGTGCTGGTGGTGACCCACCTGCCGCAGATCGCCGCTTACGCCGACCGCCATTTCGTGGTCGAGAAGCGATCCGCGGCGGGGCAGACCAGCACGGTCGTGCGGACGCTCGACCCTGGGGGCCGGATCACCGAGCTGTCGCGGATGCTGTCCGGCATGGAGGGCTCCGGCCTGGCCCAGGCGCACGCGGAGGAGCTGCTGGCCGCCGCCAACGCCGCCAAGGCCGAGGCGGGGGTCCTCGGGGCCACACGCGGCCCGGGGCGGCAGGACGGGGTGGGAGCTTCCGGCCTCGGCACCGCCGGCACCGCCGGCACCGCCGGCGCCACCGGCGCCACCGGCGCCACCGGCGCCACCGGCGCCACCGGCGCCACCGGGGGCCCCAGGGCCGGGAACGGGGATCCCGGCGCCGCCGGGGCCAGGGCCGCCGTGGGTGGGGAGCGGTCATGAAGCCGCTCGGGCACCTGCCGTTCCGCCGGTCGCGCCGCGACCACCAGGCTCGCCGTGCCGAGCAGGCCGGGATGACCGGGCCGGTGCGCAAGGACAAGCGCACCAAGAACCTGGTCAAGCGCCTGCGCCCCGGTGACGTGGCGGTGATCGACCATCTCGACCTGGACCGCGTGGCCGCCGAGACGCTGGCCGAGCGGCAGCCGCTGGCGGTGATCAACGCCGCCAGCAGCATCTCGGGGCGCTACCCCAACCCGGGTCCGATGATCCTGCTGGACGCCGGCATCCCGATGCTGGACGCCGCTGGCGCGGCCGTGTTCGAGCTGCGAGAGGGCGAGCCGGTCCGTGTCGACGAGCACGGCGCGGTCCTGCGGGGCGACACCGAGATCGCCCGCGGGGAGTGGCTGGCACCCGAGGACGTCCGCAAGCGGGTCGAGGCGGCCAAGGACAACCTGGCCACCGCTCTGGAGGACTTCACCCTCAACACCCTGTCCTATGTCAGGCGGGACCGCGACCTGCTGCTCGAAGGCCTCGACCTGCCGCCGCTGGAGACCCGCCTCCGCGACCGTCACGTGCTGGTGGTCGTCAGGGGCCACGACTACAAGAAGGACCTCGAGACGCTCCGCGGCTACATCAGCGAGTTCCGGCCGGTGCTGATCGGCGTGGACGGCGGCGCCGACGCGCTGCTCGAGACGGGCCTCAAGCCCGACATCATCCTCGGCGACATGGACTCGGTCACCAACGAGGCGCTGGCCTGCGGAGCCGAGATCGTCGTCCACGCCTACCCCGACGGCCGCGCGCCGGGCCGTGAGCGCGTCGAGCAGCTGGGACTGGAGCCGCGCATCCTGCCCGGCGCCGGGACCAGCGAGGACATGGCCATGTTGCTGGCCTACGAGGCCGACTGCGACCTGATCGTGGCGGTCGGCACGCATGCGAGCATGGTGGACTTCCTGGACAAGGGGCGGGCCGGCATGGCGTCGACCTTCCTGGTCCGCCTCAAGGTCGGCACCAAGCTGGTGGACGCAAAGGGCGTGAACCGGCTGTACCGGGTGGGTGTGCGCCGCGCCGACCTGGTGGTGCTGGTGGCGGCGGGGCTGGTCGCCATGCTGGTGGTGAGCGTGATGTCGGCGTCGCTGCGCGACGTCTGGGAAACTATCTTCGAGCTGGTGCGCGTGTTCGTGCATCGGCTCGTGTCGTTGTTCTAGCCATAACCGGACGGGGGCTTGTTCGGCGCGCCCCCGCGGAGGTGCCCTGTGATCAACCTGCGATACCACATCGTGTCGCTGGTCGCCGTCTTCCTGGCCCTGGCGCTGGGCATGGTCGTGGGCGGCACGGTGCTCAACGAGGGCACGGGGCGGGCCCAGCGCGCCTTCAGCGAGCTGCTGCGGAAGGAAAGCCAGCAGACCCAGGCGGACAACTCCGCCCTGCGGGCGCAGGTCACCCATTACAAGGACTTCGGCGAGAAGGTTCTGCCGCTGTTGGTCCGCGACAAGCTCAAGGGTCGATCGGTCGTGCTGATCGACACCGACCGGGTCGACGACACCACCCGCAGCAGCGTCATCGACGCGGTGCGGGCGGCCGGGGCCACCGTGAGCGGTCGGCTCACCTTCTCCAGCGAGCGCGTCGACCTGGCGGCCCAGGACGACCGGACCAGGCTCAGCCAGGTCCTCGGCCTGCCGACCGGCGACCCCGACGTGCTGCGGACGGCGATGATCGAGCAGTTCACCGCCAGGCTGACACTTCCGGCCAAGCTGCCCAGGAACGACCCGGACCGGCCTCGGGATATGATCACCGCCCTGTCCGATGCAAAGTTCTTCGCCGACGTGAACCTGCCCGCCCAGGTCCGCGACGGCGGCGAGGACTTCCCGAAAGCGGGGTCGCTGTTCGTGATCATCGGCCCGACCGACGGCTCCAGCGTGCCGCCTCCGAAGTCGTTCCTCGTCCCGCTGACTGACCGCCTCTCGGCCCGCTCCCCAGCGCCGGTGGCTGGCGTCGAGTCGCAGACCGGCGTCTCGTGGGTCCAGACGCTTCGCGGCGACAAGGAGATCACCCAGAGGGTCTCCACCGTGGACGACGTCGACGCCGTCTACGGGCAGGTCGCCTTGGTCGACGCGTTCGCCCTGCAGCTCGCCAACCAGCCGCCCGGTCAGTACGGCTTCAAGCAGGACTCTACCGGCCTCCTGCCAGAAGGAGGGCCCGCGTGACGGAGCCCGACGCCCCGACCAGCTCGGGGGTGCTGGTGCTCGTGCCCGCCTACAACGAGGCGGAGCGCGTCGGCGCCACCGTCACCGCCCTGCGCAAGCTGCCCGGCGTGGCGGAGGTGCTGGTCGTGAGCGACGGCTCCACCGACGCAACCGCCGCCCGCGTGCTCCACGCCGGCGCCCACTGCCTGGACCTGCCGCGCAACTTCGGCAAGGGGGACGCTCTCAACGCCGGCCTGGCCGCCCTGATGGAGCGCGTCGCCGACGGGGTCACCCCGGAGCCAGGCGCGCTGCTGCTCGCTGACGCCGATCTCGGGGACACCGCCGCCCGGCTCGACGCGCTGCTGCGGCCCGTGCTGGCCGGCGAGGCGGACGTGGCCGTGGCGGACCTGCCCGCGCAGGCCGGCGCCGGCGGGTTCGGCCTGGCGATGGGCCTGGCGCGCTGGGGCATGCGGCGGGCGAGCGGCCGGCGCATGCGCGAGCCGCTCTCTGGCCAGCGCGCTCTGCGCTGGACGGCCCTGCCGGCGCTGCTTCCGTTCGCGCCCGGCTTCGGCGTGGAGGTGGCCATGACCATGGACGCCCTGGCGGCTGGCCTCCGGGTGATCGAGGTCGAGGTGGAGCTGCGCCACGCCGCCACCGGTCGCGACCTGGCCGGCGTCGTGCACCGCGGTCGCCAGGCGGGGGCGATCGCGCGGGAGCTGGGCCGCCGCCGCGTCTGGCGGGGCCGCGACGCGGGTGGAGGTGCCTGAGGTGCGGACCTGGCCGTTGATCGCCGCACTGCTCGGTCTGCTGGTGGGCTTCGCCGTGGGGCGATGGGCCGGCCCCCAGCTCCTGGCGGCGCTGGCCGTCACCAACCTGGCGAGGGTCAACTACCGCCAGCGCATGGTTGTGGCCGGGCTCGGCGTCGCCTTGGCGGTCGGCCTGCTGGCATGGGCCGGCCCACTGGCCCTGGTCGGCGAGCTGGCCTCCGGATCTGGCTGGCCGGCGCGCAACGGCATCGCCATGAGCGGCGCCGCGGTGGCCGCGGTGCTGGCCGGCCTCGCCTTCGCGCTGCTCGGACTGCTCGACGACTTGATCCAGGACCAGGGCAGCCGCGGCTTCCGCGGGCACCTGCGGGCGCTGGGCCGCGGCCGGCTCACCGGCGGCGCCGTCAAGCTGCTCGGTGGGGCGCTGGTCGCCCTGGTGGTGGCGCCGCTGGCCGTCGGCCTGGAGCGGCCCTGGTACCTCGCGCTGGTGGGGGCGGTGGTGATCGCCTCCAGCGCCAACCTCGCCAACCTGCTCGACCTGCGCCCTGGCCGCTGCACCAAGGTGTTCCTGCCGCTGTGGGTGGTGGGCTGCCTGCTCGACCCCAACGCCGGGGCCTGGTCGGCCGGGCTGGCCGGGTCCGCGGCCGGCACCTTCCCGCTGGACCTGGGGGAGCGGGGCATGCTCGGGGACGCCGGCGCCAACGCGCTGGGCGCCGTCGTCGGCGTGCTGCTGGTCAGCGGCCCCGCCTGGCTGCTGTGGGCGCTGGCGTTGGTGTTGCTCGCCCTCCAGGCCGCCAGCGAGCGCGTGTCGTTCTCACGCGTCATCGACGGGAACCGGTGGCTTCGCGCGGTCGACCGGCTCGGCCGCCAGAACCTCGACGCCTGAAGCGGGCAGGGACCGGCAAACCTGCGAAGTCTCCGCTGCGCCGTCGGGATGGCGTGGTAGGCTGAGATCCCGAGGACCCACAGGTCCGGGTGAGCGCCCGGCCTCCCCCCAGGAGGGTCCAAAGGGGGTCAAACGAACGTGGCGAAGCACATCTTCGTTACCGGGGGGGTCGCTTCCTCGCTCGGGAAGGGGCTCACCGCCGCCTCACTGGGTCGCCTGCTGAAGGCACGTGGTCTGCGCGTGACCATGCAGAAGCTCGACCCGTACATCAACGTCGATCCTGGGACGATGAACCCGTTCCAGCACGGCGAGGTCTTCGTGACCGACGACGGCTGCGAGACGGACCTCGACCTCGGCCACTACGAGCGCTTCATCGACGAGAACCTCTACCGGGACTCCAACGTCACCACCGGGGCCATCTACCAGACAGTGATCGCCGCCGAGCGCCGCGGCGAGTTCCTCGGCGACACGGTGCAGGTGATCCCGCACATCACCAACGAGATCAAGGCGCGCATCCTCCGGGTCGCGGAGGACGCCGACGTGGTGATCACCGAGGTCGGCGGCACCGTGGGCGACATCGAGTCGCTGCCGTTCCTGGAGGCGATCCGCCAGCTCCGCCACGACATCGGCCGCGACAACGTGTTCTTCTGCCACGTCTCGCTGGTCCCCTACATCGCCCCCTCCGGCGAGCTCAAGACCAAGCCCACCCAGCACTCCGTGCGCGAGCTGCGCTCGCTGGGCATCCAGCCCGACGCGATCGTGTGCCGCACGGACCGGCCCATCACCGACTCGCTCAAGCAGAAGATCTCGCTGCTGTCCGACGTCGACGTCGAGGGCATCATCAGCGCGCCGGACGCCGATTCGATCTACGAGATCCCGCTGGTCCTGCACGAGGAGGGCCTGGACGACTACCTGGTCCGCCACCTTCGCCTGGAGGCCATCGCCGCGCCGGACCTGGAGGAGTGGCGCGCGCTGGTGGAGCGCATCCGCAACCCGCGGCGCACCGTGCGGATCGCGGTGGTTGGCAAGTACATCAACCTGCCCGACGCCTACCTGTCGGTGACGCAGGCGCTGCAGCACGGCGGGTTCCACCACCGGGTCGACGTCGAGGTCGTCTGGGTGGCCTCCGACGACCTCGAGGACGCGGCCAACCGCCAGGTGCTCTCCACGGTCGACGGCGTGCTGGTGCCCGGCGGCTTCGGTGTGCGGGGGGTCGAGGGCAAGGTCGAGGCGATCCGGTTCGCGCGCGAGCACCGCGTGCCGTTCCTCGGCATCTGCCTCGGGCTCCAGTGCGCGGTCATCGAGATCGCCCGCAACCTGGCCGGGCTGGAGGGCGCCAACTCCAGCGAGTTCGACCCGCGGGCACCGTACCCGGTGATCGACCTCATGCCCGACCAGCGGGGCGTGGCCGACATGGGCGGCACCATGCGGCTCGGGCTGTACCCGTGCCGCCTTCAGAAGGGCAGCCTCGCCGAGCGAACCTACGGGGACGGGCTGGTGTTCGAGCGCCACCGCCACCGCTACGAAGTCAACAACCGCTACCGGCGCCGCCTCGAGGACGCCGGCCTGGTGCTGTCGGGCACCTCGCCCGACGCCCGCCTGGTCGAGATCATCGAGCTGCCCGACCACCCGTTCTACATCGCCGGGCAGTTTCATCCGGAGCTGCGCTCCAGGCCCACCCGGCCACACCCGCTGTTCCGCGACTTCGTGGGGGCGGCCGCCCAGCTGGCCGACGTCCGCGACGCCGAGCGCCGCGCCGCCGCCACCGCCGCGGCTCCGGCGGCTCCGGCGGCTCCGGCGGCTCCCGCGGCTCCCGCGGCTCCGACGGCCGCGCCAAGCCCGGCGCCGGCGGCTCAGGCCGAGCCGCCCGCGCCGGCCCACCTCGAGCGGTTCGCGCCACCCCAGCCCGAGCGCCCCGAGCCGGCGACGCGGCAGCCGGCGCAGGTGGAGCGGGCGGCGCCAGGGACGCAGCAGCTGGCGCCCGCCCCGGCCGCCGACCCGACGGCGGTGCGGGAGCCGGCGCCCACCCGGGCCGCCGACCCGACGGCGGTGCGGGAGCCGGCGGTCCCGCGCGCACCGGAGACAGGGCTGTTCGTCCCGGCGACCGACAGCGGTGCTCACCCGGGCGAGAACGGAGCGCACCAGCAGGCCGACGGCCACGCCGGATGACCGGCAGCGGGCAGCCGCCGTTCCAGGTGCTCGAACGGAGCCGGCCCTTCCACGGCCATGTCGTGGACGTGCGGGTCGACCGCATCGTCAGCCCCGACGGGCGCACCGGCACGCGCGAGGTGGTCGAGCATCCCGGCGCGGTCGCCGCCCTGGTGATCGACCAGGCAGGGGCGGTCCTGCTGGTCGATCAGTGGCGCCACGCCATCGGGGGACGCCTGATCGAGATCCCCGCCGGCAAGTACGACGTCAGCGGCGAGTACGTCGAGGACGCGCTCCGGCGGGAGCTGGCCGAGGAGCTTCGGGTCGAGGGGGGCACGCTCACCTGGCTCACCACCTTCTACACGACGCCCGGCTGGAGCGACGAGGTGGTCGACCTGTTCCTCGCCGAGGGGGTGCACCCGATCGACGGCGACGGCCCGGAGGCCGACTGGGAGGAGGCCGGTATGGAGGTCGTCCGGCTCTCCTACGAGGAAGCGCTGACGCTCGCCAGCGCCAGGCCCCCAGGCGACTCCAAGACGCTGGTCGCGCTCGGGCTCTACGGGCTCCGGCGCGCAGGGCTCTGGTCGCCGGACCCGTCCAGCGAACCGCCGCCCGATGCTCCGCGGCGGCGGGCCGAAAGCCGGCCCTCGGCAGATGAAAGGGGCTCTGGCCCGCGGCCCCCAGTCCCGTAGACTTGGCCAGGTGGCCAGGGAGGCCTCTCCGGTGAGCCCAACGAGGGGCTCGGCCGGCGAGCGGAAGGGGCACGCCATATGCAGGTCGGGATCCCGCGCGAGCTGAAGGACCACGAGCACCGGGTCGCCATCACGCCCATCGGCGTGCACGAGCTGGTCGACCTCGGTCACCAGGTGCTGGTCGAACATGACGCCGGCACCGGCTCCAGCATCGCCGACGACGAGTATGTCCAGGCTGGCGCGAGGATCGTGGACGACCCGGACGAGCTCTGGGGAAGTGTCGACCTCATCTTGAAGGTGAAGGAACCGATCCCCGAGGAGTACCAGCGCATGCGCTCGGGGCAGGTGCTGTTCACCTACCTGCACCTGGCCGCCAGCAGGGAGCTGACCGAGGCGCTCTGCAAGAGCGGGATCACCGCGGTCGCCTACGAGACGGTCGAGCTGCCCGACAGGCGCCTGCCGTTGCTGGCGCCCATGAGCGAGGTCGCCGGCCGCATGGCGCCACAGGTCGGTGCGCACCTGCTCGAGCGCGAGCAGGGCGGTCGCGGCGTGCTGATGGGCGGCGTCAGCGGGGTCGCCGCCGCCAGGGTGGTGGTCCTGGGCGGGGGCATGGCCGGGCAGAACGCCGCGTGGATCGCCGCCGGCATGGAGGCGGAAGTCGTGCTGCTCGATACCAACGTGGACAAGCTGCGCTATGTGGATGCCATCCACAAGGGCCGAATCATGACGCTGGTCTCCTCCCGCAGGACCGTCCAGGAGCTGGTCACGCAGGCGGACATGGTCATCGGGGCGGTGCTGATCCCCGGTGCGCGCGCGCCGCGGCTGGTCTCCCGGGAGCTGGTCGGCCAGATGAAGACCGGAGCGGTGCTCGTGGACATCTCGATCGACCAGGGCGGGTGCTTCGAGACCTCGCACGTCACCACGCACTCCGATCCGACCTACGTGGTGGACGGGGTGGTGCACTACTGCGTCGGCAACATGCCGGGCGCCGTGCCGCACACCTCCACCTACGCGCTCACCAACGTGACCATCCCGTATGCCGTTCAGATCGCCACCCTCGGGGTGGAGGAGGCGATCCGCCGTGACGAGGCGCTCGCCAAGGGGGTGAACGTCTACCAGGGCGAGCTCACCAGCCAGCCGGTGGCGGAGGCGCACCGGCTGGACTGGGGGCCGCTCGATCTGGCCACCGGCACCGGCGGGGAGCACTGAGCCCGTGACCGCGACCCACGTCCCGGACGGCGCGGCGCCCTCGGCTGAGCAGATGCGCGCGGACGCCGCGGCGCTCTCGGCTCGACAGCTGCGCGTGCCCGGCGTGCCCTCGGCCGAGCGGGTGCGCGGGGCCGGCGTGCCCGGCGTGCCGGCGGCGCCTTTCGGCCCGGACGCCTGCGACGCGCCCGTGCGGGCGAGCGGGCCCGCGTCCGTGCCCACCGCGCCGCTCACCCCCGTCGCCGCTGCCGCGCTGCGCCGCTTTCTCGACTACCTGGCCGTCGAGCGCGGGCTTGCGGCCAACACGCTCAGCGCGTACCGGCGCGACCTGCGCCGGTACGCGGGGTGGCTGGCGGCGGCGGGGATCGACGACCCGGCCCGGGCCGGGGAGGAGGACCTCGTGGCATTCCTTGGCGCGCTTCGCGCTGGAGCGACCCCGGTCGGCACCCGCTACCGGGCCTCCACCGTCGCGCGGAGCCTCGCCGCGGTGCGCGGCTTCCACCGGTTCCTGGTGCGCGAGCGGCTGGCCGGCAGCGATCCTTCTCACGACCTCGGCACCCCGAAGGTGCCGTCGTCGCTGCCGAAGGCGCTGGAGATCGAGCAGGTCGAGGCGCTGCTCGGCGCGGTGGTCGGGGACGACCCGAGGGCGCTGCGGGACCGGGCGCTGCTCGAGACGCTGTACGCGGCCGGCCTGCGGGTCAGCGAGGCGACCGCGCTGGACCTGGACGACATCGACCTCGACGACGGCACCGTGCGCGCCTTCGGCAAGGGCGGCAGGGAGCGGCTGGTCCCGCTTGGCCGCTCCGCCCGCAAGGCGCTGGAATCCTATGGCGTCCGCGGCCGACCGGCGCTGGCCAGGCCACGGAGCGGTCCGGCACTGTTCCTGAACGCCCAGGGCACGCGGCTCAGCCGGCAGGGCTGCTGGAAGATCCTGCGCCGCCACGCCAAGCGCGCCGGGCTCGAGGCGGAGGTCTCGCCGCACGTCCTGCGGCACTCGTTCGCCACCCACCTGCTGGCCGGCGGGGCCGATATCCGCAGCGTGCAGGAGCTGCTCGGCCATGCCAGCCTGGCAACCACCCAGGTCTACACCAAGGTCACGCAGGAGCGCCTGCGCGAGGTCTACCTCCGAGCGCATCCGAGGGCGCGTGCCATTTCCACGTCGCCCGGCCCGGCGGGCACAATCATCTTGTAGTCTTTCTTTCCTACTTGGCCTACTTATTCTTACCTCCGTGCCCATGGTCTGCCGGGCACGGTCGGAACCGCGAAGGCAGGCATTCATCCCGTCCTCGGTGCTGGGAGGGCTCGGTTGGCGACCCGAGGCGGCCGCTCGCCGACGAGCTTCGGGCAGCCGCTGACGATTGGAGGAGCACGATGGACCAGCGGACGACGGATGCGCTGCGCGAGCGGCTCAGTGACGAGCAGAAGGAGCTCCTTCGGCAACTCCAGGACCTCGGCGCCCGTCACGATGCCGAGGGCATCGAGGACCCGCTGCTCGAGGCGGGCTTCGCGGACGCCGGTCAGGCCACAGCCGAGCGGGTCAACCTGCTCACGACGGTCAAGAGCCTGCGCGACACGCTGCGCGAGGTCGAGGCCGCGCTCGAGCGCATGGACGCTGGAACCTACGGCCAGTGCCAGAGATGCGGTAAGCCGATCGCGGAGGAGCGCATGGAGGCGCTGCCGGCCACCCGGCTGTGCATCGCCTGCAAGCGGGCCCGCTGATGGCCGAGGGAGTCATGGAGCCCGACCGCCGCGGCGGTCCGAGCGGCGGTGGCGGACCGGGGGATGACAAGACCGGGCTCGGTGGCGGACGGGGGGATGACGGGACGGGGCCCGGTGGCGGACCGGGGGATGGTGGGACGGGACCGGGCGGCGGGTCCGGCCGCGAGCGGCGCGCCGGCCGGTCGGCCCGGGCGCGCAAGGTCGCGGTGATGGTCTGCGACTCGCTGGGGGTCGGCGCGGCACCGGATGCGGCCGACTACGGCGACGCCGGTTCCGACACCATCGGGCACACCGCCGCGGCGGTGGGCGGCCTGAAGCTGCCCAACCTGGGCGCATGGGGGATCGGCCGGCTGGGCGAGATCGCCGGCGTACCCCCGGCGGCCGACCCGGCGGCCGGCGTGGTCGCCCGCATGGCCGAGCGGTCCGCCGGCAAGGACACCACCACCGGTCACTGGGAGATGATGGGGGTGGTGCTCGCCGAGCCGTTCCCGACCTACCCACACGGCTTCCCGCCCGAGGTGATCGACGCCTTCACCGCGGCAATCGGCGTGGGTGGCGTGCTCGGCAACCTGCCGGCGTCGGGCACCGAGATCATCGAGGAGCTGGGAGCCGAGCACCTGGCCACCGGCCGCCCGATCGTCTACACCTCGGCGGACTCGGTGTTCCAGATCGCCGCCCACAAGCGGGTCGTGCCGCTCGAACGGCTCTACGGATGGTGCGAGGCCGCCCGGCGGCTGCTCACCGGCCCCCACGCGGTCGGCCGCGTGATCGCCAGGCCTTTCGACGGTGAGCCCGGGTCCTTCTTCCGGACCAGGGAGCGCCGTGACTACGCGCTGCCGCCCGCCGGCCCGACCGTGCTGGAGGCGGTGGAGAAGGCCGGTGTGCGCACGCTTGGCGTCGGCAAGATCGAGGACATCTTCTCCGGGCGCGGGCTGGTCGGCTCGGACCACACCGGCGACAACCCGACCTCGCTGGATGCCACCATCCGCTTCCTGCGCGAGGCCGAGGCGCCGACACTGGTCTTCACCAACCTCGTCGACTTCGACATGGTCTACGGGCACCGCAGGGACGCCGCCGGGTATGCCCGCTGCCTCGAGCAGCTCGACGCCCGCCTGCCCGAGGTCGTCGCCGAGCTCGGCGCCGGCGACTGGCTGCTGCTGACCGCCGACCACGGCTGCGACCCCACCGCGCCCGGCACCGACCACACCCGCGAGCTGGTCCCAATGGTGGCCTTCAGTCCGGGGGGGACGAGCGGCGCCCGGCTCGACGACCGGGCCACCTTCGCCGACCTCGGCGCCACCGTCGCCGACCTCTTCGGCGTCGACTCCGTCGGCCCCGGCACCTCGTTCGCGGCCAAGCTCGCTCCCTGACGCCCGGCAAGGACCCTCACATGCGCTTCGAGCCGAGGGACCTGGGCCGGGTGAGCCGTCCCGAGCCCGCGACCACGACCCCGAGCCGCCGTTCGGCCGGCGGCTCCCGACGACGTCTTGGCGGGCGCTTCGGAAGTCCAGGCGAGCCCGGCCGATCAGTCCCCTCGCTCTGGTCATTCGCGCCGGGCGGGTCTCCCAGGGCATTCCTTCAATCGGGTTGGCCTGGCGGATCATCTGCCGCCAGCTCCGCCAACGGCAGCGGGCACCCGGGGCTGTCCGCACAAGTGGCCAGGTCGTCGCAGCCGGCTTCCAGCGCCGCGACCAGCGTCGCGCGGATCGTGCGGAGGTCGGCGATCCTGGCGTCGATCTCGGACAGCTTGGCCGCGGCCTGCCCGCGCAGGCCGGTGCCGGCCCGCGCTCCGTGCCGGTGCCGTCCGGCGTCCAGGAGGCCGGCGACCTCATCAAGGGTGAACCCGAGCCGCTGGGCCGCCTTGATGACCCGCAGCATCGTGACCGCGTCCGGCGGGTACACCCGATGTCCGCCGGAAGTGCGGCGAGGTTCCGCGAGCAGGCCCCGGCGTTCGTAGTAGCGCAGCGTCTGGAGGTTGACCCCGGCCGCCGCGGCAACCTCGCCGCTGCGCAGCCCTCCGCTCATCTCGACCGGCCTCTGGTGGCGCCGGCCGCGCGAGTCGCCAGGCCGTCGAGCGCCTTGCTCCGCTCGGCAGGCACCCGGACCTCCAGTTGCAGCGCGCGGTCGGGCGTCTGGGTGAGCGTGAAGTCGAACACCGAGCAGCACGCCGCCTCTTTGGCGACCAGCTCCCGCGTGGCGGCCGCCACCTGGTCGGATCCGTCCAGCGTCAGCCGCAGAAGCGTCGGTTCCGGCCGCGCGTGCCGGAGCAGCGCTGTGGCGAACAGCTCATCGAACTCCGCGGCGCGCCCCGCCCGCTCGGTCAGTGGCAACGTGCACTCCGCCGGTACCCACGTCATCGCATGCTCCTTCCGCCAGCCCTGTGGAGCCTTCCACCCAGCCCGGTAGGGGCTGTGCTGGAGACCATAAGCCTGTACCTGGGTACAGGATGCAACCGTTGCGGACCCGCGATGCACGCGTAGGCCCGATCGCGGCCTCGCCACGTGGTTGTCATGCACGGCCGTCGTGCAGCTTCGCCTCGATCTGTCCTTCCGAGGTCTCGACGCCTCCCCGAGGCGGTCTTGCTCCGTCAGCACGACCTCATGCGGCCAGCCATGGGCATACATTCGACGACTCCTTTAGGGTTTATACACATTTCATTGGTCGTTGAATACACAGGATGCATATTCATGCATCGCGATGAATAGCCGACCACTCAGAGTGAAAGTGCGGCCCACGGCACCCCGTCACCACCCTTGGGCCACCAGTGACGGTCCCGAGCGAGTGACGAGTCCCGAGCGAGCCGACGCGAGCCAGTTGCGGCAGTTACTGCGCCCATGGCGCCCAGGCCGCCGGTGCCTGCCACAAGGCGAGGCTGGCCAATGGGCGACACCCACCCACCGGCCAGCCACTGCCGGCCTCCGACCAGCGCAGCCTGGCCAGCCCACACCAGCCCCTCCCGGGCGGGCTACGGCTCAGCCGGAGATGGTGGTTGGACTTGATCGTGTTCTGCTTGCGTCTACTGGACACAAAGGCCCGCCGGCCGGGCCGGTTGGCCCTGGGCCGGCGGGCCTGGGTCTCGGTGCGCACCAGGTCGTAAAGGTGACGGGTCGTTCCAATGCCGCTGGGCGGGTCGGCGTGGGTCAGGATACGCGGCGGCGGATCCGCCAGAAGCAGGACCCTGCAAGGCCGAGGGTGAGGGCGGTGTAGATCCCGGTCTCGTACCACTGGAAGGGCCAGAAGTGGCTGGAGGGCTGGTATGTCACCTGCTGCCGGTAGCCGAGCCGCGTTACCTCGGCGAGGCACGCCGAGAGCCCCCGCTGGGGTGCGCAGGGTCCTGAGGAGGGGGACAGGGATGGGGACGGGGGGATGGTGTCGATAGCGTGTCCGGACGCGTCCACGGCGTGGCCGGAGAGGATCCAGGCGCCCGTGTCGGCCGGCTTCGCGCTCACCCGTATGCGGCGGTCAGGACCCATAGAGAAGTCGTCCAGGTTGGAGGTGGTGATCTGGATGGTCGAACGGGTGGGCGGGAGGAGGTGGGGCCGGACCAGCAGCGGCATGGCGATCTGGACGGCCAGGAAGATGGCCAGGGTGAAGGCCATGGCGGGCAGGGTGCGGCGGACCAGCAGCCCGACGGTCACGCCGAGGGCGAAGGCGAAGGCCGCGTAGGCGATGGGGACGATGCCGCGTGTGTCGAACAGCAGGGGGGCCATCTTCGGGAAGTTGGCGGCGGTCTTGTCGATGGGGCTGGACCACCAGGTCACCGCGAGGCTGCCCAGCCCCGCGGCGGTCATGGCGGCCAGGCCGGTGAGCGCGAGTTTGACGGCCAGCCAGCGGGTGCGGGTGACGCTCTGGTTCCATACCAGCCGGTGCGTGCCGGCCTCCAGCTCGCGGGTGATCAGCGGTGCTCCCCAGAACAGCCCGATGAGGGCGGGTAGGACCAGCACGACGGCGGTGACAGCCAGGAAGGAACCCTGGTGGTGGTTGAAGAACTGGCGGACGAAGTCCGAGCAGCCGCCGCTCTGGGTGGTGCAGGCGGCGATCCCGGTGGAGTAGTCGTGGGCCAGGCCCGGGCCGGTCAGGGCCAGGACGGCGGCCAGCGCGGCCAGCGCGGCGGCCATCATCGTGGCCGCGGCGCGGAACTGGCGCCAGGTCAGCCAGATCATCGCTGTACCTCCAGAGTCGGCCGGTGGTTGCGGCCGGTGTGGTCGGTGTGGGTGGGCTTGCCCATGTAGGCCAGGACGAGGTCTTCCAGGCTGAGCTGGCTGACGGTCCAGGCGGGGTCGTGGATCGGGGCGTCGGTGCGGACGATGAGGGTGGTCTGCCGGTCGGTGTGGCTGGCGGCGACCACCTGCTGGTCGGTGGGGAGCCGGGCGGGGTCGCGGCGCGGGCCGCTGAGCCGGTGGTGGGTGGCCAGCAGTTCCTCGACCTCGCCCGCCACCCGGACGCGCGAGTCGACCAGCACGATCAGGTAGTCGCAGGCCCGTTCCAGGTCGGAGACCAGGTGGGAGGACAGCACCACGCTGAGCGCATGCTCGACGGTGGCCTCCATCAGGCCCTGCAGGAACTCGCGGCGGGCGAGCGGGTCGAGCGCGGCGACCGGCTCGTCCAGGATCAGCAGCTCGGGCCGTTTGGCGATGCCGAGGGTGAGGGCGAGCTGGGCGCGCTGCCCGCCCGACAGCTGCCCCGCCCGGCGGCCGGGGTCCAGGCCGAGCCGCTCGATCCGGGCGCGCGCCAGGGCGGCGTCCCAGCCGGGGTTGAGCCGGGCGCCCAGCTTCAGATGGTCGGCGACGCTCAGCCCGGCGTACGTGGGGCTGTCCTGGGCGACGAAGCCGACCTTGGCCAGCTGCGCCGGGTTGGCGGCGGGGCGGCCGCCGA
>WNGB01002649.1_pt1 | contig 28734 bp, 25 predicted proteins | sample 5400681 | NCBI WGS metagenome assembly WNGB01 (sample SAMN13153367, study PRJNA577476) | soil metagenome | isolation source: 115 cm soil or saprolite under grassland replicate 2 | place: USA:California | collected 2016-06-15
ATGCGGCAGCGGCGCGGGCCGGTTGAAGCGGGCGCTGCGCGCCCCTTAACCGGCCCGACGCGACGTGTCCGATTGATCGACCGGATTGCATCGCAGCCGACATGTGTGCGCTACGCTCCCGCGTACGTCACTTCACCAGCGGACATTCGCCATCCTTCAGCGGTCGGAATGCCTGATCGGCCGGAATCGTCGCGCGGGTTTTGTAGTAGTCCCACGGCCCCTTCGACTCGGCCGGTTTCTTGACCTCGAACAGGTACGCCGGGTGGATCTTGCGGCCGTCCGCGCGGACCGTCCCCTTGCCGAACAGCGGGTCGTCGGTAGGCATCTCTTTCATCTTCGCGATCACCTTCGTGCCATCGTCGGACTTGAGCGCCTCGATCGCCTTCAGGTAGTGCGTCACGCCCGAGTAGACGCCGGCATGGATCATGCTCGGGTAGATGCCCTTGTTGCGCGCAATGAAGCGCTTCGTGAACGCCCGGGTCTGGTCGTTCATGTCCCAGTAGAACGTTTCGGTGAAAATGAGACCCTGCGCCGTGTTGAGTCCCAGCGCGTGGACATCCTGGATGAAGACGAGCAACCCCGCGAGGTTCTGTCCGCCCTTGACGATGCCGAACTCGGCCGCCTGCTTGACCGAGTTGCGCGTATCGCCGCCGGCGTTGGCGAGACCGATGATCTTTGCCTTCGACGCCTGCGCCTGCAGCAGGAAAGAGGAGAAATCCTGCGTATTGAGCGGTGCGCGTACCTTGCCGAGAACCTTGCCGCCGTTCTTCAGCACGACCGACTCGGTGTCGCGCTCGAGCGCATACCCGAACGCATAATCCGCGGTGAGAAAGAACCAGGTGTCGCCGCCGCTCTTGAGGATCGCGCTGCCGGTGCCGTTGCCGAGCATCCAGGTGTCGTAGGTCCAATGGATCGTGTTCGGCGAGCAGGCTTTACCGGTCAGGTCGGAACTCGCGGCGCCAGACACGATGAATGCCTTGCCCTTGTCCTTGGTAACGTTGTTGACGGCGAGCGCAACGCCCGAGTTCGTCGTGCCGGTGATCAGGTCCACCTTGTCGGTGTCGAACCACTGGCGCGCGACCGCGGATCCGACGTCCGGCTTGTTCTGGTGGTCGGCGGAGATGATCTCGACCTTCATGCCCTTTGCGGCTGCGCCAAAATCCTCGACCGCCATCTGCGCGGCAAGGACCGACCCCGCGCCGTCGAGGTCGGCATAGAGGCTCGACATGTCGGAGAGCACGCCGATCTTGACGACACCGTCGGAAATCTGAGCCTGCGCCGCGCCTGCGGCAAAGAGAGCGCCGATCGCCAGCGCCAGCAGACTGCGGTTGATCGCTTTCATGTCCAATCTCCTTTTTTCGGTTGACGATTCGATTACGGTACGGGCGCCGTACTCACACGCCCAGATATTCGTGCAGCTTGTCCATTTTCGCGTCGAGCTCGGTATTCGGAATCATGTCGATGACACGGCCGCGCTCCATCACGTAGTGCCGGTCTGCAACTGTCGCGGCAAAGCGGAAATTCTGTTCGACCAGCAGGATCGTAAAACCCTTTGCCTTCAGGCTCTGGATGGTGCGGCCGATCTGCTGGACGATGACGGGTGCGAGGCCCTCGGTCGGCTCGTCGAGCATCAGCAGATTGGCTCCGGTACGGAGGATGCGACCGATCGCCAGCATCTGCTGCTCGCCGCCGGAAAGTTTGGTGCCCTGACTGTGCAGGCGCTCTTTCAGGTTCGGGAACAGCTCGAAGATCTCCGCGACGGTGAGACCGCCCTCCTTCACCTGTGGCGGCAGCAACAGATTTTCCTCGACGTCGAGGCTTGCGAAGATGCCGCGCTCCTCCGGGCATAACGCGAGCCCCATGCGGGCGATGCGATTGGAAGGCAGGCGGATCGTTTCGGCTCCCCCGAAGGTGATCGAACCCTCGCGCTGTCCGACAATGCCCATGATCGATTTGAGCGTAGTCGTCTTGCCTGCTCCATTGCGACCCAGCAGCGTGACGACCTCGCCGCTGGCGACATTGAACGCGGCGCCGTGCAGGATGTGCGACTCGCCATACCACGCGTTGAGGTCGCGCACCGACAGCAGCGAGGCACCGGGCGCGCCGTCAGGCATGGCCAGCCCCCAGGTAGGCTTGAACGACGTCCGGATTCTTCGATACGGCGGCATAGTCGCCCTGCGCGAGGATTTCGCCGCGGGCGAGCACGGTGATGTGATCCGAGAGCGTCGAAACGACCGAGAGATTGTGCTCGACCATCAGCACGGTGCGGTTTGCCGCGACCGTGCCGATCAGCGCGGTGATGCGTTCGACGTCCTCATGCGCCATGCCTGCGGTCGGCTCGTCGAGGAGCATCATTTCGGGATCGAGCGCGAGCGTGGTCGCGATTTCGAGCGCGCGCTTGCGCCCATAAGGCAGCTCGACCGCGGTCGTTCCCGAAAAGCCCGCGAGACCAACGGCGTCGATCAGCTCTTCGGCGCGGTCGTTCAGCGCCGCGAGCGCACGCGCGGAGCGCCAGAACTCGAACGAGCCGCCGCGCTTGCTCTGGAGCGCGATGCGCACGTTCTCGAGCACCGTCAGATGCGGAAACGTGGCGGAGATCTGAAACGAGCGCACCATCCCCATGCGCGCGATCGCCGCCGGCGGTGAACCGGTGATCTCGCGACTGTTGAAGAAGATCTGACCCGACGTCGGCGTGAGAAAGTGCGTGAGCAGGTTGAAGCAGGTTGTCTTCCCCGCACCGTTGGGACCGATCAGCGCGTGGATCGTCCCCCGCCGGACTTCGAGATCGACGCCGTTGACGGCGACGAAACCTTTGAACTCCTTGGTGAGCCCGCGCGTCTGCAGAATGATATCGTCGGCCATGCGCCGCCCGACAGCAGGTGCCGCCGGTGCCTCCTCTAAGAGCGTCTGAATGTCGCGCGATTATCCGGAAGCTGCGGGTCCTTGGCAATCGAATTAGCGGCAATCAAGAAGCCGCTCGCAACAACGTCAGTCGCTCCATTTTGGCGCGCGCTTTTCCACGAACGCGTCGATGCCCTCGTGCGCGTCGGCGTCGAGCAGGCTGCAGGCCATCACGCCACCGGCGAAGTCGTAGGCCTGCGCCAAGCCCAGCTCGACCTGCCGGTAGAACGCCAGCTTGCCCTGGGCGATGACCCGGGCGCTGCGCGCGACGATGACGCGGGTGAAACCAGCGATTGCCGCGTCGAGCTCCGCGGCCGGGACGACGCGGTTCACGAGGCCCCACGCCAGTGCCGTCGCAGCGTCGATCGGCTCGCCGGTCAGCAACATCTCCATCGCCCGCTTGCGCGCGACATTGCGTGCGACGCCCACTGCGGGCGTGGTGCAAAAAACGCCAACGTTCACGCCGGGCAACGCGAAGCGAGCGGTGTCAGCGGCCACCGCCAGGTCGCACATCGATACCAGCTGGCAGCCCGCGGCCGTGGCGATGCCATGCACGCGCGCGATCACCGGCTGCGGCAGCGCGGTCAATGAAACCATCAGGGCATTGCAGGCAGAGAAAAGCTCCCGCTGCCACGCAAGATCGGGATGGGCGCGAAGCTCCTTCAAGTCGTGACCCGCGCAGAAGCCTTTGCCTTCGGCGGCAAGCACCACGCAGCGAATCGTCGGGTCCGCGCCGATACGAGCCACTTCGCTTTGAAGCGCCGCGATCATGCCGCTCGACAGCGGGTTGTACCGGTCGCCCCGATTGAGCGTCAGCCGGCAGATTCCGTCCTCCGTGCGGGTCAGCAGGTAGGGTGCAACAGCAGCATCGAGAGGTGCATTCATGCATTACTCGGCAAGTGGCGACTGCTCATTCTAAGCCGGTGCGGTTCGGCGCGGCTGTGCGATGCCAAGCCGCATCCACCCTTGGAGCCCTTCTTGACCTCGCAAGGCGTGCAATTAGCAAATAACACTGCCATAATCGGAAATCGTAGTACTATTCACTACTAGACACCGGATTGCCAGAACTTCCATTTCCATCGCCGTGATGTCAGCTCCCTTCGCGTTGACTGCGCCCGATGCCATGGCCTCGGTGCTGCGCTCGCGTATCACGGCCGCATATCGCGCCGACGAAGCCGCGGCAGTCCGCACGCTGTTAGCGGAAGCCGCGCTGGCGCCGGTAGCGCTGGCAGCGACCCAGCGCCTCGCCACCTCGCTTGCGCAAGGCGTACGCGTGGCGCGCAGCACGGCCGGTGGTGTCGACGCCCTGATGCTCGAATTCTCGCTCGACTCGCGCGAGGGCGTCGCACTGATGTGCCTCGCCGAAGCGCTGTTGCGCATTCCCGATCCCGCCACGCGCGACCGACTGATCCGCGACAAGATCGGCCGCGGCGACTGGCGCGCGCACGTCGGCAGGAGCCCGTCGCTCTTCGTCAACGCCGCCGCATGGGGCCTGCTCGTGAGCGGCCAGCTCGTCGATTCGCGCAGCGATTCGGCGCTGGAGGCCGCGCTGACTTCGCTCTTGCGCAAGGGCGGCGAGCCGCTGATCCGCAGGGGGGTGGACCTCGCCATGCGCCTCCTCGGAAAGCAATTCGTCACCGGGCGCACCATCGCCGAGGCGATCGGCAACGCGCGCGAGCGGGAGGCTCGCGGTTATCGCTATTCGTACGACATGTTGGGCGAAGCCGCTCTCACCGCGGCGGACGCGAAGCGCTATCTCGCCGCCTACGAAAATGCCATAGACGCCATCGGTGACGCATCCCAAGGCAAAGGCGTCTACGCCGGGCCGGGCATCTCCGTCAAGCTCTCCGCGCTGCATCCGCGCTACTCGCGCCTGCAGCGCGAACGGGTTCTCGCCGAGCTGCTGCCGCGGCTTCTTCATCTGGCGCAGCATGCAGCACGACGCGACATCGGGCTCAACCTCGACGCCGAGGAAGCCGATCGCCTCGAGCTCTCGCTCGACCTGTTCGAGCGCCTCGCGGCCGATCCCGCATTGACCGGATGGGATGGGCTCGGCTTTGTCGTGCAGGCCTATCAGAAACGCGCCCGTGCGGTGATCGACTGGGTCGTCGATGTCGCGCGACGCAACCGCCGCCGGGTGATGGTCCGTCTGGTGAAGGGAGCGTATTGGGACAGCGAGATCAAGCGCGCGCAGGTCGACGGCCTCGACGGTTATCCGGTATTCACGCGCAAGGTGCATACCGACGTTGCCTATCTCGCCTGCGCCAGGGCGATGCTCGCGGCGCCCGACGCGGTGTTTCCGCAGTTTGCGAGCCACAACGCCTTCACCATCGCCGCGGTCCATACGCTCGCTGGCAACGCCGACTACGAGTTCCAGTGCCTGCACGGCATGGGCGAAAGCGTTTACGATCAGGTCGTCGGCGCGGATAAGCTTAATCGCGCTTGCCGTATCTACGCACCGGTTGGATCGCACGAGACGCTGCTCGCCTACCTCGTGCGGCGGCTGCTCGAGAACGGCGCCAACACGTCATTCGTCAACCGTATCGTCGATCCCCGTGTCGACATTGCGGAGCTCGTCGCCGATCCGGTTGCACGCGCCCGCGAATTCGGCGGGTCGCCGCATCCGCGCATTCCACTTCCTGCCGCGCTCTATCGCGATCGGAAGAACTCGCAGGGCATCGATTTCTCCGACGACTCCGTCCTGTCCGCCCTCGAGATCGAGCTGAACGCAGCGCCGGCGCACGCAGACGCCGCGCCGCTGCTCGCCGAGCCGCAGCCAAACGATCGGCGCGAACGAACCTCGGTGACCAATCCTGCCGACCGCAATGAGCTCGTCGGCAGCGTCAGCGAAGCGTCGCTCGCTGATGTCGAACGTGCCGTCGCGCTCGCCGCCGACGCAGGCATGAGCTGGGCGAGAACTGCGGTCGCCGATCGTGCCGCCTGCCTCGAGCGCGCAGCCGATCTGATCGAGCAGGAACGCAGCGTTTTGATCGCGCTTGCGGTGCGCGAAGCAGGCAAGACGATTCCCAATGCCCAGGGGGAGATCCGCGAAGCTGCCGATTTCTGCCGTTACTACGCAGCGCAGGCGCGGCGTGAGCTCGTTTCGGCGACGCCGCGCGGCCCGATGGCGTGCATCGCGCCATGGAACTTCCCCTTGGCGATCTTCGTCGGTCAGGTCTCGGCTGCGCTTGCCGCGGGCAATCCTACGCTTGCGAAACCGGCCGAGCAGACGCCGCTCGTCGCGGCCGCGGCGGTCGCGCTGCTGCATCGCGCCGGCGTTCCCCCGGCTGCGCTGCAGCTGCTTCCGGGGCGCGGCGAGACGATAGGTGCGGCGCTGGTCGCGGATTCACGTATTGCCGGTGTACTCTTCACCGGCTCGACCGCGGCTGCACGCGCCATCAACTCCGCACTTGCACGGCGCAATGACGATCCCGTGCTGATCGCCGAGACCGGCGGCCAGAACGCGATGATCGTCGACAGCTCGGCACTACCCGAGCAGGTCATCGCCGACGCCGTCACTTCGGCGTTCGACAGCGCGGGCCAACGCTGCTCAGCGCTGCGCGTCCTGTGCCTGCAAGCCGACATCGCCGATGGCGTGCTCGCGATGCTCAGGGGCGCGATGGCCGAGCTCACCCTCGGCGACCCGCGCCGGCTCGACACCGACGTCGGTCCGGTGATCGACGCCGAAGCACTTGCCGCGCTGACCGGCCACGTCGCGCGGATGCGCGCCGCCGGCGCAGCCGTGTTCGAGCTCCCACTCCCCGCGCACTGCGCGACCGGCAGTTTTTTTCCACCGACCCTGATCGAAATCGAGCGCATCGGCCAGCTGGACGGCGAAGTGTTCGGGCCCGTGCTGCATGTTCTGCGCTATCGCGAGGGAGAACTCGCGGCGGTGATCGCGTCGATCAACGCCGCCGGTTACGGATTGACGCACGGTATCCAGACGCGCATCGACGAAACCATTGAGGCGGTGTGCGCGCAGATCCGCGCTGGCAACATCTACGTCAACCGCACCATGATCGGCGCGGTTGTCGGCGTGCAGCCTTTCGGCGGCGAAGGCTTATCCGGCACCGGGCCGAAGGCCGGAGGCCCGCATTACCTGCGGCGCCTCGTACGCGGCGCCGTGGCGCCGGCCGCGACCGCGATCGATGCCGCGATGGTGCTACCCGGCCCGACCGGAGAATCCAACACGCTGTCGCTGCACCCGCGCGGTCGCGTCGCTTGCGTCGCCGACGACGAACACTCGTTGCGCGTACAGATCCGCCTGGCGACTGCGACCGGCAATATCGCGTTGCTGACCCGGTCACCGCTGACGCAAACGGTCGCTGCCGATTGTGAGGGCCGCTGCAAACTCGTCGCCGACGCGCTTGCAGCGGCGCCCGATGCGGTCCTGTTCGCCGGCGGCGAGGCGCGTGCGCGCGCGATCCGGCAAGCGCTCGCCGCCGCTGACGGCCCGATCGTGCCGATGCTCGTCGTCGACCAACATCACGAGGGCGACCCAATGCGCCTGGTCTGGGAGCGCAGCTTGACGATCAACACGACGGCGTCGGGCGGCAATGCGTCGCTGTTGTCGCTGGCCGAAGACGACCAATGAGCGCAGCCTGAGCGCGCCGAGAGACCATGCAATTCCTCGACGCCGAAACGATTCGCGCGCGCCTGCCGTGGCCGGTCATGCTCGCCGCGCTCGACGAGGCTCTCTTAGCCGACGTGCAGGCGCCGCTCCGCGCGAGCCACGTTATCGAGGTTCCTGGAAAGCTCGCGGCGACACTGTTGATGATGCCCGCCTGGCGCAACGGCCGCTCGATCGGAGTCAAGCTGGTGACCGTATTCCCCGGTAACGCGGACCAGGGCAAGCGATCGGTTTCCGCCGTCTATGCGCTCTTCGACGCTCTCGACGGCGCGCCGCTCGCCCTCCTCGACGGGGAAGAGCTGACTGCGCGCCGCACCGCAGGCGCATCGGCCTACGCCGCGTCGCGCCTCGCGCGGCGCGACGCGCGAGCGCTCGTCGTCCTCGGTGCGGGACGGATCGGCCGGGCGCTGATCGACGCGCATCGCTCGATCCGCGCGCTCGATCGCATCAGCGTGTGGAGCCGTACCACCGCGCATGCCGAAGCGACCGCCGCGGAGTGTGCCCGGGCCGGCATCCCGGCGCAGCCGTGCGCCGATCTCGAAGCCGTCGTCGCGAGAGCCGACATCGTATCCTGCGCCACGCTCTCCACCGCGCCGCTGGTGCTCGGCCGGTGGCTCAAGCCCGGTGTGCATCTCGACCTCGTGGGTGCATTCAGGAAGGACATGCGGGAGACCGACGCGGCGGCGCTTAAGCGCGCCGACATCATCGCGGTCGACGATCGCACCGCGGCGCTGGCCGAAGGAGGCGATATCGTCCAAGCGATCGCCAGCGGCGCGATCGATGCTCGCTCTATCGCCGCCGAGTTGCGCGACTTCGCGCGCGGCGCGCATCCGGGCCGAACGCACGAAGATCAGATCACGGTGTTCAAGTCCGTGGGCTTCGCGCTCGAGGACCTGGCAGCCGCGGAAGCCGCGGTTCGCGCCGGCACGGAACGATCGGCTTGAAGGAGCCCGCGATGAAGAAGCTCGACGCCATCGACCTCAAGATCCTCGACGAACTGCAGCGCGATGGCCGCCTGTCCAATGTGGCCTTGGCAAAGACCGTGGGCCTGAGCCCGACGCCCGTCGCAGAACGGGTCCGGGCGCTGGAAGCCTCCGGCATCATCGCCGGGTACTGCGCGCGGCTCGACGCGGAGCGGCTCGATCTCGGATTGCTCGTGTTCATCGAGATCGCCATCGATCGCACGTCGCAGGATGCGTTCGATCAGTTCGCAGCCGCAATGATGCGCATCCCGCAGGTGCAAGAATGCTACATGGTCGCCGGAGGCTTCGACTACCTGGTCAAGGTACGCGTGCCGGACATGGTGGCGTATCGCGCGTTCCTCGGCGAAGTCCTGTCGAAGGTGCACGGAATCCGCGAGACGCATACCTACGCGGTGATGGAGCGCGTGAAGGAGTCGCCGGCGGTGGATCTGTCGCACATCAACAGTGCGTCGCCGCAAGCGCGCTGACTTCGGCGCTGGCGGCGCAAGCGCGTCGTCGAGCGGAGTGCCCGGCTCGCTCACGACGACTGCGCCGCCTGATGCGCCTTCGTCACCGCGGCTTGCGGCGGTGGCGAATGTCCGGCAAAGCGCCCCTGCGCCGCGCTCGCCGTCACGGGTGGCGCGGCGAGGGAGTCGTGGGTTGACTCCCGAAGCCAGCGCCGGGTACCCGTAGGCGAGCGTCTGCAGCGCCCGGGCGCGGGACGGGCATTCGCCGCTAGTCCGCGGCCTCCTTGGACCGCTACTTGATGTAAAGCGCCGCGCGTCGGCCGCAGCGGCCACTCGCGGACGCTCGACCCCCGCTCGCTACTCGCTCGCGGGTTCCCCTCTCGCTGCTCGGGCCGCTACTCGATCGCGGCCGTCGACTTCGCGCGCTCGCGCAAGACGAACTTCTGGATCTTGCCGGTCGAGGTCTTCGGCAGCTCGCCGAAGACGACTTTCTTCGGTGCCTTGAAGCGCGCCAGAAGCCTCCGGCAGTGCTCGATCAGCTCGGCTTCCGTCACCGCCGCGTCCGGCTTCACTTCGACGAACGCGCACGGCGTCTCGCCCCACTTTGGATCCGGCTGCGCCACCACCGCGGCAGCGAGCACCGCTGGATGGCGGTACAGCGCATCCTCGACCTCGAGCGAGCTGATGTTCTCTCCGCCGGAAATGATCACGTCCTTGGAGCGGTCCTTGATCTTGACGTAGCCGTCGGGCTGCATCACGGCGAGATCGCCCGAGTGGAACCAGCCGCCGGCAAACGCCTCGTCGGTCGCCTTCGGGTTCTTGAGATAGCCCTTCATCGTGATGTTGCCGCGAAACATGATCTCGCCCATCGTCTCCCCGTCCCACGGGACTTCCTGCATCGTCTCGGGGTCCATCACGGTCATCCCTTCCTCGCAGGTGTAGCGCACGCCCTGGCGGCCATTGCGCTCGGTGCGCGCGCCGATGTCGAGCGCGTCCCACTCGGCGTGCTTGGCGCATACCGCGGCAGGGCCGTAGGTCTCGGTCAGGCCGTAGACATGGGTGATGTCGAAGCCCATGCGCTGCATGCCCTCTATCACGGAGGCTGGCGGCGCCGCTGCGGCGACGAGACAGCTCACCTTCTGCCGGATGCCCTGCTTCCATTCGTCGGGGGCGTTGATCAGCATCGCGTGCACGATGGGCGCGCCGCAATAGTGCGTGACCCCGTGCTCGCGGATCGCGTCGAGGATCAGCTTCGCCTCGACGCGCCGCAGGCAGACATTGGTGCCCGCGTTGGCTGCCATCGTCCACGGAAAACACCAGCCGTTGCAGTGAAACATCGGCAGGGTCCACAGGTACACCGCGTGGCGCGGCATGCCCCAGTCGATGATGTTCGAAAGGGCATTGAGATACGCGCCGCGGTGGTGGTAGACGACGCCTTTGGGATTGCCCGTCGTTCCCGAGGTGTAATTGAGCGAGATCGCCTGCCATTCATCGGCAGGATGCTTCCAGTCGAACTCTGGATCGCCGCCGGCGATGAACTGTTCGTAATCCGTAGTACCCAGCCGCTTGCCGCCCGGGCCGGCGGCATCGACGATGTCGATCACCTCGATCTTGCGGTCGAGCTGCGCGAGCGCGGCGGCCATCGTAGGCGAGAACTCGGTATCAGTCAGGAGCAGCTTGGCCTCGCCGTGATTCAGCATGAACGCGATCGCTTCTGCATCGAGGCGCGTGTTCAAGGTGTTGAGCACGCCGCCGCTCATCGGCACGCCGAAATGGGCTTCCAGCATTTCCGGCGTGTTCGCCGCCATAAGCGCCACCGTGTCGCCGTTTCCGATGCCGGCGAGCCTGAGCGCGGAAGCGAGCCGACGCGAGCGCGCGTACGTTTCCGCCCAGGTGTAACGGCGGTCGGCATGAATGACCGAAAGCTGCTTCGGATATACATACGCGGCGCGCGCGATCAGGGACAGCGGCGTGAGCGGCGTGTAGTTGGCTTCGTTGCGATCGAGGTGATCTTCGTAGGCGCTGGTCATGACGCGGCCTCAAGAGGCTCCGGCGGTCGCGGGAGGCGGGCTGTCATGGTATCCGGAACCTATCCGCCCGAAAAGACAATCGTGCAGCGCTTTCGTCCACTTGCTGCGCATGGCCGAATTCTCTATGCTGGCCGCTCGCGCGCCCCGGCAAGCTCTCAACGCGACAAGCGCATCATGGGCCATCGCCTCTCCAAGATCGTCACCCGCACCGGCGATGCCGGGACAACCGGGCTGGGCGACGGCTCGCGCGTCGCCAAGGACTCGCCGCGCATCGATGCAATCGGCGCGGTCGACGAGCTCAATTCGAGTCTGGGCCTGCTGCTCGCCGAAGCGCTTCCCGACGCGGTCGCGGCCTGCCTGACCGAGGTGCAACACGATCTGTTCGATCTCGGCGGCGAGCTGTCGATTCCCGGCCATGCTACCGTTAGCGAAGCGCAAGTGCTCAGACTCGAAGCCGCCGTCGAGCGCTTCAACGCAGACTTGCCGCCGCTCAAGGAATTCATCCTGCCCGGCGGCACGCGCGCGGCGAGCCTCGCTCACGTCGCGCGGACCGTGTGCCGGCGCGCCGAACGCTCGCTGGTGCATCTGGGTGCATCCACTACGGTGCGCGAGCCCGTACGCAAGTACGTGAACCGACTTTCCGATCTCCTCTTCGTGCTCGCGCGCGTGCTCAACCGTGACGCGGGCCGCACTGACGTTCTCTGGCGGAAGGACCGCCAGCGCGCGTAAAACGCTCCGGCTCGATCGACATGCAGAGCGACCCTGCGAAGCAACTCGAGCGCAATGCGCGGCTGATGGAGTTGCTGGCACGGACCGCGCTTGCGGACCAACAGGCATTTGCAGAGCTCTATCGCCTGACCTCTCCGCATCTGTACGCCATGGCGCTGCGTATATTGAGGGAAGCGGCCCCGGCCGAGGAGGTCCTGCAGGAGAGTTTTGTCAACATCTGGCACCACGCCGGGTCATACGTCGCCGCCAAGAGCCAGCCGCTGACGTGGTTGACCAGCATCGTCCGTAATCGCTGCCTGGATCAGCTGCGCCGGCGCGAGCTAGACACCGTAACGATGGACGATGAGGAAGAAGGCGTGACGATCGCCGCCGAGGATCCGACTCCACTGGAGATGCTGCTCTCCGGCGCGGACACGCGCGCGGTCAGGGACTGCGTCGAGGCGCTGGAGCCGACCCAGAAGCAGGCGATCGCCCTGGCCTTTTTCCAGGGCCTGTCGCATTCCGAGCTCGCACAGCATCTGAGACAGCCGCTTGGCACCGTCAAGTCGTGGGTGCGCCGCGGCCTCGAGCGCTTGCGGGACTGCCTCGATCGCGCCGGAGTGACTCGATGAATCTGCACGATCCCGAGCTTGCCGACGCGGTGGCCGGCGAATACGTGCTCGGTACGCTGCGTGGGCGCGCGCGCCAGCGGCTCGAGCGCCTCGCGCGCAGCGATCGAATCGTCGCCGATGCAGTGCGCGGCTGGGAAGAGCGCCTCTTGCCCCTTGCGGAAGCACTGCCGCCGATCGCTCCGCCATCCCGCGTCTGGGCGGCGATCCTCGCCCGCATCCGCAGCGCCGCCACGACGCCGCGCGCGCGCTCGCTGCGGTGGGCTCCTGCGGGCTGGTGGCGCGGCCTCGCGCTCGTGGGTCTCGCGACTTCGCTGGCACTTGCGATCGCGCTGCTCAAACCCGGGGCGCAGGCGCCCGAGGGCACGTTGGTCGTCGTGCTCGCGGGAGGCGACGCCAAGCCGGCGCTGGTCGCAACTGCGGCTCGGGCTAGCCGTTATCTCGCCGTAAAAGCAATAGCTCCGATTGCCGTCGCGCCCGATCGCTCTCTGGAGCTATGGATGCTTCCCGAAACGGGCAATCCACGCTCGCTGGGCGTCATTTCGACCATCGCGCCGGCGGGCATCGCGCGCATCCAACTGCCGGCGGCAGCGGATCAGACGCTGCAGAGCATCCCCGCGCTGGCGATAAGCCTCGAGCCTGCGGGTGGCTCGCGGACCGGACTGCCGACCGGGCCGGTGCTCTATACCGGCCCGGTGCAGCGCCTCTACTGATGACCGCTCCGCGGGCCGGTTCTGCGTCACGCAATCGATCAAGACGCATCGCCGCGCCGCGGCAGCCAGTCCGCGAGCGTGTTGAAGACCGAAGACCTGCGCCTGCCGATGACCTCGATGCGCGCGGGCTCGATGGTCACGACGATGGGCGGATGCTCGACCCTTTCCGACTGCGCCTGCGCTACGATGTGCTGGCGAGTCTCCGGCTCGACCGACATCAGCCGCGACTGCACGAACGCCGACACCAGGATCGCTATCGTCGTTGCGATCGCGACGACGAATAGAATCGGTCCAAACCATCTGATTGCTTTGGTCGGTTCCATGGATCTCTCCAATTTGGCGCCGGGTGCATCGCGACGCGTCTTTTCTCAATAGAGATTGTCGATGCGAACCGGCGCGCATTCAAACGGTCTTTCCGAATACGTTGTATGCACGGCGGGAATGATCGGGGCCCGCCTGGCGTGGCGTCACGCCGTAGCCCGGGTTAAGGACGTAGCCGAAGCCCGGGGCCGTCGGCGCGAGGAAACGATGTCCCGGGCATCGCGCTTCGCGCTCAGCCCGGGCTACGCCGCTTCAGCGCGTAGCCGTCGGGGCGGTCTTCCATCTCCCAACCGGCGGCGTGCAGCTCGATACGCAGCCGGTCCGCTTCGGCCCAGTCGCTGGCGGCGCGCGCCGCGGCGCGTGCCGCGGCCAGCGCGCGCACGATCTCGGGGATCGTTTCCTGCTTGGGCCGCCATGCCTCGAGCCCGAGCCCGAAGACGCGGTCGAAAGCCGCGAGCGTCGACCGGCGCGCGGCCGGCGGCAGCTCGCCGCGCAGAACTTCCCACGCCAGTGCGAGCGCACGCGGGAGGTTGAGGTCATCGTTGATCTCGGCGGTGAAGCGCTCGATGTAGCGCGGGTCGACGGCGCCCGCACGCGGCAACGCGTGGAAGCCATTGCGCAGGCGGTCGAGCGCCGTTGCCGCGGCGTCGAGCGCATCGAAGGTGAAGTTAAGCTGGCTGCGGTAATGCGCGGTAAGACAGAGGTAGCGATACGCGAGCGGATCATAGCCGCGGTCGGTCAGCGATTTGAGGCGCAGGAACTCGCCGGCCGCCTTCGCCATCTTGGCGTCGTTGGCAAGCAGGAAGTAGCCATGCATCCAGAAATTCGCGAGTCTCGTGCCTACGCGCGCCTCGGTTTGCGCGATCTCGTTGGTGTGGTGGACAGGAATATGGTCCTCGCCGCCGCAATGGATGTCGAAGAAGTCGCCAAGGTATTTCTGCGCCATCGCCGAGCACTCGATGTGCCAGCCGGGAAAGCCTGTTCCCCAGGGGCTCGGCCATTCCATCTGGCGCTTCTCTCCTGAAGGCGAGAACTTCCAAAGCGCAAAGTCGGTCGCACGCCTCTTCTCGCCCAGATCGACGCGCTTGCCAGCCTCGAGCCCCGCCTTGTCCAGCCGCGCGAGGTAGCCGTAATCGGGCTGCTTGCTGGTGTCGAAGTAGACGCCGTCGGAAGTACGATACGTGTAGCCGTTTCTCTCGATGTCGGCGATGAACTCGATCTGCTCGCGGATGTGGTCGGTGGCGCGGCAAAGGATCGTCGGGTCCTCGATGTTGAGCGCGCGCATGTCCTCGAGGAATGCGCCGGTATAGAGCTCTGCGATTTCCCACGCGGTCTTGCCGGTGCGCCGCGCACCTTTTTCCATCTTGTCCTCGCCGGTGTCGGCATCGGAAGTGAGATGCCCCACGTCGGTGACGTTCATGACGTGCGTAACCTCGTAGCCGTTCCATTCCAACACGCGCCGGAGCAGGTCTTCGAACAGGAAGGTGCGAAAGTTGCCGATGTGCTGGTAGTCGTAAACGGTTGGGCCGCAGGTGTAGAGGCCGACCGCACCGGCCTTGAGCGCCTCGAAGCTGCGCAGGTTGCGGGCATAGTTGTCGTAGAGCTTGAGCGCGGTTGGCATGGTCGATTGCACAGGAAAGCCGCCGGGCAACGAATCCGGTACGCGGGCGGATGCCTAGGAGCCTGTCGGGCTTACTGTCGCGTATGCGAGAGTAAGCCCGACAGGCTCCTTGGCTACGCGAGGCGCTTGGCCATGACGTAATCGTCCATCACGAATCCACCGCCGATGTCGACCACCACCGCTTCGCGCACGAGGAAACCGTTTCGCTCGTAGGCGCGGATCGCCTGCAGGTTTTGCTTGTTGACGTTGAGGATCAGCGTCGTTCGGCACTGAGCCATTGCGGCGGCTTCCGTGGAGCCGATCAGGCTGCGGCCTACACCGCGACCCTGGAAGTCATGATGCACATAGAGCTTGTCGAGTTTGAGCTCGTCGGGCCGGCCAGGGCGGTAATACGCAGCGAATCCCGCAAGCCTTTCGCCGACATACGCAAGGTCGAGCCCGGCGCCTTCCTCGGTGATGAAGCGCCGCAACGCATCGAGCGAATAGCCGAGCGCGAGCATGTACTCGATCTGCTCGAGCGTGATGATGCCGGGGTAATGCTTGCGCCAGATGACTCGGGCGAGCTCGGCGACGGCGGCGAGGTCGCGCTCGGCGGCGCGAACGACGCGAGCTCGATCGACATCGTTCATGTGAACTTGAAGAGGCAACGTCACTCCGAGGAGCTTAGCATGGCAGAGGTGTCGGGCGAGATGCGAGTGCCACGAACGCGGTAGAATCGCGCCCTTCGCGATGTCCCCGCCTTCCGCGCCCGCTTCCGGCTCATCCGTTGCTCCGCTGACGCGGCGTGCCATGCTCGCGCTGTTGCTCGTGTTCACCTTGGTCTGGTTCTCGAATCTCGACTACCGGCGACTTGTCCACCCCGATGAAGGCCGCTATGCCGAGATTGCGCGCGAGATGGCGGCCACCGGAGACTGGGTGACGCCGCGGCTCGACGGCATCAAGTACTTCGAGAAGCCCGCGCTGCAATACTGGCTCACCGCCGCAGGCTACGAAGCGTTCGGCGTGCACCACTGGACGGCGCGGCTATGGCCCGCATTAGCGGGCTATATCGGCGTGCTATTCATCGGCTACGTCGGCTTTCGCCTCGGCGGGCCTACGTTCGGCCTGTACAGCGCGGCGGCGCTCGGCGGCTCTCTATGGTACGCGCTCAACGCACACGTCCTCACGCTCGACGCGGGGCTCACGCTGTGGATGAGCGTGGGCCTGGGCAGCCTGTTTATCGCACAGCGCACCGAAGCTACAGCGCTCGCGAGGCGCTCCTGGATGTTGGCGGCATGGGGCGCGCTCGCGCTGGCGACGCTGTCCAAGGGATTGATCGGCATTGTGCTGCCCGGCGCGGTACTGGTCGTGTATACGCTGATCACGCGCGACTGGGCGCTGTGGCGGCGCCTGCACCTCATCTCCGGCTCCATCGTCTTTTTCGCGCTCGCCGCGCCGTGGTTTATCGCCGTGTCGGTGCGCAATCCCGAATTCTTCGACTTCTTCTTCATCCACGAGCACTTCACGCGCTACCTCACCGGCGAGCACCACCGCGAGGGCGCATGGTGGTATTTCGTGCCGATCTTCGTTGTCGGCATCCTGCCATGGCTCACGGTATTTCTCTGGACCGCGAAGCGGATGTGGGCCGATGCGCGGAGCGAAGCCAACGGCTTCAACTGGCAAAGGTTCGCGCTGGTTTGGGCGGCGGTGATCTTCGTGTTCTTCAGTGTGTCCGGCTCGAAATTGCCATCGTACATTCTGCCGATCTTCCCCGCGCTGGCGCTTCTCATCGGCTGGCAACTGACGAGGCTTTCCGACCGGACGCTGGCGCGGCTGACGCTGCCGCTGGTCGTAGCGATGGGTGTCGTCACGCTGGCGGTGCTGTTCGTGTACGTGCCGATCGCCGCGCATTTTGCCGGCACGCGACAACCGCTCGGCCCTTTACTCGCCTACGCGCCGTGGATCAAGGCCGGCTGCGCCGTCGCGTTTCTCGGCGGCGTCGCGGGCTGGTGGTGGATTCGCGCGGGCAAACGCACTGCGGCGGTGCTGGCGGTCGCGCTAACTTCGCTCGCAGGCGCGCAGCTCGTGCTCACCGGTCACGACGAGCTCGCCGAATCGCGCTCGACCGCGCCGATCCTGTCGCGGATCGCGGCCACACATGGCCCGCTGCGCAGGGACGTGCCGTTCTATACGATCCGGACATACGATCAGACCTTGCCGTATTATCTCGGTCGAACGGTGGTCCCGGTCGATTACCGGGACGAGTTAGCGACGGGACTCAAGAGCGAGCCGGAGAAGGCAATCGCCGCCGTCGACGAATGGCGGCAGCGCTGGGAGGCGAACGATCAGGCCTATGCGATCATGCAGCCGGAAGAATACGACGAACTCAAGCGGAAAGGCGTGACGATGGTCGAGCTGGGGCGCGATCCGCGCCACGTCGTCGTCAGCAGGCGATGATGACCTGGACCGCGTTCTCCTTCCTCATGACCGGCGTGCTCCTCAACGCCGGCGCGCAACTCCTGCTCAAGGCCGGCACCAATGTGCTTGGCGTGATCACGCTTACCGCGGACAACTGGTCTTCGCAGTTCGGCCGCATGGCCCTCGAGCCGCATATCGTCGCCGGGCTCGCCTGCTACGTCGTGAGCGTCATCGTGTGGATCATCGGCTTGTCGCGCGTTCCGGTATCGATCGCCTATCCCCTGCTGTCGCTGGGCTACGTCATCAACGCGATCGCCGCACATTACCTTCTGGGCGAGGCTGTTACGCTGTCGCGCTGGCTCGGCATCGGCTTCATCATCGTTGGCGTGTGGCTGGTGGCGCGCAGCTGACCAACGAATGCCGTGCATGGTCCCACCCTCACCCCGGCCCTCGCCCTGCCTGCCGCGTGCGGGAGTTGTTCCCTCGCCCCGCTTGCGGGGAGAGGGTTAGGGTGAGGGGCGTGACGATGAGAATGGCATGACTTATCTCAAATTTGCGAGCCCGTTGCTCGACGAGACGACCGTCGCGGGCGTCAGCGAGGTCCTGCGCTCCGGCCACATCGCCAGCGGCCCCTGGGTGCAGAAGTTCGAGGCACGGCTGTCCGCCTTCTGCGGTGGTCGTCCCGTCCGAGCGCTCACCTCCGCCACCGCCGCTGTCGAGGTCGCGTTGCAGCTCTGCGGCATCGGCCCCGGCGACGAGGTGATCACGTCGGCGCAGAGCTTCTTCACCGTGCTCAACATGATCGTCAAGGTCGGCGCGACGCCGGTGTTCGTCGATTGCGATCTCGTCTCCCGCAACATCGATTTGCACCAGATCGAGGCGGCGATCACGCCACGAACCCGGGCGATCATCCCGACGCATTATCCCGGCGCGCTGGTCGACATGGATGCCTTGCTCGCGCTGGCACAGCGCCGCGGCTTGCGCGTCATCGAGGACGCGGCGTTGGTCATCGGCTCGCGCTCGAAAAGCCGGAACATCGGCGCGTTCGGCGACCTCACGACTTTCAGCTTTCATCCGAACAAGAACATCACGTCGATCGAAGGCGGCGCACTGGTGGTCAACGACGACGCGGAGGCGAAAAGCGTCGAGGCGCTGCGCTTCCATGGCATCACGTACCTCGCCGATCGCACGCGCGACGTGGCATTTCCCGGCGGCAAGTTCAACCTGCCCGACGTCAATGCGCGCATCGGCCACGCCCAGCTCGAACGCCTGCCGCAGTTTCTTGCGCGGCGCCGCGCGCTGGTCGATCGCTACTTCGCGCAGCTCGCGACCGAACCGCCGTGCGTGCTGCCGCCGCAGCCGAAAGCTGGCAACAACGACGGTCATTCCTGGAACATGTTCTGCGTGCTTCTGCCGCTGAACCGCCTGACGATCTCGCGCAGGGAGTTTCGCGATGCGCTGGAGGCTCGCGGCATCGCCACGGGAGTTTCGTACGAAGCGCTGCATCTCACCACGCTCGGCCGCCGCTACGGCGGGCACGAAGGCCAGTATCCGAACGCGGAGCGCATCTCGCGGGAGACCGTGACGCTGCCTCTGCATGCCGGCATGACCGAAGCCGACGTCGATCGCGTCTGCGCCGCAGTTGCCGAAGTGATCGCCGCGGGACGCAAGTGACAAGCATGATCGCGTCGGCGCCGCTGCTTTCGATCGTGATCCCCGTGTACGACGAGGAGGCGGGGCTGCAGCCGCTTTTCGATCGTCTGTACCCGGCGCTCGACAAGCTCGGCCGGACCTACGAAGTCATCTTCGTCGATGACGGCAGCCGCGACCGGTCGGCGGCGATGCTCAAGGATCAGTTCCTCAAGCGCTCCGACGTGACGCGGGTCATCGTGTTCAACTCCAACTACGGGCAGCACCTGGCGATCATCGCCGGTTTCGAGCATTGCCGCGGCGACCGTGTCGTCACTCTCGATGCAGACCTGCAGAACCCTCCGGAGGAGATCGGCAAGCTCATCGCCGCGATGGAGGCCGGGCACGATTACGTCGGCAGCATACGCCGCGCGCGCAAGGACTCGTGGTGGCGGCACGCGGCCTCGAAGGCAATGAATCGCGTGCGCGAGCGCATCACCGGCATCAAGATGACCGACCAGGGCTGCATGCTGCGCGCGTACAGCCGCGACATCGTCCGCGCCATCGCCGCCTCGCGCGAGGTGAGCACGTTCATTCCGGCGCTCGCGTATACCTATGCCCACAGCCCGACCGAGGTCGAGGTCGAGCACGCCGAGCGCGCGGCCGGCGAGTCGAAGTACTCGCTCTACAAGCTGATCCGGCTCAATTTCGATCTGATCACGGGCTTCTCGCTGGTCCCGCTGCAATTGTTCTCGATGTTCGGCATGATCGTTTCGGCCGGCGCGGTCCTTGTGTATCTCATCGTCATCGTCAACCGGCTGCTCCTGGCCGGCTGGCGCGAAGGTTTCGCTACGCTGTGGGACCGCGACATCCTCGCCTTCTTCCTAATCGGCATGCTGCTCTTCGGCCTCGGGCTCGTCGGCGAATACGTCGGCCGCATCTACCAGCAGGTGCGCGAGCGGCCGCGATATACGATTCAGGCGGTGCTCGAGCGCGAATCAGGGACTGCGCGCGGACCGTGACTTGCGCTGTTGTATTCGCATACCACAACGTTGGCGTTCGCTGCCTCAAGGTTCTGCTCGCGCACGGCGTCGAGATACCTCTCGTCGTCACGCATGTGGACACTCCGGGCGAGACGATCTGGTTCGACAGCGTCGCGGCCGCCGCCGCCGAGTATGGCGTTCCCGTGCTTACGCCCGCGGATCCGAACGCGGCGGAGGTCGTTGCGCAAGTCGCCGAATGTCGGCCGGACTTCCTGTTTTCGCTTTATTACCGGTTGATGCTGAAGGCGCCGCTGCTCGCGCTGGCGCGCCAGGGCGCGCTCAACATGCACGGCTCGCTCCTCCCGAAGTATCGCGGCCGGGCACCGGTGAACTGGGCAATCCTTCGCGGCGAGACCGAAACCGGCGCGACGTTGCACTACATGACCGAAAAACCCGATGATGGCGACATCGTTGCGCAGACCGCGGTGCCGATCCTGCCCGATGACACGGCGAAGGAAGTGTTCGACAAGGTCACGGTCGCGGCGGAGCTCGCGTTGGTCGACGTGCTGCCGGCGCTCGTTGCCGGCACGGCGCCGCGCCGACCGCAGGATTTGAGCCGGGGTGGATACTTCGGCGGCCGCAAGCCCGAGGACGGCGTCGTCGATTGGTCGAAGACCGCGGTGGACATCCACAACCTTGTACGCGCCGTCGCGCCGCCGTATCCGGGAGCGCGCACCTCGCTGCGCGGGCGACCTGCGCGCATCCTGCGCACACGCGTGCTCGAGCCGCGAGGACCGCCGACGAAAACGCCCTCGCTCAATGCGGAAGGCAACCGCATCGTCGCTCGTTGCGCGGTCGGCACGCTGCTTATTCTGGCGCTGGAGATCGAAGGCGACATCGTTTGCGCCGATTCGCTTGCACGTGTCCTGGGTGGCGTGCCCGTGCCCTTGGTCTAAAGCGTCCTTGCGCGTTTGGCCGGCTCGGGGTCGCGCAGGTAGAATCCGCATTTCGCCGCGCCTCTCCGGTCGCGCGCACCTACCCCATGCGCAGAATCCTCGTCCTCGGCGTCAACGGCTTCATCGGCCATCACCTCTGCCAGCGGATCATCGCCGCGACCGACTGGGAGGTCTACGGGATGGACATGCAGACCGACCGGATTACGGAGCTGTTGCCCGAGAAGCGATTCCATTTCTTCGAGGGCGACATCACGATCAACCGGGAATGGATCGAATACCACATCAAGAAGTGCGACACCGTCTTGCCGCTGGTGGCGATCGCGACGCCGGCGACCTACGTGCGCGAGCCCTTGCGCGTGTTCGAGCTCGACTTCGAAGCCAATCTGCCGATCGTCCGCGCCTGTGTGCGGCACAAGAAGCGTGTCGTGTTTCCATCGACCTCCGAGGTTTATGGCATGTGTCGCGACGACGAATTCGATTCGGACGCATCCGAGCTGGTCCTGGGGCCGATCGGAAAACCGCGTTGGATCTATGCCTGCGCCAAGCAATTGATGGACCGCGTTATCCACGCGTACGGCATGCAGGAAGGCCTCGACTATACGTTGTTCCGCCCGTTCAACTGGATCGGCGCCGGCCTCGACTCGATCAACACGGCCAAGGAAGGCAGCTCGCGGGTGATCACGCAGTTCCTCGGCCACATCGTCCGCGGCGAGCCGATCAAGCTGGTCGACGGCGGGACGCAGAAGCGCGCCTTTACCTATATCGACGACGGCATCGCCGCGCTCATAAAGATCATCGCCAACGAGGGCGGCGTCGCGGGCGGCAAGATCTACAATATCGGCAACCCGAGGAACAATTACTCGGTGCGCGAACTGGCGCGAATGATGCTCGATCTCGCGCTGACCTATCCCGAATACCGTGAAAGCGCGGCGAAGGTGAAGCTGGTCGAGACCACGGCGGACGCGTACTATGGCAAGGGATATCAGGACGTGCAGAATCGCGTACCGAAAATCGACAATACCTGCGCCGACCTCGACTGGCAGCCGATGGTGACGATGGCCGAATCGCTGCGGCACATCTTCGACGCGTATCGCGGACAGGTAGCCGAGGCGCGCGCGCTCGTGGACTGAAAGTAGGGATTGAAAGTAGGGTCAGAGACGACTTTCGACCAATGTCTGTGACATAAATCCAGTTCCTTACGACGGAAAATCGTCTCTGACCCTACTTTCTTCCTTTCTCTCCCGCGTTCGTATAAGGTACTCGCCCATGTTCCTCGCCCTCAAAATCGACGTCGACACACTCCGCGGGACGCGCGAGGGCGTGCCGCGCCTACTCGATATCCTACGCCGGCACGATGCCGGGGCGACATTCCTGTTCAGCGTGGGCCCAGATCACACCGGCCGGGCGATCCGGCGGGTTTTCCGGCCGGGGTTCTTCGAGAAGGTCCAGCGCACATCGATCGTTCGCCACTATGGGGTCAAGACGCTGCTCTACGGCACGCTCCTCCCCGGTCCCGACATCGGTCGTTGCGCAGGCGATGTCATGCGGCGGACGCGCGACGAAGGCTTCGAAGTCGGCGTCCACGCTTGGGACCACGTCAAATGGCAGGACGGCCTCGACGGCGCGTGCGCTGAATGGACCGGTAAGCAGATGAAACTCGCCTGCGACCGCTTCACCGACATCTTCAAGGAAGCGCCACGCACGCACGGCGCGGCGGGTTGGCAGATGAACGTCCACGCCATGCGCCTGACTCAGGTGCTCGGCTTCGAATACTGCTCCGACGGCCGCGGCACATACCCGCACCTGCCGGTGTGGAACGCCGAGCTGATCCGTTGTCCGCAGCTTCCGACGACGCTGCCAACAGTCGATGAGCTGATCGGCACCGAAGGAATCACCGAGGACAATGTCGCGGAGCGAGTCCTCGCGCTGACCGCGACGCCGCCGCAGGTCGGGCATGTCTTTACGCTGCACGCCGAGCTCGAGGGCATGCGCCTGGCACCGGCTTTCGAGCAGCTTCTCGCCGGATGGAAGGCGCAGGGTTACCGATTGGTGCCGATGTGCGCTTGGTACGAGACGCTGCAGGCGCTCGCGCTGCCACGCTGCGAGGTGGGCCCGGCAACGGTGCCCGGCCGCAGCGGCACGCTTCTCTGCCAAGGGCGAGAATTCCTCGGCGACGTCGATCTGGCCCGAGCGGCTTGACACCCATGCCGGGCAAGAAAGTGGCCGATTTCGCCACTCCCGCGACCGGGGGTACGTTCAAGCTGTCGGAGCACCGCGGCCGGCCGGTGGTCCTTTATTTCTATCCGAAGGACAACACGCCCGGCTGCACGATGGAGGGCGCGCAGTTCCGCGACCTGTACAAGAAATTCGAGAAGGCCGACGCGCTGGTCGTCGGCGTCTCGCGCGACAGCCTGAAATCGCACGAGAACTTCAAGGCCAAGATGAAATTTCCCTTCGAGCTCATCTCCGACGCGGACGAAAAGCTCTGCAAGCAGTTCGGCGTGATCAAGATGAAGAACATGTACAGCAGGCAGGTCAGGGGAATCGAGCGATCGACCTTCCTGATCGACGCTAATGGCACTCTCGTACAGGAGTGGAGAGGGGTCAAACTGCCGGGCCACGCGGAGGAAGTCTTGGCGGCCGTAAAAGCGCTCTGACCGCCAAGGTCACGCGCTGCTCACTCAGTCATTTCACGCGTCCCCTCCAGGCCTGATTAGAACGGCGCCAGAACGCGCGGACAGCGAGCGGAGGCGAAGGCGCCGCAAACAGCATTGGGCTGGCGCGGCGTCGAACAGCTTCATTCCGCGTGTTCCGGCAGGACTGTCGTCTGTCTTGCATCGGAATCGCGCAACAACTCGACAGCAGCCCTGACCGTTTCCTCGCGCGCGAACGCCTGCATCTCAGAGGAGGAGCCGCCGCACATCCTTTGGCAGAACTTGTTGGTCGGGCCTTCGAAGTCGCAGTGCGATGCGCCGCCGAGCACGATCGAGCGCAGCAACGTCGGCACTGCGCGCGCGATCAAGCGGCCGCTGCCGTACAGATTGCAGCCCGAAGGGTCCGCAAGCAGCACCACCGCGGGCGAGCTTAGCTGCGATGCGGCGTGAACACCGGTGCCCGTTCCGTCGACCGGATCCAGACCGACCCAGCCGGCCAGCCCCGGCAGCTTCGCCGCTGCCAGCACCGTGGCCAGCCCGCCTGCGGACGTCCCGATCAGAACGATGCGCGATGGCTCGATCGGCGGCAGACCGAGCGCGCCTGCCTCCAGCTTGTGCGCGAGCTCCGCGATGGCCTCGCCGTTACCCCAGTGGTTGAGAACGTATGGCAAATCCGGAATGACGGCGGTGACGCCGGCTACGGCGAGCGCCTGCCCCAGATCGCGGTGTCGCGCGCGAGAACGCATGAAACCGTGGGCTATGATCGCCACCCCGCTTGGCGAATCAGCGCCCGGTTCGTAGACATCGACATGCACCGCATGACCGCTGAGTTCAACCATTTGGGTATGCAGGATAAACGGAGCCGGCTGGGCCGCGGCGGCGAAGGCGCACAGCAGGAGCACGAGTGGTAGTGAAAGGCGAAGCAGATATTGAACAGAGTGCACGTTCGCCCAGCAACGGAGAACCCGGGCAGCGCGAACTGCCTTCGAGTCTATCGTGCCGCTCGAGTGCGAAGCTGCCGACGCTGCAAGCAGCAGCCTACGGCGGAGCGCAAAATCGGCGAGGGAGAAGCCCAAGAAGGAGTAGGTGGCTTGGTGGGGCGCTGACGCCACCGCAACTCTATCAGGTTCGTGGTCGATATTGGCGATGATACCGACGGGGAAAACGCTGCCGATGCTCTAAAGCGATCAACGGAACATCGATTGATCATGTTGCGGCTGCGCAGTTCACGCTTAACCGCTGAACGCCCCGACTAGCCAGGGCATCCTGGCGACGCTAACCGCTCCCTGGCGATTATCCGGGGTTGACCGTCAAGTACCGGATAATCGCCTGTCCCCTTTCCACCACAAGGGGTTCGTTCGCTTTACTCCGACACCCACAATCCCTTGTGTTCATGTGCCGGCCTCGCTAGGATTCAGCCGTAAGTCACCGATCACAACAAGGAGGCCCATGGTCGAGCGCAAACTTCGTCTCGCCCCGCAGATCGCCAAGTCCAGCAAGACCTCCCTTCCCAAGCTTTTCGTGCTCGATACCAACGTGTTGATGCACGACCCCACCAGCCTTTATCGCTTCGAAGAGCACGATCTCTACCTGCCGATCCTTACGCTCGAGGAGCTCGACAACAACAAGAAAGGCGTCACCGAAGTTGCGCGCAACGCGCGCCAGGCTTCGCGCTACCTCGACGAGCTGGTCACTGCCGCCGTAGCGATCAGCGGCGGCAACATCGCGGGCGGCATTCCGCTCAAGCCCGCGAGTGGAGGCGCGGCGAGCGGCCGGCTGTTCCTGCAGACCGAGGCGATCTCGACCGCGCTGCCGCCGTCGCTCGCCGGCGGCAAGGCCGACAACCAGATCATCGCGGTCGTGATACACCTGCAGCGCATGCACCCGAAGCGCAGCGTCATCCTCGTATCCAAGGACATCAACATGCGCATCAAGGCGCATGCGGTCGGGATCGCGGCCGAGGATTACTTCAACGACAAGGTTCTCGAGGACACCGACCTTCTCTATAGCGGCATGCGCGAGCTACCGGCCGATTTCTGGGACCGCCACGGCAAGGGAATGGAATCGTGGCAGCAGGGAGGCCACACGTATTACCGCGTCACCGGTCCGCTGTGCCACAGCCTGCTCGTCAACGAGTTCGTCTACCAGGAGGCAAAAGGACCGGGAGAGACGCCCCTGTACGCGATCGTCAAGGAAGTCGCCGGGCGCACCGCCTTGCTGCAGACGCTGCGCGAGTACACGCATCACAAGAACAACGTATGGGGCATCACCGCGCGCAACCGCGAGCAGAACTTCGCGCTGAACCTGCTCATGAACCCGGAAATCGACTTCGTGACGCTGCTGGGCCAGGCGGGCACCGGCAAGACGCTGCTCACGCTCGCGGCGGGGCTGATGACGACACTGGAATTCAAGGTCTATTCCGAGATCATCATGACGCGCGTCACCGTCCCCGTCGGTGAAGACATCGGCTTCCTGCCCGGAACCGAGGAAGAGAAGATGAATCCCTGGATGGGCGCGCTCGAGGACAACCTCGACGTGCTCAACAAGACCGACGACGAGGCCGGCGAATGGGGTCGCGCCGCGACGCGCGACCTGATCCGCTCGCGCATCAAAGTCAAGTCGCTGAACTTCATGCGCGGCCGCACGTTCATCAACAAGTACCTGATCATCGACGAGGCGCAGAATCTCACCCCCAAGCAGATGAAGACGCTGATCACGCGCGCGGGGCCGGGTACCAAGGTCGTATGCCTCGGCAACATTGCGCAGATCGACACGCCATATCTCACCGAGGGGAGCTCGGGGCTCACCTACGTCGTCGACCGCTTCAAGGGCTGGTCGCACTCGGGCCACGTGACGCTGCTGCGCGGCGAGCGCTCGAGGCTGGCCGATCGCGCGGCGGAGATTCTGTAGCCTGGGCTGAGCGCGAAGCGCGATGCCCGGGGTTGGGCAGGCGTTCAAAGTGATTCCCAGGCTGTAGCCTGGGCTGAGCGCGAAGCGCGATGCCCGGGTTCAACGTGATTCCCGGGCATCCCCCGGATCAAGTCCGGGGTCAGCCCGGGCTACGGGCCGGTACAATCCAGGCGTGATCGCTTCGTCGCGCATGACACGTTGCGTGGCACTCGCCGCGCTGGTGCTGGCTGCCTGCGGCGGCAATCCGACGCGCCCGGATCTCGCGCGCCTCTATCGCGTCGGCACTCAATTCGCGGACACAACCCCGGTCATCGTCATTCCCGGCGTCTTCGGGTCGAAGCTGCGCGATCGCTCGACCGGTGTCGAGGCCTGGCCGGGAACGACGCGGATGATCCTCTTCGACGACTATCGGCATCTCGCGCTCGACTTCGATCGCGCGACGCTTGCGGTGGGGCCGGACAACCTGGAGGCGTTCGACATCGCCGATGCCGCACTGGGACAGGATTTCTACGGCAAGCTCATCGAGACGCTGCGCGACTTCGGCGGCTACGTCCGCGGCACAATCGGCGTGTCGCCGAAAGCAGGTGAGCGGCGGTACTACATCTATCCTTACGACTGGCGGCAGGACAACGTCGAGGCGGCGCGTGGGCTCGACCGGCTGATCGATGCAATCCGCCACGACTATGGCGATCCTGAATTGCGTGTCGACATCGTTGCCCACAGCATGGGGGGCTTGATTGCCCGCTATTACCAGCGCTACGGCACCGACGACGTGCTCGACGGACGCGAGTCGCAAATCACGCTCTACGGCACGTCACGCGTGCGCAAGCTCATCCTGCTCGGCACGCCAAACATGGGCTCGGCGTCGTCGCTGCACGCCTTTCTGGTCGGCGAGGCGATCGGCTTCGGCCGCATTCCTCAGGAAGCGCTGGCAACGCTTCCCTCAGGCTACCAGCTCTTCCCGCATCCGTTGGTGACGTGGCTGATCGACGCCGCAGGCCGGGCGCGCCACGACGACCTCTTCGACGGCGGGACCTGGCGGCGTTATCGCTGGTCGATCTTCGATCCCGCGGTGCAGGCGCGCATTCGCGCCGCACGCGGTGCCGATGCCGACGCGTATCTTGCCGCGCTGGCGCGCTTCTTCGACTACCGGCTCGAACGCGCGCGGCGCTTCCTGTGGGCGCTCTCCACGCCCGAACCGCCGACGCAGATCCGCTACGTGCTTTTCGGCGGCGACTGCACTCTCACGCCGGCGCGGCTCGCGCTCGAAGACGTCGATACGCCGGTCGCGCGCCTGTATCCCGACCAGATCCGCGTTCCCGCCCCTGCGGTGCGCTATTCCGAGCTGATGCTCGAGCCTGGTGATGGCAGCGTTACCAAGCCCTCGCTGCTGGCCCGCGAGACCCTCGATCCATCCGCGCCGCAGAACGAGGACAGCGTCATCCCGATCGCGTACTGGTTCTTTTTGTGCGAGCATCACACCAAGCTCACCGGCAACATCAATTTTCAGGACAATCTGCTCAATGTTCTCCTGACACGCAACCTGCCGTGGGAGATGGGGTCACCGGCGCCGCAATAGGCCATTGCCGCGTCGGCGCGCGATGCGTCGCTTCAAGATAAGGTGTCCCCGGCGACGATCGGGCTCGAGGTCACACCATTACCGCGGGCCACCCTTCGGTAACGTGTACGATACGCGGGAAGACCAGATCGGCTGCATACTGTTCGCACACAACCGGCCGGCGCGGAATGCGAGCTTGCGCAGTCGCGCCCCTTGTCGGGGGTGATGGCTGAACTCGCGGCCAATCTTGACGATCGCCTGAAGAGCGGCACTGTCAGGCGCGTGACCGCCGGCCTCTGCCGAATCCCGCATCCCTTCGAACCACAAGGGAAACAATGCGTCCATCGGCATTCGTTTATTGGACTCCGCCAGCGCAGCCGCGATACCAACGGCGGTCAACATTTCCTCACCGTAATGGCGTCGAACGTAGGAGCGGTAAGCGTCGCTCAACGCGATGGCTTCCCGCCACATCCCGCGTCCCGCGAGAAATTCAGCCGCCATCGGCACACAGGACTCTACGAGCGACGGGTCCGCAAGCGCATATGCGTCAGCCGACGAACATTGGTCTCCGAACTCCGCGAGCCTTCGCAGCATAGCTGTCGAGGATGCATGATTTCCGGCCGCGAGATCGAGCATCGCCCCTTTTGTCCGCGCCGGCCAAAGCA
>WNGB01002652.1_pt1 | contig 28731 bp, 22 predicted proteins | sample 5400681 | NCBI WGS metagenome assembly WNGB01 (sample SAMN13153367, study PRJNA577476) | soil metagenome | isolation source: 115 cm soil or saprolite under grassland replicate 2 | place: USA:California | collected 2016-06-15
TCGAGAATCTCGGGGCCGGGCGCCGTTCCGGCGGGCGTCCTCGCGCCGTTCTCCAGGTGCTCGAGGAGATCCGCCGCGGAGCTCTCGAGTTCTCCACGCCTCGTCTTCCAGGCTTGGGCGATCGCGTGCAGAAGCGTCACGAAGCCGGGCCGCCCGTACCGGTCCTCGGGCGGGAAGTAGGTGCCGCCGTGGAAGGGCTTTCCGTCGGGCGTCAGGAAGAGGGAAAGCGGCCAGCCGCCGGTTCCGGTCATGGTCTGCACGGCCGCCATGTAGATGTCGTCCACGTCGGGACGCTCCTCCCGGTCCACCTTGATGGAGACGAAGTGGCGGTTCAAGACGTCCGCCACGCTCTCCTTCTCGAAGGACTCGTGCTCCATGACGTGACACCAGTGGCAGGTTGAATAACCGATCGACAGAAAGACAGGTTTCTCCTCCGCCTTCGCGCGGGCGAAGGCCTCCGGCCCCCACGGATACCAGTCCACCGGGTTGTCCTTGTGCTGGAGAAGATAAGGGCTCTGCTCTTGCGCCAGGCGATTCGGCATGGGGAAACAATAACCCCGTCGAAGGCAGTTGTGATTCCTTCAGGTTGTTCGACGTTCGATGTTCTACGTTCTATGTTGACCAGGCCGCAACGGAGAACGTCGCACCTAGAACATAGAACGCTGGCACCTACTTCGGTTCCGCGGTGATGGTGACTTCGTCGTCGCGGTCCCGGATCACGACGATGTCGCCGGGACCGAGCTCGTCCAAACGGCGAAGAATCTCGTGGGGAGAAATCCGCTTCTCCGAGGAGAGGCTCTCGACCAGGGCCCTCGGGACGCGGACGCGCACCGTCTTGTCCCACTCGTCTTTGACGACGATCTCCACAGCCGAGCCCTCGGCGGTGACTTCGATCCTGGCGCGGTCGCGCTGGATCACTCCCGGCTGTCCGGGCGCGCTCTTGCCGGCGGCATCCAGGATGTCCCGGGCGGTCACGTTCCGGTCTTCCCAGTCGGCTCGGAAGCCGCCGCCCAGATCGGCCATCGGGACGAACGAGGCCACGCGAGCAACGAGGCTGATCGGGACGTGGAAGGAAATGTGCCGCCGCGAGCCGCCCTCGGTCTTCTGAATTTCGACTTTGAATCCCCGGACGTGGCGTAGCTCGCGGGCGGGCCGTCGCCAGACCGCGATCGCGATCGCCACGAGGACGACGACCAGGATCCCCAGAACGACCGCGCGAACTTCTTTCACGTTTTGATTCTCCTCTGTTGGAAACGCAAAAAGCGACGAAAAGTTCTGTCGAAGTGCGTCCGAGCGATCGTAGCGGGTAACCTTGGAGTCCGCCGAATCCCGATCCCGGATTATTCATGGTCACCCGGCCGAAACACGGGCAACTCTCTGCGCCAATGAACGTTGTGACAGGAAACCGATGATCGCAGCTGAGGAACAGGTTGTCCGCGACAGATCGGAGCGGCGGCCGGAGTCGATCATGAATAATGCGGGCTAACTGCCAGCCAGCGCGGGTCTGGCCGTTGTGATATTTTTCACGAGTGCGCGGGCAACGGGACGAACCTGCCGCGCCGGCTGACTATGCCTCATTTCATCACCGAAACCTGTATCGGCTGCGGGGTCTGTGAGATCAAGTGCCCGACGCACACGATCACGGGAGACAAGAACGAGAAGTACGTCATTCACGCCGACCGCTGCATCGACTGCTCGGTGTGCGCCCGGTATTGCCCCGTCTCCTGCATCCAGGACCAGAGGGGCGAGCTCGTCGAGAAGGTCAAGCCCCGCGACATTCCCAAGGCGATCGTGGACCGCGACCTTTGCACGGGCTGCGAGTTCTGCATCGACATCTGCCCCTTCGACTGCATCTATCTGATCGACGACCCGCTCCAGGAGACCTTCCACAAGATCGCCGAGGTGGAGGCGGGACCGTGCGTCTCGTGCCGGCTGTGCGAGACGGTCTGCGAGAAGGACGCCATCTTCGTCCCCAACCCGATCACGCAGGCCAAGAGGTATCTTCCCGTCCTGTGACGGACTCTCATTCCCCCGAGACAGCCGAAGAAGACGAGCAGCCGCCAAAGGCGTCGGCCGTCCGGTTCTTCCTTCTCCCGCTCCTCGTCGTCGGCGCCGCGGTCGCCATCTTCCTCGTCTTCAACCTGATGACGTTTGACCGGAGAAGCCCGGGCGAATACCTCCAGGAGGTCCGGGGCGGAGGGCCCAATCGCCGGTGGCAGGCGGCCTTCGAGCTGTCGCGGGAGGTCTCCCGGATCCCGGCGGGCCGTGAGCGAGACGCGCTCGCCGCCGAGACACTCAGGATCTTCGAGGGTCTTTCGCGCAGCCGTCCGGAGGACGTGCCTGTCCGGCGATACCTGGTCCTCGTGCTCGGCAAACTCGGGAACCGGGCCGCCGTCCCGGTTCTGCTCTCCTCGGCCAAGGACCCGGACTCCGAGACCCGGCTGTATTCGATCTGGGCTCTCGGCGTGCTGGCGGATCCCCGCGCGCTCCCCACAGTGCTCGAGAGCTCGCAGTCGGAGGACCCGGGCGCGCGGAAGATGGCCGCCTACGTGCTGGGCCGGCTCGGGTCCCGCGAGGCCATTCCGCGGTTGAAGGTTCTGCTGGAGGATTCCGTCGCGGACGTGCGATGGAACGCCGCGATCGCGCTCGCCTCCCTGGGAGACCGGACGGGCCTGCCGGTGCTTCGCTCGATGATCGACCGGGAGAGTCTGACGCGCCTCGCATTGACGAGCGACCAGACGGAAGCCGCGATGGTCAATGCCCTGAAGGCGCTCTCACTGCTCCGCGACGCGGAGACTCTGGCGCTCATCGAGAAGATCGAGCGGGGCGATCCGAACCTGCGCGTGAGGGAGGCGGCTCGCCAGGCGGCACAGGCGACCCGTGGAGGCGCGGCGACGCCTCCCGGCCCTTCCTCGATGAATGTTGAGCGTCGCGCCGCGGTTTTGGTAGTCTGAGGAACGCGATGGCGACAGTCCAGAAACAAGCGGAGCAGGTCCCGGCGGCGGCCGCGGACCTCGACATCGACGGGGTCACCCGCCGGTCTACCCTGAAATGGATGACGCTCGCGTGGATCGGGTTCGCGGCGGCGACCGTCGCGGGGTTGACGGCCTCGATGAGGTTCATGTTCCCCAATGTCCTCTTCGAGCCGCCCACGCGCTTCAAGGCCGGCGACCCCTCCACCTACAGCCCCGGCGTTGATGAGCGCTGGAAGGAGAAATACGGGATCTGGATCGTCCGGACGACGGAGTCCATCTACGCGCTCGTCGCGGTCTGCGTGCACCTGGGCTGCACTCCCAACTGGCTGCCGGCCCAGAACAAGTTCAAGTGTCCCTGCCACGGTTCGGGCTACTACGTGTCCGGGATCAACTTCGAGGGGCCGGCCCCCCGCCCGCTCGAGCGCGCGGAGATCGCGACCTCGCCCGACGACGGTCAGATCATCGTGGACAAGGCGACGCGCTACCTCTACGAGCGCGGGCAGTGGAGCGATCCGAAGGCGTTCATCAAAATGGTGTGAGAGAGGTTCTGAGTCCCTGGTCCTTGGTCCCTAGTCGACCGAGGCCAGGGACCAAGGACTAAGGACCAAGGACTAAGGACTCAACAATGAGATGGCGCCAGTTACAGCAGCAGATCGTCGCGAGCCAGTTCTGGAGGTCTCTCTTCCGGGTCGGCGTCCCCAACACGAACAGGAAGCGCGTTCTCGCGATGCTGGGCAATGTGGTCCTGCACCTGCACCCGGTCAAGACGCGCAAGTCGGGCGTCAAGATGCGCTATACCTGGTGCGCGGGAGGCGTGACCTTCTTTCTCTTCCTGGTCCTGACCTTTACAGGTCTCCTCCTGATGTTCTACTACCGGCCGACCGTCGAGTACGCCTTCGTGGACATCCTGGACCTGCGCGAGCAGGTTCCCTTCGGTATCATGCGCGAGGTCCACCGCTGGGGCGCGCACGCGATGGTCATCTCCGTCTGGATCCACATGTTCCGCGTCTTCATGACCGGCTCCTACAAGCCGCCGCGCGAATTCAACTGGGTCATCGGCGTGATCCTCCTCGTGCTGACCCTCCTTCTCTCCTTCACCGGGTATCTCCTGCCCTGGGACCAGCTCGCCATCTGGGCCATCACCGTCGGCTCCAACATGGCCTCCGCGACTCCGCTCATCGGCATCCAGGGGCCGGGCACGAGTCTGCTCAAGATCGGCGACATCCAGCTCGTGACCTCCACCAACGACGCCCGCTTCGGCCTCCTGGGCGGCCGGTTCGTGGGCGCCGGCGCGCTCCTGCGCTTCTATGTGCTGCACTGCGTCGGCATCCCCCTGGTTGCCGCGTTCCTCATGGCCGTGCACTTCTGGCGCGTCCGCAAAGACGGCGGAATCTCGGGCCCGGTGTGATGAGCCCAGGGTCCAGGGTAGAGGTCCGGGCGCGATGTTTCTGATCAACCTCATCAAGAGCGTCGTCAACTTCATTTCGGCGCCGCAGTACCTGGTGACGCTGATGCTCATCGGCGTCCTGCTGGCCATTCACTGGAGCCCGCTCTGGTCAAAGAAGGGGGGCATCGTCCTCTTCGCCGCGCTGGGCGGAGGGATCGGGCTCTCGTATCTGGACCCTAACTTCGCGGCGGTCGCCACGCTTCCCGACAATGTCCCCATCGTCGGGATGATCTTCCTCGTCGGCTTCTTCTTCTGGTACGCGATGCACCAGGCCTACGAGAACGACCGTCGCGTCACGGCAGGGCTTCCGACCATAGAGGGGCAGGACTCGGCGCAGAAGGTCTTCTCCTGGCCGGATCTCGTGTACGTGGAGCTGATCTGCCTGGTCATCGTCATGGCGGTCCTGATCGTCTGGTCGATCGCCCTGAAGGCGCCGCTGGAGGAACCGGCAAACCCGACGGACTCGCCCAATCCGGCCAAGGCGCCCTGGTACTTCCTGGGACTGCAGGAGATGCTCGTCTACTACGACCCGTGGCTGGCCGGCGTCGTCCTTCCCTCGCTCATCATCGTGGGTCTGATGGCGATCCCGTACATCGACACGAACCCGAAGGGGAACGGCTATTTCACGTTCAAGCAGAGGCACTGGGAGATCACGATCTTCCTGGTGGGATTCATCGTGCTCTGGTGCTCGCTCATCGCCCTGGGCACGTTCCTGCGCGGCCCCAACTGGAACTTCTTCGGGCCCTACGAGTTCTGGGACGTCAACAAGCTCGTGCCTTTGAACAACATCAACCTCTCCGAGATCATCTGGATCAAGGTCCTGAAGCGAGGACTGCCCAACTTCTGGCTCTGGCGGGAGATCGTCGGCCTGGCCGTCGTGGGCTTCTACATCGGCGCGCTGCCGCTCGTCCTGTCGAAGACGCTTTTGAGGCGCTTCTTCGAGAAGATGGGGATGGCCCGGTACATGATCGGCATCAACCTCGCCCTGATCATGCTGGCTCTTCCCATCAAGATGTATCTGCGCTGGATCTTCAACCTGAAATACATCGTCAACATCCCCGAGTTCGCGTTCAACATATGAACGTGAGCCGTCAGCCGTCAGCCGTAAGCCGCGGATCCGTCACTCCGCGTGGGCAGAGCTTCGGCTCACGGCTCACGGCTCACGGCTAACGAGAGATGCCCAGGAAGCCGCCGGCCGAGCCGATCGACCACCACTACAACATTCCGAAGTTGAACCGCGCCTTCTTCGGCGCCGCCGCCTTGCTCACCGCGGTGTTCCTGTGGATGGTGGTCGCCGACTACAAGCGGGACTGGAAATCGATCCAGGAGACGTTCCTGAGACTGGACCGGGACAAGACCCTCGAAGCCGTGCAGGCGGCGCGGGAGAAGGCCTTCGGACAAGAGCGCGACAGGCTGCGGGGAGAGCTCGTCCGGGCGCGCAACGACGTGAAGGCCCACGGAAGGACGCTCGCGAAATTGAACGCGCACTTGAAGGAACTGGACCCGAAGATCTACGGGGCCGACCAGGACGCGAAGTTCCTGAAGGCCTCCTTCGACGCGGCGCGTTACACGTACGAAGACGACCTGGCCAACCGGCCGAAGTCCGCTCCCAAGTCCCGGAGCGAAGTCGAACAAATCGAGAAGCGGTTGAATGCCGCGAACGTGAAGCTCGCGCGGCTGAAGAAGGACGAGGCTGCCACGAGAGAGGAGATCAAGCGCATCACGGCCCGCCGCGACGAGGTCCAGACCTCGATCGAGAAGCTCTCCGCCGACTACAAGCTCGCCCGGCAGAAAGTGGCGGGTTTGAAGCAGGACACGCTTTTCAAGCTTCGCAACTCCGCGATCCTCGACATGATCAATCCGTCGCTCCGTGTCCAGCAGGTGCAGCTTCCCGAACACTTCAACGACGTCAACTTCATGCGGATCCCCCGCGTGGATCGGTGCCAGACCTGTCACATGGCCTCGGACCGCAAGGGGTTCGAGAAGGCTTCACTCGAAGAGCTTTCCAGTCGCTATCCGGCGTTGAAGCGCGTCATCGGCAACGGGGTCGTGTACGAGACGCATCCCCGGTTGAATCTGATGGTCGGCGGCGAGTCCCCGCATCCTTCCAACAGCTTCGGGTGCACCCCCTGCCACGGCGGGCGGGACCGCGCCTCCTCCTTCTGGTCGGCCGGCCATTCGCCCGCGACACCCAAGCAGGAGGAGCACTGGAAGAGGAAGTACGAGTGGGAGTTCGACAGGTTCAACGAGATGCCGATTCTGCCGGCCAAGTATGTCGAGGCCGGCTGTTACCGCTGTCATGCCGACGAGGCGAATTTCCGTGAAGCGCCCACGCTCGACGCCGGCGTGAGGATGGTCGAGATCCTCGGCTGCTGGCGATGCCACCGCATCGAGGGCCTGGAGAAGCAGAATCTTCCGCTCCCGGGCCCTTCGCTCGAGAAAGTCGGGGCGAAGGTCACGAAGGAGTGGGCCACGCGGTGGGTCATGGATCCCTCCTCTTTCCGCGCCAACACGAGGATGCCGAACTTCTTCTACCAGGAGAATTTCGTCAACGTCTCGGGGGACCGCAAGCCGACAAAGGCCCAGGAGGAGATGAACCGGCGCGGCCGCCTGGAGAACGACGCGATGGTCAGCGCGATCGTGGCCTACCTCTTCGAGAAGTCCCGCGCCGGCGAGGTTCCTTCCGCTCCCGGACGCGGGGACGCCGCGCGGGGGAAAAAACTCGTTGCGGCGCGCGGCTGCTTCGGCTGCCACGAGATCGATCCCCGCGCCGACGCTCCGCGCGATCTGACCGGCACCTACCGGCAGTTCGGACCGAACCTCGCCGGAATCGGCTCGAAGGCCTCGCGGGACTGGATCGCCCAGTGGATCCTGGACCCCAAGAAGTGGAGCCCCGAGACCAAGATGCCGAACCTGCGGCTGACACCGCGGGACGCTCTCGACATCGCCGAATACCTCTCGACGCTCAAGGCCCCCATGCGCTTCGAGCAAACCGCCCTGCCGCAGACGGACCCGAAGATCCTGGACGATATCGCGTTCTACTTCGAGACGGCGACCAAGACGCGTTTCGACGCGCGAGCGGATCTGGACAGTTTGGATCTGCACGCCAAACAGGTCTATACGGGAGAGAAGCTCATTGCCCACTACGGCTGCTTCGCGTGCCACAGGATTCCCGGCTTCGAGGACGCGAAGCCGATCGGAACCGAGTTGACCGAAGAGGGATCCAAGGCCGTCCACAGGCTCGACTTCGGTTTCCTGCACCTGCCCCACAGCCGGCAGGACTGGTTCCGGATGAAGCTGCACAACCCGCGCATCTTCGATCGCGACCGCGCGCGCGGCTGGGAAGAAAAGCTCAAGATGCCGAACTTCCGCTTCACCGACTGGGAGCTGGACAAGGTTACGACCGTCGTCCTCGGGCTCCAGAAGTTAAACGCCTCCTCCGCCGCGAAGAAGGAGTTAAACGGCGAAGAAGCGGCGATCGAGCGCGGCCGCAGGATCATCAAGGACCACAACTGCCAGGGGTGCCACGTCATCGAGGGCTTCGGAGGGTCCATCCGCTCGCTCGTGACCGATCCCTCGCTGGCCCCGCCGATCATCCAGGGGGAGGGTGCGAAGGTTCAGAGCGACTGGCTCTTCTCTTTTCTCAAGGCCCCGAAGACGGGACAGATCCGCCCATGGCTCGAAGTCCACATGCCGACCTTCGGTTTTACGGACAGAGACTTGAACGACCTGACCCGCTACTTCGCCTTCCTGGACCGCGCGACGTATCCCTTCCTCACACCCGAATACGCGACGGAGGCAGCCCGCTGGGCGGCCGGGAAGAAAGTCTTCGAGCTGCTGCGCTGCAGACAGTGCCATCCGAGGAGCGAGCAGGAGATGAACGCGCCCGGCGTGGACCGCGCGAGCCTCGCCCCCAATCTGCAGATGGCGTCGCGGCGGCTGCGGCACGACTGGATCAATGACTGGATCCGGCGGCCGGACGAGTGGATGCCGGGAACCCGGATGCCCACGAACTTCCCGAAGGCCGAGAGCGGCCAGCGCACGTCGCCGCTGGGAGCTCTCGTGGACGCGCCCGCGTTCGCGAGGGACCGGACGGAATTCGCGCAGCTTCTCGGCGGGGACGATCAGGCGAAGACATTCTTGAACGACCCCGACGCTGTGACCAGAGCCCTGCGCGACTACGTCTGGTCGATCGGGTCGAACGGCGGCACCACCCCGGGTGTGAAGGCTCCCGCCGGGACAGGACCCGCGCCCGCTCGGGCCTCCGGCCGCTCCGCCGCAAGAGCCTCCGCGCCCGCGGCGCCATAGAGGTCCGTGCGCCTCGACATTACGCTTGTCCTCTACTGGTCGAGCCTGGCAATCTCGGCCGCCGCTGTCGTCCTGTTTCTCTGGCTCATGAGGAACCGGGACCGGAAGACGGAAGACGGAAGACGGAAGACGGACGAAGCGACGGAAGAGAAGTCCTCTTAGCGGCGCGAAGAGTCCCCACGTCTACCGTCTGCCGTCTCCCGTCTACCGGCTCAGGAGTTCAAGAGCTGGACGATCCGCTGCTGGACGGCCGCATCGTTCCATTCGATGGCGCCCTGCACGCGGTAGATGACCCGGCCGTTCTTGTTGGCGATGTAGGTCTCAGGGTACTGCGTCGTGCCGAAGCGCTGCGCGGTCGAGGCGTCGGGATCGCGGTAGATTGGAAGCGTATTGGGATTCTTCTTCAAGAAGTCGTCGATGACCTTCCAGTCCTTGTCTACGGAAATCGTGTAGAGGACGACGTCGTCTCGGCCGCGGTACTTCTCCCAGAACTTCGAAAGCGCCGGGACCTCCTCGACGCACGGCGGACAGAACGTGGCCCAGAAGTGGACGATGATGAGGCGTCCCTTCTCCTTGGAGAGGTCCACGGCCGTTCCGGAACGGTCGTAGATGGGCAGAGCGGGGGCGGCCGAGAGAAACGCGAGCGAGCCGGTCGGCGATCCCGGAGGAGAAAGTGAGCGCAAGAAGATCGCTCCCACGACGGTCAGGACCACGGCAAAAGCGATCGTCAGGAGAGTACGGGTCTTCATTGGAGAATCGGGTGAAGGGGAATCGGGTGATCGGATGAACGGGTGATCGCGTGATTGTACCCGATCCGGCGTCTGCCGGCCGGGCACGCCTCGACGGCGGCACATTCCCCGCAGCGTGACCGGCGCAGATCGGCCCGGCAGACGCCGAGGATTCCGATCCGGCAGAGCGCGTAGTCGTAGCGCACGGGATCTTCCGCATCGAACCGGGCGAGCCGGTCCGTGATCTCCCGCGCGGTGCGCCAGTCGGCGGTCTTGCGGCGCGTCAGTTGAAGGCGGCGCGCGACCAGATGGATGTGGGTGTCGGTCGGAATCACGAGACGGCTGGCCGGGATCGCGGGCCAGAGCCCGAAGTCCAGCCGGTCGCGCCGCACCATCCAGCGCAGGTAGAGGTTCCATCGCTTGCAGGCGGAGCCCTCGGACGGGTCGGGGAAGAAGAAGCGAGCGGGGGAGGAGGGCGGAAGCTCCCGGCGTCCCAGGAGCGGACGGTAATCAAAGCGCAGGATTCTCCCGACGACGCGAGAAAGGAGCGCTCCGGAGTCCCTGTCCTCCTCCCTGTACTGCGCCTCGAAGAACGCCCGCAGAGAGCCGGCCTCGGCGCGTGCCCGCGAGATCACGAAGAGCAAAAGCGCGGCGTCGAGAGCGGAGTGGAAGCGGTGCCGGAACCCGGCGAGGCTGTCGCGAGCGAATTCGGAAAAGTCGCCGATGTTATCGAGCGCAGGAGCGGGCCTTGGCCCGAGTGCCGCGAGGATCCGCTCGACGTTCGCCTGGATCGTCTCCACCCGTCCGTAAGAAAACGCGGACGCGATCCAGCCGACAACCTCGACGTCTTCGGGCCGTCCGTACCGCCCGAGAAACATGATCGGGTCGGTGTCCGCGGTCTCCGGTCCGTAGGCGCGGTAGAGGCGCTCGAGCCGGTCGCCGAGGAGCTGGTCGCGCGCGGAGAGATTCACGAAGGAGATTGTAGGGCATCGCAATACCGAGTTTCAGGTCTCAGGTCTCAGGAAGGGCCTCCTCCTCCTGAGACGTGAAACCTGAGACTTGAGACCTCGATCCAGTTGAAGCAAGTCATTCGATGGTTAAATGCTACCGGTGACCAAAACGATTAGAGAGAAGGCGATTCTGGTGGGCGTGGCTTCGCGGGCCGTTCCTCGCGCGGTGACCGAAGAACAACTGGACGAGTTGGAGAGGCTCGTAGACACCGCCGGCGCCGACGTCGTTGCCCGGTTCATCAAGGAGCGCCCGGCGCCCGACCCCGCGACCTACATCGGGAAAGGATCCGTCGGAGAGGTCGGTGAAACCGCCCGCGAGAAGGGCGCCACGCTCGTCGTGTTCGACGATGAGCTGAGCCCCGGGCAGGCGCGCAATCTCGAGGAGGCGTGGGGCGAGGGAATCCGCGCGCTCGACCGCCCGGGAGTCATCCTGGATGTCTTCGCGTCGCACGCCCGCACGCGGGAAGCGCGCACGCAGGTGGAGCTCGCCCAGCTCCAGTATCTGCTGCCGCGTCTGGCCGGACGGTACGGCCACCTCTCGCGGCTGGGTGGCGGCATCGGCGGCCGGGGACCGGGGGAGCAGAAGCTCGAGGTGGACCGCCGTAAGATCCGAAGGCGCATCGCGCGCCTGCGCGAGGACCTGACCCGGATCGAGAAGTCCCGGATGGTCCGGCGCCGGGGCCGGCGGGGCCTCGTCCAGGTCGCGATTGCCGGTTACACCAACGCTGGCAAAACGACCCTCTTCAACCGCCTGACGCGCGAATCGGCCTCCACGGCCGATCGGCTCTTCGCGACGCTCGATGCGCGGGTGGCGCGGGCGGTCTCGCGCAGGCTGCCCAACGTCGTCTTCATCGACACCGTCGGCTTCGTGCGCAAGCTGCCGACCTTGCTTGTTGCGTCCTTCCGCTCGACCCTGGCGGAAATCCGCGAAGCGGACCTCGTTCTGCACACCGTGGATGCCTCCTCCCCGCGAGCCGAGGAGGAGCACCGGATCGCCCTGGAAGTCCTGGAAGAGCTGGGCGTCGGAGAAGAGCGCATCCTCACGGTCTGGACAAAGCGGGATGCCATGGCGGGAGGGGAGCGGCCCGCGGCTTTCTTCGGCGCGCGACGCGGGGAACAGGGACTCTTCGTTTCCGCGCGGACCGGGGAAGGGATCGAGCAGCTCGAAGAGGAGGTCCGCCGGCGGGCGCAGGCGCGAGGAGAAGAGTTTCTCGTGCGGATCCCCTATGGGGACGGTCGGTCGATCGCCGCGGCCAGGGCGGCCTTCCGCGTCGTCGAGGAGAAAGATTCCGGCGACGCGCTCTTGCTGCGGCTCGAAGGAGAGCGGCGGGCGGTCCCTTCTCTCCTGCCGTACGTGGAAGAGGAAACCTGGCGGATCGAGTGGCTGCGCAAGCGCGGCTCGCGACGTTGAACTCCCCGCGCGCCCAACTGCCTGCCGGGTCTTCGAAATCGGAAAAAATAAATGGGGGAGCTCGAGTCTCCCCCTCGCGCCGGAACTCCCTCGCCGGCCCTCTTGCCGTCCTCCTAGCTCAAATCCCGTACCAGGCCGGCGCACTCTTCGTTTTCCTTGCGTGACAAGAGTTTGGCTCAGATGTCCGCGCGCCCGGGCGCCAAACTCCGGCATAATCGCGGCAACGAAGATGACAAAATCTGTCTGATGAGGGCGATGCTGAGCAGGTTGACGGGGCTCTGCAAACGTAAGCGAGACTTGCTGCCGACTGCTCTTCTGCTCGCGGCGGCTTGCCTCGCGTTGACCGGCTGCGGCTCGAAAGCGGCGGGCCACGGCCGCCGAGCGAAAGCCCCGCAGGCCACCGAGCCGGCGCCGCCGACTCCGGATACGACACCGATCGAGCCGCTGCGGACACCTGCGGGACTGGTCCTGAAGCTCGTCGAGACCCCGGCCGCCATTACACCCGTGCCCTCTCCCTCGACACCTGCCGAACCGGCGAAACCAGTTCCATGAAGTCCGAGGCATCTCCCGAGCCCGACCAAGTTTCCGCTTCCTCGGCGGGCGATTCCCGGGAATCCCATCCCGAGCGGTTCTGTCCTACCTGTGGCGCAGTCCTCCTCGAGCGCAAGTGCAAGCTCCTCTGCCCCGATCCGGCGTGCGGCTACTTCATGTCCTGCTCGGATTTCTACTAGAGAGTTCAGGCACCGGCTCTCCCCGGACTCTCGACTCTCGCGCTCGCCTGCTGTTTCCTTGTTCCCCGCACAGCGCTTCCGCCTCACCGCATGAAACCCAAGGTGGAATCAGCTGGAGTTGCCCGGCCGCGACGGCTGCAGTCCGGGTGGAAGGATAGAATCCCGGCCGCAGGAGAACTCTTGGGCCTCGCCGCTGGCACCCGCTTCGGACCCTACGAGATCCTCTCGCCTCTGGGTGCAGGCGGGATGGGAGAAGTGTACCGGGCGAAGGATACGAAACTCGGGCGCGAGGTCGCGATCAAGGTTCTGCCCGAATCCGTGTCCGCCGATCCGGAAAGGCTGACCCGGTTCGAGCGCGAGGCGCGGGCTCTCGCCTCGCTCAACCACCCGAACATCGTCACGGTCTACTCGGTCGAGGAAGCGGGAGACATGCGGCTGCTGGCGATGGAGCTCGTCGAGGGTCACACCCTGGACCTGGCCATTCCGACCGGCGGCTTGCCTCTCTCGCGGTTCTTCGAAATCGCCGTGCCCCTGGCCGACGCTCTGTCCGCGGCGCACGAGCGCGGCATCGTCCACAGGGACTTGAAGCCCGCCAATGTGATGCTCACGCGCGAAGGGCGGCTCAAGGTCCTCGACTTCGGTCTTGCCAAGCTCGTTGCCCAGGACTCCGATCCGAACGGGACTGACATGCCCACGGCGAGCCGCGCCGAGCTGACCGGGGAAGGGACGGTCTTCGGCACTGTCGCCTATATGTCCCCCGAGCAGGCGAGGGGCGGGAAGGTCGACGCGAGGTCCGACGTCTTCTCGCTGGGCGTCGTGCTGTACGAGATGTTGACCGGCGACAGGCCATTCAAGGGCTCGAGCTCTGTCGACATCATCTCGTCGATCCTGCGAGACTGGCCCTCCCCGGTCACCGAGCTCCGCGCGGACCTCCCGCCGCACGTGGGAAGAATCCTCCGCCGCTGCCTCGCGAAGGACCCCCTCGACCGCTACCAGACTTCGCGCGACGTCTTCAACGAGTTGCGCGACCTGCAGTCCGAAACGTCGGCGCCGGCGGCAGCCCCATCGGCTCCGGCCGCGACCCCGAGGCGGGGCGAGGCGGGCCAGGTCCGAGCCGACGAGGGGCTTTGGGTCGCGGTGCTTCCTTTCAAAAGCTCCGGTGACGCGGAGATGGAGTCGTTCGCCGACGGCCTCGGCGAGGAGATCACGACCGGGCTTTCACGGTTTCGATACCTGTCGGTCGTCGCGAGCGCCTCGGCAGCCCGCGTCAAGGGAGAGGCGGGAGACGAGCGAGCCCTGGGCGCCAGGCTCGGCGCGCGTTACGTGCTGGAAGGAAGCATCCGCAAGGGAGGTTCCGCCGTTCGCGTGAGCGCCCAGCTCATCGACACCCGGACCGGGGCGCGGCTCTGGGCCGAGACCTACAATCGGGACCTCCAGGCGTCGAGCATTTTTGCGGCCCAGGACGACATCGCCGCCCGCATCGTCGCGACGGTAGCCGACAGCTACGGCGTGCTCGTGCATTCGATAAGGTCCGCGATGCGGCAGAAGGACGATGCCGATCTCACACCGGTGGAGTGGCAGTTCCAATATTTCGCCTACCGCGAGCAGATTACGCCCGCGGCCTACGCGGACCTCAAGAGCCGGCTGGAGCGCGCGGTGGAGCGGGACGGCCGCCAGTCGGACCTCTGGGCGTGCCTCGCGCAGATCCACGTCGACGAATACGCGTTTGGTTTCGGGACCGACCCGGCCGCTCTCGATCGCGCCCTGGCAGCGGCTCGCCGCGCGGTCGAACTGGATCGGGCGAACCAGTTTGCGCTCGTCGCGCTGGCGCAGACGCACTTCTTCCGCCAGGACCTCGCGGCGTTTGGTCCCGCGGCCGAGCGCGCCATGGCCTTGAATCCCTTGAACACCGACGCGGTCGGGATCCTGGGATTGCAGATCGTGCACACGGGCGAGTTCGAGCGAGGCGCCGCGATCGTGCGGCGTGCGATGGAGCTCAACGCCAACCACGCCGGTTGGATGCATTTCGCTCCCCTCTGGGAGCACTTCCACAAGGGCGAGTACGAGCAGGCCCTCGAGCGCGCGAACCGGGTGGACGTCCCCGGCCTTTTCTGGCCATTTCTCGTGCTGGCCTCGGCCTGCGGGCACCTCGGTCGACACGCCGAAGCCGCGGCCGCAGTCCGGGACCTGCTCGCGCTCGACCCCGACTTTGCGGCGCACGCGCGCTCGAACGTCGGGACCTGGCACTTCGCGAGCGGCCTCATGGAACCCATTCTCGAAGGGTTGCGCAAGGCCGGTCTCTCGATTCCCGCGACGGACGGATCGTCCGATTCGCCCGGGCGGAGCGGGACGGTCACGGCAAGAGCAGATCGGGTGGAATCTGGCACGGACTCGGGACAGATCCGCGCCGACGAGGGATTCTGGGTCGCGGTGCTGCCGTTCAAGTCCAGCGGCGGCAGCGCCGAGCTCACGGCCCTGGCAGAGGGGCTGACCGAGGAAATCGTGACTGGCCTGTCGCGATTCTCTTATCTCAGGGTGATCGCTCGCAGCTCAACTTCGCGCTACGCAAATGAGTCGATTGATGTGCGATCCGCCGGCAAGGAACTGGGCGCGCGCTATGTGATGGAAGGCAGCCTGCGTCAGGCCGGGACCAAGCTGCGGCTCGCAGTTCAGATCGTCGATGCGACCAGCGGCGCTCATCTCTGGGCTGAAAACTTCGAGCGCGCCTTTAGGCCCGAGACGGTCTTTGAGCTCCAGGACGATCTGGTTCCGCGGATCGTCTCGACGGTTGCCGACATGTACGGAGTTCTGACCCGCAGCATGGGCGAGGCGCTCCGCGGCAAGGCCGATGAAGAGTTGAGTCCTCACGAAGCGGTGCTGCGCGCCTTTGGCTACATGGAGCGAGTCACGCCGGAAGAACATGCGCGCGTGAGACGGATTCTGGAACGGGCCGTCAGCATTGCGCCCAATCAGAGCGATGCGTGGGCCATGCTGGCGAACCTGTACTGGGAAGAGCATGCGCACGGACTCAACCCCCAGCCCGACCCGCTGGGGCGTGCGCTTGCGGCCGCGCGGCGCGCCGTGGAGGCGGCGCCCTCGAACAACCTTGCCCATTACGCCCTCGCTTGCACGCTGTTTTTCCAGAAGGATTTTCCGGCTTTTCGTTCAGCCGCGGAGCGGGCGATCGAACTGAACCGCATGGATGCTTCCGTTGCGGCGTTGATCGGAAATCTCATCGCCTATGCCGGTGACTGGGAACGCGGCAGCGCGCTGGTGGAATCCGCCATGCAGCTCAATCCCCGTCATCCGGGCTGGTACTGGTTTGTCAACTTCAACGACGCGTATCGCCAACGCGATTACCGCGGCGCCCTTGGTTTCGCCCTCAAGATCAACCTGCCGGGAAATTTCTATACCCACGCCGTGATTGCGGAGGCTTACGGGCAGCTTGGCATGCGCGAGGAGGCCCGGAAGGCACTGAAAGAACTGCTTGCGATCCGACCCGACTTTGCCAAGACGGCGCGCGAAGAATATGGGAGATGGCACGACCCGGCATTCGTCGAACACCATCTCGACGGTCTCCGCAAGGCGGGACTGGAGATTGCTCCGGAAGAGGAATCCGCAACATTCCCGGCACCCGGCAACATTCCCCACTCCGAGGCAAAGATCGAATCAGGCACCGCCCGCGCCGAGGAGGGATTCTGGGTCGCGGTTCTGCCTTTCAAGTACGGCGGTGGCAACGCCGAGCTCACGGCGTTGGCCGAGGGGCTGACTGAAGACATCGTGACCGGATTGTCGCGATTCTCGTACCTGCGAGTGATTGCCCGGGGCTCGATCGCGAAGTATTCGAGCGAATCGGGGGACATCCGGGCCATCGGCAAGGAACTCGGTTCGCGCTATGTCATGGAGGGAAGCCTTCGCCAGGCGGGAACCAAGCTGCGCCTCGCGGTCCAGCTCGTGGATGCGGTCTCCGGCGCGCATCTCTGGGCCGAGAACTATGAACGGGCCTTCAGCCCCGAGGCGGTTTTCGAATTGCAGGACGACCTGGCGCCGCGGATTGTTTCGACGGTTGCTGATATGAATGGGATTCTGCCACGGAGCATGAGCGAGGCCGTGCGGAGCCGCGATCCCGAGCAATTGAGCCCGTACGAAGCGGTCCTGCGCAGCTTCGGCTACTTGCAGAGGGTCACCTCCGAGGAGCTTGCCGCTGCGCGGTCCGGCCTGGAATTGGCGGTGCGGAAGGCGCCGGACTATGCCGATGCCTGGGCAATGCTGGCGTTCCTGTGCGTCCAGGAGTACGGGCAAGGATTCAAACTTCAGGCTGATCCGCTGACGAGCGGGTCCATCGCCGCGCGGCGTGCTGTCGAGGCGACTCCGTCCAATGCTCTGGCCTATTTCAGCCTCGCCCAGGCGCTCTTCTTCCAGAAGGAATTCGAGAGCTTCCGGAATGCGGCGGAGCGGGCCGTCGACTTGAACCCCATGGACGGCAACTCCATCGCTTTTCTCGGTGAACTGCTGACTTACGCGGGCGACTCGGAGCGCGGCCTCGCGCTCGCGGGGCGCGCCAAGCAGCTCAATCCCCACCATCCCGGATGGTACTGGTACGCCGACTTCTACGACTCGTACCGCCTGGGCGACTACCGCGGCGCATTGAGTTTCGTGCTCAAAGCCAATCTGCCGGGCCACTGGGGTATGCACGCGGCGATGGCTGCCGCGTACGGGCAGCTCGGAGAGCGTGATGCCGCCGCGAAAGCCATACGGGATCTGCTCAAACTGCGGCCGGACTTCGCTGCCAACGTCCGGGCGGAATTCGAGAAATGGTGGGAGCCAGCGTACGTGGAGTCCTTCCTTGACGGCTTGCGCAAGGCGGGACTCGACATTAAGCGCCGGTAGAAGATTACAGGCGCAGATCCCTCGCGAAGCGCCGGCAAATCACGGCGAAAGGAGTCTCCGAGCGGAGGCGAGGAGGAGCCTTTCGCCGTGGGAGCGAAGCCCCGGAGCTGATGAGCCCCGAAGGGGCGAAATCCAAGCGGAGCGGGCGTAGCGACGTTGGTGGAGCTGAACGGGATCGAACCGTCGACCTCCTGAATGCCATTCAGGCGCTCTCCCAAACTGAGCTACAGCCCCACGGGGGAGGGCGCGCAGGATAGCACGGGCCCGCTCCGGTTTCTAACTCTTCTCGGCCGCCGCTCTCGCAGCGGGCGCCGTCGGCCGAAAGTCCATACCTTGGACGCGGGCGGATAAGCGGCCAGACACGAACTGCATCCGGGTTCGTTTCCCGTTTCCCGTTTCCCGATTCCCGGCCATAATCGGCCCGGAAGCGCATGGGGCCTGGTGGCCCTCGCGGACTTCAAATCCGTCGGCGTCGCGGTTTTGCCGGGACGGGTCGGTTCGATTCCGACACGCTTCCGCCATCCGTCAGGAAGGACGCATCTCTCCGTGCTCTCTCCCGGGTGCCCATTGGTTCATGGCTTCCGGGATCGTCCCCTCGTACAGAGAGGCGAGGACGTCGGCATACTTCTGCTCGATGACACGGCGCCTGGGCTTCAGGCTCGGTGTGAGCTCTCCCGATTCCACTGAGAACTCGGTCGGAAGGAGCGCGAGGCGTCCTTCCAGAGCCCTTGGGGCGACGTACTTTCCAGCGGATGTCTTGATCAGGTCCTTCTTCCGGTCGGTGATCGTCAGGAACCCCTTCGCGTCGAGATTGCCGATGTCACCGGTGCGGAGCCAGCCGTCCCGATCGAGTGCCTCGGCCGTGGCGTCGGGGCGGTTGTGGTAGCGGCGCATGATGCCGCGGCCCCGCATGAGGACTTCGCCGTCCGGCGCGGTCCGGACTTCCGTGCCGGGAAGGGCAAGGCCGACGGTCCCGAACCGGTAGGCGTTCGGCCGGTTGACGAAGGTCGCCGCGCCCGACTCCGTCAGGCCGTAGCCTTCCAGGATCAGGATGCCGAACGCATGGAAGAACTCCCGAGGTCCCTGGCGAGCGGCGCGCTGCCCGAAATGAAGAAACGCACACGCCCCCCGAAAGTCTTCCGGACCTTCCGGAAGACGAGCGCGTCGGCGGCAGCGGCGCTGACGGCGAGAAGACCGCCCGGTTCCTTTCCGGCCTGCCGGAGCTTCGAGACCTTTGTGCCGACCCCGAGCGCCCAGAGGAAGAGTTTGTGCTTGAGCCCGCCCGCTGCCTGAGCCTGGGCCAGGACCTTGTTGTGGACCTTCTCGAAGATGCGCGGGACGGCGCAGATGAAGGTGGGCCGGATGGCCTTCAGGTTCCCGACGAGCCTCTCCACGCGCCCGTCCACCGCGGTCGGGAAGCCGATGTGGATCTGGGCGGCCTCGAGCACCTTGCCGAAGACGTGCGCGAGCGGAAGCCAGAAGTACTGAAGATCGCCGGGGCCGATCATCTGAAGCGCGTCGATGGCCTCGGCCTCGTAGACCCAGCAATCGTGCGTCAGCTCGACGCCCTTGGGCTGGCCGGTCGTGCCAGACGTGTAGATGAGCGTGGCGAGGGAGTCCGCTCCGATGCCGTTGACCACGGCTTCGTATTGCACCGGGTGCGCCGCGTCGTGCGCCCGGCCGCGCGATTCGAGGGCCGCCAGACGGATCGCCCAGCCGTCCTCCCCGCCCGGTCCGTCGAAGAGGATGATTTTTCTGACGTTCGGCAGTTCCGCGCGGTGGCTCGCAAGCTTGGTCAGCAGAACTGGGTCCTCGACGAAAACGTACGCGGCCTCGCTGTCCCGCAGGATGAAGATGCAGTCGTCCTCGGAATTGGCGGGATAGATTGTCGTCGTGGCCCCTCCGGCGCAGAGGATGCCGAGGTCGGCCAGGATCCACTCGACTCGTGTCGAGGAGAAGATCGCGCAGCGCTCCTCCGGGGCGAGGCCGAGGGAGAGCAGCCCCGCAGGCGATCGCGCGAACCCTGTCACCGGTTTGCCGCCAGGACAGGGTCTTCCATTCCTCCCCCTCGGGATGGAGGAACGCCGGCTGATCGGGTGCCGCGCTAATCCTGTGGAGGAGCATCCGGGGGATCGAATTGTGGAAGGGTCGATTTGCCTGGACGGGCTTCCTCCGCCAGTCGGTCTTCGGGCTTCGCATGGTCTTTCTTTCCGCCGCCGACAGGGGACCTGAGAGATCCACCTTCGGCATTCCAGAGAATTCATACACGCTCGTGCCGGCTCTCCAAAGATGCGTTCGGATCAGATCCTCGGGCGCAGGAAGCCGCCGTCGCATCTCGAGATGTCTTCGAGAGCCGGCGAGGGCCGAGGTTCGGTAAACTCATCGCCCGCTTTGACATGGACGCCTTCTTCAGATCAAGAGGGGGAACTTGAACGAGCGCGGTGAAGAGAGAAGCGACAGGAGGCGGGCGCCGCTCATCCAGGCGAGCAGCCTGTCCCGAACCTACCTCCTCGGAGCGGCCTCCGTGCCCGCCGTGCAGGACGTGACGCTGTCGATCGATGGCGGCGAGTTCGTGGCACTCCAGGGACCGAGCGGATCGGGCAAGACGACGCTCCTGAATTTGCTCGGCCTGCTCGACCGGCCGGACACGGGGACCGTTTCCATCGAGGGGCAGGACGGCGAATCCCTGTCGGAGAACGCGCGGTCGGACTTGCGGCGCGACCGGTTCGGATTCGTCTTCCAGACTTTCAATCTGATTCCGGTGCTCACCGCCGAGGAGAACGTCGCTTTTCCGATGGTCATCGCCGGAGTCGCCGACCCGGAGCGGCGGGAGCGCGCCAGGGAACTGCTGCGGTCGGTCGGGCTGGACGACAAGCTCGGAGTGAGGCCGGACCTGCTTTCCGGCGGCCAGCGCCAGCGGGTTGCGATCGCCCGCGCTCTGGCCAACCGGCCGGCGATCGTCTTCGCCGACGAGCCGACGGCCAATCTCGACTCGCACACGGCCGAGGAGATCCTGGATCTCATGCGCAGGATCAACGAGTCGAACGGCGTCGCGTTTCTCTTCGCGACGCACGACCCGCGGGTCGTCGCCCGCGCGCGGCGCGTGATCCTGCTGCGCGACGGGCGGGTCGGGGAGGATCTGGTCTCGTGAGCGCCTTCTCGCTCGCGTGGCGAAATCTCGTTCGCCAGAAGAGGCGGACAGTCCTGATGGGCGCCGTAGTGGCCTTCGGCTTCGCGGCCTTCGCGCTGGCCGGAGGGTTCATCGCGCAGTCCTTCGAGGGGCTGAAGGAAGGGACGATCCGTACCGTCGGCCAGCTCCAGGTCGTGGACCGCCGGTCGGTGACAGGAACCGAGGAGAAGACTCTGGAGTTCGGATTGCACGGCGCTTCGCGAGCCAGGACGATCGCCTCGCGCGCCCCGGCGGTCTCGGCGGTCCTGCCCCGGATCGACTTCGTGGGCCTGGCGGCGAGCGGCGCCAAGTCGGTTCCCTATCTGGGTGTGGGCGTGGACCCTGAGCCCGAGGCCGCGGCCACCTACGCGCGGGAGCTCATCGTCGCCGGCAAGTACCTCTCCGGAGACGGAGGGGAAGGCGTCGTCCTCGGCACGGGTCTCGCCTCGGCCTTGCAGGTCAAGACCGGGGACTCGATCACGCTGATGGCGACCACGCCCGATGGTTCCTTGAACGCGGTGGATGCGGTCGTGACCGGGTTGGCCGACGTGCAGATCAAGGAGTTGAACGACCGGTATCTCGCTTGCGGTGTCGCACTGGCCTCGCGGCTCCTGCAGAGCCCGGAGACGGTCTCCAAGCTCGTGGTGTTCTTGAAGCGCGGGGCCGACGAAGAAAGGACCGCCGAGCGTCTGCGTCTCGCCTTGAATGCCGCGGGTTACCCCGTGGTGATCCGGAACTGGCGCGAGCTCGCGGTCTTCTACGGGCAGGTCAAGCTTCTCTACATCGGGATCTTTGGTTTCGTCGGAGCGGTCCTCGTCGTGATCGTCATCCTCTCGGCTGCGATCGTGATGACGATGGCAGTGACCGAACGCACACGCGAGATCGGGACATTGCGGGCGTTGGGGACCCGTCCCTCGGGCATCCTGAAGATGTTCCTGACGGAAGGGACGGCGCTCGCGATCGCCGGCTGCGCGGGGGGGATGATCCTCGCCCTTCTCGTGCGCGCCATCCTGAACGCTTCCGGCATCATTCTGCCTCCTCCCCCCGGCGCGACGCACGGCATGCCGATCCATGTGCAGTTCTACACTCTCGCCTATGCCGCCGGTCTCCTGGTGATGATCGCCACGATGCTGCTCGCGTCGTATTTCCCGGCGCGCCGCGCAGCCCGCCTGTCGATCGTGGACGCGCTGGCCCACATCTGAGAGGGTTTCAAGTTTCAGGACGAGAGCCTCCGGAGCCTCCTGAAACATGAAACTTGAAACGTGAAACTCGGCGCGGCGGTGGGAACAGCAATTGGTGCGACCGCGTTCCTGTTTTTATGAGGGTTCTTCTCCTCGCCCTTGTTCTGATGGGTCCCGCCGCCGCGCCGGATATCCAGTCGTGGCTCAAAGCGGCGGATGCGACTCGCAACGCGTTCGAGGAGGCGGTCATCACGGCGCGGGCGAGTCAGGTCGTGGACGGCAAGGTGACGGGGAGTGCCGACTTCGAGATCTATACGAAGGGACGCGACCACGGCTTGATCGTATTTCGCGGCGGAAGCAACAGCGGGCGCAAGGTCTTGACCGACGGTCCGCGCATGTGGCTGATCGTCCCGGGAGCGAGCCGCCCGATTCCGGTCACCCCGAACCAGCGTCTTCTCGGAGGCGCCTCTATGGGGGATGTCGCGAGACTGCGATTCGCCGAGGACTTCACGGCAGTCTTGCGTCCGGAACCAGAGTCTGTCGGCGGCAAGACCTGCCGCGTGCTCGATCTCACGGCGAAGTCGCCCAACGCCGCCTACCCGCAGGTCGTGCTGTGGTGGAACGAGGCCGAGCGCCTTCCGGCCAGGGTTCTCTTTCATCTTCCGTCTGGAAAAGAGGGGAAACAAGTCACCTTCACGAAGTTCTCGCGGAAGGCGGGGAAGACGATCGTCTCGGAGATGGAGATCCGGGATCTCCTGTCGCGTGACCCCCACACCCTTACGCGGCTCGAGTACACCGACTACCGGCCGGCGAAACTGGATGAAGCGCTGTTCACGCCGGAGGGGGCGAAGGGACTCTAGATCCCCACAATGAGAGGCATCGTCACGAATGAGTCAAGTTTTCTTGCCAGCGCGAAGCGAGGCTGCGTCAGTGGATTCTGCGGTCAACTCGCCCCGGCCTCGGATCCGCCTCCCTCGTCGGCACGCGACGGCGTGCCGTGATAGGAGAACCGGCCGTCGCTCTGTCGCGAAGGCGCAGTCGCAGCGGGGCGAAAGGGAGTCTCTTGTGGTGCGCCTTCGCTCACGGCCTCCTTCCGGGAGGCGGTCCCGCCGCCGGGGCTACAGCTCGGCTAAGCCGGGGGTGCAGCCCGGAGGCGACGGCGTTGCCCAGCGGCGGCACTGTCCGAGGGCGCACGCCCAGCTCTCAGACCAAACGACGCGGCCTCTGTGCCCTCGGACCGTAGCGGCGGCCCGGTCCTCCTCCGTACAGCCTGGCCGCCGCGTGCCGCCAAGGGCAACGTCGGCGACTCAGGGCGGATTGTTCGGGATGAAATACCGACGTGCGGACTTGCTTCTTCAACTCCCTCGTCGGTGTGAGGCGAAGCTTCGTCTAGGAAGTTGTGAGTTGTGAGTAACCCTGGGTCTTCAGTCTCTGATTCACAATTCACAATTCGCAATCCACAATTCATCGTCTTGTGGCGGCCATTCCGAAGCGGATGAGTCTGTCGCCCGCGAGGCGGCCGGCAATCGCGCCGACAAGCGGGTGCAGGATGAGCAGCCGGAGGGCCGTGCTCCATCGGAAGCGGCGCGCAAAGCGCAGCTTCCACGCCTCTTCGTAGGCGTGAGGCAGCTGGTCCGGGCCGAGCTCACCGGACAGAAATCGTTCGATCGTTTGCGCGGCAAGGAACCCGGAGGCGAGCGCGGCCGACTGACCTTCGCCGGAAAAGGGATCGAGGACGCCGGCGGCGTCTCCCGCCATGAGAATGCCGCCTTCGACGGGAGGCTTGGCGGTGAAAAATACCGGCCCGGTGCCCAGGAATCCCGCCGGGCCCGGGACGAGGGACGCGAGGTGTCTGTCGAGGGACGGGTTGGACTCTCTGGCGTGCTCGCAAACGGCCTCCCAGCCGGGTGAAAGGCGGCGGCGCCGGCTCTCCGCGATGACGCCCGCCAGGTTGACAACACCGCCTTCGACGCGCGAGAGGCCGCAGTAGCCTCCCCTGAAAACGTACAGACGGACTTCCCCGCCGAGGGCGCTCGTGTCTCCGCAATAATCGCGACTCCACCCGAAGAACCGGGATCCGCGGCGCAGGAACCCCCGATCGAGCTTCCGATCGAGCGAGTCCCACCGGCCCCATGCTCCGACCGCGGCGCGCGCGCGGATTTCTTCCGTGAGCTGGTCCTGCGTGTAACGGACGCGGAATCCTCCCTCGGGATCTCCTTCAACGGAAATCACCCGCGCGCCGAACCGGACTTCGGCGCCCGCGTCGCGGGCCAGGCGCGCGAGCAAGTCATCGAGAAGAAAGCGCGAGATTCCGAGCGCCGGAGCCGGCAGGCGGAAGTTCACGGCGGGTCCTCGAGGCAGGGAGAAGGATCCGCGTTCGATGCGCTCGGGTTCCTGCTCCTCGACGGCACGCCGCGCTCCCAGCCGATCGAGCAGCGGCAGGGCGTCGGAGGAGAGGAACTCGCCGCAGACCTTGGGCCTCGGGAATCGGTCCTTCTCCAGGAGGAGCACGCGACGCCCCGCGCGCGCCAGCACGATCGCGGCGGCCGACCCCGCGGGACCCGCGCCGACGATGACGGCATCCGCCGGAGACGAGCTGCGGCGTGAGCTGTGACGACTCATGGGTAGGAGACGAGGATGCGGGAAGGGAAAACGCGGTCAACGCGGGCCCCGGGGAGAGCCTCGGAGACGAACAGTCGCGCCTCCTCCGCCGTGTAGGCCTGGCGCACAGAGGCGATGCCGTCCTCGAGTGACACGCGGCTCTTGAAGGCGACACGCCCGACGAGCGCAACGAAGAGGAGAGGCAGGAGGCTGCGCCGTATGTCCAGAAGCGCGAAGCCTGCGCGGGACACGCGCGCGAGCTCCTTCAAAAGCCGGATGTTCTCGGACGGGGAGAAGTGATGAAAGAAGAGCGTCGAGACGATCCAGTCCGTCGAGCCGTCAGGGAAGGGCAGGTCGAACGCGTCGGCGGCCACCGCCGGCGCGCGGCCGTCACAAAAACGCGCGCGTCCCGCGACGAGGTGGCGCCATTGCAGATCCACGGGGACAACGGAGACCCGAGCCCCGGCTCGACCCAGCCGTTCCTCGAGATCCCGGGAGAGCGTCGCGGCTCCGGCGCCGACGTCGAGGATGGTGAAGCGCGAGGGCCGGGAAGATCGAAGTTCCGGCTCGATCCGGCGCGCCAGGACCCGGGCGTTTCCCCAGAAGCGGTTGACGAAGTCCAGGTCCTCCAGCGAGCGCATCATCTCTTCGGGCGCCAGGTCCGTTTCGTCGAGGATCTCGCGGGAGGGCCGGCGCCGAGGCAAAAGTAGATTCATAGGTCCAAGGTCCAAAGTCCAAAGTCCAAAGTCCAAAGTAGCACCGGGAGGTCCGGCTACCCTGGGCCTTGGACCTTGGACTTTGGACTACCTCGAAATCACCAACGCGCTGTTCTTGGATCCAAAACCGATGCAGTTGCAGAGGGCGTGCTCGAACGAGCCTCTGCGGGCCTCGTTGGCGACGTAGTCGAGGTCGCACTCGGGATCAGAGTGTTCCAGGTTGACGGTCGGAGGAAGGAAAGAATCCCGCATTCCGAGCAACGTCGCCGCGACGCCGGCCGCGCCGCAGGCGCCCTGGGGATGGCCGATCATGGACTTGATGGAAGAGCCCGGCAGCCGCGCGGCCCGATGACCGAAGGCGCGGCGGACGGCGCGAGTCTCGACACGATCGTTCAATTCCGTCGAGGTGCCGTGGTAGGCCAGGTAGTCCACGGCGTCGGGAGGGAGGCCCGCTTCTTCCAGCGCGAGAGACATCGCGCGCGCGGGCTCCTCGCCCGTTTCGTCCAGCCTGACCCGGTGGTGCGCGTCGCAGGTCGCGCCGTATCCTCGGATCTCGCCGTAGATCTTCGCGCCTCTGGCCCGGGCGCGCTCGCGTTCCTCGAGCACGAACATCCAGGCTCCCTCGCCGAGCACGAAGCCGTCCCGGTCGGCGGAGAACGGGCGGGAAGCGCGTGGCGGATCGCTCTCCCAGCCCGTCGAGACGATGCGCATCATGACGAAGCCTTCCATGATTCCGCGCACGACGGTCGCATCCACGCCGCCGCAGAGAAGGACGTCGTCCGTCCCGAACTTGATCGAGCGGAAGGCGTACCCGAGGGCGTCGGTGGAAGAGGCGCAGCCGGTCGAGACGACGTGTGAGGGGCCGCGGAGGCCGAACTGCATCGAGATCTCGGAGGAGAGAGTGCCGATGGTGCCGGAGGCGATCGCGTAAACCGACGCCTTCTTGACCTGGTTGGTGTAGTAGAGGTGGTACATCCGTTCGGAGAATTCGATCGGCCCTCCGCCCGTCCCGAGTACGACGCCCAACTCCCGGCGCTGCGACAGAGTCAGGGCAGCCGCATCGATCCCCGCGTCGGCCAGCGCCTCCGCGGAAGCGGCGATCGCCATCGGCACGGCGCGCGAGACGTGTTTGGCGTCTTTGGCCGCGACGTGCGCCGCGGGCTCGAAACCCTTGAGCTCACCCGCGATCGTCGCGGGCAGCCCCTCGGGATCGAAGAGGGAGATCCGTCCGACGCCGCTCCGGCCTTCGCGCAGACCGCGCGCGAAGCCCTCCCGGCCGTTGCCGTTGGGGGAAAGGCAACCGATTCCCGTCACCACGACGCGCCGCACGCTCACGCCGCGATTCTAGCCCGCGCCCTCTGTGCGGCCGCAGGCGCCTAAGAGAAACTTCATGGAGCAGCCGCAAAACGTAAGAAGTAAGACGTAAAGCGTAGCAGAGACGCGGGGTGCGGCTTCGTTTCACTTCTTACGTTTCACGTTTTGCGTGCTACGGCGGCGCGTTGCGGCCGAACCACCGGTCGAGCAGGCGCAGGAGCGACAGCGGAACGTACCGGACGAGAGCATCGGCGTGGAGTGAGCCCGGCAGGTCCAGGTGCACGTGGTCCACAGGCGGCGCCGCGGCCCGAGCCAGGATCCGTCCATGAGAAGGATCCACGAGCCAGTCCCCCTCCGCCGTCACGATGAGTTTCGGAATCGTCAACTGAGCGAGGGCGCGGGCGATCCGGGGCTTGGGCGCGAGCAGGCGCCTGCCCGCGATCCTCGGCATGCGCAGGACATGGCGCAACCGGACCTGGCGGGCGGCGCCCGGCTTCCACGGACGCGGACGCAACGCGGAGACGTGCGCCGGCGACGAGATCAGGGCGAGCGCGCGGCACGGAGGCTGCGGATGCCGTGCGACTGCCTCGGCCGCAATCGAGCCGCCCAGCGAGAGACCCAGAACCGCAAAGCGCGAATACGGTTTTCCTTCGCCTACGAGGTCTTCAACGACGGCGAGAAAGTCCTGTGTCTCGCGAGGGCCGAATGTGTAAGCGCCACCGCTCTCTCCGTGACCACGAAAGTCGATTGCCGCGACGTCGTAGCCGCGCCGGACGAAATGCGTGGCCAGGTAGAGATTTTCCTTTGCCCGCCGCACGCGCCAGAACCCGGGAGCGAGCACGAGGATCTCCCGCGAGGGGCGGCGCCACAACGTGTACACGATCGTGACGCCGTCGGAAGTGCGCACACGCCGGTCCTCGGTGGCGCAAGGGAGAGGTTTACCGGTGCGGGTCACAGGAGCAGGCATTCGACTGTCGATCCGGCCGGCCGGGGCCCGGAATTGGCCGGGACGCGGATCAAGGCATTTGCGCGCGCGTGCGCCGCGATGTCGTGGCTCCCGGCGGAAGTCAGGGGCTCGACGCTCTCGACCCCGCCGGCGTTGGTGAGAATGCCGTCACGATAGGTCTCTCGCGTTCCGCTTGACGGCAGGTCCCGCGCAAGACGCGCGACGACCCGCGGCGCCCCGGGACCCGGATCCCCCTCCAGGCGGCCGAGCGCGAAACGCACGAAGAGATGGAAGCAGACGGAGGTCGAGACGGGATTGCCCGGAAGTCCGAACCAGAACGTCCCGCCCCGGCGGGCGAAAGCGATTGGTTTGCCGGGCCGGACCGACACGCCGTGGAAGAGGATTTCAAAACCCTGACGGCGCGCGATTTCCGGGAGTAAATCGAAGTCTCCCGCCGAGACGCCGCCCGACGTCACCAGAACGTCCTCGTCCTTCCCGGCCGAGTCGAAGAGCGCCGCGATGCCCGCGGTCTCGTCGGCCACGGCGCGCCGTTGCGCGGCGGCCCATCCTCCCGCGCGGCAGAGCGAAACAAGCATTGGTCCGTTGGAGTCCCGGATCTGTCCGGGCCGCGGTTTTTCGCCGGCCGGGACGAGCTCATTTCCGGTGGCGGCGATCGCGACGCGTGGCCGGAGGAAGACGGAAAGGGTAGCCGCGCCGGCGAGCGCCGCCAGCGCGATGTCTCCCGGCCTGACGCGCCGGCCCGCGCAGATGAGCCGCGAGCCTTGCCGGATGCTCTCTCCCTGCCGGCGAATGTGGGCGCCAGGAGCCGGTGCGATCTCGAAAATCACTCGGCCCTCTTGCCGCCGCGCGCGCTCGACGGGAATCACGGCCTCGGTCGCGTCGGGAAGTGGCGCTCCGGTCATGACGCGGACGACCTCCCCGGGGCGCAGCGGACCCGGAGGGGCGTCTCCCGCCGCGACGGGCTCCGTCCGCTCGAGAAGCGGTGCTCCCGGCCGCGAGACGTCGGCCATCCGGACGGCGTAGCCGTCCATCGCCGACGTCTCGAAAGGCGGCCAGTCCGCGTCCGAGGCAACATCCCGCGCCAGGACCCTTCCCAGGGCTTCCTCGAGCGGAATTCGTTCTTCCTGCCCCGGGACCACACTCTCCGCGATGATCGACAGGGCTTCCTCGACGCTGATCACGCCTGCATTCTAAGGGGCGGCTTTCGGCGCAGGCGGTCGCTGCGCGACCGGCGCCGAGAGATTTCAGCTACGAGAGCCCCGGAGCCCTCTACCCTCGGTCGG
>WNGB01003913.1_pt1 | contig 28714 bp, 33 predicted proteins | sample 5400681 | NCBI WGS metagenome assembly WNGB01 (sample SAMN13153367, study PRJNA577476) | soil metagenome | isolation source: 115 cm soil or saprolite under grassland replicate 2 | place: USA:California | collected 2016-06-15
TTTCACGGACTACCCCAAAAGTGTTCACCTTCCCGTGAAATAGGTGTTCACCTTCGCGTGAAACGGGTGTTCATCTTCGCGTGAAACAGGTGTTCAGCTTCCCGTGAAATGAGTGTTCAGCTTGGTGTGAAATACGCAAGAGTCAAGGGGAAGCGACGTCGTACTCTTGATTCGCTGCTTTGTCTGCTGCGTACCGCTGATAGTAAGCGTAGACATATTTTTTCAGAGACTTTGGGTAAAAGAAGCTGTCTTCGAAATCGTATCTCTTCATTTCCTGATAAGCCTGATCTGCCGTCCAACCTCCGTTGGTGATGCGCGGTAATATTGGTCGTTGACCTTGCCAAAGTTTTCGATGCTAACACTGAAAGAATCGGGCGACTGGGCTGTAGCGGCCAAATTCACCGTCGCGACGAGAAGTGCGATACCGAAGAATTGGACGAAAGGATAGTGGCGCTGAAAGCGATTCTTCTGAAAAATCACCTTCGCATACCTCCGGGGTACAAACGGATCGCGGCGCTGGATTTACCGGACGCAAATCTGACGGGTGCCTATGAGCCGCGCTCTAACACTTTCAGCATGACTGCTTTTCTTTTGAAGGGTTATGGCACCGAGAAAGATTAGCATCGTTGTTGTTTTCTTCCGCTCATCCAAGCCTCTGGCTACTGCATAACCCAACCGACGCGCGAGGGCTCCATCCATACATCAGATGGTGTTCGTCTGTTCTACCAGGTGGTTGGGAGCGGTCCTGATACCCTAGTTACGGTACACGGTGGATCCCGATTTAATTAAAGATCGCGAGAAACTTTCAATCTCTAAACACATCGAAGCCCCGTCGTTTTACAACGATGTCGTTATTGCAGGCAAACCATTCTAACGGGAATATTCGGGGAGTCCGGGGGAAGCAGTTAAATTTCGTAATAACAAAGTTCTTTGAGTAGTAATACTTAGGCCGCTTTTTTTGGTGGCTGTGAGAAAAGTGCCCTGCGGTCATTTTGAGGTGCTAGTAAGTTCTGTGTTTTCATAGGTTTACCTCAAGAATGCACTGTTACTGAGCCAAGCGGGCGATAATCTCTTTATTATCAATAGTTTACGCGGATTATTGGACCACGAACTTAACCGCGAATCTCACCGCGAACGCGGCATCTTATCCGATCAATGCCCGCTTGCGCCAGCGGTAGGGGCATTCCCTAAACCTTCAGACTTGTTGGTCTGTCGGGTCCTGGGTCTCGGGAGCAATCATCACAGAAAAACTATTCTCTCTCGTCGGATGCTTCCCACAAATGCGCTTCTCGCCCCTGAAATCCCGAGTTCGCATATCGATCGACGCCCTTTGGCTTCGCATTTAGCAAAAGTTATGATCCATCGTTACGCAACCTCCCACAAGTTCGATGGGTGTTGTCACTTATGACAACATACCTGAGACATTAGGGAATCAGCGATAGATAAGTTTAATGCCGCTCTCGTCTTGGAACATACAGGGTTGACTTTCTGCGATCAGAGACTCGTCAGCAAAAGTCGTGATAACTATCTTCTCGCTCAGTATCCTTTCTCTAGCACAGACTATTGGAATCATCGGTTGCCTCGTGGCCTTTGTAAGTCTCGCTGGTTTCTTCAGTGGGCACGTTCGCCTGGACGTGCACGGTTTTGGTGATTTCATCTTGGCACAGTCGGCTTGGGTTATTTTACTAGGCGTGTTTCTGTGTCGATGGAGATTCGATGCCAGCAGGCTAACATTCAGTATCTTTAAAGGAAGGTTTTTCGGTGAGTTTCGCCCCAGAGAATTCCTCTCTAATTGGTAGTCAAGCAGAAAATTGTGATGACTAATTCCGAGTTGAAACGCGAAGCCGAACAATTGATCGAGTGTGCTTGTTTGGCGGAATTGTTGGCTGCCTATGAGGAGTGGTTTATCGGCGGTAGTTACAGCTATGACCTAATGTGTTGGCGAGACCTTGATCTTTATGTTCTAGATCCCACACGTGATCTAGAAAAGTGTTTTGCTGTCGGGTTTGAAGTTACTCAACGGTTGGCCGCTAGAAAATCGCGATTTACAAACAATGTGGGCCAGTTCGAACCTGGGCCAGATGGGCTATATTGGGGAATTAAGTTGGGCGATAGCCGGCATGGAGAATGGAAGCTCGATCTATGGTTTCTAGATGAGGCGGGGTACGAAGAGCACGCCAGGTACTCGGCAAGCATGCGCGAGCGATTGTCCGCTGAGACGAGATCGGCCATTCTTACTATCAAAGAGAGTTACTGGCGGCGGCGTGAATATCGAGACACGATCACGAGCGATCTAATCTATCGCGCCGTCCTCGATCACAATGTAACGACGCTACAGGCGTTCGAGTCGTTTGTGGCATGCACAAATGGAAAGCCAAAGCAGCCTGTACTCTAAGCACGTGTGCGGCAGCTGAATTCCTTCCCGGCAGCCCGCTACGCCACAAACTTATAACCGTGGCCGCGCATGGTGAGAAAATGCCGCGGCTCCCTGGCGTCGTCTTCCAGCTTCTGCCGCAATAAGCCGACGTGAACGTCAACGGTGCGGGTCAGCATTCCGGTTTCGTAGCCCCAAACTTCGCGCAGCAGTTCCTCGCGCGAAAGCGTAGCGCCGCGTTGGGCGATAAAGTAGCAGAGCAGTTGAAACTCTCGCGCGGAGAGTTCGACCTGCTTACCTTTGCTAAGCACCTCGGTGCTCCGAAAGTTTACAGTGACAGAGCCAAAGCGAAACGTGTCGAGCGGCTCTGCCACGCTCACGTTGGGTCGGCTGCGCCGCAGCAATGCTTCCAACCGCGCCAGCAGCTCGAGCGGCTCGAATGGTTTGCAAAGATAGTCATCCGCGCCCAGCTTCAGGCCCAGAACTTTGTCGATTACCTGGCCACGCGCCGTCAGCATCAGAATCGGCGTCGTGATACTTCGTTGCCGCAGATCGCGGCACACATCAAAGCCGTTTTTGCCCGGCAGCATGACGTCCAGAATGATCACGTCGAACTTGTCTTCGCAGGCGCGCGTCAAACCCGTCAAGCCATCGGCGGCCGTCTCAACGCGATAGTCTTCCGCGTTGAGCAGATCCGTCAGGGCCATCGTGATGCCTGAGTCGTCTTCAATCAACAGGATCTTGTTTGCCATCGTCGCTGTAAAAAGCAGTTTAGAGTTCATCAAACTTTAGTTTGCGTGTCGAAAGCGCAGCCTACAGGCTGAACTCTGAACTATCGGCTTCAAACTGCATTCCAACGGAAGCCCGCCCCGGCCCTACTCAGGAAACCGGCAGATGCAACGTAAACGATGTCCCGTCACCTGGCGCTGACTGCACCGTCACGCTGCCGCTAAGCGCGCGCAGGTTACGCTCGACGAGACACAGCCCCAGTCCTGCACCGCTGGTCGTCGCGGCAACACTCTGTCCGCGATAGAAAGGTTCGAAGATATGCGGCAGATCCTTCGGCGCGATTCCGGGCCCGCGGTCACCCACAGTGATTTGCACTTCCTTACCCTTCGTGTTTTGCGCGACACACGCGGTTACACTCAGCCATTTGCCTCGCGCTGCGTACTTCAGCGCATTCTCAAACAAATTCTTCAGGGCACTTTCCAGCGCGGGGCCATCGGTGATCACGAGAGGCAGATTTGCTTCAAAGTGTGGCTCGACTTGCCAGCCATCTTCCGCGAAAGGCACGCCGTACTCGGCCAAACAGCGTTCGGCTATCTCAGTCACGTTGGTCGGTTGTAGGTCATAAACTCGACGACCCGATTGAATACCCGCGAAGCTAAGCATACGCTCGATCTGATTGATCAGCCGGCGCGCTTCACGCTGAATCACCTCACCGTATTGCTGCACACGGCTCGGGTCCTGGATCGTGCCCTGCGATAAATTGTAGCTCGTCGATTGAATAACCGTCAGCGGCGTGCGCAATTCGTGAGAGACGCCCGCCACGAACTCCATCTGCTGTTGCGCCAAACGGCGGGCGCGCACCGTGGCCAACATCAACATCACTGAGCTGCCGGCCAACAGCACGAGCATAATCAAACTGAAGCCGAGAGTGTTTAGTCGCACATTTTCGACCAGCGCTTCAAGCGAACCGGCTTTGTTCTTCACCACCAGCAGCCAGGCCTGGTCGTCGGCGCCTGCGCGATTGACGCGGATCTCAGCGAGCGGCACACCTTGCGGGCCAGACACAAACGGCTGTGGTCCCGGCCGGATCGGAGGACGACGCTCGTTCGGCGCCAACTCATCGGGGGAACGCGGCGGCACTTGACGATCCTGCGGCATGTTTGCGTCAAGCAAGACAATGCCGGCGTCAACTTGTGACAACGACCCAATCGTCAGCATTGGATCCGAACCATAGATCATACTCAATGGGTATCTGGCAACGACCGCCACCTGATAACGGTATCCACTCCCGTAATGCCGCGCGACTAGTTCGGGGATCAGATACTGGCGGAGATATTCATTATCGACTTCAAGAAAACACCAGCCCCTCAGTTCGGGCGCCTGATCCGATCCCTGCGGGGGCGCGGGCTTGAGCGATTGCAGCAAGTCGCGCGAATCCAGCGGCTGTTCTGATGGCGGCGATTTAATGATCGGCGCGCCGGCTCGTTGCCAATCTGGTGTGGGGGCGCCGGTAACGAGCGGAAATATCAACACCGGTCTACCTTGAAAAAACTCAAACGCAAATCCATTCGGGAAAAGCGGAGGCTGGCCTCCGGGCAAACGCTGACGCTCCTCTAGAACGCGGCGATAAACGACAAACTCGTTGGGCCAGTCTTCAGTTTTGAATTGGTTGTCGCCCGCCGGCAGCCGTCTGAAGACAACTCCTTTGTTGCTTTGCATGCCGATGCTGATCGAGGCCAGTAGTTGCGGGCGGTCAGAAGTGCTGTGCCATCGTCTGGTAGTCTTGATCATGTATGGCTCAAACGCGACATCGTTTCTTTCGTCTGGCGGTGGACGGAAGAAAGGCATTAGTTGCAGCAGGGTCTCTCGGAAATCGTCGCTGAAGTTCCGTAGCGTCCCCGCCATGGCTTCACGGCCTTGCCGCCGGTGGGCATCGCTTGCGAAATTGATCCAGCGATACTGGAGCACACCGGCGAGCACCGTGAGCAGCAACACCGCCACGCAACCCGTCACCAGCCAATTTATTCTGACCCGACCGAACATCGCTCGCATTATAGCTTTCGAATTTGGTCACCGGCCTCGACTTCGGACCAGGAATTTACCTCGTCTTTACAAAACGCCGATCACTTTACGAACACTTTACAAATCCACGCCCACCTTTCGCTTAGCATAGCCGTATATCGTTGTAGTTCCACAAATCCTTTCAAGAGGAGAACCAATGCGAAAACTAGCAATTCTAATCATCCTGGTTGCGACGGCCGCCGTCGCGTTATCGCAGCAGATGCCGATGCCGAAAACGTCTGGCCCACCGTCTGATGCGCAAAAGGCTTTCGAGAAACTCAAAACCCTGACAGGTTCCTGGCAAGGTACGGTTATGGGCAGCATGTCGGTCAACGTCACAATTCGCCTCGCATCCAGTGGTACCGCAATTCTGCATGAGGCGACTGGAGATGGAAAGCGTCCTCCCAACCACGAGATCACGATGTTCTACGTTGAAGGGGATCGTTTGCTCGGGACCCATTTTTGTGACGGCGGAAATCGGGTGCGCTGGGAGGGAAAGATGTCGCCGGATGGAGAGACGATCGAGTTCAGTTTCCTCGATGTCGCCGGAGACACGCGGGGAGGATTGGCGAAGGATATGGTGTTCACGATGATTGACGCGAACAAGCACGCCATCGTGTTGAATTTCATTGCGCCAGACGGTAAGTCGGTTGATGTGCGCGGCGAATTTCAACGGATCACGCCCACATCCAGTTTGCACTCCGGGAATAAGCGCCTCTACGACGGAGGGGCGATGATGCTGCTCCTCTCAGCGGAAAAAACGCCTGAAGAGTATTACAGCTTCAAACCAACCGACGCTGATTCCAGTTTTGGGCAAATGCTTGCGGTCGTCGCCAACGCTCAATTCGAGAATTGTTCCGCGGTACTCGGAGAGAAAAATTCCAGACCAAAGATCGAGGGTATAGGAACATCGAAAGCCGATCTAATCGCCGCACTAAAGGGCGCCTTTGCATACTGCGGTAGGGCATACGACGGTATGACCGATGCCTCTGCCGCTCAATTGGTAACGTTCTCTAGCCCTATGGGACCCATGCCAACGCCCAAGCAAGTCTTGCTGAATCTCAACATGGGCCAGAATGCGATTCATTACGGGAACCTAATGATCTACATGAGACTGAAGAACATTATTCCTCCGACCAGTGATCCCGAGATCCAGAAACAGGCGGAGAAATTTCTGAAGAAGGAGCACCGCGATAAATAGTTTATTGATATTCGATATAGGGAAGGTGATAAATCATGTCAAGCCCAACCTCGTCATCTGCCGCTACGCCGATCGCCTACATCGTGCTGAGGATCCTCATCGTCGTGAACTGGCTGGGGGGCGCCGCGATCCTCGCTCTACTGGTTATCATGCCGACCAGGCAATGGATCATGAGCGCTTTCGAACTCACTCCTTCGCCTGAGGCAGAGCGACTCATCATGGGCCTTCGCGCAATTGCCGTGCTCGGGCTCGCCACGATTCCGCTCAATCATGTCGTCCTGAAGCGGCTGCTCGCGATCGTCGGGACCGTGCGCGCGGGCGACCCTTTCGTCGCCGCGAACGCGTCTCGTTTGAAGGCGATCGCCTGGGTGCTGCTCGCGCTGAACCTTCTCAGCATTGTCATCGGCGCAATCGCCAAAGCCGTTTCCACTCCGGCGCATCCGCTCCATCTCGATGCCGGCTTTTCAATCAACGGCTGGCTGGTCGTACTCCTCACATTCGTGCTGGCCCGCGTGTTCGCGCAAGGCGCGCTCATGCGCGCAGACGTGGAAGGGACAGTCTGATGGCGATCGCCGTCAAGAGTAACGCTGAAAGTGTTATTCCTGTTATTTCGGCGTGAACGCTGAAGCGTGGAAGGAGCAGGCTCACGCAGCTAGGTGGGCAACTAGCTAAAGGATCTGACTAATGCGTTTGCCCATATTAGTCATTCACATTTGCGGTGGCGTCGTCGGGTACTGTCCGGGGCCACCGCAATGTCGTTCCGGACACTGATTTCCTAAAAAAACGTTGGGCTATTGTTAATAATCCCCTGGCAGTCGCGTTATGAGAACAGAGTCGAATTTTGCTACAGGATCTACGCCAGGCTCATCCGCAACCCTGCAAGCGCAGTTCTGCAAAGCGCTTGAAGCATGCAAGGCCACCTAAAAACCGAGGAGAGAACCAATGAAGATACTCATGCGAACACCAGGGCCAACACCTCTGGTTGGCGGAACAGGTCAGCTCGGCGGCATTGCTCCAGGATCAGAATGTGGCAGGCCGAATCGACCCCAAAACCTATGGACCTAAAATTTTCAGCCACTAATCATGAAAAAGGAGTACTTATTATGCGTAAACTTACAATTCTATTTATCCTCTTCGCTTCGGCGACCGCAGTGTTTTCTCAGGTCAACAAACAAGAAACCCCGATAGGTTCAAGTCCGATGCTCTGGAATAATCGCCTCTACGACGGAGGAGCGATGATGCTGTTACTCTCTGCCGAAAAGATGCCCGAAGAATTCTACAGCTTCAAACCCACGGACACACTAATGAGCTTCGGCCAAGCCCTTGGAGACGTTGCAGACTGGCAGTATAAGAATTGTTCAGTCGTGTTGGGCGAGACGAGCCCCAAAACTAAGATAGATGCTTCGAAAGCTTCGAAAGCCGATCTGATCGCCGCCCTTAAGGACGCGTTTGCATATTGCGGAAAGGCTTACGACGGTATGACGGAATCCGCCGCCGTTCAATCCGTAACGTTCCCGTCGCTGGCGGGCCCCCTCCCGATGCCGAAGCAGAGTATTTTGAATATCAACACGGGACTAAATTCGCTTCACTATGGGAATCTAATGATCTACATGAGACTTAAGAACATTGTTCCCCCCAGCAGTGATCCCGAGATACTAAAAAAGGGCCCCGACATCTTAAAATCGGACCAAAAAAAGAATTAGGGTGTTGGATCAGCCCTTGGTCGACCATTACGGCCAAGGCGTTCATATGACAAATAGGAGCTATTGAAAACAGCGAGCTAAAATGACAACAACTATCGGCGAAACATCGCCACTCGTTCGTGCGAGAGTCGCAGGGGCATTGTACTTAGTTGCGAACATATTCGCCCCTTTCACCCTCCTTTATCTTCCCTCCCGTTTTATTGTGCGCGGAGATGCGGCGGCAACGGCCAATAACATCATAGCTTCTGCGTCGCTGTTCCGCTTTGGTATCGTGGGGAATTTATTCACCTTCATAGCCAACATTTTTTTGGCTCTAGCGTTATATCAATTGCTCAAAATTGTTGACAGGAACATGGCGTCCCTGATGGTCATATTATTCCTGGTCGGTGTACCTATCGCGATGCTCAATGAGCTTACCCAATTGGCTGTCCTACAACTGTTAAGCGACGCTGGCTACTTGAAGGCATACGCTGCCGAACAGTTGCAAGCCCTGGCGTATCTATTGCTCCGTTTGCACGATCAGGGACTTCTCATTGCCCATATATTTTTTGGATTATGGCTGTTACCTATGGGCTATCTGGTCTTTAGGTCGCGCTTTATTCCCAGGATTGTGGGAGTCCTGTTGGTGATTGCAGGTGTCGGCTATGTAGTCCAAAGTTTTGCGGCATTTCTCGGTTACAACGTGAACATTATTTTGTTTACGGGTTTGGGCGAACTGGTATTCCTCTTATGGTTGTTGATTAAAGGTGTAAATGTCGAACAGTGGAAAAAACGGGCTCTCGAATCTCCCTGATCTACCATGCAGAGAAATTCTTAAAGTTCGGCGTGCACCTCGGATCGAATACTGTCAACCGATCATATGCCTCACTGAGAGGCACAACACAAATCTGACCAGGAGAATATCAAATGAAACACAGCGTTATGCTAACCATCGCGTCTCTGCTCTCGATCCTCTTCGGCACGTTTCACCTGGCGGACGACATCGCCTGCGGGATGTCACCGGCAAACCTCTTTGCGGTGGTCATCTGCGTCGTCTGGCTGTACGTGCTCGCCGAACGGCGATCGGAGTACATCATCATGCTCCTCGGGTCGCTCTTTTCGTTGGTCGTCCCGGTCGTTCACATGAAGGGGAAGGGTGTCGGCATCACCAGCAGGATCGGCAATTCCAGCGGACACTTCTTCTTTGTCTGGACGCTGATCGCGATTGGCGTGATCGGGCTCTTCTCTGCAATCCTCGCGGCGCGCGGACTGTGGATCCTGCCTTGGCGCCGGTCGATAGGGCAATTAACCCGAACTTGGAAGAGCCCGCCGCAAGGCGTAGGTGATCTGCGCGGATCGGCAGAAATCGTTTGCTTTGTTTCGGCGGTCAATTAGATTCGGATTCAATCACGAGAAGCAGCGCCGGCCGTATTGCTTCTGCCTGTATTCGAGAGCTGGCTCATGCGGGGACTCGATCCGGTCCAACGCTTGAAAGCGCGTGAGAATGCCGCCGCGTCAGAGAACCCGACCAGATAGGCTGTCTCGTTCACCGAGATCTTCCTTTCATTCAGATAGTGAAGTGCCAGCTTTTGGCGCAGCTCGTCCAGAACCTTTTCGAAGGTCACACCCTCGGCTTTCAGCTTACGAAAAAGCGTCTGACGGCTGACGCCGAGTTTTCCGGCGATCCCTTCCACGCTCGTTTCACCGCTCGCCAGCATCGGCATCAGGAGGGTTTCGACGCGACCCCTGGTTGATTTCGCACTATCCAACCTCGCGAGCAGCGCCTCAGCTTGTTCGGTCACCAGCCGAACAACAAAGCGATTCGTCGGCGGCAGCCGCACCAACAACAATTCTTCGCCGAACAAGATCGCGTTTCGGTCAGCGCCAAAGATTAGCGGCACACGGAAAATCCGGTCATATTCAGCGCGATAGCTCGGCTCTTCATGGGTGAAGCTGAATGCCTTAGGGGAAGGCCAACGGCAGGCGCCGTCGCGCGACTCTGCCAACGCGCCGCGTCCACTCACGCACCGCGCGAAGGTTGATTCCGTCAGAAGCGAATGCTCTACATAAAGAGGGCTGTTGAACTTCAACCACACGTTGCCATCTTCTCGGACGAACTCGAGCGGATCGGAAGTTTCGCCATCACCTTCATCGACGTTCAAACGTGAGTAGTGGTTCGCCTGGCGGCGCGCGGCTTCTGCGGTTTCCGCGTGCCCGAGCACGCCCACGATCGATATGTCCGGCAACCTGACTTCCTCACCAAACAGCAGTGCGAGTGCAGGTTCGTTGCATAAATCGATACCTGCTCTCATCAACGCAATGTAATTGGCAAGCGGAACTCGATTGTCCTCTTCCGTGAGGTCGTCAGCACGGATACGCGATCGCTCGACCAGGATCCGGCGATCGGCTCCTCGCGCAACCGCGAAATCCAAAAAGGCTTTAGCAAAGCCGGCCGCAATTGTCGCTTCAGCCATTTTCTGCTGGTCCCCTGCAACCTACAGTCATGTTTTTGATACGTGAGGTCATGTCCATTAGTTTCCGCCATCTGCCAAAGTTGCGTATCAGTTGTCGAAAGGAGAACCAATGCAGAGATTGATAACTCTAGTCTGCTTTTTTATGACGGCCACCGTCGCTTTTTCGCAGGAGCCGGCGAAAGTCGCCGTCTCAAACCAGAATAATCCGCTGAGCGGGTTTAATAAGCGCGCCTACGGGCAAATGAAGGACTGGCTGCTCCGGTCAGCCAAAAAAATGCCCGAGGAGAATTACAGCTTCAAGCCTACACAGGATGTCCGCAGCTTCGGCCAGATAGTTGGCCACGTGGCCGACGTTCAATACATGTTTTGTTCCATCGTACGCGGCGAGAAAAATCCCGGCCTCAAGATTGAGCAGAACAAAGCCTCGAAAGCCGATATAATCGCCGCACTCAAAGACGCGTTCGTTTACTGCGACAAGGCTTACGACACCATGACTGACGCTTCCGGCACTCAAATGGTGAAACTTGGCAGGAGCGATACACCCAAATTGAGTGTGCTCACTGTCAACATCGCGCACAGCGCTTTGCACTACGGCAACCTTGTTACCTACATGAGACTGAAGAACATCGTTCCTCCGTCCAGTGAGCGGTGAAAGAAATATTTTTGGGCCGGCCACTAGCGCGGCCCAGACCTTTTCCAAGTTTATGGCCTGCCCATGAAAACTGCGAGTCAAATGCAAAGTAGTTCAACCTACGCAACGCAAGTCTTTTATGCCCGGCTTGCCGGCCTCATGTACCTTCTGAACTACGTCACCTCTTTGTTCGGCGTTTTGGTACCGAGCTGGATCACCGGTTCAGGCGATTTCGCGCAGAAGACACAGAGAGTCCTCACCTCGGAGCACCTCTACCGGGCCGCTCTCGTAAGCATGGCGATTGGCTGGGTCTTCATCGTGTTCCTCGCCTTTGCGCTTTACATAACACTTAAACCGGTGAACAAGCGACTCGCGCAAATCGCTCTGTTCTCAGAACTGGGGCAGGCATCCGTTGGCGCGGTTACCGTCATATTACTTTTCGCGCCATTGTGGTTGTACACCGCGGCGCCGATGGCCGGCTCTTTCTCAAATGAGCAATTGCAAACGCTGGTATCGGTCTCTCAAAATGCGGGTGGAAGCGGCTTCCAGATCTCAATGATGTTTCTAAGTGTCGGCTCGACGCTGTTCTTCTATTTGTTCTACAAATCGCGATATATCCCGAGGCTCCTTGCCGGGTGGGGTGTGTTCGCGTCAGTCATGCTGTTTATGGTGAGCGTCGCGGTGCTGATTTTTCCTGTATACGAAGGGCCGATTCTGATTGGCTGGGCTCCGATGGGCATTACCGAAATCACGACCGCTTTTTGGCTGATGATCCGCGGCATTCGGGTCCCGGCCGAAATCGAAGTTAATGGGAGAACATGAAATCATGAAACGAATTTCAGAAGCTTCGCCGCGTTTGATCGCTCGGCTTGCTGCGGCCTTTTATGTAATGGTCTTTGTGACCGGAATATACTCTCTCGTTACGCGCACTATGGCAGCCGGCCTCATCGCGGGTGTGTTCTATATCGCGGTGACTGTGCTCTTTTATTTCATCTTCAAGCCGGTGAACAGGAACCTCTCGTTGCTCGCGGCGATCCTTAGTCTCCTGGGAATTGTCATAGGACCGCTCAGCATGTTTATTCGCCCTCTTGCCAACCTCAGCCCACTCGTATTTTTCGGATTCTATTGCCTGCTGATTGGCTATCTCATTCTCAAGTCGACGTTTCTGCCACGGATTCTCGGCATGCTGATGTTGTTTGCCGGTTTGGGTTGGCTTACTTTCTTTTGGCAGGCGTTCGCCATCGCTCTTGCTCCATATATATTCTTTCCCGGCATTATTGGGGAAGGAGCTCTTACCCTTTGGCTGCTGGTGTTCGCTGTCAATCAGCAACGATGGAAGGAGCAGGCGAGGGCAACAGCCGAACAGTGATCGAACTCTTGCAATCAGTCGTCCGCTACGAGACTTAACCCGTATAAAAGCCTGGGTGACACAGCGCAACCAAGAGCAAGTTGGTAATCAACCAAGCCCGCGGAGTGGGCGACAGGTTACAGAACCGGGAGCAGTAGCGACCGGATGCGATGTCAAGTGTTATGGACAAAGATAACCATGAATGAATTCTCTTCAACTGCGTCCACCGATAAACGAGCAGCGGCGCTGGTACGTTCTACTATTGAAAGAATGGGGGAAGAGGAAAAGCTGCGCTTCCGGTGGCTGCCTGAATCGGCTGGAGCGCCACAGGTCGGACCAGAAGGCGCCCGACTTTACGCTCACTGATTCGAACAATAAGCCGGTAACGCTGGCTCAATTGTTGACTAAGCCAATCAACAATAAGCCGCCAAGAGGCGTGCTGCTAATTTTTACTATGAAACCAGAATTCTCCAACGTCTACGGCGATGAGGCCCGTGCACAGGCCTATGCCACTCTGGAGTTCCCCGGGACGTACTACCTGGCGTACCGCGATCTACCGGCGATCATTGGCGAGCACGTGGGAGGCAGGAAGGCGGTTGACTTTGGATGCGGGGCTGGCCGTTCGACACGGTTCTTGCGTGAGTTGGGCTTCGACGTTGTGGGCGTGGACATCTCCGAGCCCATGCTCGCTCGCGCGCACGAGCGCGACCCCCAAGGCGATTATCGCCTGGTCTCGGATGGTGACCTTGGCACTCTGACGGCCGACGCCTACGACTTGGTCCTATCAGTATTCACCTTCGACAACATCCCGACGGCGGAGAAGAAGGTCAGGCTCTTTCAAGGTCTGAAGCGTCTCCTCAGTACGGACGGGCGGATCGTGAATCTTGTATCGTCTCCGGAGATCTACGTCAACGAGTGGGCCTCCTTCTCGACGAGGGACTTTCCTGAGAACCGAACCGCGCGGAGCGGCGACAAGGTGATGACTGTGATGCTCGACGTCGAAGACAGCCGACCGGTCGAGGACATCCTTTGGACGGACAAAGACTACCAAGAGGTGTACAAGCGTGCCGGGTTGATATTGCTTAAGACGCACCAACCGCTGGCGAAGCATACCGAAGCATTTTCCTGGGTAAGCGAGACGACGATAGCCCCTTGGACGATCTACGTTCTTGGGCATGCCGAATAGGCCAGACCTCGGCTGTCCCCAAAATCTGACGGAGATCAGGTGGCGATGTCACGTTACAAGTGGGAGAGGTGTAAGCACTGGCTGCCATGGATGAATTCACACTGTGCTGAGGGGCAAAATATGAACAAGAACACCCCGGTTGTTTTTGGTAGCTCTGATGTCGCTGCTTCCCTGCTGTTTGCTAATGACGGGCGCCGTGGCTCGTAATTAGGGGTAACAACGGGTGAGAAATTCGCGATGTCCGCCGGGACGTTTGGCTTCTGGCCCGCAGACATGAAGCATTTCGCGTGGGCAAAGGGCGAGACGATCCTTCAACTTCATGGCACCGGCCCATGGATGATCACTTACGTGAATCCATCAGATGATCTACGCAAACCGAAGCAATAGCCTTATCCGAAATCTGGAGGTCTTTATGAAAAAGTATCCCGGCGTAATTTCAGCCATCGTTCTAGTTGCGATCGCATCTGTGAGCTGCGCTCAGAGCTCTAATACGGGGGCAAACCTTTCCGCCACGGCAGGACCAGAACTTCGCTGGAAGTATGAGACCGGCGGTTGAGTGTTCTCAACCCCCACGGTCGTGGGGGACGTGATGTTCATCGGTTCTTGCGCGGGCAACTTCTACGCGATTAACAAGACCACGGGTCAAATGCAGTGGAGCTATGACATCCGAAAGGATGGCAAACAGCAAAGCTTCCACGGCGATCCGTTAGTGACAAATGATCTGATCCTCATCGGCACCGATAGGTCCTGTGACCCCGAGGCGGTAGGCCACGTTTACGCTTTCGAGCGAAACAGTGGAAAAGTGCGCTGGAAGTATCGCTCAACCAGTGTCCCTACAGACATCCTTCAACTGAATTCAAATGTGTACTTCGGCAGTTTTCAGGACAACTGGTCTTCCATAGATCTTCACACTGGACGCTTAAACTGGAGTTTTTCTACTGGCGCAACTAATAAGGACTGTGACATGCCCAAGGCACCAGTTACAGACGAAAATCGCCTGATCATTGCCGGCCTGGACGGCGTCATCTATTCGCTCGACGCGTCGTCTGGCCGGGTGATTTGGAAACGCAAGCTCCTGGCGGCTCCTTCGACGGCGCTGGCCCTCAGTGACAAGACCATTTATGTCGGCACGAACGATCAACGCATCTATCGCCTAAACGCGGAGACTGGTGAAGTCATATCCGAGTTAGCGCTTGAAGCCAAGCCTGTGGGAAGGCTGGCGTTCGCTAACGATTCATTTTTCATGTTTTTACAGAATGCTTCGGAACGAGTCGGTTACATTGTCTCTGTTGATTCCAAATTGGCTGGCGTGCGGTGGAAGCAGAGATCATCCCCTGACTGGGCTTCCGAGCGACCTCATCTATGGAAAGACTTCGTTGTAGCCGGAAACTGTCGTGGCGGGCTGGCTGCGTTCCGAGCTACGGACGGTGAGCCCCAATGGAATCTCAGCCTCAAGGGATGCATCCGGAGCATAGGCAGTTCAGACAATATGTTGTTCGTCGGCGTACAGGAAGGAACCATCTACGCATTTGATCTGCGCACTAAATAATAATAAGAATGATCTGGTGAATTTGAGGAATAGTACTCGATAAACGGTGGCGTGAGAAGATGGACAAATCAGCCCCCTGCGTCGCCATCCTCTGACGCCCATCAAGGCACTGTCTGGCCTTGGTTGATGGGTCCATTCATCACGGCGTACGTGAAGACCTTTGGCAAGAAGGCGGGTCAAGGTGTTGCCGCCGAATGGCTGTCACATTTTCAGGATCATTTCAACGAAGCTTGCCTCGGCCAGGTCTCCGAAATCTTCGATGGCGACGCACCACACACTTCCCGTGGTTGTGTGGCACAGGCGTGGAGCGTTGCCGAACTCTTGCGCGCGGCGGTCGAAGACGTCTATAAATTCGAATCAACTAAAGCAGCAAAAGCCGCGTGAGGGAGAAGACATGAGCAGAATCTTTGCGAAAGCGTTTCTTCTGGGAATCTGCGCCTGCGTGATTTACGTGACCAACTTGGAAGCCCAAACGCCTCGCGCAACACCAGTGGCGGTCGGAGAAATGGCGCCAGATTTCACTCTTGAGGATCACCAGGGACGCAAGGCAACCTTGTCCGAATCACGAGGCAAGAGTCCCGTCGTTCTCGTTTTCTATCGAGGCTACTGGTGACCATTTTGCGCCCGGCAGTTGGCCGGACTTCGCGCGTTTTTGCAGAAAAATGAAGACGTAAAGCTCTTTGCCGTTAGCGTTGATTCTCCCGACATCAGCAAGGAATTTGCCGCCAAGCTTGCGGCGGACGGACGAGGCGAGATCACCTTTCCGCTACTCTCCGATCCAGATCATCGGACGATCGACGCATACGGCTTGCACGATCACGCCTATGATGGCGGAAAGTTCGCCGGCATACCGCACGCGGCAGTCTATATGATCGACAAGAAGGGAATTGTCACCTGGACAAAAGTCGAATCAAATTATCGAGAGCGGCCTGCAAACGAAGAGATTCGCGCCGCGCTTAATGCACTGAGATGACGTGGACAAAAAAGTATGAAGAGTTGTTGTTGCGTGAGCGTCGAATGGTAGAGAACCGTCCCGCAAACGTCCCGCGATTGGGTCTTGTTCGACATTGCCAAAGTAGCCAAGACCTGACCAACGCGCTCCCAGCGTTTCTATAAGTCCTTTATTTGCTTTAAGATAGAGGGACGAGCCCAATTACTGAGCCAAGCGGGCGCCTAAGTTCTTTAGGATCAATGGTTTACATAGCCTCTTTGAGATCATCGATTAAGTTGGAATCGCCGAAAATGCAGACATTTTATCGGATCATTCCCGCTTGCGCCAGCGAGTTCGACGTACTAAGCGTGACTTGCTGATAGTCGCATGCGATACGTCGAACTCGCGTTGCTGCCAACTCTATTCAAATCGGGTGGCTGTAGTAGTCGAACAGCCAGTGAACAGTAAATTTCCGTTTGGGTCATATACTTCCGCGGTGCCCGCCGAACTATATTCCGTCCCGTTTGAATCTAGCACCGCTTCGTGAGTAATCTTTGTCGAGCCGGTAAAATTGCCGGCCGCGTCAAAACTGAAAGACTTGAAACTAAAGCGGTAAGTGTTTCCGTTAACATGACTCCAAACACCTTGTCCTGGTGTTTTCAAGGCTTGAGATATACCGGACGTCGAGTCGAGCATCGTTCCGCCAGACATGAATGTGGTCAGCGAGGCAAAGTGCCTGATTTCCGCGCCTGTCTGACAGTCGCGGATCGTCACCTGAACATCCCATGTCCCCCCTAATCTTCCGCCACCGCTTTGGCCAGACACCCAAATGGGAGCAAATATCGCCAACAGCAAAACTACCAACGCCATTCCGCAGATTGTTTTCAAAAATATCTTTCTCATTCTTTAGCCTCTTTCTTGTTGGATTTATTTTCAGCCCACGCTCTTATCAGCGGATTCCGCCAAATTTCTTAATTGCGGCTAATGAGTGCCATAATCACAAAAACAATCCCAGAGAGCTTTCGGGTTTCCTGAAAATCTCCTGACTGTTTTCTGAAACGGCTCATGTCTAACGCCAACAAAGAGCTATACGAGTTCGATAAATTTCGACTAGATGTCGCCGAACGTCTTTTGTCTCGCGAAGGCGAGCGAGTGCCGCTTTCTGAAAAGGCTTTCGAGACGCTTTGCGCTCTAGTCAGACGCGGCAATCATCTGGTTCGCAAAGACGAATTGTTGAATGAAGTCTGGTCGGATGCGATAGTCGAGGAAAATAATTTAGATAAAAACATTTCGCTGCTCCGGCAGGTCTTAGGCGAGCGGACGGGGAAAGGGAAATTCATTGAAACCGTCCGCGGACACGGGTTTCGTTTTGTTGCCGAAGTGCGTGAAATTGAAGAAGAGGAGAAAGGCAAAAAGCCGAGCAAAGAAAGCAGGGCGACCGCGGGATCTGTTTTGGTGGGCGAATCAACGGCAGAACCGTCCGCACTAATGGATCGGCTGGGCGCCGCATCGCAAATTACGGATTTCGCATCTCAAAACGAAGATCGAAAACCGAGGGCCGAAATCCGTCACAGCAGTTTCAGAATTCTGCTTCTCGCGGCTGTGGCTTCCTTGATAGTCGCCAGTGTTACAGGAATGTACTTTTGGCGCCAGTCTTCGCTTGCCACGACAACTAAAACGGTTGCCATTCTACCTTTTAAATCGCTGGTCCCGGACCAACGGGATGAGGCATTGGAACTCGGAATGGCGGATGCATTGATTTCCAAACTGAGCGAGGGCGAAGAAATTACCGTTCGTCCGTTGAGCGCGATCCGGCGATATCATTCGCCAGAACAAGATTCGATCGCGGCAGGGCGCGAACTCAAGGTCGGAGCCGTTTTGGACGGAAGTCTTCAAACTTCGGGCGACAGAATAAGAGTTTTGGCCCGGCTTTTCCGAGTCAGTGATGGCAAACAGTTATGGGCTGCACACTTTGACGAGAAGTTCACAGACATTTTTACCGTTCAGGATTCAATCTCCGAAAGAGTGGCGACCGCTTTAAAGATTCGGCTCGCAACCGAAGAGAAAAGACATTACACGGATAATATTGAGGCTTATCAGCTTTATATGAGGGGGCGGTACCACGCGCTTAGATTAACTCGAGCGGAAACCGACAAAGCCATCGTCTATTTTCAGCAGGCGATCGAACTCGACCGGAATTACGCGTTGCCGTATCTCGGACTGGCCAGGGCATATCTACCAATGGCGTTGACCAGCGGACTGCCTTCCTGGGAAGTAATGCCCAAAGCGAAAGAAGCAGCGTTGCGCGCCGTCGAGATTGACCCGAGCATTAGCGAAGCGTACGCCACAATTGGTTTTATAAATTTTTGGTATGACTGGGATTGGCAAGCGGCTGAAAAACAATATCAGCGAGCCTTGGACCTTGATCCGAAAAGCGCGGAAGCCCACTTCGGTTATGCGCATCTACTTTCAAATAGCGGACGGCATGAGAAAGCACTCGCCGAAATAAAACTTTCAAGAGAACTCGACCCATTGTCTATAGTGACCAACGCGCTGGAAGGGCAAATTCTTTTTTTCGCACATCACAACGATGAAGCCCTCGATAGCCTGCAAAAGACGATTGATTTGGAACCAAACTTTTGGCTTTCGCATCTGTTCATTTCAAGAGTTTATAGCGAAAAAGGAATGCACGCAGAAGCGGTAGCCGAGGCCAAAAGAGCGGGGGAACTTTCAGGCAATTCACAGTCAGACGCATATCGCGCTTACGCCCTGGCGAAGTGGGGCAAACTTTCCGAAGCACGAGCCGTGCTTGACCAATTATTAAAGTTGTCAACCGAGAGATACGTTCCGCCGTATAACATTGCGCTGGCCTATAACGGACTCGGCGAGCGGGAAAAGGCACTTGATTATCTGGAAAAGGGTTTTGCCGAAAAAGACGTGCGAATGGTATTCCTGACGATCGAGCCGCAATGGAACAATCTGCGAGCGGAACGGCGTTTTTCTTGATTTACTCAAACGTATGAGAATCGAATAGTTATAACCCAATCCTCCACCACTCTTATTTGCATCAGAGTTGAGATTCAGTGTTAACTGCAGTTGAGGTTGCCGAATAGTCGACGCAATTCGACGTGCCCGTTTCTCGGCTGAGGACGCATATGACTCTTCCGCATTAGTGACTCCTTATCTCGCTGAAGAGCATGAAACTGCTGACGGTTACGTGCTCAGCCGCGTTACGCGTTGTCGCTGCATTTCTTGCAAGACGCCTCCGTTCCCAGTCCTACGCAAAACGATCGAGGTCCTACTGCAGTGGATCCTGCGGCACGAGCAGGTTAACCCGCGGACGTTCCAGCACGTACTTGACACACTCACCCTGGTTGCCGAAGGTCGTCGGAAAGTCGAACATCGCCCATCCATCGTTCATGCACTCCTCGACTTTTGCTCGGCGGACCGCAGATTGTGCTGCTGGATGTCGCCGGTCATGTTAGGTCGGTTCGAGCTGAAGATTATTTCCAGCCCATCTCCCGTGACCCAAAAGCATGTCTCGATCGAGCGACTGTTCAATTCGAAGACGTTGATCGAGGTTTCAAACCCGAGATCGTCGATTGTGCTTTCGTAAATGTCTGGTCCACCGAATCCTCCAGGCTTGGTGCTCGACAAGAAAAGTTTTCGAACTCGGTTGGCATCGGCAAAGAGATAGTTTGCTGCGAGCTCAGTCCAAGGCGAGTTAATCACTGCGCCGAGATTGAAGGGCGCGCTCCAGTCGAAGTCGTCATTCTTGTGCGACCATATCGGTGAACCCGAAACCGCCGGTGCGGTCACTCTGGAAAAGTAAGATCCGATCGTCATCCGCAAACGACCGAACGCGTTCCATGGCCGGCGAATTAATTCTTGGGCCAAGGGGAAATGGCTTTCCCCACGGGGAGTTCCTGGTCTTTCTGGTCGAGACCCAGATGTCTTCGCTGGCAGCTACGGAGCCGGTCCGATTCGATGTGAAGTACATCGTCTTCTCGTCCTTCGACATTATCACCGCGTGATCGTCGAACTCGGAATTGATCGGTGCCGGAAGATGGACAACCGGTGACGAGTCGGAATACTTCTGCCCTCGCCGCTCCTGACCGTACGAAACAATCGATATCGATGTCAGCACTAGAACAGCGAGGACAGTCAGCCTGATATTCATCGCACTGCTCCTCCTATCGTTTTTGCAAAGTTAGTAGCGCAGTGAAGCCTATTAAAGCCAGCCGATGTTCAGATGATCAGCTTCGGCGAGGTGAATCAGAACAAACCAAGCTTGGAGTAGTTTCAAGCACAATCTGTTTCTCAGTCATGAGCGGATTATGAGATTCGCCTGAAGATTATCAAGAGAAACTATCGCGTCAGATCAATCGATTCGTTCGGAAATAGAATAACCCAAGAACTACTCAACGCTATTCCATAGGCTCTGTAAACTATAAAGCCATTTAAGTTTATGAGTGAGTGCCGAATTGCTGAGCCAAGCGGGCGATAACCCCTTTATTATCAAAAGTTTACGCGGATTCTTGGACCACGCGATTTGCCGCAAATCTCACCACGGACGTCGGCATCTTATATGATTCCTGCCCGCTTGCGCCAGCGGTAGGGGCACTCTTTCATCGCCAGAACTTTACCGAAGTAGGTGGGTGGTTACACCTTTATCGGGATATCAATTTCAAAAAGACCGCCTACTTTGGTCGCTCCAACAGAGTGTCCTGACGCACTGGTGAAAAGTTTAGCCTGACCTCCGCGTTGCGAATTACATAACCGGCAAAACGTTAAGTATTTGCCTTTTCGAAAGTTGCAGCCACCTAAGAAAATTCAAGGTTTTCCTATTCTCTCCTATTCCTTACCATTGCGTACACCCCACATCCTTTTTTTTGTCCACGTATTGGCCACTTGGATTTGACCTAAACTTTTCGAGCCGCATAAAGAGAGAGCGTGCCGAAGAGGGTCATATAACGCGCTGACTCATGGACTTCGACAAATCCAGCGGAGCGTATCAACTCCGGTAGCAATCCATTCACATTGTCTCCCGTGGTCTTAAAACCGTCGAAGAGTTGCCACGGGAAGGAAGCAACGCGCATCAGCGCGTTCTGCGGCTTGCCGAAATCCGCGATATGCAGCTCCCCGCCAACGCGGAGCGCCCGATGTACTTCGCTCAAAGTGGATATCTTGTTGTTGCGGTTCAAATGATGGAACACCAGGCTTGAGACCACTCGGTCAAAAGAGGCGTCCGAGTACGGCAGATCGAAACTCAATCCTTCGTCAAGGCTGATCTCAATGCCTGCCTGGTCCGCCTTCTTTTTCGCAATTCCCAGAATCTTAGGATCACCGTCAAAACCGACTACAGTTGCTTCAGGATGTGTCTTCTTAATAAGGAGGGAAAGCGTGCCTGTGCCGCAACCTAGATCGAGTACCCGATGGCCGCTCTTTATGCGAGTTTGTTCGATGAGGCGTCGCTTGAAGGTTGACTCAGGCATGGTCCGGCGAATGAGCAAGTCATAGAATGGTGTTAACCAGTCATATGACAAGGCGGGATGTAAGAATCAGCCTTCATGGTGGTTGGCTTCTAGCATAGCCGATAACTGTGCGCGATCAGCTACTCCAGAACGTAACAAAGTTTTCTAAGCTCTTGGTCGCGTTGATTATTGTTAGCAGCTACGCTCAACTCTGATCTCATGGTTCTAAGACCTGTGAAGGACAGCTATTCGCTCTCCTTTGGGCTCGCACTGCTAAGAGTGGAAACTGGAAGCAGCTGCCCGGCAACGTCGAGCGACAATCTCAGAGTTTCCCCCGCCTCGACTTCGAAGGCGCCTTCTGGTCCATCGAACTTTGCCCTCGCAGCCAGCTGAGCACTTTTTCCTTTCGGTTTCGCGTCTCCGTCAAGCAGTTCCACCACCAGACGGTGCGTGCCGTCCAATTGGCTCTCATGAGTCGTCCGTAATTCGCGCCCACGCAAACGCAAGATCGGCATTGCAATGCTCGTCGGTGAAAGGATATTTCCGAACGTGTCCATTGGTGTAAACGTGACCTCGAACTTGCGTGGCCCAAGCCAGCGTAGTTGGACCCGTGATCGAGCCGGGTCGAGCCGCACGCCCAAGGAAGTTTCGGCCGAGACAGTTCGTACGAAGTACTCTGGCGGCATACAAACCCTGAGCAGGTATCCTTCAAAATAAGCACCGACTCGATAAACCCCCGCAACCTGAGTCTTGTCCACTTCAGATTTGAAGGCAACACCATCCCTGTATGACCGAAACTCGAGCTTCTCATCGCGAGGAGCGAAGACACCTGGTTTGGCGCGCTCGTAATCCGCAAGAAATTGGAGCATGTCGAAAAGCTCACCTTCCTTTGTGCGCACGACGTATTTCTTGCGTTGCGCGAGGGAGATAGTCTTCAGATCGAGAAGAGCCTAGCTATTGCCTTCGTCGGACCTATGACGCGTCCATACGCCCGCATGTCTGCGATCTGGCGGCCGAGTTCATCCTTGACGCTCAACTCCAGGCCGAGTGCATTGCCGGCACTTCGGGCGGAACCGTCGAAGCGGAGATTCACGCGCAATGTAGTTTTCGCGTAGAAGTTGACAGCAACCGGCATGGCCGGCGGAAAAGGCTCTGCTACGGCCGGTCCGCCCACAGTGGGCAACGTGCGCTTCGGCAAAACTCGGGATGAAACCCGCTTTGCAGCGAGAACATTAAATTGAGAAAAGACCGGTCCTGCAAGTGGCGGAGCACTTGCGGGCACGATCAAGTCCCAAGTGGTGGGCATTATCATTCCACCAAACATTGTGTCCACGTGCTGATCCGGGTTTCGATGTTCGTGACTGTCATCATGTTCCTGATCATGCGTGTGTCCCGGCGGACAATATGCCAGGTGCAAAAACCAACGACCGATCCAGCATGAGTCTGGAGCTCGATTATGGAGCTCGATTACGACGGAGAAAAATTGTGTCACGCCTCCCACTATGGCGGATAGTTATGAAATACGGCGAAGAGATCGACTCATGATAACGGCCGCCATCGGGAGACATCAGCGCAACGTGCCAGCATTGCAGGTCGTCATTGCCGCGAAGGACCGTGATGAATAATCCGTCTTCTGCACTGGTTGTCCAAAATGGAACGTGGACCTCTTCACCGGGAAAGAGTTCAAATCGCGGATCCATTATTGGTGTGTAACCGATTACATGTGCGATGGTGCTGCTGTAAAACTTGTCGATTGCGCCCATCGTCTCGCCTTGAAAAACCTGCGTGAGACCAAGCGCAGGCGGCGGCGTTTTTCCTTTGGAGACAATGGTATTTATGGTCGCGTAGTCAACGCCGTCCCATCCGGTACCGCTGCCGAACCCCATGCCGAAGATGTATGTATCTGAAAAACTGTTGAGTCCAAGCGTATTGAGAAGAGGTTGTGCCGTCTCCTTGCCGTCTGTCAGGATCGCTAGATAACGCACATCGTCTGGTGGTAGAGCATTGGACGGTGGGCGAACCACGTCCGCGTATGTCTCACTCAGCGCAGCGGCGAGCGGTGTCGCATTGCCCGGCGCGGTTGCGTCCAGCGCGGTATTCACGTCCGCGGCGGGATATGCCTCCGGATAATTAGCGCCCGAACGGATTAGGCCATACGGCTTGGCTACGACTACAGGACTTACGTCGTTGCCGATGCCACTGGTGGTAAAAGTCTGTACGCCGCCGATTACATACGCCTCGCGCGCGGCATAAGCTGCTTCGCAATCGGCCATGAGATTTTCAATTCCAAGCTTCGCTAGTTCCCACTTAGTCGTGGGCGCCCCCATGTTGAATGGATCGGTGCTGGCACCAACCATGCTGCCTGAGCGATCCAAAGCGACTCCCAGTACTGGTTCGGTGTCGTAGGCGTAGCCCTGCGCGTGATGCTCTAACATGTCGGCGTTAGTGCGAATTACATTTCCGAAGTCGGGGAAGTAAAACATAGGTACCTGATTGCCGACGAAGTACTGCACGTTGCCGACCCAGGGCCACATGGAGTCGGCGAGTGCGTGCCCCTGCACCGCTGAGACGGGAAACCAATTGGCTCCGGCATGACCGTCAAGTTGCCACATCGCCCACATCCGATCGATGTTGCAATGATGCAGCCAAAAGATCGGATCATCCGGCGACATTGCAGCTCCCATGTGGCCGCCAATATAGCGATGAACTTCATTGTGCGACGATGTGACTCCTAAAGCACTGTTGCCTTGTTCCAGCGCCGTGCGGAAGTTCGCTGCTGCCGTTTGCCGTTGAGCAGCATTGGCTGGGTTCGCCGCCGTGATGGCCAGGAGGTTGCTGACGTCACCCTGCGAGGGGAAGCGTATCGCCGAAGGATTGCCCGAAGAATCGTCGCAAGGCGGTTCCCTGGTTATTGTCGTCAAGATCCGGACGAATGTGCCATCCCTGTAGTGTTGGCGGCCACCATCCAGGAAGTGGAGTGGTGTTCACTCCGGTACCGGGTCGGTCAAAGGCGAACCAGCCTGTGCGCACCACGCCTCCTCCAATACCGTTGACCCCGCCGTTTGGTCCCATCAGAGTGTCGGTAAACATTGCTGGCGACCAATCCCAATAGGGTAGCATCACGCCGGGCACTTCAACCTGAAGCGATATCTCAAAGCGCCGCAGATACTCCCGGTGCCAAGAGAGGAATGCTGGTCCCTGATGTCCCGCGTTGATAAACGGACCATTTTGATTTAGAGAAATGTCAAACACTGCCCAGTGGAGCGAGGCGAATTGATCATATAAATGATTAAGAAAACAAGGTCGCTAGTCATGAGCATGGTGCTTATTTTCCTTGTCATGCTGGTGCGTGAAGGTTTCGCGCCGGCGCGGGTTGCTGACTATCCGCACCTAAACGCGGTGGCGATCGAACGGCAAGCAATATATAAATCAAAGCGCGCTCCGAAGAATCTTAAGGATTTGATAAACAGGCTTAGGGTTAGCGGAGAAAAGGTCGGGCGCGCGGGAAGAGTCTCACAGCCATTCTTCTCGGTTAAAGGTCAAGGCATTACTATCGGCGACGAACAGGTTCAGGTCTTCGAGTATGCGTCGGGTAAGGCAGCCGAACGCGAAGCCAAAACCGTTAGCGCCGCAGGCTCGTCCGCTGGCACAAGCATGCCGTTGTGGGTTGCGCCGCCCCACTTCTACAAGAGTGGCAGACTTATCGTTCTTTATGTGGGCGAACAATCGGCTGTGATCAAAGCCCTGGAAAGCATCCTGGGGCCGCAATTCGCGGGAAGATAGCCGGTAGTGTCAGATTTTACTGCGCTCCTTCACTACGTAGTAGTGAAATCAACCTTGGGATGGTTACTCGTCCGTTTCAACGTCGTGCTATACTTTTGAAACATTCAATCCAAGGACAATGGTTCGTCGAGATCATGCGTAAGCGGTCTTTATCAATTCTTCTGCTAGTTGTTGCCCTCCTCTTTAGCGTGTGGGGTAACGTGATTGCGGCCGCCTTCTGTCCTCGGTACTTGAACCGCGTCTGCTGCCTGACACAAAGGATTCATACACCAAAGCTCGTTGCCCATCAGGCGTCATGCCACCACGAAATGGCTGGAATGACAATGGATGATATGGAAATGGAGCCGGAGGCGGATTCCGACGTCCAAGCCGATGCAATCCCAACAAGTAAAACCCCGCAAAATCTCACCGAGTCGTTAAGCAATGAGATTGCTTTTGATCTCCCGATCGAGGCGTGTGCGCATTGTTGGAGCCATTCGCAGCCAACATCGGGAGCGGTTGCCTCTGTTGCAGTTGATCCTTCGAAGCGATTGGTTGAGACCAACGGCCCACCGCCGAGCTTTACAGTAGCACTACATTCTGGTTTTTCAATTCCCATCACGCCTTCGGAGCACGGGCCGCCGGGCAGTTCATTCCCCCGCCACGTTCTCATCAACGTGTTTCGAATCTAGTTCCCTTAAAGAATCGTCGCTAACTAATTAGCGCGGACGTGTGCCGTAGTGTACGCGCGTTTGCGAGCTCTGTCCTTGCTACAGAATGAAGTTTAAAGGGGAACTATGAAGAGGTTAAGGTTTGCGGCTGTGATCCACATGATGGGAATCAGTGTGGTCATTATTACGGTTTTAATACTTTCATCCAGTATTCGTGCAATGGCCCAGGGTCATGACATGAAGAACATGCCTGGGATGAAAATGTCAAAGCCGAAAGCGAAGGCGGCTCGAAAGGCCTCTGCCAAGAAAAAGAGAGTGGCCACAAGGAAGAGGCGACCCGCAAAGAAACACGACATGGGCAACATGTCCGGGATGAACATGCCCGGCATGAAGATGACGGGGATGCATCGCCGCGGGACGGCGTCTAGACGGAAAAAAGTACGGGCACAAAAGAATTCTGCGAAGCAAAATCAGATGGGCAACATGCCGCGAATGAACATGCCCGCTCAGCCGTCGTCGCCCAAACAATCCGCGTCACCACAGCCTTCGCCCCAGCAAATGCAGATGAACATGCCCGGCATGCAGATGCCACAGGCTTCCCCATCTCCGCAGACGCAGATGAATATGCCGGGGATGCAAATGCCACAGGCGTCACCTTCCGCATCGCCGCAAACACAAATGAATAGGCCCGGTAAGCAAATGCCATCGGCTTCCCCAAACCCGCAAGCTTCCCCTCAATCCAAGATGGACATGAATATGCCGATGCCGTCGGCCAGTCCATCAGCGAGCCCCATGGGTCAAATGCCTGGCATGGACATGAGTGGAATGAACATGAATATGGGTCCGTTGATGGTCATGAACGGTAATGACATGGGCATCCGCGTGGGGTCGAGCGATACCAACGTTATGTCGATGGGGGCGATGGGATCGGGAACTTCATGGCAGCCTTCGTCAGGGCCGATGCACATGTATCACAAGCAGTCTGGCGACTGGCTGCTGATGTTCCACTACAACCTGGTCGCGGGCATCAATCGCCAAGGCGGACCGCGCGGAGTTACAAAAGCTGAATCAGCCAACTGGTTCATGCCAATGGCTTATCACAAACTCGGCAAAGGCACGGTTCAGTTGCGTGGCATGTTTAGTTTTGAACCATTCACTTTTCCGCCCGGAGGGTCACCACTCCTGTTTCAAACAGGTGAGACCTACAAAGGCCAACCGTTAATCGACAAACAGCACCCTCATGATCTGTTCATGGAATTGTCGGCGCAATACACATTGCCCCTGGCCGAACGCGGAACATGGTTTACCTACTTTGGCTATCCGGGCGAGCCGGCGTTAGGGCCGGTGGCCTTCATGCATCGCATGTCAGCATCAGAAAATCCGTCTGCCACGCTCTCGCATCACCTTCAAGATTCCACTCACATCTCTTTTGGTGTGTTCACGACTGGCTTCACCTACAGATGGTTCAAGCTGGAAGGCTCAATTTTTAACGGGCGTGAGCCGGATGAGAATCGCTACAACTTCGACGCGCATAAATGGAACTCGCGCTCGGCACGTCTGTGGATCATGCCGAATTCCAACTGGGCCGTGCAGGTTAGCCACGGCTTTCTCCGCAGTCCGGAGAACCAGGAACCCGACACCGACATTCGGCGCACAACGGCTTCGGTGCAATACAACAGGCCATTCAATCGCGGCAATTGGGCTTCGGCTCTCGTTTGGGGACGGAATCACGTCAGTAGTCCGGGAGAGATACACAATCTCAACGGCTACACCGCCGAATCAACTCTGAACTTCCTTGACAAGAATTATTTGTACACGCGGCTTGAGCTGGTCGACAAAGACGACTTGCTGCGCCCAGCGGATCGCGCGCTGCTCGGAATAACCCAGGATCATCCTTCTTTTCGCATCGGCGCCTACACCTTCGGCGGCGTGCGCGATCTTTGGAACACTGACAAATTGTCGTTCGCGCTTGGAAGCGATCTTGCTTTCTATTCCAAGCCGTCGATTTTGGATTCCATCTACGGAAGCAATCCTGTGTCCTGGAAACTGTTTTTCCGAATTCGTCCCGGCAAAATGGACATGAGCAGCATGCATGGGATGCACGGGAATGGAAATATGCCAAACAAACCGTAGCTATCGAAAGCAGAACGTTGAAGTATAGAAGCTGGCCTTCGACTGCTTGCGAAAGGATTGATTCTGAGGGCAGGAGTGAAGACGATGGGAAAAGTAATCATTTCAGTTGTCGCTACTATCGTCGTGATAGGCGCGTTAATCGGCGGCTTCGTAATGTACATACGCGGAACGGGATTCAGTGCCCGCGAGCAACCATCCTGGATGGAGAAGGTAATGGCGCAAAATGCGCGAAAGATTGCCACGCCGGCAGACGCCAAATCATTGAAGAATCCGCGACAACAACAAACGGAGAACATGATCGCTGAGGCCGATGAACACTTCGTCGAACACTGCGGAATGTGTCATGGAATCGATGGACGAGGCGATACTCTTATCGGCAAGAATCTTTACCCGAAGGTTCCCGACATGAGTGCTGCCGATACACAGCAACTCAATGATGGCGAGCTTTACTACATCATCTATAACGGCATTCGCCTGACGGGAATGCCTGCGTGGGGTTCGGAAGACA
>WNGB01006043.1_pt1 | contig 28710 bp, 23 predicted proteins | sample 5400681 | NCBI WGS metagenome assembly WNGB01 (sample SAMN13153367, study PRJNA577476) | soil metagenome | isolation source: 115 cm soil or saprolite under grassland replicate 2 | place: USA:California | collected 2016-06-15
GTGCCGAACAGCATCCGGGTCAGTCTGTAAATCAGACTCGTGGCACTACAGTTAAGTCGACCTGGATGCCCGCCTTCGGGCCGAGTATACCCCATTTTCATCCGCGAGTGTGCGCGGGCGGGCATGGGGGTCTGTAAAGATATTGGTATCGTCAGGGAGAGGCATATGCAAGGTGAAGCGATCATCCACGTCGCGAATCTGAGCAAAGTCTTCCGGGTCTTGAAGCGCAAGCCGGGCTTCCTGGGCGGGCTGCGCACGCTCGTCTCCACTGATTATGAAGAGGTGCGGGCGGTCAACAACATCTCGTTCGAGATCGCGCCCGGCGAGCTGGTGGGCTACATCGGGCCGAATGGGGCCGGCAAATCGACCACGATCAAGATGCTGACCGGCATTCTCTATCCGTCGAGCGGCGACGTCTCGGTCGCCGGCCTGACGCCGCACCGCGAGCGCACCCACAACGGCAGGCAAATCGGCGTGATTTTTGGCCAGCGCAGCCAGCTGCTATGGGATATCCCGCCGCGCGACTCCTTCGATCTCATGCGCCGCATGTACGCCGTTCCGCCCGACCGCTACCGCGCGAATCTGAAGCTGTTCACCGAGCTGCTCGACCTGGGCGAGCTGCTGGATCGCCCGGTGCGACAGCTCTCGCTCGGGCAGCGGATGCGCTGCGAGCTGGTGGCCTCGCTGCTGCACGATCCCAAGGTCGTGTACCTCGACGAGCCGACCATCGGGCTCGATGTGGTCGCCAAGGACCGCATTCGTGAGTTCATCCAGCATCTCAACCAGCAGTGTGGCGTCACGATCATCCTCACCACCCACGACATGACCGATATCGAGAAGTTGTGCAAACGGGTGATCATCATCGACAAAGGCCAGGTGATCTACGACGGCAGCCTGAGCGCGATCAAGCAGCGCTACGGGCGGCGGCGCCGGGCGATCTTCGCGACGATGGACGGCGTCACGCCCGCCGGCCTCACAGAGGAACTCGCGGGGCTGGGCGGCAGCATCCAGGTGACGTCAGGCGACGAGGGCAAGGTCGTCGTCAGCTTCGACCCGCACAGCGTTCCGGTCTCCGAGCTGACGCGCACGATCGTCAACCATCACGTCGTGGCCGATCTTTCGGTCGAGGAGGCGGATCTTGAAGCGATCATTCGCGAGATCTACGGCGGAGCCCACGGCCTGGCCGGCTGAGCTGATCGCCCGGCTGGGCGAGGGCCTGAATCGCCACTGGGGCATTGGGCTGGCGGCGATCAAGGGTGAGCTGGCCTACCGTTTCGAATTCTTTTCGGCGATCTTTGGCACATTGCTAACGACAGTGCTGCTTTACTTTTTGTGGTCGGCGATCTACGAAAGCGCCGTGTCGATGGAGATGCCCTACCAGCAGTTAATCACCTACGTAGTGCTGGGGCAGGCGTTCAGCTTTGGGCGGCCGGGCCAGCGGCGCGCGATCGTGCGGATCAGCAGCAACATCCGCACCGGCAACGTCGCGCTGGACCTGGTGCGTCCTACCGACTACCAGCTGCTCCACTTCTCCGATACCCTTGCGGTCTATCTCATCGAGACGCTGCTGGTCTCGCTGCCCTCGTACGCGCTGGCCCTGCTGGTGTTCCACATCGACGCGCCGGCCTCGTGGGAGGCCGCCGCGGGCTTTGTCGCCAGCCTGGCCGGCGCATTTCTGCTGGTCTTTTCCCTGGACTTCTTTATTGGTCTGCTCGCGTTCTGGACGGTGAGCGTGTGGGGGCTGACGTATGCCAAAATGGCCGTGGTAGATATCTTAGCCGGCACGATCGTGCCCCTTTCGCTGTTTCCGGGCTGGCTGGAGCGTGTGGCGATGGCGCTGCCGTTCCGCGGGATCGCCTACATCCCGCTTTCGATCTACACCGGGGCCATCAATGGTGCGGCGATCTGGACGAACATCCTGGTTCAGCTTGGGTGGGGTGTCGCGCTCATCCTGCTGACACGTCTGCTCTGGCTGCGGGCGCGGCGGCGGCTGGTCGTCCAGGGAGGCTGAGCATGCGGTACTACTGGGATCTCTACGTCAATTACTGGCGGCTGTTCCTCAAGCTCTTGGCGCAGTACCGCGCCGACGTCGCGATCATGATCAGCGCTGCGCTCTTGCACGAAGGGGCGATGCTGTTGTTCATCGACATCATCTTCAGTAACATCCAGCAACTCCGAGGGTGGACGTTCGCCGAGGTGTTGATGATCTACGGTCTCACGGTCGCCATACGTAGCCTGTGGAACGTGCTGCTGGACGTGCCTCACCGTATTCACTGGTATGTCCAGTTGGGTAGGCTGGATTACCTGCTGGTGCGTCCATCGGGTACCCTGTTTCAGATCGCTGGCGAAAGCGGTCTGAATCCTACCGCCAGCGGCCGGGTGGTCATCGGCATCGCTGCCTTTGTGATTGGTGTGCGCGAGCAAGGCGCAGCGGTAGAATGGTGGTGGGCGCTCTATCTGCCAGCCGTCGTGATCAGCGGTGTGCTGCTCTTCTTCAGCATCTTTCTCCTGCTGGCGTGTCCGAGCTTCTGGTTCACCAATGTCAACTCGTTGCTCACGACCTTCGCCTGGACCGCGCAATTGGGCCAGTTTCCGATCACCATCTTTGGGCCGGTGTTGCAGTTTCTGCTCACATGGGTGATACCCTTCGCCATGGTTGGCTTCTATCCGGTGGCCTTTCTGCTCCGCGGCGAGGCCTATCGCGTCTACGGGCTGCTCGCGCTGGTGGTGGGCTGGGTCTTCCTAGGGTTGGCGCTCGCTACATGGCGCATCGCCATACGCCATTATCAAAGCACCGGTTCCTGACGGTTCCGACGGCTAATTATGCGGCCCAACCACCCCACCACCCAATCCATGATGGCGCCTTATTTTCCCGCGAGTCCCTAAAGAGCGGCAACGCGCTGGACCACCTGCTTGATATAGGCCAAGTTGTCGCGGATGCGCTCGCGCAGCGGCTGCTCGGTCGAGAAGTCCTCGAAGGATACCCAGCCATCGTAGCCGACGCCGCGTAGCGCCTGAAACACGGATGCCATATCCACGACGCCTCTAGAGATCGGGGCCCAGGTGGCCAGCCACTCGGCGCTGCCGTCGGGTCGCATACCGACACTATGCCAGGCGGCGTTTTTGAGATGGACGTGGGCTAGATAGGGGCCAAGCACCTCCAGGCCCAGGCGGTACTGCTCGTAGCCCTCGTGGACCATGTTGCCGGCGTCGTGGATCGCGCCGACGTAGCGCGGGTCGAAGTGGCCCAGAAAGCTGGCCGCGGCGCTGGCGCTGGGTGTCAGGCTGCCGTGGTGGATCTCGATCAGCGCCCGCACGCCGTACCGCTTTGCCATCTCCGCAACCTCGCGATACTGCGCCACGCTGCGGTCGCGCAGCCTCAGGTAGCTCGTGGTGCCATCATACTTCGGCACGTTCACGCGCAGCTGTGGCGCGCCCAGGCGTGCGGCGCCCTGCATCGCCCGCTCCACCGCCTGTACATCCTCGCAGGTCACATACGTGCCGACCGAGGGCATCGCCAGCCCGGCCTGCTCGGTCAGTTCCCGAATGCGCGGCGCATCCTCGACAAAGCTCTCCAGCGGCCAGGTGCAGCGGTTGCCGGCCCAGAAGCCGGGCGCACGATCGGCGGAGGGGCCTTGGTCGGTCACACGCCATTCGATCCCGTCATACCCCAGCTCGCGTAAGACGTCGACTGCCTCCTCGGGTGTGTAGTCAGGCAAGCCGACCGTGAAGATCGCAAACTGCATATCAACCCCCTTTTCCTATGCCGTGACCAGGCGAATCTTTGCGGAAAGCAGGTAACTGCCTACCCTGGCGGCCAGCAACTCAGCCAAGGCAGCCGCACGCAGCGCCTGAGCACGACGCGCACATGATACGGGCCAGCGCCGCGCTGCTGGACGGTCGCCACCTCTTGTACGAGGTCGAACAAAGACCAGCGTACAAAGACCAGTGTGACCTGGCCCAGGATGCACCGGCCCTCGCAATCTTCTCTAGACGGCGACATGCCTGCCCGCCAGCCACGCCGCTCCATCGCGGCAAACAGCCGTACCGTTTGAGCCTCAACCGAGCCGTCATAGCTGAACAGCAGGCCCTGCATGCCCGGCCCTACGCGCTCGTAACGGATGTCGCGCGCTCCTTGTAGGAGAAAAGTGTCCAGCTCAGGCTGCGCCGCCAGCCGTCCACCCCAGGCGCACAGCGCGACCAGCGCCAGACTGGCCAGCAGTGCTGGCGCACTGCGCCGTACGGATGTCTTGCCGCTCGACATACTCAGTCACCAGTCGGCCCACGACAGAGATGAGGCATTGCCTGCCCCTCCGCTCCCGTTCAACGAATCGCCATGCGCACGCGCGCCCGCGGTTCGGCAGTGGCCGGCAGCTCGAAGCTGAGGCGCTTGAGGACGCCCGGCTTGGCGTTAGCGCGGCTCTGTTCCTCCAATCGTTCCAGCTTGAACTGTGCGCACGCTGGCGCCTCGATCGTTAGGTGCAGCGTATGGCGCTGGCCGCGGATCAGCGCCGTCGCGCCGTCGACTTCGACGTCGTGCCAGGTGATCAGCGCCTCTTCGACCGCGACTGGATCGCCGGCGAAGCGAAAATCATCCTCCAGCCAGGCGGTGCCGTCGACGGCGAGCGTGAGCCGGCGCCGGGCGCTCGCCAGCATTTCCAGCGGGTAGGCGCGGGCGAACTCCACCTCCGCGCGCTTGATCTGGCCCTCTGTCTCGACGTTCAGCAGCTCGCCGGAGAACGCGCGGCCCGTTCCCTGCAACTGCCCACCGACTCGGGGTACGCTATGGCCGTAGGAGTTGGCGAAGATGTTCTCGTAGCGCCGCTCGCTGAAGTAGGCCCGGCTATACAGGCCGCGGCCAGGGTCGGCGAGCAAATTCTCGCCGTCCACGTGCAGGATGAAGCTGCCAACGTCGTTCTGGTTGTGGTTCTCGTCGTTATGGCCGGCCTTGATCGCCAGCACCACCTGGTCGCCGAGCGGGGTCGTGGCGACCAGGCGGGCGACGCCGCCGGCCGGCAGCAGCACGTCGCCAATCTCAGCTGCGCCAGGCTGGCGGCCGTCCCACCAAAGCATGTTGCGTAGCATCATAGTCAGCCGCCAGTCGCCGCCAGGCTCGGCCGGGCGCGCCAGCAGGTTCAGGAGCGATTGTTTGCCGGTGCGCTCGGCCAGGCGGGCGATGATGCCAGGATTGAACGTCAATGTCTCGTCGCAATCCGAAAAGCTCGCGAAGCTCGATCCCGAGAGCTGCATCTTGGCCGGAAAGGCGGCGATGCGCTGCATGCGCTCCGACGCGAGCAAGTCGATCGCGCCGTTGCTGCGGGCGCGCAGCAGCTCGGAGAAAGCGATGAAGTTGATCAGGCCGTAGTGCCAGTAGGCCACACCCTCGGTCGAGCTGCCGTCTTGCTCGAAGGCGGTGTCGAGATAGACCCTCAGGCCGGCCAGCGCCAACTCAAGCGCCCGCGCCAGGCGGTCCGGCTCCAGCTCCAGCAGCAGGAAGGTCGCCGCCACCGAGCTGTTGCAGACGCTGTTCCAATTGTGGTGACCTCGATACCACTGGAGCGAACGATGGAAGCGCAGATACGGATCGCAGATTCGCCGCTCGATCTCGGCGCGCACACGGTGGCGCACCTCGGCGTCGAGCGTCGCGCCGAGCAGGTGGAGCGTCTCGGCCAGCACAAAGCCGGTCTCGGCTGCGAAGAGGTCCATGATGTGGTGCTCATGGGCCGGCAGCACCCAGGAGCTCTCCTCGCAGATACTCCACAGATAATCGTGCGTCACGTCCAGTAGGGACGGCTCGCCGCCCGTCTCGACGCCCAGGAACAGCCGCAGGGCCGCAGCGGCCAGGTTGGTGCGCTTGAGAAAATAGGGCGTCTCGTAGCGGCCGCGGTCGCCATCGCGTACGAACAGCCGGTAGAGCGTATAAGGAGTCTGTGGCATCTGCCCGATCGTAGCCATGAGCTGCTGCGTCCGCGCCAGAACCACTTGTGTCTGCGGCGCCGCGCGTAAGGACTCCAGGTTGCCGCGGGCGGCCTGCAACTCAGGAAAGGGATGCGTGTCCGCGGCAAGCAGACGCTGGAGTTCCTCAGCGGCCAGGTTGAAGGGATTGCGAATTGTATCTGACACGGTAGGCTCCTTCATCCAGCGCGGACGCGAGACACGAGACATAAGATACGAAAGGGCGCTCGGTTGTCGCTATGAGGCCGAAGCGCTCCGGCGTCAGTGATGGGCGACAGGCGCCTGCCCCAAGGCGAGGGACTACCTGAGAAAAAGCTGTAGCGCATAGCAAAGGCCCAGCGCCGCGGCCTCGAACACGAACACACCCGCCGCACGTTTCCACAAGCGGTTCTTCAGCACTGCTTGGCGCAGTCTATGTTCCAACAGCAGGATACCCACCAGCCAGATCAGGCCGAGCGTGACGACGCCGAAATTGTCGATCGCGCGCAGCTGCCATGGATCGAAGCGGAGCGAGAATGCCAGGCCGACAAGGACCGACCGCAGCGCGAAGATCAGCCAGACCCCCAGCGCCGAGAGGCTCAGCCACAGCGCGTAGCAGGCTACGTAGAGCGGCAGTAACTGCCGGGTGTTTTGTGCAGGCATACTGGTTAGGCTCCTGCCAATGGGCTCCGTGTTGGATCTCTTCGGGAAATGATGTCGGCCGGCGCTGAACCATCCCCTCAAAGTCAGTGTGGTTGCCCATCAACGATTGAGCGCAGCAACGACCGTGCATGTGAGCGGATGCTAATCTTCCCGAGCGATGACGACGATATAGCGCATCGGCGCCGTGCCGGTGTTCACCAGGCCGTGCAGCTTGGTCGGGTCGAACACTGTCGCCTCGCCGGCTTTGATGAGCTGGCGCGCTCCGTCGATCTCCAGCGTGCCCTCGCCCGCCAGCACATAAAAGGCCTCCACGCCGTCGTGCTGGTGAGGAGGATGCGACCATGTGCCCGGGTCGATCTCCGAGATGTGGAGATGGAGCCGATCGGGCGGGAGCTCTTCATCCACCAAGCAGCGCGCCAGTCCTTTGACGGTATACTCCAGGAAGTTCATCCAGCACCTCCGTTGTCCGCCACGACGCCACGATAACGAGATATGGTTTGCCACAGAGGCCATGGAGATAGTGAGATCGGTCAGACTCTGTCCTCTCTGTGTGCTGTGTGGCTAAAGTCTCTCGTGTCAGGCGAAGTTGAGCCTGAGCAGCTGATCGCCGAAGCGAATCTCCATCTGCGAGGCTGGCAGATCGGCGACGCAATACGGGCTCTCGTAGTGTTTGAAGCTGCTGATCGCCTCTTCGCGGCCGTTCACCAGCAGCGGCCCCTGCCAGCCAAAGGCCAGCGTCTCACCGCGCAAGGTGGCGCAGCGCGCCGACAACCCTTCGAAGCCGATCTCCAGCCCCAGCACTGCATGCTGGAACTCGCCGAAGCTGCCGTCGCGCGCGGCCCGGCCCATGTGGCACAGCCAGATATTGTGCTGTCCCAAGGAGCGCAGCTCGCGGTAGGCATTGTCGCCTTGCGTAATCAGCGTGAGGCCCCGAGCGGCGGTGAGCGCCAGGTAGCCCGCGCCTTTACGTGTGAAGGCCCAGCCATCGCGGATTGTGTGCTCGTCGAAGGCGTAGACCGGGAAGTAGGCGTGCGTGAAGCCCAGCCAATCGTCGTCGCGGAGCTGGTGGACGGCGATCAGCACGTCCTTCCACTGCACGACCCGCGGCAGGATCACGTTCCCATGCCAGAAGTTCGGCCGGTGCGAGCCTTCCTCGCTCACACAAGGCGGGTGAGTGACGAACACCACCGCGTCGGGCCCCATAGTCGCCTGCCAGACGTGTTGCTGGTACCCTGGCTCGCCCGGATGGTAATCTTGGGCGGAGCAGAGCATGTAGTCGGACGTCTTATAGGTGACCTTGTTGACCTCCCAGGCGCCCGTGGCGCGGTCGCACCACTCTTCAAGCTCGCCGGCGTGGCGCTCGCGCGACCACAGCTCCTCGGGCTGGTCGGCGGCGATGTCCTGAATGATCGGCGGTAGCTCATACCCCTGCGCGCACGCCAGGCTGACCGTCCCGAGGATGTGGTGGTTGAAGACGCCCATGCCCCACATCAGCCGGCTGATGCCCGCCGTGGATTCTAACCGGGCGCCTTTGACGAGCGGGGTGTAGGTGCGCCCATGGGTGGAGCCAAAGGCGCCCTGGTAGGAGTTGAGCGCGATCGTAAAGAGCAGCTTGTCCATGACGATCGCCGCGAACTCGCGCACCTGGTCGTCCTCGGCCAGGTCGGCCAGGTGGGTCAGGGCCAGGATGTCCTCCTCGAAGTAGCAGTTGGAGTCCCATTCTCGGAATCCGCCGCTCGCACGCTTGCGCAGCCAGGCCAGCGCCATGCGCTGGCCCGTCTCGCGGTGCCACTGGCCGGTCTTCCCGACGTTGGTGAAGGTGTGATCTGGGTAGAGCTGGCCGGCCAGGATCTCACAGGCGTGGAAGAGGATCTGATGGTTCTCCGACCAGTAGCACATCGCGTCGCTGCCCGGCTCGTCCATCCAGTACTTGAAGTTGAGGACGCACTGCTCGAGCGGGCCTTTGAGCTCCTGCGGAAAAGCCGGGTCGTCCATGTAGCGGTACATCATCCCCAGCAGGCCGACCATGTAGAAATCGCTGCAGTCGGCGCGCCAATTGATCCCCTTGATGGTCTCGCCTATCATCTCGGCATTGACCGCGGACCACCGGCCCAACTCCATCCTGGCGATCTCGCAGAAGACGCTGCCCTCGCGCCCAGCCGCGTCGAGGAGCGCCTCGTGGCGGCGCTCCTCATAGACGCCGTAGGGGATCTGTGAGGAGGCGTTCTTGAGCACCCACAGCGGGATCTCCCGCGTGACGCGGACATCGCCCATGTAGTACTCCTCGGGCCGCGGCATCAACAAGATCCGGTAGGGGCCATCCCGGACCTGAAACCCCTTCGCCACACTCACGCCGGCCGGCGCTTTCGCGTCTGGCCATGCTTCCATATAGATGTCGTCCGCCGGCGTCTGCAGGCGCACCACCAGACTACATGTCTCACGTAGCGTATCCGGCCAGCGCACGACTACCTCGTCATGCTTTGCGTACACATCGCGATCCAGGTACGCCGCCTCGAACACGCGCTCGAGCAGCTGGCGGCGGGCCACCTGCTCGACCAGGGTGGGCAGGAGCACGGGCGTCGCATCGCCGGCGCGCTCGACGATCCGCAGCGCCATGGCGTAGGGACACTCCCGCACCGCGACCTCCTCGAAGCGCACCAGAATCTCGTTGCGCCCTTCCTGGAGTGTCGCCTGAAACGGAACGCTGTGGGGAATCTGGTGATGGAAGTGCTCCTGGCGATGAACGTGCCGGCCATTCAGCCAGACGTCCGCCGGACCGTTGGTGGTCAGGACAAGGGTTACGTCTTGCGCGGCAGGGCAGATCGCCTGAGCGTAGGCCCAGGCCCGCAGGTAGTGGCAGGTGTGGTAGAAGGCCGTGTGATCGACGAAATGATCGTCGCGGCAGCGAACGTAGCGCCACGCCAGCGTTGTATCGCCCACGTCGAACGTGGCTCGCTCGACGGGCGGCTGGGCCAGGCCCGAGTCGTGCCCGTAATAGTGGCGGGCGATCTGGAGCTTGAAATCCTTCCCTTCGAAACGATCCAGGTCGGGGACAAAGATCGCCTGTGGGCCGGCCACGATCCAGTTGTGGATATAGCCGTTCTCAAGTTGATATTCGAGGTATGAGACGGACATGGGGCGCAATACCTCCAATCATACGTCAAATCGCTCCACACTGGTTGATACTGCAGAGCGATTACCTCCAATTGCACATGCGGAATCTAGAAGCCCATCTAGCAGGCTACCGCGCGAAAAAGAAAGACCGCTGATGTCCGAGCACAAGCGTCATGATCCAGTGGACGCCAGAGTCGCCGGACGAGCCCAATATTCCCGTAACATATGCGCCGCCATTTTGGGCGTGCGTGTGCGGGTAAACACACCCTTCAGGTTCATCCCGCCCACGCGCCCGGTGCCCTGCACGGCGGCGAAATCGGCGAAGTTCCAGATGTGCATGCCAGCAACATAATCTTTGCGCGCCGCCACATCGAGATAGCCGCGGATCAACGCCGCCTGGTATTCCTCGCTCCACATCAGCGCCGGCTGGCCGTGCAGGCCAGCGAGGGTGTCCGCGCCGAACTCGGTGATGATGACGGGCTTGCCGTGCAGCTCCCAGATCGCGTCGAGCTCCTGATCGAGCGTGGCCAGGGCCAGCTCGAGCTGGCCGCCCTGAACATACCAGCCCCAGTAGCGGTTAATACAGATGACATCGGCGAGCATATGCCATTCAGCCGGACCGCCCATGACGCCCACGAAGGTGACCGGGCGTGTCCTGTCGAGTTGTCGGGCGCGCACAATCAGAGTACGGAAAAACTCGGTAGTCTTGGGGTCGATCGGGCTCTTGTCTTCACCGCTGAGCCGCGCCATGAAGTTCGGCAGCATCGGCTCGTTGGCGACACTCCACATCACGACGCTGGGATGGTTTTTGTCCCGCTCAATCATCTCTTCGGTCTGCTGTAAGCACATGCGCAAGCGTTCGGCGACGTTTTCATCGGTGTCGAATTGCAGGCTCACTGCCGGCGTCTCGTCGATGATCAGAAACCCCGCGCGGTCCGCCAGCATCATTTCTTCTTCCGAGTAGGGGTAGTGCGACGTGCGGTAGCTGTTGGCGCCCGTCCAGCGCATGAGGTCGTAATCCTTGACCAGGAGCGGCAGGTTCAGCCCTTTGCCGCTGGCGAAAAAGTCTTCGTGCCGCCCAAAGCCGTTGAGCCGTACCGGCTTGCCGTTAAGCAATATCCAGCCGCCCTGCACCTCCACGGTGCGAATGCCGATCTGCAGCGCATAGCGGTCACTGCTGGCAGTGATAGTCAGCTTATAGAGATATGGGTCTTCAGGAGACCACAGGTGCACGGACGGGACGACCAGCGTGGTCTCCGCCACCCCGTCGGTGAATGTGACTCCAGCTTCCAGCGTTTCTCCGGCGCCGGCCAAAGTCACACGCCCCGTATCCTGGTGGCCGTTGATCGTGGCGCGCACGCGCACGATTCCGTCCGTACCGTCCCGTTCGGTCACGACGGTGATATCGTCGATGTGCGTTTGCGGCACACTATAAAGCACCACGGGGCGGTGCAGCCCCGCGAACGGATAAAAGTCGAAGGTGGTGCTTGGGAAACCTCCGAACACACCGAGAACCGATTTGCCCAGATTGCCCGAAGGCACACGCGCAGGCTTGAGATGGTTCTCGACCTGGATGGCGATGATGTTCTCGGCGTCGAACGTGACGACGTCGGTGATATCAACTGCGAAAGGCAGGTGCCCGCCTTCGTGCTGGCCGACTTTTCGCCCATTGACCCAGACCGCCGCCCAGTAGTTCGCCGAGCCGACGCGGAGTATCACGCGCTGGTCTTTCCAGGCCTGCGGAATGTAGGTCGTGCGCGTGTACCAGCTCATGCCCAGGTAGAGGTACAGGTCTTCGTACTGGTCGTTCCAGCTGCCGGGCACCGCCATCGGGCGCGCCCCGACGAGGCCGTTGAACCATCCGTTGCGTTCGCCGACTTCCTCGGGATCCATCTTGAAATCCCAGATGCCGGAGAGGTCCAGCCGGTTGCGAATATTGTTTTGGATCGGGTACAGCATTGCTGCCTCCTACAGAGCCGCGCGTGACTGGGTTACCGAATAGCGCCACTTACACGATTGTTGTCTCATCAGCCCAGCCCAGCACGATCGATTGGGCGTCGCTGGCGCGCCGATCGCACCAGCATCTCGCACACCGCCAGCGTCTGGAGGTTGTTGCGCCCGCTGATCCCCGGCTCGATCCCCTCAGCGATGAAGCGGTAGAAGTCGTCGGCCACTCCTTGCTCGCTCGGTGGGAGGCGCAGCTCGTCGCATGTGAGCGGATCGCTCGAGCCAAGCTGGCCGCTCGGCCGCGGGTAGAAGCTGACGCCCGGCACGTCGGCAGTGCGCAGGGCCCCTCGCTCGCCCTGCAGGATGATCCGCCAGTCGCTGATCGTCGCGCTGTGAGTCAGGATATAGTGGCACACCGCCCCGCCGGCGTACTCGACGATTGCGGCGATGTTGGCGTCGTGTGCGTACTGGCTCCAGGAGGTGTTGTACGACAGCGCGGTCACGCGACGCGCCTCGCCCAGCCAGTACGCCAGCAGATCGACGTGGTGGCAGCTCATATCCCAAACCATCGCGTACGGGTAGTTGAGCGTGCGCGGCTCGGGCCGGTAGCGGTGGTGAATGAAGTCGACGATCTGCACCGCGCCCGGGTGATGCGGGTGATGCGGGCTGTCGAGCAACTGCTTGATCGTCGCCATATTGGCGAAATAGCGATAGTTCTGGGCGACGCAGAACCGTACGCCGGCCTGATCGGCCTCGCGCACCAGCGCCTTGGCCTCCTCCCAGTCCATCGTCATGCCCTTCTCGACCAGGACGTGCTTGCCCTGGGCGAAGGCCAGCCGCGCGAGTGGGGCGTGGGTGACCGTTGGGGTGCAGATCACCACGGCGTCGGCCTCGACCGAGCCAAGCGCCGCCGAGAGATCGCCGAACAGGGCCGCGTCCGGCAGCCGCAGCTTTGCCTGGGCGCTGGCGAGAAAGTCGCGGTTGATGTCGACCAGGGCGACCGGCTGGAACTTCGGGTCGGCGCCCATCACCTCGATTGGCCAGGCGCCCCGCGCGCCCACGCCGACATGGATCATCCGTAGGATCATACTAGTCCCCCATCCATAGCGCGCACACCATGTGATGAATATGAGGCCAGCGGTTCTCGGTTGACCCAGAGGGTACCCCGTTCTTAGTTCAGGTTAGCACGCCCTCCGGCTGGTAGACCCCTAGCGTGCCGCACACCCCTAGCCGGCGCTGCTCGCCGGGGCCCGACAGATCGTAGATCGCCCCCTCGAGCAGGTGATCGACCCGCCCCTGCCGCAGCGCTTCGAACTGGTCGCCGGTCTGGCGGGCCGCGGCCAGCGGACCGTTCTCCCAGACTGCATGCCACGCGTCGAGCTTCGGCTGGACGAGCGCCACTGCCGTGCGGTAGAACTCCTCTAGCGCTGCGACGCCCTGGTTCTCGAAGCGTTCGCACAACACGGTAAATCCATCGACTGCCAGGTCGCGCCGGCGGCGCGCGGCCTCCACGCTGCTGGTGTACACATGCCCGCTAGGCGCAAGCGACGCGGCATCCAGGTATGCGTGCTCGTCGCCAAGCACATCCTGCGGAAAGGTCAGCACGAAATCACCCGCCTCGGGCAGGCCGGCGTTCTGCATCAGCACGAGAATCTCGAGCCGGCCGTCGCCATTGATCAGCCGGTGGATCAACCCCGGCGTGAACCACGCCAGCCGGCCAGGCTCAAGCGGTAGTTCCTTGAAGCCGGCGGCGCTCAGGGTCTGCACCGCCCCGCGGCCAGCCAGCACCATGTAGGCCTCCGTACATGCGAAATGCAAGTGCGGGCTGCCGCCGACCAGCCCGTCGGGCGCCTGCGTGTCGTACACCTTCAGATGCGTCACGCCGACCGCGCCAGGCAGCCACGGCACAGTTATCTGTTCGGTCATCCTAAAAAGCCTTTCGTATTTGGTACCGCATCACCACAGACATGGCTCTTGCCCGTGACACCTCCGACGACGGCAACGCTCAGGTTTTCACTCAGAGGATTCCCTCAGGTGCCCCAGTCGCCGCGCCTGTGCCTCAGCCTGGAGTGCAAGCTCGGATGCCAAGAAACAGTGCTCCTGGGTCATGGCCGTTTCCGTGCGATTGAGGACATCGCTCACCAACTGCGCGCCGTACGGCAGGGCGACGTCGCCGCAGTCAATGTAGTGCGTTTGCTTCTGCTCAACAAGAAAGAGATGGTTGCCGCCCGGCCGTCCGGCGATGTCGATGTACTTGCGGAGCTCGATATAGCCGTCCGTGCCGAGGATCGTCAGCCGGCCATCCCCCCAGGTAGCCAGCCCCCGCGGCGTCAACCAGTCCACCCGGATGTAGCCGGTGCCGCCATCGCCGCGGATGACCAGGTCGCCGAAATCTTCCAGTTCGGGATAGTCGGGGTGATGGTAGTTGGCGACCTGCGCCGCCACGACGTCGGCCGTACGGGAGTTCGTGAAGAAGAGAAACTGGTCGACCTGGTGGGAGCCGATATCGGTGAGGATACCCCCGTACTGCGCGCGCCGAAAGAACCAGTCGGGGCGGTTGGGCAGGCCGACCCGGTGTGGTCCCAGGCCGATGGTCTGCACCACGCGGCCGATCGCCCCAGACTGGACGAGCTCGCCGGCCTTGACCGTCGCGGGGCTCTCGAAGCGTTCGCTATAGCAGATCGAGTAGATGCGCCGGGTTTCGGCCTGCACGCGCCGGGCCTCGGCCAGCTGCTCGAGGGTGGTAAAACCCGGCTTGTCGCTCATGAAATCTTTGCCGTGCCGCATCGCCGCGATCCCGAGCGGCGCGCGCTCGTTCGCGATCGCGGCGCTGGCGATCAGATGGATGCTGTCGTCCTCCAGGATCTCCTGCGCGCTGCTTGCCAACCTGGCCTGCGGATAGGTCTGGGCAAACTGGGCGATCAGCTCCGGCTCCGTGGCGAAGAAGGAGACCAGTTCGGCGCCGGCGCGCAGCAGGAGATTGACCTGCCCATAAATGTGGCCGTGGTTGAGGCCGATCGCCGCACAGCGGATGGTCGATCGCGTGCGCATGCCCACCTCTCATTCAATCGAGAATCGGCTGGTATAGTTGGAGGGCCGTTTACTCAGACAGGAGAAAATCCTTCTTCGGTCTCGTATCTCTGGTCTCTCAGGTGGCGCCCTACCACTTGTCGGGGAAGCGGTAGTGCTCGGCCAACTCCTCGTGCCCCTCCATGGCGAGCAGGTCATCCAGCACGGCATTGGCCTGGTCGTAGGAGCGGGTCTGGTGACTCTCGAGCGCGTTCCAGAGCAGCATGGATCGGTCGCCGGTCTTGAACGCCAGCATCTCACGCTCCATATCGAGCCATTCGGGCAAGATGCATTCGAGCATAATCTTCGGCGGAAGCACCCCGACGTGGATGGCCTGGATGCCTTTCTGGTTGATGACGGCCGGCACTTCAACGACCACATCGTCGGGCACCCCTGCCAGCGCGCCACTGTTAGGGACGTTCACCTGGAATTGCCCCTCGTTATTATTCACCAGTGCGTCGATAATCGGCACCTGCTGCTCGCGGGTCTTTTCGCTGCCGAATGTTTCAACCAGGCTGGCCTTGGGATCATTCGTCAGCCGCGTCATCTCGGCCAGGCGCTGCTCGAGATCCCGAACGAACAACGGCCGCGCCAACTCGGTGTCCGGCCCGCCCCACGGCTCGCCGAACCAGTGCTTCTTGGTGGCCAGGTCGGTGTGGTACCACCAGCCGCCCCTGCGCACGGTGTCGCCGATCGGGAAGCGGCCGTACAGGTGGTACTGATGCACCGCCCCGCGCGACATCTGGATGTCGTGCGTGCGGGTCGCCACATGCGTCCGCCAGTACTCCTCGCCCTTGGTTGCGATCCATTCGTCGATCAGCGGGTAGGCGTCCTTGCCCTCGTAGATGAAGTGGGTCAGCCAGATATTGTGGTTCAGGCCGGGCGCCTGCCAGGTGATGCGCTGCGGATCGAGGCCGATCGTCTGGGCGATCTCGTGGACGCCGTAGTGGCCGTGGCACAGGCCGCAGACTTTGATGCCCGTCTCGCGCGTGAGCAGCGTACACCCCTCGAACACCGGGTTGCCCGACATGATCAACCAGGCGTCGGGGCAGATCCGCTCCATATCCCGCGCCACCTCCAACATCAGCCGCAGCTGGTAGAAATTGCCCAGGCGCACGCCGCCATAGTAATAGCCGTGCCTGGCGGTCAGGTCGCGGATTGCCCGCTGATGGTGGTGGCTCTTGACGGCGGCGGTGTCGATCACGAAGTCGGCCTCGCGCAGGGCCGCCTCACGATCGGTTGTGCGTGCGAAGCGCAGGTCGGCGCCCAGTTCGTCGGCGTAGCGCGCGGCCAGCTTATGGATCATCTCCAGGCGCTCCTGGTTGATATCCATGAAACAGACCTCGCTGCCGGCCAGGCTGGCAGTCAGGCACAGATCTTTGACCAACCCAAGCGAGAACTGCGCGCTCCCGGCCCCGATGACGCTCACTCTGATTGTGGTAGCCATGGCAACTCCTCGAGACGCGAGACACGAGACGCGAGACACGAGACACGAGACACGAGATGCGAGATGCGAGATGCGAGATGCGAGATGCGAGATGCGAGATGCGAGATGCGAGATGCGAGATGTGAGACGCGAGCTGGAAGACGGTGGCTCAGAAGACGACGTTTTCTTCCTGATCCTCGCCGATCATCCTGTTGTCCTCATGCGTAACCCATTGCTCCGAGTGATTGCACATCGCGAAGAGTAACTTGAGGACCTCTTCATATATCGTATACAGAGTCTTGGATGCTTCTCGTGGCATGTATCCGCATGCCACAGCGAACTCCAGCCAAACCTGTGTCTCTGCCGCTTCACCTTCAGCGTCAGAGAGCTTGCTGATAAATGCCTTTTCGTACCGGCGCTTGCGCCACGCCTCAGCAATATTCGCGCACACTGAGCGCGAAGAGCGGCGAACTTGATCGGTCAGCGAATAGGTTTCCTCCTTCGGAAAGGTTTTCGAATGCTCGAAGATGCGCATTGCCGCGTCGAACGCTTTCTGGTAGACGATAAGCTCGTGATGTGACACGATTTTCTGGCATGGTTCAGGTTAGATTGACATTTCGCAAAGTGTGTTAGAAATTTTTCTGGGCATACGGACGCCAGATTTGGCCGAAGCCATTTGCCGAAGTGTCAATCTGATTTCCCAGGCTTCTGAGCCATGCCGGATTTTCTTGCCCATTTTGTTCTTGCTCTGGTGTAGAACGCTACGCTATTATGTAGTACACCGCAATCTTTCGGCAAGCGACACGGCAGTATCGTGAGACGCGAGACGCGAGACATGAGACAGCATCTCCAGTCTCTTGTCTCCAGTCTCTTGTCTCCAGTCTCTTGTCTCGCGTCTCGCGTCTCCAGTCACTCAGGCCGCAGCCACCTCCTCCTCAACCAGCCATGGCGGCATCGGGCGGCCCGCGCGGCTGAGGTGGCAGGCGTAGAGCAGCCGGTACACATCGTTGATATAGAACTGCGGGAAATGTTTCTTTGGCAATGCCTCCAGAAAGCGTGACGAGACCAGTTCGACCATCTGCGAGTCCATACCCTCCGCCGTCTCATAGTCGAAATAGATCGCCAGATCCTTCTCCGGCCGCTCGATCACGCGCGTGACGCCGAAGTTCGCCGGCGAGAGATGCACCGGCGCATCGATCTCAAGCAGAAACGTGCCGAACCCGGCCGAGTTGAGATGCTGCTTGTGCTCGTAGAGGAAATTGACCGTCTTCTGGGCGTCGTCGAGCGTCTCGCCGGGGAAGCCGAAGAAGAAGAAGGTGTGGTTCCAGATCCCGGCCTCGGCGCTCTCGCGCAGGATGCGCTGCATGTTGTCGAGCTGGATGCCCTTGAGCATGCGATGCATGATCGCCTCCGAGGCGCTCTCCAGCCCGAACAGGATCGTCCGGCAGCCGCCTTCGTACATCAGGCGCAGGAGTTCGCCGGTGATCGGTCGCTCGAAGCGGGCGCAGCCGCCCCACAGCAGCGGCGTGCCGTCGCGCTTCAGGATCTGCGAGAGCTCGCGCAGCGTCCGCGGCGTCAGCGCCTCGTCGGAGAAGAAGATCTCTTCGACCCCGTACTTGCGCTTGAGTGTATACATCTGCTCGGCCAGCAGCTCGGAGCGCATCAAGCTGAAGGTCTCCGGCTCGCCGTAGCCGACGTTGCAAAAGGCGCACTTCCCATAGTAGCAGCCGCGCGCCGTCAGCAGCGGCAGCGCCAGCCGCGGCGCCAGGTAGCGGTCGAGCGGCAGGCCCCGCTATCGATCAGTTGAAACAGCGCCGGCGTGTGCGCCACCCGCTCGCGCAGCATGGTGATATGCGGCCCGCCGACGGTGACGTGGCAGGGCAGGCCGCGCTCCTTGATCAGTGCCGCCAGCGTCATACCGGGCAGCATTTGCGCCATACAGGCGATCGAGATGCCGACCAGGTCGGGCTGCTCGCGTTCGATATCGGCGATCACGCCGCCCGCATAGATTTCACGCAACATGTTGAACTGCGGGTCGCGCGCCTCGTGCAGAATATTGCGCGTGCTGTCGGCGGTCATCGCCGGCCGATAGGTGTTGATTTCGAGCGCCGCCGGGAAGAACGGGAGCGAGGCGATCCGCAGCGCGTCGGCGACCGTCTCGATCGCCGCGCGGCCGATCGGGCCGTCGAAGAAGGACTCACTGCGGATCGTGCGCTTGGCCTTTTCCACCTGCGCCGCGACCTGTGGGCCGCGTGAGAGCGCCCATGCCACCAGTTCGCGCGGCGCCGCAACCGGCCGGGGCGGGCGACGATCGCCGCGTGGTCCGTAGTCGTGCCGCAGCCGTGCCAGCGCCGCCTCAAGGTGGCGGCGCGTCAACACCTCGTCGAACACCTCGATGTTGAGATCGCGCTGGATGACGTCGACGCCATGGGCGCGCAGAAAGGCCGTCAGCGTCGGCAGCGCCAGATGCGGCATGGCCGGGTTCCAGTTCGGAGGGAAGCAGAGGATGACCCTCACGACCCCACCTCGCGCGCCTGCCGCGATCCAGACTCTCCAGCGACCACAGCCGCATTCCCGTTCGAGTGAGTCGCGATGAGCGGAATGCTGCCGGGGTACAGGTGGCAGCGCACCGTATGCGCGGAGTCCCCGGCGATGAATGTTTCCTGCGGAACGATCGTGTCGCAGAGTCCTGGCATGAAGCTGGGGCAGCGCGGATGGAATGGGCAACCACTCACCCGCGAGTATGGGTCCGGAACGCTGCCCTTGATCGCCGCCAGGCGCCCTTGCTGGCTTGAGCCGAGGCGCGGGATCGAGCGCAGCAGCGAGATCGTGTAGGGGTGCTTGGGGTCGTGGAATAGCGTGTCCACGCTCGCCCGCTCCACCACTCGACCCATATACATCACGATCACATTCTCGGTCATCTGGGCAACGACCCCCAAGTTGTGGGTGATGAACATGATCGCCATACCCAGCTCGTGCTGCAGCGTACGCATCAGGCTCAAGATCTGCGCCTCGGTCGTCACGTCGAGCGCAGTCGTCGGCTCGTCGGCGATCAGCAGGTCGGGGTGGCACGAGAGCGCCATGGCGATCATGGCGCGCTGGCGCATACCGCCGCTGAGCTGGTGCGGGTAGCGATCGATGATGCGGCTCGGCTGTGGCATGCCCACCTGCTTCAGCACCAGCAGCGTCTTCTCGCGCGCCTCCTCTTTCGAGACATGCTGGTGCAGCAGAATCGTCTCCATGATCTGGTTGCCGATCGTATGCACCGGGCTGAGCGAGCTCATCGGCTCCTGGAACACCATCGCGATTTCCCCGCCGCGGATGTAGCGCATCTCGTCGCTTTGCTCGCCGAGCGAGGTCAGGTCGATCACCTTCGATTGTGATCCGTCCCCGTCGCTCGCCGGCACCCGGTGCCAGAGGATCTTGCCGTCCACGATCCGCCCTGGCCTACGGACAATCCGCAGGATCGAGCGCGCCGTGATCGACTTGCCACAGCCGCTTTCGCCGACCACACCCAGCGTCTCGCCCCGGCGAATCGAAAAGCTGGCTCCGTCTACCGCGCGGACCGTGCCCTCGTCGAGAAACATGTGGGTCTTCAGGTCCTCGACTTCCAGCAAGGGGGGTCTGGTGTCCATCGATTCTCTCCTGCGTCAAACGTTCAAACGTCGGAACGTTCCAACGTTGGCTACTTGGAATATGGATCGGCGGCGTCGCGCAGGCCGTCGCCCAGGAAGTTGAAGGCCAGGATCGAGATCACCACCGCCACGCCCGGCAGCAGCACCCAGGGCGCCAGCGCCACCGAGCGCAGGTTCTGGGCCTCTTGCAGCAGCACGCCCCAGCTGATCGCCGGCGCGCGCAGCCCCAGGCCGAGGAAGCTCAGACTGGTCTCGGCCAGGATCATGCCTGGGATCGCCAGCGTCAACGCCGCGATGATGTAGCTCAGGAACGACGGGACCATGTGTCGCAGAATGATGCGCATCTCGCTCGCGCCCACCAGCCGCGCCGCCAGCACGAAGTCCTCCTCGCGCAGCGCCAGGAAGCGCCCGCGCACCACACGGGCCATGCTGGTCCAGCCGATCAGCGAGAGAATGACGGTGATGGCGAAGTAGACCCGCAAGACCGGCCAGTTGGCCGGCAGCGCCGCAGAGAGCGCCATCCAGAGCGGGATCGCCGGGACCGAGCGGATGAACTCGATCACGCGCTGGATGAGGGTATCGACGATTCCGCCGAAGTACCCCGAGATTCCGCCCAGCACGATGCCGAGGATCAAGCTCAGGAACACCCCCACCAGCCCGATCGAGAGCGAGATGCGCGAGCCGTACACGATCCGCGAGAACAGGTCGCGGCCGAGCCGGTCGGCGCCGAGCAGGAAGACCAACTGCTGATCGGGCTTCGCGCCGATCCCGAACAGGTGGATCGTGCTGTCGAAGGTCCCCCACAGCCTGTACGGCGCGCCGCTCACGAAGAACCCGATCGGGTAGATCACCGCCGGATCCTCGACGAACAGCGGCCGCAGCGTCACCGGGTCGCGATCGCGTTTGCTGCCATAGATGAACGGCCCGCGGAATGTGCCGTTCGTATCGAACAGATGCACGCGCGTCGGCGGCGCCGAAGTGAAGCGGGTGGAGAACGTCTCGGGGTCGTAGGGTGCGACGACCTCGCAGGTGGCTGCCACCAGGTAGAAGATCGCCAGCACGAAGACGCTGGCTACCGCCATGCGGTGCCTGCGGAACTTCCAATACATCAGCTTCCACTGCGGCGCAACGTAGACTTGCTCGGACGCGCCAGCCTTCTTGCGCTCCACCGGGATGCCGATACCTGTAACTTTCTCGGTCGCCATACTGTCTAGCCCTCCAGACGGATACGCGGATCAGCCACCGCCAGCAGGATATCCGAAAGCAGCGTGCCGATGACCGTCAGCGTGCTGAGCAGCAGCACGAACGCACCCGCCAGGTACATATCCTGCGACTGGAGTGCGCGCAGCAGCAGCGGCCCGGACGTCTGCAGGTTCAACACCACCGCGACTAGCGTCTCGCCCGACACCAGCGCCGCCAGCGTCCAGCCGACCGTGCTGAAGAACGGGTTGAGCGCCACCCGCACCGGGTATTTCCAGATCACCATCCGCTCCTTCAAGCCCTTGGCGCGGGCCGTCTCGACGTAGGGCTTGTTCAGCTCGTCGAGCAGGTTGGCCCGCACGGTGCGGATGATCGCGGCGGTGTTCTCCAGCGCCAGGATCAGGACCGGCGCCCAGACCCGCCCCAGCATGTCGGTGAACTTGGCCAGGCTCCACGGCGCGTCGAGGTACTGCTGGGAGAACAGGCCGGCGGCGTTCACGCCGAACAGCGACAGCATGATCCAGAGGTAGACGAGCGCGATAAGGAACCCCGGCGTGCCAAGGCCAATGAAGCTGATAAAGCTCATCAGGTAGTCGAGGAACGAGTACTGGTGCGTCGCCACGTACACGGCGGTGGGAATAGCGATCACCCAGGTCAGCAGGATGGTGAGCAGTGCGATAAAGACGGTCAGCCCGAGCCGTTCCCAGATCAGCTCGGACACCGGCCGCCGCCACTCGAACGACAGGCCAAAGTCGCCGCGCGTGACGATGCCGGTGACCCACTTGGTGTACTGGACGTAGACCGGCTGGTTGAGCCCATACTGGTCTTCGAGCGCCTTGATCGCATCCGCGTCGATGTTTTCACCCTGCTGCCGGAGCGTCGCGACGTACGAGGTCAGGAAGTCGCCGGGCGGCAGCTGGATGATCGTGAACGAGATGATCGAGATCACGAACAGCGTCGGGATCATATACAGGACGCGCTTTAGGATATATTTCGCCATACATCCCCTCCGATAAGCTATGAGCTATGAGGGGATGGGGGGTGGTTTGGAGGGGGTGGCCCCCTCCAGATCCCCTTTTCCCCTTAACTTCAGCTGCTGTGCTTCGACGGGTCGTCCCAGTAGAAGGTCTGGGGGTTGATGAACTGCTCGTCCTTGGTCGGGTCGTCGATCGGGAAGCCGTCCTTGACGCCCTTGAGGCCGTTCTTCACGATCAGCGGCGCGGGTATCTCGCCCAGAATGCCGATCATCGGCAGCTCCTCGGCCCAGACGTCGAGGAGCTGTTTGAACAGATCGTTGCGCTTCTTCTCGTCCGGCTCGAACGAGACCTTGTCCCAGGTATCCCAGATCTTGCGGATCCAGTGATCAGGCGGCGGCTCCTCGGCGTTGGGGTCCTTCGGGTTGAGCCTCCAGAGGCCCCAGGCAGGCGCCCATGGCCGGTCGAGCGTCGTGGCAATGAAGATCAGCGGGGCGGTGAGCGGCAGCAGCGTGCGGTCGCCGCCCCAGAAGCCGCTCTCGATCTCGTTGGCGTTGTAGTGCTGGGTGTAGAGCGTACGCTCGACCGCCTTGTAGGCTGACTTGACGCCGACGGCGGCGAAGTACTTCACCACCGTCTGCGCGGCGTCTTCGAGCGGATCGCCGGTCGGCCAGGTGGCCTCGATCGCGAAGTTGAGCGTGCCGCTGCCGTCCTTCCAGAGCCGGAAGCCCTGTGCGTCCTTCTTATCGTAGCCGGCCGCGTCCAGCATCTGGTTGGCCTTCGCCACATCGTACTCGATGTAGACGTTCGAGAGCTTCTCGTAGTACTGCGGCGACTCCTTGAGCGGGCTGTACTGGCGCGGCGTCGCCGTGCCACTGTAGATCAGGTCGTTGATCTCCTGGCGGTTGATCGCGTACGACAGCGCGATGCGCACGTCGCGATTCTGGAAGAACTCGCGCAGCATCTTATTCTTGGTCGTATGGTTGGGCTGGAAGGCGACGTGGCCGGCGGTCACGCCCTGTTTCACCGTGTAGTCGCCCTTGCTCTCGTTCTCTTTGTACAGCGTGAAGTTGCCGATGCTGACACCGCGGCCCTGGTAGTCGACCTCGCCGGCGATGATCCGGGAGCTGAAGGCATCCGGCGCCTCGTACAGCAGGTGCGTGACCTTGTCCACGTAGGGGAGCTGGTTGCCCGCCGAGTCGACCTGCGCGAAGTACGGGTTGCGCTCCATCGTGAACAGCTGATCGCCGAACCTATTGGTCGCAATCCACGTCCCGACCGACGGCCGCCCGCCGATCAGCGGCCGGTTGCGGTCGTCGAAGAATTTGTCCCATGTGTCGAACCCGCCCGCCTTGGTATCGGCATCCAGCTTGGCCTTGTCGGCGAAGTCGACGTGGAACTGCTTCATGTGCTCGGCGGGTGCGTACGGCTGGCCGCGCGCGACCTTGTAGATGAACAGCGGGTTGGGGTCCGCGAAGGTGAACACCGCGGTGAGCTTGTCCGGGAATTCGGTCTGCATCAGCGTCCGGTCCTTGCCGGTGACCCAGTCAGCGTGCGACGTGCGTTCCAGATTTGTCAGCTTCTCGTTCTTCAGCACATTGTCATACCACCACTTGAAGTCGTCGGTGGTGAAGTCCTTGCCGTCCGACCACTTGAGCCCCTCACGCAGCTTGAAGGTCCACTGCTTCGCGTCGTCGCTGACCTTCCACGACTCGGCCAGGTCGGGGCGGATGCTCAGGTCCTGGTTATACCAGACCAGGCTGACCTGCTGGACCTTGTTCGGCCCAAAGTAGTCCGACACGCCGCTGTAGCCGCGCCGGATGGTGCCGCCGAACTGGCCCGGGCCGTCGATGCCGTCGAGCACCACCGGGTTCTTCGGCAGGCGCTGGTCGACCGGCGGGAGCTTGCCGGCTTTGACGAGATCGGCCAGCATCGGCGCCTCGTTGAACTTGGTGGGGACGGCGGCGGGGGCGGCGGGGGCGGCAGCGCCCGCTGCGGTCGGCGCCGTGACGGCGGACGCAGCGGGCGCTGCCGCAGCCCCGGCGGGCGCTGTCGCGGAGGTAACCGGCGGCGGCGGCTCGCCGCCGCACGCGGCCAACCCGGCTCCTGCGGTGATCGCCGCCGACAGGCGCAGGAACTCGCGCCGCGTAATCGGTCGTCGAGCCTTGTAGCCTCCTTTGCCCATACTTGCCTCCATTCGTAAAAGAGAATCTGTGGTCAGGGCCAGCACAATGTGGCCCTCGCTCAGGCACACGATCATCTATTTATTCCGGTTATCCCGGCGTACTGCTCCCATTCCCAGCCGACACGCCGCCGCCAGCGCCGTTTCCGCTCGGCGCCTCGGCTGGAGCGGCCGGGCCGAAGACACCCGTCAGCCGCAGCTCTTCGGCGAAATGGCAGGCTGACCAATGTTCGTCGGCCACTTTGCGTAGCGCGGGACGTTCGACCGAGCAGATCTCTTTCGCATAGCGGCAGCGTGGGTGGAAGTAGCAGCCGCTCGGCGGGTTGGCAGGATCGGCGATCTCGCCAGACAGGACCATTGGCTCGGTGCGAATCCGCGGATCGGGCTTGGGCACCGCCGAGAGCAGCGCCTCGGTGTAGGGGTGCTTGGGGTTAGCGAACAGCTCCTTCGTCGTCGCGTGCTCGACCAGCTTGCCCACATACATCACGGCAACCCGATCGCTGATATGCTCGACAACGCTCAGGTCGTGAGCGACGAACAGGTAGGTGAGACCAAACTGCTGCTGCAAGTCCTGCAGCAGGTTGAGGATCTGCGCCTGGATCGAGACATCCAGCGCCGACACCGGCTCATCACAGACGACCAGCTGCGGGTTCATCGCCAGCGCGCGCGCGATGCCGATCCGCTGGCGCTGGCCGCCGCTAAAGGCGTGCGGATAGCGGCTCATATACTGCGGGCGCAGCCCGACAACTTGCAGAAGCTCCGCGACACGCTCGGTCAACGCCTTGCCGCGGGTGACTCCATTTACCAGCAATGGCTCGCCCACGATCTCCAGCAGCGTCATGCGCGGATTAAGCGACGAGTAGGGATCCTGGAAGATCATCTGGATGTTCCGGCGTAATCGCTTGAGCTGTCGCCTCTCCAGCACGGCAATGTTGACCCGCCCCATGTCCCGATCCGTAAACCAGATCTCTCCAGACGTTGGGTCATACGCGCGTAGGATCATCCGGCCGGTCGTCGTCTTTCCCGACCCGCTCTCGCCGACCAGGCCCAGGGTCTCGCCTTGCCGAACATAGAAGCTGACGCCGTCGACCGCCTTGACGTGTCCGACTGTCTTCGAGAGCAGGCCCTGCTTGATGGGAAAGTGTTTCTTGAGGTCCTTCACCTCGAGAAGATTTCGGCCATCTGCTGCGTACTCAGTCATCTTCACATCGCTCCTGTGGCTAAACTGCGCTCGGGATGACCAGACCGGGCTAGCCCGCGCTGGCGCGCACCCCGTTATACCGGCCGCCGGCCGAGGGAACAGCTTCAGTGGCACGATCAGCACCGCACGGACCGGGCTGCCGACCCTGCGTCTTTTGCCGAATCGCTGTAATGATGTCGTTCTTGGATTGGGTCACCGCGCCGCCTCGCTGTCTGGATGTGCTGCTTCAGAACAGGAAACGGAGGTCAAACGATACCGCGCCCTAATCTAGGAGAATAAGCAGGTGGTAGGAAGGTGGCACCGAAGACGAGGGTATCGAATCCGGCGCTATTAATCGGCATTGTGTCGTGCTAGCCCGGCGATCGTCACTGAGTAGGCTGAAGGCTGGAGCGTAATAAGGATTCAGTACGCGAACCCCGCCACGACTCCGGGCACTCACCTTGGATGAAGAGTAGCAGGAACTATACCATCAATATTTTTCACTGGCAACTCGTATGACATGTTGACAGGACCATCCACGCCCTGGATCGTGTGCCCACGGTTGGGCAGTAGCAGTTGTTGATTAGGTTGTGTACTGTTTGTCGAGCACCCCTTTGCGATCTAGCAGGGCGATAAATCTCCTATAGAATTCGGCAACCTGGGGATCGGCCGCTGCCCGATCGCGCACGGCAATCTCCTCGGGCAACACCAACACTCCCGCACTCTGGCCGGTGAGCTGTCGGCGATCGCGCTGGTACATGCCGGCGTACGTATCCAACCAAGGGCTCCCGAGCGCTACCTCCAGGCGCCCGACATATTGCTTGTAGGCTTCCAGCAATTCCGGATCGCCTAGCTGGTCTAGCACGTCAACTGCCCGGTGGAAGGCGTCTCTTTGTAGGTCCATGGTCTGCTCCTTTCTGGCGTAAACGAGCCGGCTACTGGCAGTGCTCCTTTGCATCTCCTTTTTCATCCCAGCGGTGCGCGCCCAACACATGGATGGCTGTTATCAAGATCGAGGCCAGCGGTGCGCGCCCAAGATACTGCTGGCAAACTACCTTCGGTGGGGAAGTGCTCACGGCACATCGTGATCTACAGCCTCAAAGTGGGGCGATTGCCGCTATCTTGGGCATGGTTCAGGTTAGATTGACATTTCGCAAAGAGTGTTAGAAATTTTTCTGGGCATACGGACGCCAGATTTGGCCGAAGCCATTTGCCGAAGTGTCAATCTGATTTCCCAGGCTTCTGAGCCATGCCCTATCTTGCCCCTGGTAGAACGCGCAGGTGGGGCGAAAATCGCTCGAATCTGAGTTTGCCAGCAGTATCCGCGCCCAACACATGGATGGCTGTTATCAAGATCGAGGCCAGCGGTGACATTATACCACTTCCTCTCTGACAGGCCGTCAACCTGTATGACATGTTGACGAGTTACCAGCTTTCCACTATAATAGAAAACCTTGTTACCATCTGGTTATGATGCGGGCTTCTTTGAGCCATTTCTCAACCGGCGCTCGCCTGGGATCAGCGACGAATGAAGGGCAGCCATATCATATTCCGAGGTAAGAGCGGTACATGCTGACAAAACTATCGCGCGAAACGCTGGCCGAACAAGCTGCCCGCAACCTCATAGCATTTATCGAAGCCCACGATCTGAAGCCTGGGAAACTGCTGCCGCCGGAGTCGCAACTCGCGGCCGATTTCGGTGTAAGCCGGCCGATTATTCGCGAGGCGCTCAAATCCCTGGAAGGCAAAGGGATTGTCGAGGTAGTAAGCGGCAAGGGCGCGTTTGTGAAGCCGCTCGACAGCCAGCCACTCCAGCTGTTTTTTCAGCGAGCCGTGCGGATTGAGCGCGAAGCGATCATCGATCTCATGGAGCTGCGCAAAGGCATTGAAGTGCAGAGCGCCGCGCTTGCGGCACAGCGGCGCACGCCCGACCATATGGCCCGATTGAGGGAGATCGTCACCGAGATGCGTCGCAATCTGCACTCCCCAGACGCCTACGTCGAATTGGATATCGCCTTTCACCAGCAGATTGCCTCCATGACGCGCAATGTAATGATTTACCATTTGGTGGGGGCAATCCGCGATGCGATCAAAGATGCGCTGCACGAAAGCCTACTCCGCCAACAGACCGACGAGCAGCTTGAGCGCGTCCAGATGGGGCACGAAGCGATCCTCACCAGCTTGGAGCAGGGCGATATCACGGCGGCAGAGCGCGCCATGGCCGCCCACTTCGACGAAGCGGTTGCGTCATTAATTTATGGGACGATCAGCAACCACATGGCTCCAGAGGCGCTGTCGGACACCAATGACGATTGATCCGGCCGCATTGCTCACGCTCGGCTAGGCTCCTAACCTGTGCACTGGGGAGAACTGACCGGCGAGCAATTTCCTCTATCTCCAATCGTCAATTGGAGTAGCGCGCCGTCATACTGCGCCAGCACGGCCTGCACCCAGCGTACGAACGCGTCGAGCTTGGCGCCCGCGCCCGCTTCCGCGTCGTAGTCGATGCCCTCGAACGCCAGAAACAGGGCTGCCGCCGGGCGCAGCTGGGACAAGAACCCGCTTTTCCCGCCACGGACTCGCTCATAGATCGGCGGCAAGAGCCAGGGCGAACCTGATCTGCAGCCAATGCCTCGGGCGCTAGATCGGGCCAGGGCGCCACCGGTGCCGGCTCCGCTAGGCCGATCGCGACTGCGAACCGCTTGCCGGCGGCTGGGTCGTCGCGCCAATCGGCGATGGTGATGCGCGAGGCGAGCGCTTCGACGATCGCCGCCTGTACCAGCACCTCGCCCCGGCCGGGTAGATGCTCGCCAATCGCCAACTCGTCGAGCGTCTGCCCGGCCAGCACCGCGAAGCCATCGCTCAGCGGCATCATGATATCGAGCAGCACCAGATCCGGCGCCTCGGCGGCCACTAACACAAAACGATGTCTGCTAATGTCTTTGAGGAATGGAAGCGATGAAGCGACCGGCAATGCCAGAGCTATCCGTTGCTGGGGAAGCGGCGCTCGCTGCCTACCTCACAGCACTGCGTGAGGAAACGGACGCAAATGTCACCACCATCCGCAACTACGCCAGCGACCTGCGCCAGTTCATCGCCTGGTGCGAAGGAACCGGGGCGGAGGGGCAGGAAACGCCGGCAACCTTTACCCCAGTGGCCCTTGCGACGCCGCTGATCGTCCGCTACCGCAGCCATCTTCAGCACACCCTACGGCTGCGGCCGGCGTCGGTGAACCGTGCGCTCATCAGTGGTACATTACACGAAGGTTCGAACACTTTTTACATGAATCTTCGAACGTTTCCCTCAATCTTCGAACTGAGGGGGTGTCTACGACTGCCAACTGTGGCTTGTTGGCTTCCCTATGCAGCGGAAGCTCATCCGTTCGA
>WNGB01013723.1_pt1 | contig 28708 bp, 34 predicted proteins | sample 5400681 | NCBI WGS metagenome assembly WNGB01 (sample SAMN13153367, study PRJNA577476) | soil metagenome | isolation source: 115 cm soil or saprolite under grassland replicate 2 | place: USA:California | collected 2016-06-15
AAGGGCCGAAGCTATCACCGGCGGCGACGGGGCGCGACGGCGTTGGCTGCGGCGGTTTGGCCGGGGAGTATGTTGGAATGGCGGGTTATCGCACTCCGCCGACGTTGACCACCGGACCGGTGTAGTGCTCGAACCGCTTGCGCAGCTCGATGACCTGCGTCTCGTTTGTCAAAAAGTCGCGATAGTCGTTCACCACCTTGTAGGAGAAGATCGGTTTGTAGCCGGCCGGCGGCGCAACGTCGCGCCGGGCAGACCAGGTGCCGGTCGTGGCCTGCTGCTCCGGTTCCAGCAGCCAGCTCATGAACAGCCGGGCCGCGTTGGGATGCGGAGCTTTCTTGAAGATCGCGCCGGTCAACGGCCAGATCGGCGTCGCATCCACGGTGGAGAAATGCGAAGCCACCGGCTTGCCTTCCTTTTTCATCGGCTCGGTGATGTTGAAGATCGAATCGATGGCGACGAAGTTTTGGCCCGAGGCGATGCTGCGCTGCTGGCCGAGATGACCCTGGATGAAGTTCGGCTTGTTGGCCATGTACTTGTCCATCCAGTCCCAGCCGTATTTCTGCACCACGTGATGGAACAGCCAGAGGGTGGCGTCGTCGTCGGCCGGATAGGGCGTCACCGCCTTGCCGCGGAATTGCGGTTTGAGAAAATCGAGCGCGGAGTTTGGCACGTCGGCTGAACTGACGTGCTCCGTGTTGATCATGTACGGCATGGCGATCACCATGGTGCCGTAGAACGCGCCATCCGGGTCCTTGAAGCTCGCGTCGATGGCGTCGAAGCCCGCCGGTTTGTATTGCAAGAGCTGGCCTTCCGCCTTCCAGCGCACGAAGTCGTGCAAGGTCTGGAAGATCGCGGCGTCGACCTCGAGCTTGCCGTCCTTGAGCTGCTGGTCGATTTTCTTGTCGAGCACGTTGGAGAAGCCGCCCGTGATCGAGATCTTGATGCCGGGATAACGCTGCTCGAAGATTTTCGCCTTCGCCTCCCAGGGCGCGGTCGGTCCGCCGACATAGAATACGAAGGCCCCCTCGGATTTGGCCTCGGCATAAAGCTGCGACTGGGCGCGGACGGGTAGGATGGTTGCGGCGATGAGCCCGGATAAGCCGAGCGCCGTCGCCACGAGGCGGTGCGTGAGCGTGAGCATGGCCCCTCGCGTCGATTCGTGGCGCTGCATCAATTTGGCAGCAACTCGGGGTAAAGCGGACATCGCAGTCCGTCCAAGACGCCTTGTTATTTGCCCGATCGTAACCATATTTAGGTCATCTACTCATATGGTTGGTAGCCGAACTTGCCGGCCGGGGAGAAGGCGCCGGCCACGACCTCCGTTTTTGATCGGTCGCAATTCCAGCCGGCCGGATCGAACGGCCACCATCATCGTTTACCCAAGGAGTTCCGATATTGAGCACGAATACCGATGAGGCGCACCGCCGCGCCGAAGCGCTGTTCAAGAAGGAGCAGCAATTGCGTGAGGCCCAGCAAGCAATGGCCGAATACCAGGCCGGGATGCATGCCATGCGCGAAAAGACTGCGCGGTTGCGGGCGCTTCGGTTGGCTCGCGACGCCGTCAACCCTAGCAATCCCAAGAAGCCGCGGCCGGCCAAGCAAAAGGGCGCGGCGTAAGTTTAAGGACAAGCTCTGGGCCAACCAGCCGTGCCGTTGCTTGGCCGTTGCAGCATCGCCACGAACCGCAAGCGCGGTGGCGTCGTAGTTATAAAGCCACTCCATTCGCTCCCGCAGGCGGACTTGCCGGTCGATCATGACGGGGACGTCGGCATGCCTATCGCGGAAATCGTTGCGCAGCTCTGCGTTGGTGCCTACCGTAGACCAGCACTCGATCTGCCAATCGTCGCGTTCCGACCATGCCATTTGCCTGCCATGCATCCTGCCGGGTGATCACGGTCACCCTCCTTTCGCTTGCCGCTTTCGCCGCTGCTCCGGCCTTTGCTCAATCGGCGGCGCAGTGGCCGGATCGGCCGGTTCGGTTGCTGGTGCCCGTAGGCGCCGGGGGCGCGGCCGACACGCTGGCGCGCAACCTGTCGAACGGCTTTTCGCAATTTGCCAACGGGCAGCCGCTGGTCGTGGAGAATCGGCCCGGGGCCGGCGGTACGATCGCCGCCGCCGCCGTGGCGCGCGAGAAGCCGGACGGCTACACGCTGTTCCTGACCGAGGTTGGGCCCAACGCCGTATCACACACGCTCACGGCCAAGCTGCCCTACGACCCGCATACCGCGTTCACGCCGATCATCCACGCCGCCAACTTGCCGGCGGTTGTGCTGATCCGCCCGACGCTGCCCTATACCACGCTGGCCGACTTCGTGAGCGCGGCGAAACAACGGCCGGGCAAGTTCAATTACGCGTCTGCGGGCTTGGGCAATTGGACGCATCTGTTCATGGCCTATCTCAACAGCCTGGCGGGGATCGACCAAGTCAACGTGATCTATCGCTCGGGCGCGGAAATGCTCACGGCGCTGCTGCGCAACGAAGCCGATACCGCGATCATTACGGTCTCGACCTCTCTGGGGCAGATCAAGGAAGGCAAGATACGCGCTCTCGCCGGCGCCTCGATGCGGCCGATGCCGCAGTTGCCGGAGACACCGCCTGCGGGACAGACGATACCCGGCTTCGACGTCGTGGTTTGGCACGGCATTGCCGCGCCGGCGGGCATGGATCCCGCGCTCGCCACGCGCATCAACGGCATCTTCAATCAGGTTCTGCAGGTGCCGGCGGTGCGCACGGCCATAGCCGAAACGCAGGCGGCCGACATCGTTGGCGGTACACCGCAGCAGTTCGACGCGTTCATCAAGAGTGAGTTGAAGCGCTGGCCGGAGGTCGTCAAGGCGGCCGGCATCAAGCCGGAATAATGTATTTGCTCGCCGTCGTCTCCGCGAGGGGCGCCCCGCGACGCTCGCGTCGCGGGGACCCCGTTGCGGGGAGCACCGGTCTGTGATTATGGGTCCCGGCTCTCGCGCCATAGCGCGTCGAAGACGCGCGTGGACGCGCTTAAGGCGCTCGGCCGGGACGACAAGGGCGAACACGAGCGTAACGCCCTCGCTCAACCCATCCTACACCTTAGCTATGAGCGGGGACCGCTATCGCACGGTCTTGCGCAGCAGCACCGTGTTGTCGAACACCAGGCTGATGGTCCAGATCCAGCGACTGCCGGCGAATGCCTCCGGATATCTCCAATAGCCGGGCACGCCGACGATGCCGACCTCTTGATCGAGGTATTCGAACGCCCGCGGCCATTTGGAGTCGTCGAAATTCGGATTCATCCAATCGTCCGGGATCGGATAGTGGATCGCGAAACAATGCTCCCGGCAGGTCGGCAGCTTCGCCAACGGGTGGATACGCCCGCCGAGATGCGAGGTGTCGTGGATGTTGCCGTACTCGACGACGTCGTCGGGATGCTGCAGCGGCGCGATGTAGAACGACTGCGCCTTCCATGTGCTGTCGGTGGCGGTGCCGTCGGAAAACTTGGCAATGAATCCGCCGTCACCGGAATGCCAGGTGTTGCCCTGGAACACCTCCATCCCGAGGCCCAGCTTGTCTTCCCAGTCCTGCGCCAGAACCGCGATCGTGTAAGGCCGCTTCACGCGGAAGCGCGCCACGTGCGAGTTGAACGGCGTGAACGGCGTGGCGTCGACGCCGATGAGCTGGCCGTTGATGTAGAGCTCGAAGTAATTGTCCGCGACCATGAAGCCGGTGATGACCTCGCCGTCCTTGTCGACGTCGACGATCGGCACCTTGTTGAGGTCGACTTCGGACATGTCCTTCGGCGTCACCCCCGCGCATTCGTTGTAGAGGTCCGGCAGCTTGGGGGCGCTCGCGAATTTGTTGGGGACCGGCACGGTGAGCTTGGTGCCGTCCTGCGCGGTGATTTCTCCCACGGGATTCTTGCGCAGATTCATGCCCGGCCTGGGGTTGGCGCAGGGAATGAGGTCTTCGGTGAGCATCGTCCCCGGTCCCTGCGTAATGATCCGCTTCGCCGGCGGCTCCGCTTTCGGCAGCGGCAGCTTGGTGGGTGGCGGCGACTGCTGCGCCTGCGCGGCGCCCGATACGAGCAGCGCTGCCGCGAGCGCGAGCCACGTGCACGCACGCAATGAAGATTGAGCCTGCCGCCCTTTGCGCATACGCCCTTCTCCTCTCGTATGGTCGGTTTGCACCCCCGCGCTGGACGCCGGCGGAGTAGCTCATACGAAGCCATGCGCTTCTCGCATCTCACAATAGGCGCTCGCAGACCGACGCTTACTTACGTTGTGACGCGCAAGAGTTGCGGCATTGCCGATCTGGGGCCAGCGAGAACCTCCGGTAAACCCCGTAATGGCACGCGACGGCAGATGTGCATATTTTGGCTTTCACTTGGCGGGGCGCAATTTACGGGATCCGCCCCTGTGCCAATCCGGGTACTTCTCCACGGTGACGTTTGGTTTGAGCCGGAAGACCTTGAAAAGTTGACGGCCGCGTTCGAGCTCGCGTTCAGCAAGCTCGGGCTATCCGATCGTCGAGACCCTCTGGCAGTGGTGGTTGCGAAGTTCATCATCGAGCTTGCGAAGGAGGGCGAGCGCGATCCCGATGCGTTATGCGAGGGCGCTCTAGAACTTCTCCGCAAGTGACGCACAATTTATCGAAACGCACATCTAATTTACGGAGATGTTCACCTCATACGGCGTAGTCTGCTTCCGCCCTTGTTCGCCAAAGGGAGGTCATGATGAAGCGCGCTCTCATCGCTTTCGTAAGCGCGGGGATTTTGGCTGTGACCCTCGCCGCTGAGACGGCGAATGCACAGGCCTACAGCCCCTACGGTGCTCGTCGAACCTATTCCGCGCCAGCCAACACGCCTCAAAGCCGCGGCTCGGTTCGCCGCGGCGCTCCGCCCGCTGCTCCGTATGTCAACTCGGACAGTCCGCAAGCCACGGGCGGCGGAAGCCTCGGCTACAATCAAAATCTCTGGAACTGGTGACGAAAAAGACAGCGCGTTGCCAGTGCTGTGCCGATTCCGGATTTTCGCGCCCCCTTGATCTGAGTCAATGCGCAGTCCCCCGCGGCGGCCTAGACATCAATGGCATGCCGGGGTTGTACCGTAACGCTCGCTGGGGACGACTCTCCTTCTGCAAGACGTTCGCGTCGCGCCTCGGCTGCGAGGTGACCCTTCGTCATCGATGAAGGGAGGAGAGTCGATGGTCGGTTCGACAGAAAGGAAAAGGGATTTCGGCAAGGTCATGGTCGCCGCGGTCGCGGCTGCCATTGTAATGTTGGTGACCCTCATCAGGGATTCCTCTGCAGCAGAAGTCTCGCTGGCGGACATCAACGATCCGTTCGGGCTCCCCACCGTCGTGGTGTCCGCAGACTCGTCGTGGGCGACTTGGCGGGAGTTGCAATCACAGATTCGATCGGAAAAGCGCATCATTGCTCAATGTCGTGCACAACCGCACGCTTGCCCTTCGCCGGCCGCTCTGCGCTTCATAGCGCTCGTCAAAGAAGGCGATCAGCATGAAGGTCTCGTTCGGATCGGACGCATCAATCGCGCAGTCAATCTGGCCATAAGCGCCGTTATTCAGACGGCGTGGACATCACCGCTCAGTGCCCTTGCCGCAGGGGTCGGCGATTGCAAGCAATATGCCGTTTTGAAGTATGCGGTCCTGGAGGAGGCCGGCTTCGCCCCGGATGACCTGCGTCTTGTCGTTGTCAGGGTCAAATCACTGCGCAACAACCACGCGGTGGTCGCTGTTCGCCATGCAGGGCAATGGTTCATTTTGGATAACCGCACCCTGGCAGTGGTCGAAAGCAGGAAGCTTCTCGATTATTATGAGCCGCTGTTCGTGCAGGACGATCGAAACGGTAGACAATTTGTCCCGCCGTCCGGCCCAAAAGTCGCTGGCTTGCTGCGATAAGCCCGTCAAACGAGCGCTGATGCATGGCGCTGCGCGCGCAGCCCGGCCGGGCTACTTGGTAGGTAAAGAGCCCTTTACCTCGCGATGAGGACGCTGCGATTGTAGCCAGGACTACCACCACCTGTGGCTTCCGGACTATTCGGGTCGGCGAACGGGGCGGTGCGCGGAAGCGTGGCCGAAGCGGGTGGGACGCTCCGATAAACTGCAGGTTTATTGCGCTTGGGCGCGGCCGATGCCACAGCCGCGGCGCCAAGAACGATTGCGGCGGCAAGCGCAAGTTCTATCCTGATTGACATTTTCGCCTCCTGGGACGCGACTGCTCATGGGAGAAAACGGATGCGACGATGGTTCACGGCTCTCCCGGCGACGCTCATTCTCTCGACCGCCTTTTCCGCCGTTGCTGCGGCTGCCGCTCCGGTGGGGATCGCTCTCGAGGATACCGCCAGGCTGAAGATACTCTCAGAAGTTCTGGCGGTCTCGGAAGCGGGCCTCGCCTACGTCTTCGAATCCTTGCAATCGGCCGGACTCATTGCCCGCGCGCAGCCGTTTGATTTCGCCAAGATCGTCGACCAGCGCTACCTTGTTCAGAGCCGTGTTCTCCAAGATCGGGGCACGGTTCGTCGCTGAACGAAACGCAGGTGAGCAATCCGCTCGGGAGAGCGATCATGTCAATGCCGGGCAGAGTCATCCCGAAGCCGCCCAGCCGCGGCGAAATCCTCGATCGTGCGCGCGCCATGGTCGCGACCCTGCGCAGCCACGCATTGCAGGCGGAGCGCGATCGGCTCATCCCGCGCCGGACCCACGAGGAATTTCGGGACGCCGGATTCTACCGGCTGTTTCAGCCCGCGCGCTACGGCGGCTACGAGATGCCGATCGGCATGATGGTGGAGGTTGCCGGCGAGCTCGGCCGTGGCTGCGGATCCAGCGCCTGGATCTTCACCAACCTGGCGGTGCAGAACTGGATCATCGGCATGCACCACCCGCAGGCCCAGGAGGATGTCTGGGGCGCGAACCCGGATGCGCTCGCGGCTTCGTCCTTTCCCACCCAAGGCGGCACCGGTCGTTACGTCGAAGGTGGTCTCGTGCTCAACGGCGTGTGGAGCTTTGCCAGCGGCATCGATTTTGCCGACTGGGAGAACCTGCAATGCTTCATCCCGAAGCAGGGAGGGCCTCCCGATCATCGCTTCGTGCTCGTTCCCAAGCGCGACTTCACGATCAAGGATGATTGGCGCGCCACCGGCCTGGCCGGGACCGGGAGCAAATCCATCGTGTGCGACAACGTGTTCGTGCCCGAGCACCGCGTGCTCAATACGCAGCTCATTGGCGGCGGTCCCTCGCCGGGCAGCGCCGTCAACCCGCACGCGCTCTACAAGGTGCCGCCGTGGTCGGTCGGCACCAAGGTGTTCTCGGGACCGGCGCTCGGCATTGCCCGCGGCGCGCTCGAGTTCGTGGTCGAGGAGATGCGCACGCGCCTGTCGGTCGCCGGCGTGAAGATGGCAGAGGTGCCGACCGTGCAGGTCCGCGTGGCCGAGGCGTTGGCGGAGATCGAGGCGGCCCATGCCTTGTTGCTCAAGGACTGCGAGGACGCGATGACGTTCGGCGAGACCGGCGAGCGGGCGCCGCTCGAGCTGCGCGGCCGATGGCGTCTGAACAATGCCTTCGCCGGTCAGCTCTGCCTGCGCGCGATCGAGCGGCTGCATCCGCTGGCCGGCGCGCGCGGCATCAATGATCCCGACAGCCTGTTTCTGCTGGCGTGGCGCGACATCCATGCCGCCGTCTCGCAGATCACGATGGCGTGGGACATTCAGGCGGTGAATGCCGGGCGCATCATGTTCGGGCTTGCGTCGCTCGATCCGCGTTTGTAGACACACTCAGAACAGTTTCTGTCGGATCGTCGGTTCCTGGGTGATCACGACGCCGGTTGGGCTGCGGCGCTGTTCCGGCATTGCGCCGCCGGGAGCTCTCGTACTGCTGGCGACCGCCGCATCACGGGGTCCCGCAGACATGGAGCCAGCCAATGCCATTGCGATAATGCCGGCGGTGAAGATCGATCCTAATATGGCATTTGCTTTGAGCCATCGATTGAATGTGCGCTGATCCTCCGCGGACATCCTCTTATAGTAAGATGCAATCTGGCCTTTTCCCATGACACGCCGCTCCGTCTGGTAGGCGGGAGATGACCCGAGCGTAGTCCCGAGACCTGCGAATTCGGTGTGACCGGCGTCACAGATCGACAATCAGGCGTCGCAGACAAGCGACTCGGGTGACGCACTCACTGGGTGTTGCCGGCGGTCTTTTCGTGTCATCGCGACACCAAGAACCGGCGTAGCGCCGGTCAGGCACGCGGTGCGCCGACTATTCGTTGGAGCGCCGGCCGTTCATTGGCCGAATTTAGCCCACACCAGCAGCAACACGGCGACCAAGGCGATGAAGGCGAAATCAGAGTGCCCCAATGCGCACGACCGCTCCTGTCATCCCACGAATCAAATGCCAGAGAACGGTGTACCAAGACGCTTCGTCGACGCGTCACCTGCGCTCAACAAAGCAGCAGTAGCTGCCGGACATGTAAGTCGGATGACAGTCGTGCAAGGGATTGTGAGTTCTAAATGAAAGACATTCACGCAGCTAAAAATTTTCTGCTTCTTGCGAATTCGACCGATACCAAGATGCAGTGTGTCGTGAATTCTACCGCACACCAGCGAGGCATCGTGCCGCAAGTTGCGGCAGTTGCCTCATCCGCTGCCATGATTTGCATCGTGCGCAGGTGGGCGCAAAATTCATGGAATTGCGCGAGCCTTTCACAATTCTGAGAAATGTGCGGGCTACAACCGCGCCCCTCGCGCCGCTGGTGCATGGTGCTCCCTTGCGAGTTGGCGCGTCGCCTGCACCGAACACGGTTTGGGGTACGCTGCAAAAATATAAAGGCGCGCCAGACAGGCTTCTGTGAAGCGCCGCACCTTCGGGAGATCGGTCGAGGAGCAATCATCGTTCTTGAACCGATGGAGGCTCCCATGATGCACAAGTCGTTCCGGCCCTCCCTGACTGCGGAAGGACGCCGCGTGGTGCGAAACTGGGCCTGCGGCGTGCTCGATGACAGGCGGAGAAGGGCAGGCGGGCAGCGCCGCAGCGCGCAATAGCGCGCTTCGAACCTCCCGACGGGTGCTTCGCCGTTGACGACCGACAAATGAGTGTGACGAGCCGCAATTTGCGACGAGTGTGGCGCGAGCGCATCAGTCGCGCCTCAGCGGGCGGTCAAATGTGAAATAGCGTCTCGGTATGGTCCAAAAAACGATTACCCGGCTGCATTTGGCTGAGGCCGTCTATAAGACCGCCCATGTCTCGCGCATCCAATCGGCCGCGCTCGTCGAGGCCTTTTTTAGGGAAATCAAGGAGTGTCTCGAGCGCGGCGAGCCGGTGCGACTGTCCTCGTTCGGGTCGTTCATCGTTTGCAAGCGACGCCAGCGCCTGGGTCGCAATCCGAAGACCGGTAAGCAGGTGGAGATCCCGGCGCGCCGTGTGCTCCTGTTCAAGCCATCGGCCATCTTGAAGGCACACATCAACTCGCAGCGCTAATGGGTCGGGCGGCGATCGACGGCCATAATTCACAGGGCCACCGTTCATCAGATTGTCGCACGCATCGGCAAGACTGCCGATCCTGTCCCTCCGCCTAGCCCCGTTTCTTCAGCGGGGCTTTTTTCTGGCCGAACGTTTCGCGGCGCCCCGGTGCGCGCACTTCGATATCGAAATGATGTGCTGTCTCTTTCGTTCCCAACGCCTCATACAGCGCGATTGCCGGACCATCCCCCAGGTCGGCTTGCACGAAGATAACGTATACGTTTCGCTCTGCGGCGATCTTCCTCAGCGCGCCGATCATTCCAGTGGCAATGCCCTTGCGCCGCTGCCCCTCCAGGACGGCGAGATCGTAAATGTAGATCTCCCGCCGCTCTTGCTCGAACTTGTCCAACTCGTAAGCCGCAAGGCCGCCGACAACCTTCTTGCCCTGCAGAGCGACCACGGCGATGAAATGCTGCTTATTCAGCAACCGTGTCAGATACTCGTTGCTCGGCATGTGACGTTGATACGTATCGACTTCTGCGAATGCCTCTGCGAACACCCGCAGCAAGTCTTTGAGCAGCGCCACGTCGGTGCTCGTGAGCTGCCGATAAGTATAACGGCCCGAGGTCATCATGCGCCTTCCCGCAACACAACGCTTCAACGTAGCTGCCCAGGGCGGATGCGACGGCCGCGACAGGGCCCCAGACCAACAGTGTAACCACAACAGAGAACGGTATATATTTGCCGGAGCGACGCTTGAGGGAGGCATCGATGGCAAACGCTGCTGAGCAAATGCCCGAGCATGTAGGCGCAGCCTATAAGGACGCAGTGGACAACATACTCTTTCTGAAAAGACAGCAGTGGCTGGCGACCAACTACGCTCTACTTTTATATGCGGCTATTTTCCTGATCTCCGCTCACTACTTTAATCGAACTGACATTGCAAGAAATTGGCTTGGCGTACTTACAATCGCTACGTTTATTATCCACTGGTACATGCTGCACCTATTTCAACGCGAGATCGACAAGTTTAGAAATCGCCTGGCTTGGATTTACAGGACCTACTTCACCGCAGATGAGCGTGTTGGGTTGGATGTGCAGGTGGAAGAACCAAGATCGTATTGGCATCAACCTGAGGTCTATATTGGCCTCATGGCTGTGTCATTCGTCGGCGCGGTCTTGACTGCGATTTATTTGTGGTCAGTGCGCTAACTCTTGAGGTTCGCCCCGCCTCGGGGCATGGACGGGTTATTCCAGCGCGTGGCATGGATTGATAGGTTTCGCGTAGCCTAGATGCGGGTGAGCGAAGCATGTAGCCCCGGTGGAGCAGAACGACACCCGGGGGAAACGAAGCTGCCAGCAGAACCCCGGATTTCGCCGCGCTCAATCCGGGCTACGCCTACGCTCAATCCAGGCTACACCGACGAAGCCTGGCGAGGCCCGAAGCCAAACCACCGTCGCATGCACGCATGGTCCTTCGCCGTTTTCGCAAGGAAGTTTTCCTTGCAGGCTTTGCGGCAGAAGCGCAGGCCTCGATAGTGGTGGCTGACAAGGCCTAACTTTCCGCCACAGTTTGCGCAGCGATTCTCCGATTTGGTCATGCAGCTTTCCTCCAGTTGGAGGTTGTGACGCGGCTGTCCGGCGCAGGCGACCGCGGGGCGGCGAATTCGTCGCTCGTCCAGCTCCATCGGCGTTGTGCGCCTACTCGCAACACCCCTCTGGCGGTGAGATAAGTAAGCCGCATTGCCGCGGGATTTCCGCCGCATTAAGGTTTGGCAATAAAGTGAACTCGCCGACGACGTTGCAAATTCCGAGTGTCGCTGCGCTCCCTCGCCTGCCGAGGAGGCAATCATGCGAACGATCGTTCTTGTCGCAATCCTACTCACGGGGATGTCGTTGACCGGTACTTCTGCCGATGCCGGTCCATGGTGTGGGACGTTTAGACTGGGCAGTACGAGTTGCGGCTATTCCTCGTCGGACGAGTGCATGGCCACGGTCCGCGGCCTTGGTGGATTTTGTTACCCGAATCCATATCCCGGAACGGCCTACGGGACCTCCGCGGGAAGCTGGAATCCCCCCGACGCGCCAAGGCGTCATCGGCGCGCCTATTAGGCCGTGGGATGGGTTGAGCGTTAGGGCGTCAACGCCCCTCGAGGCTGGCTATCGCGAAACCCATCGCCTGCTGCGGGCCTACTTCTTCACTCGCTGCATCGCATAGCAGGTCGCGACCACCGATTTGCTCGGACTGACCCCGTTATGCACGTAGCACTTCTCCATGCGGTCGGGCCCAAGCAGAGTGATGTGGAAGTAACCGTCCGTGTCGGCGCCGACGATTGACTTGTTGTCCGACGAGATCGCCCAGGCAAAAGGCTCCTTGGTTTCCATGACGGCGGACGATGAGCGGCCCCAGGCGAGCCGGCCGTCCTGGCCTTCGACGACGTCGGTCATCTCGATGTCGCGCATGCGCGGCGCATCTGCCGTCGTGTGTGTGCCGGGATTGTGGACGTTGCTGCCAAACACGGCAACTTTGCCTTTGCCCGTCCAGGTATCCTTGATATCGGGAATCGCATCTTGCGCGCCTGCCGCCGTCGCGGCGCCGACAACTGCCAATACCAGGGCAAGATATCGCATGGGGTCTCCCTGCGTTGCTGTCATCGATGGATCGGGAAGCGTATTGCGGTGGGAGTTTCTGCCGTCTCTGCGGTAGCCTCGCACAGGAACTTCAAATCCACAACCGCGTGGCCCGGATGGAGCGAAAGCGACATCCGGGTTCTGCCCGCGAAGCTTGCGGCCCGCGCGATCGGCGTGCCGGTGATTGCTCAGCGCTACGCTGTTCTACGAACCTATGCCGCCTCTGAAATCCCGCGGCTGAGGGCGGCGCCGATGATGCCGGGGAGCGCAATCATTGTCAGCACGGCGTGAAATCCCACGATGGTTGCTGCATTTACGGGTTGGACTTGCTGCTGGCGGCTGCGCATGAAACACTGCGCAGCAGGCGGTGGAGAACAGTCATGAAAGCGTATCTGTGGCCGGTAGATGGGACGCCGCACCCGACACCACCATCGAGGTGGCGGCGGGCCGTTGAGCGCCATCTCCCAAGTGTAGTGATCTACTTGATGGTCGCGACTCTTGTGGGGGTAGTGCTCTATCCTCACATGGCGATAACGGTTCCCAGCGGGCATGTCGGAGTGCTGTGGAAACGCTTTGGCGGCGGCACCGTACTCGACCCGCGGCGGCTGAAGAACGAGGGTTTCAATCTCATTCTGCCCTGGAATTTAGTCTTTCTATATGACCTGAGGCTGCAATCCCTTACGGAGTCCTACAACGCGATCTCCAGCGACGGCGTAAGCATAAATGCATCAGTCGTTGTCCGGTTTCGGCTGCAGCGCGATGCAGTGCCGGTGCTGCACCAGGCGATCGGACCGAATTACCAGAAAATACTGGTGCAGCCCGGAATCGGCAGTCTGACGCGGGAGGTCATTGCTGAATACACTGCCGAGCAGGTGTACTCGACGGCACGCCAGGAAATTCAGGACAAAATCCGAAACCTTGCGGAGGCCAGGTTATCCGAGAAGATGATGGAGCACGAAGGCGAGGAGGAGTCGTATCGCGTCTCGATGCGGGATACCATCATCCTCTATGATATACTCGTGACTGGCATCGAATTGCCGGCGGCTATAATGGCCGCCATTAATCGCAAAACCGAGCAGTACTACATCGCGGAGGAATATAAATTTCGCGTCGAGCGCGAAAAAAGAGAGTCGGAACGCAAGAAGATCGAGGGCGAAGGCATACGCGATTTTCAACAGACCGTGAGCCAGGGCATTTCGGAGTCGTACCTACGTTGGCGCGGCATTGAGGCGACGCTTCAGCTTTCCCAATCCACGAATTCGAAGGTGGTCATCATCGGCAGCGGCAAAGACGGCCTGCCGGTCATTCTTGGAAATGCAGATACGCCGGCCTCACTGCCTAGGGCAAGCACCCCAACCGAGAACGATACCTTGAACAAGCAGACGACGACGGCTGCCAATCCGGCGGCGCGGTAGAGAAAACGTCTGCTCCCGGGTTGCCCATGCCGCCGGAAAAGATACCAGCGTCGGCTCGGATAGCTCATCGGTCGCTACCTCAACGGGGCCGCATTCCTTATGGCCGCTTAGTCTGCCTGATATCGAAGCCTATCTTTCCCAGATGTTGCGCTCGGAGCCAAAGCAAGCGGAGCCTCGTTTAACGGACCGAGGACTCTGACCGACGCTCGTTCCAGCCGGATCCAAATTCAGGCCATGACATCGCGGATTTCGCCATAGCGCGTTGAAGACGCGCGTGAACGCGCTTGAGGCTCGATCCGGGCTGCTCTCTGCAATACGCACAAAAAGTGACGCAGATCACAGACGACGCGGCGCTGCCTCTATATCCCTAACGCCCAGATACAGGCTCGAGAGGGGGATAATCATGATCTGGACTTCGGACAGCGCGGGCGTCCTCATGTACACAATCGTCGGCATGTTTCTTGTGCTGTCGTCGATGTGGGTTCCGGCCTAACCCGTCAGCGAGCAGCTCCATGTCTATGGTCAGGATTGTGGCGAGCATAGTCGGTCTAGCCTTCGTTGCCGCCTTCATAACCAACCCGGTCGACGTTGGCAGCAAAGCAGCGACGGAACCGGCTCCAGTGGCCGCCAAAGAAGACCGTTCCGAGATCCTCGCGTCCGGTAGTAGCTGGGCTTGTGCACAGGAACCGTGGCCCTACGGGTGCCAATGGCGGACCCCGTCGAAACGGGTCATCATCCGCGCGCCGCGGCCGGTCTGACGCATATTTTGGGAACTGCTAGCGCAGCCATTTTACGCGGTGCGGCTACTTGGTCGAGGGCTTCTTCTCGCCGGCCGCCTTCTGCGCGGCCTGAAATTGCTCCACGGTTTTTTGCAGCCTCGCCACGGCGCTTTTGAGCGCGACAATCTCGGCGTCGGCGGCGTTGAGCTTTTGCGAGGCCTCGAGCGCATCACGCCTGTCCATAGCCCGCGAAGACGGGCGTCAACGCGCTTTAGGACGGGCTACGGACGCGCGTGAGCGCGCTTAAGGCTCAATCCGGGCTACTTGCGGCTTAGTCCCGCCAAATTTCAATTCAATAGGATATCCACGCACGACCTTGCCCACCCCGGATGAATTATTTCATGCAACCGCCACCATTCAGGTCCAATGCGGGATTCCAGATGCTGCTGTTTCGCTTCTTCTGTTTCCAGATCATCCTGTTGGCGTTTCTTGCCGTCCCGGTGTCGCACGCTTTCGCGCAGCGCGAAGATATCGGCGAGCAGCCGGGGCTCATTCCCAATGCTGCCGATGAAGAGCTGCCGCTGCAGTTTCGGCGCCAGATCGTCCTTTATCGCTCTACCGAGGCTCCCGGCACGATCATTGTTCATACCTCGGAGCGGTTTCTCTACGTCGTGCAGCCGAACGGGCGTGCGCTCCGCTACGGGATCGGTGTCGGTCGCGACGGTTTTCAATGGCAGGGCCTGCTGCGCATCACCCGCAAGCAGGAATGGCCCGACTGGACTCCACCGTCGGAAATGATCGAGCGGCAGCCCTACCTGCCCCGCTTCATGGCCGGAGGGCCCGGCAATCCCATGGGTGCGCGTGCCTTGTATCTTGGTGAGACGGTCTATCGTATCCACGGCACCAATCAGCCGAAGACCATCGGAACTGCGGTTTCGTCCGGATGCTTCCGGCTGGTCAATGGCGACGTCATCGATCTCTACGATCGAATTCCGGTCGGGACCAAGGTTATCGTCCGGCAGAAGCCGGAATTGTGATCATGCGATGCAACCTTCAGAAGCGAGATAAAACATGCGCAGGTTCTTGGCGCTGAACTTTCGAACCGGCCTCTTGATTGGTTTTGCAGTCGCGATCGCGGTTGCGGCGGCCGCCATTACTTACGAGCGATACGACACGCAAACTCTGAAAAGAACCGTGCGGCGGGACGCGGTGCTTTGCGGGGTCAACACCGGCCTGCCCGGCTTCTCGAGCGCCGACGAGAAGGGAAATTGGTCCGGCTTCGATGTCGATTTTTGTCGCGCCATTGCGGCTGCGATTTTCGACGATCCCAGCAAGGTCAAGTTCGTCCCGCTCGATGCCAGCGAACGCTTCACCGAGCTGCAGAAGCGCAAGGTGGATGTGCTGTCGCGCAACTCGACCTGGAATCTGTCGCGCGAAACCAATTACGGTCTGCATTTCGCTGCGGTGTCTTACTACGACGGCCAGGGATTCATGGTGCCCAAGTCGCGCAACGTCGAGTCCGGCCTGGAGCTTGATGCGGCCAAGGTCTGCGTGCAGTCGAATACGACCACCGAGTTGAACCTCGCCGACTATTTCCGCGCCAACAATATGAAGTATCAGGAAATGAAATTCGCCAAAGCGGAGGACGTCTCCAAGGCTTACGATACCGGGCAATGCGACGTTTTGACTGCCGATGTGTCGCGGCTTTACGCGATGCGGCTCAAGCTTTCGAAGCCGAACGATCATGTCATTTTACCGGATGTCATTTCGAAGGAACCGCTCGCGCCGGTCGTGCGGCAAAAGGATGATGACTGGCTTTTGATCGTGAAGTGGACGTTCTACGCGATGGTCAACGCCGAAGAGCTTGGGATTACGTCTCGCAATATCGACGAGGCGCTCAAATCCAAGAAACCGGATATCATGCGGTTTGTCGGCACCGAGGGCGCGTACGGCGAGGAGCTCGGCCTCACCAAGGATTGGGCCGTGCGCATCATTCGCCACGTCGGCAACTATGGCGAAGTCTATGAGCGCAACGTCGGCATCGAGTCGGATCTCGGCATACCGCGCGGGCTCAATGAATTATGGAACGCCGGCGGCATCATGTATGCGCCACCGATCCGTTAGCTGCTTCCTCTCATTTCGTCGCACTCGGCAGAAATTCCACGGGCCCTTCGTTCCGCCGAAGCCCCGGCCCGGAGCCGATTGAACCCGGCTCGCACCTGCAGCATTGAACGAACATCCAAACCAAGGAGACGCTCATGTATCACACCGTCGCTATGGCAGTCATTGCACTTGCGGCCGTCGCCGTTCCTGCCGAAGCGAGCCTCGCCTTTGGCCCCGGCAGCGGCCCCGGCGCGTTCGGCGCGCCCATCGCGAGCGTTGCGCCCGCCGCTTCGCGCGTTGCACCGAAGCCTGGCGGCGGCCCGGCGGCTCCGGGCGGTCCGGCGACGCCGCACGCGAAAAAGCTGTCGGGTAAAGCGGGGGCGGCGTGCTTTCGCGCCTGCATGCATGGGGTGTCCGGCGCGGGCTGGGGCAACTTCTGCGATTATTCCTGCTACGGCCACTGATTCATCGCATCACGGCGACTCCGGCGGTCCAAGCGCGAACGGCGTTCCGGTTGCCTCGCGACTCAACCTTCAGTGTCGAGCCTGGCAACGACGGCAATCGGTCCCCAAGCGGACGCGGCGCGGAAGCAGCCGCCCTGTCTGTGCGGATTCAGGAGATTTCAGAATTGGCCCTAGGACGATGGCGGACTTAGGTTCAATCGCAGTTCGATGGCTCGAGCTGAGCCGAGAGCAGAAGCTCAACCAAGGAAGGTGACCGATGCGCTGGAAGACCAAGATATTCCCGTTCGTGTTCGTCCTTGTCGCCTTGTTTGCCGTGCCAGCGCGAGGCGAGGAGAATGCTTCGCAGTTCACGTACGCACGGCTCTATTGCTCGCCCGACGGAAACTCGCACTTTCAGGACGTGACGGTCGAGCTGCGGAAGACGAATTTCGCGCCGCCGGCGCCTCCAATCCACATCGGAAGCGACTTTGCGGCCTCGAAAACATTCTTCGGCGGCTTCGACGCGGGCTGGGGCGCTCACGACCTGGAGAACCGACTCAACCATCCCACTCCGGCAACTCAATTCGGCATCGTTCTGCAAGGTGTCTTTTCCATCACCACGACCGACGGGGAGACGAGACGACTGCGTCCCGGCAGCGTCTTTCGGTTGGAGGACACCTCGCCCTGCAAGGGACACATCACCGTCGTGGGCGACGAGACCGGATTCCTGATGTTCGTCCGCTGAGTGCGGATGAGCTACGCCGCCGCCGAAAAGTCGATGCGGCTGGAGAGCCTGGTGGCGCTGGTCGCAACGGTCGGCAGCTTTTCGATGACCTTGCCCGCAATCGACTGCGCACTCTCGCACTGCTTATAGGCTTCGCGCGTCCGCATTGGTCTTAGCGTGTGTTGTTTCGCGTTCCAGGTCTAAGTCGAAAAAATGGAAGCTCGATGCCTCTACTTCGTCGCTCGCATTGACCAAGGCACCACCCGGTCCCTGTGCTTGCTCTGCAAGCCGCAGCCAGCGAAGCCCCAAACATCGCCAGTAGGTTGCTACCTCTGGTGAACTCGCCAACCTTGCTCGTCGCGCGCAGTCGGTGGATTGATCCTGACAGTAACTTGCGTAGGACGACATACCCCAGCCCTCCTCTTCACAGCGCACAGGCTGCTCAGAGAGGCCAATTCATTCTGCGTGGAATAGGTCCACCCAACAATAAGATCGCGGCAAGCCGTTGCACAATAATCACACCCTAAGGCGTAAGGGGCACTTGGATACCTGGCGACCGCATTGGGTGCCAGGCGCTGAGTGAGTGCAAGCAGCGATCTGTTCCGCCGACGCGCTACGCCTACGCCCCACACGAAGCGGCGCGATGGTGAAAAATCGCGGCGTCCGCAGCCCATTTCCTCAACTGCGATCTCAAATCATCTGCTCAGGCTGCGCGCGTGTTCAATACGAGCCGCCGGATACGGGGGCTTCTATATTCCGAAAATTGCTCGAGGCTCCTGCCCGCATCCCCGTTAGTGTCTTCAGGCGTGCGATTTCGTCCTTCACCAGCAACTTGCGACGCTTCAACTCCACGATCTCGAGATTATCTATCGACGGGTGCGCGCGGGCTTCGACTAATTCTGCTTCCAGCGCCCGATGGCGCCTTTCCAGGTTCTTTAGTCGGGCGCTCTGGAACGGTCCGGGCACCCGACCCGCAATTTGCCACGCTATCCGGGAGCTGCGGGTGTGCTTGGCTACCGGTGAAGCGGTAGGCGCGAATTTGCAGGGAGTGTTGCGTCTTCAACACAGTCCAGGTCGATTCGAATGGAAAGGGGAAGGACAGATCAATTTTATGGGCCGTGTTGTTTTCCTCGGCGGGTGAGTGATGAGGCCGCCCGACCGAGATCATGCGAGGCCCGCCGATCTCTAATAGTCTGTTAAGCGGGAACTCGTAATTTCCATCCCGCTGGGCGCCAAATGCGCTTCCCGGCGAGGTGCTCTGACAATGCAAAACCTACTTGCGGCGCGCTGGCTAAGTTCTGGTCGCCAGACTCTGCTCAGCATTGTGGTTGCGGTGATCCTAGTGTTCAGCATCATCGCGCTTCTGAAAGTCAACAGTGGCGCGAAACAGGCACCCGCTGAAGAACTGCTCACAGGCTCCATTCCAAAGTCGTCTGCCGTTCGTAGGTCTCCCAACGATTCAATGGCTGCGTTCCTCGCTCTAGACTCAAATCAAGCTGCCATCCAACCCATGCAAAGAGCGGTGGATCGCGCCGCAGTTCCATCGCCGCGCCCGCGGCCAAAACGCTTATGAGCGCACATTGCCCGCCGCGTGCTCCCAGGCGCTAGCGCTCAGTTGGCCCGTTGGGGATTGGGGACGCTGGCGGGGGGGGGGGTGCAGGAACCCGCACGTCTTCGGCAAGCTTTCGGCGGCTTGCGACGCCTGTTCCGCCAGAGCCGCCTGTTTGCTGCGGAGCTTCTCGACCGCCTTCGTCCAGGCAGCGGTCTTCGCTGCCGATGCTCTCTCTTTGAGGTCGATCTGTCTGCTGCGCAGCGTCTCTATCGCTTTCCCTGAGGCACTGGGGGCTGCAACGCGTTCTTGCCGGCCGGCTGATGCCCCGTGCGTTTCGTTTTGGGAGGTTCGACCGAGAGTGGCTTCGAGGCAAGCCGCTCCACCTTCGTCTCATGTTTAACTCCGCAGTGCGGACATTGAAACCGTACCGACTGGGACGAGATGCAGGCGAAGGTCGCGTCGTCAACGTAAAGTTGAAGATCAACCGCCTGTCGGGTCTCTTGGCACCAACCAATGAGACTACGCACCGCGTCGCCCCCAAGTCGCAAAAAAAAGAGAGCTACATCCTCGCGTTTTTGCTGTTTGGTCGGCTTCACTGCGGGAGCTAAATGTGGCCCGAATAACTTGCGCACCACTGGAGCGGCGCCTCGTCGTCGCTTTTCGTTATCCAACGTTTCAATGTGGCGGATTAGATCACCGACAAGTTCTATCCGATCTACATCGTCATCTGTGATTTCCAAGCCGTCGAATTGCTCTTCGAGCATCATCATTAATTCCAGACGGTCGAGCCAGTCGGCCCCTAGATCATGAGTGAAGTGCGCTTCATCCGTGATACGACCGAGGCTAACCCCAAGATGCTTGGCAACGAGAGTGCGGACATCGTTGGTGGCAAAGACTGCTTTGATGGCTGTTGTTTGCTCACTCGATGTCAAGCTGCCGATGCTCATGATAAGCCCCCAATTCGCTGAATACGTTGGGATGCGACCAAGGAATCCGCCCGGCAATGTGGCGCTGTGTAAAAGTCTTAAGAGTGTTGCAATAGCACCACAGTTGCTCGAAGAAATTCTGCCACGAGGCGGGGTAGATGGCGGCAATGCGCTTCCTTAAGCGGGGTTGGCCGCTCGCCTACATTCGAAATCGCCGCGACGAAGCGCGCCGTTGCAGACGAAGCACACTGAGTTGGTGCGGATGTACCGCTCGGCGCGCGAACATGGATGTCGTTCTGGAAAACAACCACATCGCCGAATGGTGGGGTAAGCTTTTGTTTTCCAATTTAATTGAATTGTGGGTCGGTCGGCCTTGGGCCCTGATCTCACCCAAGTCCGGACCTAGCGTCCTTATGTTCGGGAATTAGGGGTGGCGTGCGTTATCAATTTACGCTCTCACGACCTCACCTGCATGCGCTGCTGGCGTCGGCCGCGATCGCCGCGCAGATGACGCTTGCCGGATGCGGGGGCGGCGTACCGGTCACCAGCGGCCGCCACATGCAGCCGCTGTCGGAACGCATGCTGGCCACGCTCAAATCCAAGAACATGGAGAAGGACTCTCCGATCCTCATCCGCGTCTTCAAGGAGGAGGCTGAGCTTGAGGTCTGGAAGCAGGACGACAGCGGGCGCTTCGCACTCCTTCGCACGTATCCGATCTGCCGCTGGTCGGGCGAGCTCGGCCCCAAGATCAAACAAGGCGACCGCCAGGCGCCGGAGGGCTTCTACACCATCACCCCTGGCCTCATGAATCCCGATTCAAGCCAGTATCTCGCGATCAATACCGGCTTCCCGAATGCATATGATCGGGCGAACGGCCGCACCGGCGCGTTCCTGATGATCCACGGCGGCTGTTCGTCATCCGGCTGCTACGCCATGACCGACGAGCAGATCGCCGAAATCTACGCGCTCGCCCGCGAAGCATTCTACGGCGGCCAGGGGTCGTTCCAGCTGCAGGCCTACCCGTTCCGCATGACGCCGCTCAACATGGCCCGCCACCGCAATTTGCCGCACATGGCATTCTGGAAAATGATCAAACAGGGCTATGACCATTTCGAGGTCACACGTCTCGAGCCCAAGGTCGGCGTATGCGAGAAGCGCTACATTTTCGACGCCGAATCGATGGACGGCTTCAGCCCTGCCGACCGTTGTCCGGCCTACAACGTCGCCGAGGACATCGCCGCCGCGGTACGCGAGAAGCAGCGCCGTGACGAGATCGAGACCGCCGAGCTGATCAACCGCGGCATTGCGACTGCGTCGGTTACGACCGGCGCCGATGGCGGCATGAATTCAGCATTCCTGGCGGCCGTGAAGTCGCACGGCGGTCCGGGCGCGGCCATCCGCACCGCCTCGGGCACCATTCCGGCCTACGTCAAGCTGCCGGCAGGCAATGGCGACGACTAGCAGCCCGGCTCAAATCAACCTGAAGTTCTTCACGGAACGATCACGCCGAAGAAATTGTCGGCCTTGCTCGCGACCAGATGGAGCTGCGCGTCGGCGCCCTTCCAACGCAGATCGCCGTAGAAGCGGGCGATACGCGACGGCGACTGGTAACGCCAGCGCTCATCCTTGAGCCGCTGCGCGGCAAGATAGAGCGCCCATCCCCCATCTGCGATGCGCTCACCGTTCGCTTCCAAGATGATCGGTAGCGTCCGACGTGTCGAGGCGAGAGAAATATTGTCTTCGATCAATTGGCGCATGCGAGCATCGCGCGCAGCATTCGAGGTTCCACCGAGGACCACCGCGACGATGTGTTTCTCATCGCGGCGAACCGATGACACCAAGTTGTATCCAGAAGCCTCGGTATAACCGGTCTTGATCCCGTCAACGCCCTTCACCTGTCCAAGTAGGGCGTTGTGATTGCGCATCTCGGCCCCCTTATAGCGAAAGCTCGGAGTTGCAAAATATTGGTAGTAGCCGGGAAATCGGTGTTGAATGGCACGCCCCAGAACGGCCTGGTCGCGGGCGGTCGTTATTTGCTCTTCGGCGGGCAACCCTGAGGCATTGACATAGGTCGTGCTCGTCATGCCCAGCGCTTTTGCTTTCAAGGTCATCAGCTTGGCGAATTCCTCTTCGCTGCCGCCGATGGCTTCAGCGACAACGACCGCCGCGTCGTTCGCGGATTTTGTGACAAGCCCTTTGATCGCGTCCTCGACCTTGATGGTCTGATTGGCCTTGAGCCCGAGCTTCGTGGGGTTCTGCATCGCCGCGCGGGTCGAGATCTGCAGCGGGGTGTCAAGCGTGAGCGTGCCAGCCTCAAGCTGCTCGAAAAGCAGGTAAAGCGTCATGATCTTCGTCAGCGATGCCGGATGGCGCGGTTCATCGGCGCCGACCTCGTGCAGCACGAAGCCCGATTTGTCATCGACCACGATGGCTGCATAGGGCGGCCGATAATTGGGTCCGTGAATCACGCGTCGCGGGGGATCGCTGCGCGGAGAACGAGCTTCCGCCTGATCCCGCCCAGCGCACGCAATCAGCAACGTCATCAGTAGACCGGCAACTCGCAGCCAATGCGAGGGCGAGATTTGAGCCAGGCCGATTGCAACGGTCCACGTTCTCGCCGGCGCGGTGTTAGCCCTGATCCTCGCCGCCCCGCGTTCGTATCCGCTCATAGACATGTCCCCCCAACAGACAGGTCGGTCCTGCAGCGCGAAACGCAGAATGCGGGCACGGCACCAGCGCAAGCCGCCGTTACCAGCGGAATCGCAGTCAGAGCCCACTTTGTCCGTGCAAGGCGCCCCCAAATTTTACCATCCCATGTTCCGGCGCGATCGCCGGAGGGATGGCTCCCGACTATTTGTCGCTTGGCCGCTCAATTGGTTCAAATGCGATTGGAAGGATCGTCGGCGAGACCCCAAAATTAACCAAAGGATCTTCAGGCCGACATCGTCAGCGATGATTGCAAAAAGTTCCCTGCCGCCATTTTCTCACCGCCCCGCTGCGGCGGAGCTTATCTAACTACCGCCGCGTACGGTTTTGTGTCATTGGTGGCGCGCTCGGCGACAAGGTGCCGGGGCCGAGTAAGAAACGGAAGCTTATGCCGTCGCTGCAATGCCGCGGCTCAGCGCGGCGCCGATGATGCCGGCGAGCGCAATCATTGTCAGCACGGCCGGAAATCCCCCCAGCGCCAAGGCGGTGGCGCCGCCGGCAACGCCGCAGCTGCCGCCGAGAAAGGTGCAGGCGTTGATGATCCCGGAGCCCTGCCCCGCGTGCTCGGGCGCAAGCGCCGAGAGTGCCAGCCGCGGTGCCAAGGCATAAGGCACGGCGAGAGCGGCGCCCATCACGAAAAACCCGATCGCGAGCAGCAGCATCCCACCCTCGGCGACGGCTGCGCCGATGATGGCGCTGGCGATCGCGATCAGCGCCATGCCGCCCGTCATGGCATTGCGCAGCCCGAGGCGTGCCGCCACCGCGGACGCCGAGAGGGCGAGCGCAAGCAGTGCCGCGCTCAGCGGCAAAAGGGACGCACCGGCTTCCAGCGCCGTGAGGCCGAGTCCGTCCCGGCTCTGCGCATAAAGGTTGAAGTAGAGCAGCAGGCTCATGATGCTGAACATCGACAGCGAGCCGATAGCGACGCCCATGACGAAGCTGCGCCGCGCGAAGAAGGTCAGGTTGACGAGCGGCGCCTTGGCGCGCGACTCCACGCTCAGCAGCAGGAAGAACGCCGTCGCCGCCACTGTGAACCAGCCGACAACGGGGAGCGGTGCCGTCCGCGCCTGCGGCAATGCATGCAGGCCGAACACCAGCGACACCATCAACGTGGTCAGCAAGACAAAACCGATCCAATCCGCGCGCCGGCTTTCGCGACCGGAAGCACGGACCGAGCCTGCGGAGGCGAGGCCGGCAATCGCGGTCAGCATGAGCACGACGTTGAACCAGAAGATCACCCGCCAGCCCGTGAGGTGAGTGAGCGCGCCGCCGAGCAGCGGTCCGATGCTGAAGCCGAGCATCAGGAAGCCGGTCCATGCGCCGATCGCTGTCGCCCTGCGCTGCGGCGTCGCGCTGGCGTCGACCGCGGCCAGCGTGCTGGGGACTGCGAGCGCTGCCGCGAGGCCCTGCAACGCCCGTCCGGCCAGCAGCGCAGCTTGTGTGCCGGCGGCGGCAATGATGCAGGACGCGACGCCGAACAGCGCCAATCCCGCCATCGATGCCAGCCGCGCGCCGAACCGATCCGCCGCCTGGCCGCCAAGCACGATGAAGGCCGCGGAGACGACCAGATAGGCGTTGATCGCCCACTCCACGCCGGCCGAGCTCAGCACAAGCTCGGTCCGCATGCTCGGCAAGGCGGCCATGATCGCCGTGCTATTGGCGCCGACCGCGAGCATCGCCAGACACGACGACCACAGGACCGACGCGAAGCCGCTGCGCTGGTTCAACGTTGCTGCATCCTCCGGCCAGCGTCGAGCGGATGACACGCCCCACGGCGCCGCTGCACTTGTTCTTCCGGTTGCCGTTGGATGCTACTCGCGCACGACGGTGCTCGCCAAAAGATTTTCCGTCACAGCGGCGGCTTGACGGTGCTGCCGGCACTTGCCGAGCGGCGAGCCGGGGGCGAGACTTGACCACACTGATCGCAATCCGAGCGGTTCACGGAGGGCCTGCCCAACATGATCGTCGATTCGCAAGTGCATCTGTGGAAGGCGGAAACGCCGGACTGGCGCTGGGTCCCCGGCCGCGTAGCGCAGCTCCCCGAGCCATTCACCATCGAGCGGCTGGTGCCCCTGATGGATGAGGCGGGCGTCGATCGCGCGGTGATCGTGCCGCCGTCTTGGCCGGGCGACCGCAACGATTATGCGCTGGAAGCGGTCAAGCGTTATCCCGGCCGCTTTGCCGTCATGGGCCGCATTCCGCTGGAGAAGCCGGAGTCGGCGGCGCTGCTTCCGAAATGGAAGGAGCAGCCCGGGATGCTGGGCGTCCGCCTCACGTTTCACCGCGCGCAGAGCGCGCTGTTGGAGAGCGGCGCCGCGGACTGGTTCTGGCCGGCGGCCGAGAAGGCCCGGCTGCCCGTCATGTTTTTGGCGCCCGGCAACAGCCCGAAATTCGCGCCCATCGCGGAACGTCACCCGCAACTGCCGCTCATCATCGACCACATGAATCTGACGGTTGAGATCGCCAAGGCCGGAGCGATCAAAAACGCGATCGACGAGGTGGTGGCGCTCGCCAAATATCCCAACGTGTCGGTCAAGCTCTCCTCGGCGCCCACGTATTCGCTCGAGGGCTATCCGTGGCGCGACATGACCGAGCATCTCAAGCGCTGTTTCGACGCCTTTGGCCCGCGGCGCTGCTACTGGGGAACCGACCTCACCAACGCCTTCAGCAAGTCCACCTACCGGCAGCGAATCACGCATTTCACCGAAGAACTGGGCTTTCTGTCGGAGGAGGACAAGGACTGGGTCATGGGACGCGCGATCCTGACGCGCCTTGGATGGACTTGAGGTGGCAAGGGAGCAAGCAAGCGACTTGCTGCCGTGCGCCGCATCGGTCGGCAGTTTTCCGATGACGTGTCTCACCGCCGCCCCTTTCAAGTCGATCCGCCTGCCTAATGAGCCGATCCCGCTGGCGGGGTAGTGAGATCATGCCGGATGTTCCGTGCGCCCGTCGGACACGGCGATGGATTTCGATATGGCGGCAAGAAACGGAGTTTGTGCTGCGGCGTCCTGGATTATCCCTCGCACAGGTCATCGATTGCGATCGGTGGCTTCGCGACACAGACAAGGAAGGGTATCCAGATGAGCAAGGCAGAGGACAACAAGGCCATTGTCGGCCGGTGGTTCACCGAGTTCTGGGGCAAGACCTGCAATCTCGGCGTCGTCGATGAGCTCGCCGCGCCCGACATGCTCCTGCAGTATTCCCTGCACGAGCCGCGCCGCGGCCGTGACGACATCAAGGCATTCATGACCGATTTCCGCCGAGCATTCCCCGACCTCAACTTCTGGGGCACGGCGGATTTGATCGCAGAAGGCGACTATGTCGTCGGCCAATGGGAAGGCGGCGGCACGCACACCGGTCCTGGCTTCAGCGACTTCCTGATGGGCTCGCTGCCTCCCGCGACCGGCCGGAAGATGCACTTCACCGGCACCACGGTGTTGCGCATTCAGAACGGCAAGATCACCCAGGAAATCGGTCTTGACGACGGCGTCAAGGCGCTGACCCAGCTCGGTCTTATCAAGGCCGCCTGATCAACGCAGCGCGTAGCAAGCGTAGCCCGGATGGAGCCATAAGCGCGTTTACGCGCGTCCGGAGCCCGTCGAAGACGGGCGTGAACGCCCTTGAGGACGCGCTATGGCGACATCCGGGGTCTGTCTCCAGCGCGGAGCGATAGGCCACCGCGTTCGTCATAACTGCCGGCATCCCGGATTTCGCCATAGCGCGTCGAAGACGCGCGTAAACGCGCTTATGGCTCAATCCGGACTACTGTCATTGCCGGGGCCCGCCGGCCGATATCCGAGATCGGTCCCAATCCAGAAGTGGAGCAAGCCATCATTCAATCACTTCGTCGGCTGCGCGACCATTTTTTCGCATCGATAACATCGTCTTGAGGACATTTCCCTTCGTTTGATGTGCGGCTTGTGAGCTACCTCACACATTCGAATAGGCCAACCGCGCTAAGCATTCCGTCATGCTGGCTGCGATCGATGCGGTGCACCCAGCTGATGACGTAGCGACACACACCTTGCCGTTGCTGGGGTGGCCAAGAATGCGATTGCAACATAGATCGCGCTGCGCTCGCCCGCTGCACACGCTGCTGGTGATATGGCTGGGACTTGCCGTCTCCCTAAGCGCTGCCCTCGCGCAGGACGAGCCAATACCGAGCGCGCAGTCGAGTGGGGTCAATGTCAATAAACCGGCTCATTTTCAGATTTGGCGAAGGATCACGCTCGACACCTACAAGGGAGTTGATGCTTATCGCGATGCGCTGGATTCAGCGAAAATTAAAATTGGCGATTCTGCCGACGAAATCCTCGGCCGGCCCGCGTTTCCTTATGCAAGGACGAAAACAGACGTAGAGCTCGCAGTGCTTTCGGCCGCGGACCTCGGCGTGGAATCGGATCAAGCTTCTCTTGCGCAAGTGTATCAACGCGCCAGGCAAGCTGGTCTTGAGCTGTGCCCTGCTGGGGTCGGACCGCAGTTGCGGTTGGAGTATCGCAATCAGCCGCTTGGCGAGGCTCTTGATATCGCGATGGAGCCGGTGGCCACGTACCGTGGCGACCCCACGATCTTGACGCTGGTGAACTGGGGCACCGGGCTCATGCTCATCGGTCGCGATGGGCGACCCGAGTCTATGGTGTTCCGGAAATCTCGCTTCGTGTTCGCTGTGCCGGCCAAAGGACGCCTGGAGGCTGTGAGAGGTCCTCAGATTGTCCCGACATCTGCCGAATGACCGCTAACCATACTTTCGCAGCTGAAGAAGGAGCACGGGAATGAGGCATATATTTTCGATTGTGTGCATCGGTCTGATCATCTGGCTAGCCAGCGACAAGATCGCGGCGACCTACCCGCGCGAGAACTGGGTCGCGGTGCTGAAGAAGCCGACGAAGTGCAACGTCGAGTTGGTGCCTTACTTCAATCTCTGCATTCGCGCCGCTGACGAGGTTAGCTGCATGTGGAGCGATGAGGGCTGGAAAATGCGGATAGTAAAATAGGCGTTCAGCGCAAGGCAGCATCCGCCGCTATGCAAGCCCGATGCTTCCGCCGTCATGGCGGGATCGGCGCGCCGATGCTACCCTCGCGGTTGCAAACGCAATCCAAGCCGGGGGGCATCGCATGACGCGCATCGCCATCATCGACCGCGCCGACATGAACGCCGAGCAGGCGCGCGTCTACGACGCCGCCAAGCAGACAAGCGGCATCGTGGGCGGGCCGTATCTTGCCTATATCCGCTTGCCAAAAGTGTTCGAGGCGACCCAGACCATGCGCGCGGCGCTGGCGTCCGGGCCGCTCTCGCGCCGCGAGCAGCAGATCGTCAACCTCGCCGTCGCCCGGCATTGGAACGCGCGCTATCCATGGTTCGCACAGGTGCGCAACTCGCTGGCCCTTGGCATCGAGCAGGCGGTTATCGACGCGATCAACGCGCGCAAGACCCCGAGCCTGGCCGATGCGCGCGAGCGCACCTGCTTTGCCGTGGCGCGCGAGCTCCTCGCCGACAAGGGGCTCAGCGACGAAAGCTACGCCGCCGCGGAAAAGACGATGGGGCTGGAGCACCTGGTGGCGCTGGTCGCGACGGTCGGCAGCTTTTCGATGACCTGTCTCACCGCCGCCACGTTTCAGATCGATCCGCCGCCGAACGATCCGACGCCGCTGGCGAAGTAGCGTGCTAAGGCGCAGTGGTCGCGCATGTTGTTTCTGCCCAAGGCCGTGTATTCCTAAGTCCAGCGCGCATCTGCAAGGTCCGCTCTGCAGCCGAAAGCGGACAAAATAGCAGGCGTCTCGGTATATCCGCTTGGAGCCAAGACCGGACTCATGCAGTGCAGCAAAAAGCCTCCCCCAAAGGGAAGAGGCCGCAGTAACGGGCGCCTCAGACCCCCGCGCTACTGCCTTTCCGCTTGCGCCTTCAGTGCCGTTAACTCCGCCTCGCTGCGGAAGGTCATCACCGCAACCTTGCGCGTGCGGTAGTACGGCAGGATCACTTCGAGCTTGCCGTCCCGTTCGGCGATCGCGATGTAGCGCGCCTCAGTGCCGCGGTTCGGAAGGTCGA
>WNGB01002656.1_pt1 | contig 28703 bp, 29 predicted proteins | sample 5400681 | NCBI WGS metagenome assembly WNGB01 (sample SAMN13153367, study PRJNA577476) | soil metagenome | isolation source: 115 cm soil or saprolite under grassland replicate 2 | place: USA:California | collected 2016-06-15
ACCTGGAGGTCGTCGAGGAGCCGGGCCATGACCCGCGTCGTCTCGACGAGCGGCTGGAGGTGCTCCGGGTCGGCCGGGTACAGGCCGTCCAGCATCCCCTCGGTGTTCCCCAGGATCACGGACAGCGGCGTGCGGAGCTCGTGGGCCACGTCGGCCAGGAGGTTCCGGCGGCGTTCCTCGTCCGATCCCAGCCGTTCGGTCATCTGGTTGAACGACCGGGCCAGGCGGCGCATCTCCCGTGGTCCCCGCTCCTGGACCCGCACGGCATAGTCGCCGCCGGCCACCCGGTCGGCGGCCTCCATCACGTCGCCCAGCGGTCTGGCCATCCGACGGACGGACCGCCCGATGGCGACGAACCCCACCAGCAGCAGGACCCCCAGGATCGCCGCCAGCGGTATCAGCCCCCGGTGCCGGCCCAGCCCAAACACGCCAGAGAGCACCGCCACGGCCAGCGCGCTGGTCATGAACAGCAGGACCCAGAACGCCGCGAGCATCAGGCCGAACCGCCGGACGAAGCGCCGCCGGCCACCGTGCCAGCCGCCGGGGCCGCGGTTCCACCCGCCTGGACCGGCCGGCGGGAACGGCTCCCCCTCCGGCCACCACGGCGGCCGGAATGGCGGGCCCCGGCGGCTGCTCCAGTCAGGCATCGGCGAACCGGTAGCCCACGCCGTGGACGGTGAGCAGGTATCGGGGGCGGCCCGGAGTGGGCTCGATCTTGCGCCGGATGTTCTTCACGTGGGCGTCGATGGCCCGTTCGTAGGACTCGAACGCCGCCCCCCGCACCGCCTCCAGCAGCTGGGAGCGCGTGAACACGCGGCCGGGCTCCCGGACCAGCGTGGCCAGGAGCTCGAACTCGGTGGGGGTGAGCTCCACCGGCCTGCCGTCGATGGCGACGCGCATGCGTGGGAGGTCCACCTCGACTCCCGCCGCCCGCAGGACCTCGGGCCCTCCGGTCCGGACCGCCTCGGTCCGCCGGAGCACCGCCCGGATCCGGGCCACCAGCTCGCGGGGGCTGAACGGCTTCACGACGTAGTCGTCGGCCCCGAGCTCCAGCCCGGCCACCCGGTCCGCCTCGCTTCCCCGGGCGGTGAGCATGACGATGGGCACGGTGGAGTGCCGCCGGATCTCGCGGGTCACGTCCAGTCCGTCCCGGCCGGGGAGTCCGAGGTCAAGCACGACCAGGTCCGGCTTCGACCCCCGCGCGCTGGCCAGCGCGGCAGTGCCGTCGCCGGCCACGATCACCTCGTATCCGGCGTCCTCGAGGTAGTCGCGCACCAGCCGCGCGATCTTCATCTCGTCCTCCACCACCAGGATGGTCCTCACAGGGTCTCCCGCACCTCGACGGATCCAGCGTGACGAAGGGGCGGGTCGGAGGCAACCATCACCTCAGCCCGCCCCATGAAGGTGCTTCGCTAGGCGGTGGCGGGCGGTCCGCCGCCCCCCGCGCCGGAACGCTCACCGGACTCCTGCTCGTGCAGCTTGCGGTGCAGCTCCTCCACCCCGCCGGGGCCGCCGCCCCACGGTCCCCAGTGGCCGTAGCCGCCACCGGGCCCCATGGCCGCCCACCGGCGGCGCCGGAACGCCCCCGCGATGGCGAAGATCCCGAAGATCACCAGCGGGAACAGCAGGATCCCGAACGGGAATCCGTACCCGTAGCCGTGGTCCACCACCCGCACGACCTCCGAGGCCTGCCCGGCCTGGTCCAGGCCGTGGTTCACGCCGGCGTGGTACGCGCCGACCGCGATCCCGATCCCGGCCGCGATCACCAGGAGCGTCACTCCGATCACCACTCCCCGTCGCATCTGGTCCTCCTTTCGACGGTACGTCTCCCATGCTGGCCGGGAGCCGTGAAGGAGTCGTGAATCTCGCAGGGAGGATTCGTGGAGGGCCCTACGCGTCACGGCGAACCATCTCGCGCACATAGCGGATCCCCAGCCGGAGGCCCAGCCACAGCTTTCGCCACAGCCCCAGGCTGGCCAGCCCCAGCTCGCCGCCGGTGGCCTTGGCCTCGAGAGGATGCGGCGGGATGCCCAGCGCCGGCAACGCGGGCCAGCCCGGAGGCGGCTGGGACGCGAACCGCTCCCACCACAGCCGGAAGTGTGTGTACCCCAGGCCGAAGTCCGACTCCCGGGCCGCCACCAGGGCGAACCCGAAGAAATGGGCCATCTTCTCGCCGGCCAGGAGGTCGTGGGGCGAGCGTCCGGATGGGTCCAGCTCCGGGCTCACCACCTCGACGTCGAACACCTCCTTGAACCCCGTCCCGGTGGCCTCGTCGAGCGTGAAGTCCAGTAGCTCCATCATCGTCCCGCCGTCCAGCGTCCCGGCGCCCTCCACGGCGTCGACCAGCCTCTGGAGCCGTTCGTCCAGAGCTCGTCCGGTGATGCCGCGGACCACCACCTTGCGCCGGACCGCGTTGGCGCTCATCGACCGGACCATGGCCGAGGCCTGCTCCGCCGGGACATCCCCCAGCAGCGTGCTGAGCGCCGTCTGGACCTGCCACCGGGCCACGATCCGGGAGTTCGTCTTCTCCATGCGGCGGAGGTCGTCGAGGAGCGACTGCGACATCGCGAGCTTCAGCCACGACCGCAAGCTCGCCGCGCGAAACGTGGGCCGGCCCCCGCCGACCGGCCACATCGCCGGCGGCGAGCTGGGGTCGGGGTGGACCAGCAGGAACAGCCGCTCGCCGCCCTGGGGCCGCTCCCGGTCGATGCGGAGCGAGCCCGGGTCGTTGATGGCGTCGATGGCGAACCCCAGCGGCTCGTTGTAGACCGTGCCGCCGTCGGTGTACCAGAACGCCGCCCGGGTGGCGGGGAACTCCACCTCGCTCGGGTACTCCTCCCGGCGCCGCTCCATCTGCACCGGCGCGAACGCGAACGCGTTGGCGGCGGACGCCAGCGCGGTCTCGATGGGCCCGGCCCAATCCGTGTCCGGCGTCAGCAGGAACGTGCGGGCGTCGCGGAACGTGTCGGCCGGGACCGTTCGCCCCGAGATCCCCTGGGCGATCCGGTACCGCAGCCCCCGGATGTTCGTCACCGAGAGGACCGTGGCGATGGGCTCGGTCTGGATCGGGGTGCCCCGCCTGGCCACCGCTCCGGCCGCCCAGTCCTCAAGGAGCCGCGTGGACAGCGGCGCCGGCGGCCGCCCCGGCTTCGGCCGGCCCTTCAGCATCGTGTCGATCGACGTCAGCGTGACCCACAGCTCCTGCAGGTCGTCCTCGCCCGCGCCGGTGAGCAACGCGTGGGCCAGGAGCACCGCCGTGATCGACCCCGCCGACGCCCCGGCGATCGTGTCCACCACGATCGCTCCCTTCGACTCCCGGATCAGCCGGGTCAGCGCAGTCAGCGCCCCCGCCTCGTACGCACCCAGCGACACCGCCCCCGCGATCACCAGCGCCAGCCGAACCGACGGCGCCACGGCGGCGGCGCCCGGTTGAGGACCGACCTCTTCCGTCACAGGGGGTCCCACCACAACGTGGTGACTGGCTGCTCTCGGTTTCCTATGAACCAGCGGTCATCGCCGGAGGTCCACAGGCGGTCGCCCAGAGCCTCGGCCACCTCCTCGTCGCGTTCCGGCGTCAGGCACATCATCCGGCGGGCAGAGGCCACAGCAGCATCCCGCGGCCCGACCCCCTGCCGGGGCAGGAGCCAGACCTCCCGGCGGACTTCGATGCCGGCCTCCCGCAGCGCTTCCTCGGCGTCGTCCGAGGTGGGGCCGGCGGGCCGATCCAGGGACCAGAACCGCTCCCACAGGTCGTTCATCCAGGCCCGGGGATGGCTCGCCGTCATCTCCACCACCACCCGTCGGCGGGCGTGCTCGGAGAGGGCCCGCGCGAACGCCTCGAGGGCCGGCGCGTTGTACAGCACGTGGTGGCAGACCACTACGTCGGAGGACTCCACCGACCCGGCGTCGTCAGGCCACGATCCCCGGACGGCCGCGTGCGCCACGCCGGCCCCGGCCGCCAGCTCCTCGAAGGCCTCGAGCATCCGCTCCGAGGGATCCAGCGCCGTGACGAATCCGGCGGGCGGCACGAGCGCCAGCGATGCGGCACCCGCTCCAGAGCCCACGTCGAGCACCGAGCCACCCTCGGGAAGCGCCTCCAGCGCCACCCGCGCGGACGGCGACGGCTCGTCGGAGCCCGCCCGCTGGGCCCGGGCCCGGAACGGTTCGACCGGGAACCCCCACGGCGACTCGGGCGCCTGGGCGACGATCTCCTCGGGCAGGGCCCAGGCTTCCAGCTGGGCCGCCCAGCGCTCGAGCGCGCTCACTCCGATGGAGAGATCCCGGCCGGACCAGGGCCGGAGCCCTCGAACAACCCGTGGTGCTGCGCCCGGAGGACCTTCTTGTCGAACTTCCCGACGCTCGTCTTCGGGATCTCGCTCACGAACTCCACGCGATCCGGCAGCCACCACTTGGCGAACTGCGGCGCGATGAACTCGATGAGCTCCTCCTCGGTCGCCTCGGCGTCCGGCTTCAGCACGACGCAGGCCAGGGGCCGTTCGCTCCACCGCTCGTCCGGGACCGCGATCACGGCGGCCTCCAGCAGGGCCGGATGCCCCATGAGCGCCGACTCCAGCTCGATCGTCGAGATCCACTCGCCGCCGGACTTCACCAGGTCCTTGGTCCTGTCCACCAGCTGCAGGAACCCGTGCTCGTCCACCACCGCGACGTCGCCGGTCCGGAGCCACCCGTCCACGAACTGCTCCACCGGGGCGTCGGGGCGGTAGTACGCCGAGGCCACCCAGTTCCCCTTGACCTGGACCTCGCCCATGGTCTTGGAGTCCCACGGGACCTCCTCGCCGGTTGCCACGTCCACCACCCGCACCCGGATCCCCGGAACCACGAGCCCCTGCTTGGCCCGGACCCGGATCCGCTCGGCCTCGGGCAGGTCGGCGTGCGCCGGGGTCAGCCGCGACAGCGAGGCCAGCGGGCCGGTCTCGGTCATGCCCCACCCCTGCCACACCTCGACCCCGTGCCTGGTGGCGAACGCCTCGATCATGGACCTCGGCACCGCGGCCCCGCCCGCCGTGATGGAGCGGAGCGACGACAGGTCGGTGGGGTGCTGTTCGAGGTGCTGCAGCAAGCCGATCCAGACGGTGGGCACGCCGGCCGTGAACGTGACCCGCTCGGTCTCGATGAGCTCGGCCAGCGCCGCCGGGTCAGCGCTGTACTGCCCCGGGAACACGAGCTTCGCCCCGGCCATGGCCGCCGCGTACGGCGTGCCCCAGGCATTCGCGTGGAACATCGGGACCACCGGCATCACCACGTCGTTCGGCTCGATGGCCAGCACGCCGGCCTGGTTCGCCATGAACGCGTGCAGGACCATCGACCGGTGCGAGTACACGACCCCCTTGGGGTTCCCGGTGGTGCCGGACGTGTAGGCCATGGAGCAGGCGTCGTTCTCGTCGAGCTCCGGCCATTCGAACTCGGGCGACGCCGCATCCAGGAGCTCCTCGTAGTCGATCGACCCGGCGAGGGCCACCCCCTCGGCAGGCCGGCCCATCAGCACGATCTGCCGCACGGTCTCCAGCTCGGGGAGGACCTTGGCGAACACCGGCAGGAGCGAGGCGTCGACGCACACGACCCGGTCCTCGGCGTGGTTCGCGATCCACGCGACCTGCTCGGGGTGCAGCCGGATGTTCAGCGTGTGCAGCACCGAGCCCATGCACGGGACCGCGAAGTACAGCTCGAGGTGGCGCCAGGAGTTCCAGCCGAACGACCCCACCCGGTCGCCGGGCCCGACCCCGAGGTCCCGGAGCGCGTTCGCCAGCCGGGCGCTCCTCTCCCCGACGTCCGCGTAGGTCTCGCGGTGCATCCCCTCCGGGGTCCGGGTGGCGACCTGGATGCGAGGGGAGAGGGTCCGGGCCCGCTCCAGGATCCGGGTGAGGATCAGGGGGTCCTGCTGCATGAGACCGCGCATGGATGCCATCGTCCCTCCCGCGGTTACGTGGGTGCCGGTGGGGCGATTGTAGGCTCGCCCCGGAGGAGCGCGCACGACGACAGGACCGGGAAAAGTGGAACCGCCGGAGCCCGAGGGCTCCAGCGGTTCCATCACCACCGTACGGCCTCCCCCGGGCTCCGGTCAAGCGGGGGACCCAGAGTTTGTCACCCTTTCCGCGGCGCCCGGGAGCCGAGTCCGCGAACGGAACGCTTGCCACTGGCGCATTCGCGGAATTGGGCCTACCATTGCGCCAATGAACGAGGAGAGCCTCCGCCGGGCCAATGCGTTCCTCTCCGCAGTTGCGGACCGGGTCCAGCCGGGTGACGAGCTCACTGAGTCCCCAGCAGACATCGGCAAGCGCATTGACCTGCCCGACGCACTGTCCGCCGCGAGGGCCGTCCGGGCCCTGCTGGCCCGCAAGCGCCTGGAGGTGTCCGGCAGCACCTATCGCCTGATCGACGCCCGGCCGGTGGAGCCCGGCGAGCCCGAGGCCATCCCCCGCCGCCCCCGGGCCCGGAAGGCCGCCGCCACCCGGACCAGGGAGCGGGCCGGGGCCGCGGAGCCCGGGCGCCCGACCTACAGCGAGGTGGGCCGGGCCGCGATCGAGCGCCTCATCGAGCTGGGGCGGGAGGCGGGGACCCTCCGGGGGAACCTCCGGACCCTCCGGGAGGAGACCCGGGAGGCCCGGGAGGCCAAGGACGAGGCGGAACGCCGGGCCCACAGCCTGGTGGGCCGGGTCAAGGACCTCGAGGGCAAGCTCGAGATGGCGGAGTCGAACCTCCGGACCATCCTCGCCGCGGCCCGGGGCACGGCCCGCACCGAGACCGTGGGCGACGCCGAGATGGACGCCATCCTGTCCGTCCTCCGCGGCGGCGGGGGCTCCCAGAGCTCCGACGGCGAGGAGCCGTAGCCTTCCTGCCGTTCGCGCCGTGCTAGGGTGACCCGGGCGTCCGGTGCAGTTCGCCGCCCACATCCCGTGAACGGCCACCCGGACGATCCTGCCCGGCCCGACGGTCCCGGAGGAGGTGAACGCGATGATGCAGGAGGAAGCCAGGCCGGTATGGGACGGCCGGATCGGCGACACCGCGCTGCGGGTCGAGGTCCAGTCGAACGGACGCATCGTCGCGCTGTGGCGGGCCAAGGCCGGGGGAGACCGTCGGGTCGTGGTGAACACCGTGGAGGAGTTGGAGCGCTCCGTGCTGTTCCAGCTGATGATCACCGCCCCCCCCGCGCAGGCGGGGGTCCCCGCCGAGATCAAGAAGGCAGTGGACGAGGCCCGGGTGGGCCTCCCCGACCCCACCACGATCCCCAGGGCGCCGCGCCGGAAGCGGCCTCCGCGCCGCCCGGGCCCCCGCCCCCGCCGCCGCCGCTAGGATCCCCGTCCGGCCGCCGCTACGCCGGCCGGCCCGCCCCCCGCGGCCGCGCAACCGCCGACCCGATCAGCAGCAGCGCGACCAGGGCCGCGATCGCGACCGGGATCCGCCAGCCGGTGCCGGACGGCCCGCTCGCCAGAGGCACCGAGGCGACGGACCCCGTGGCCGGTCGGACCGGGTTCTCCTTCGGCAGGCCGAGGTGGTGGAGGACGTCCAGGAGCGCCACACCCCGCAACCCCACGAGGTGCAGCCATCCGATCCGCGCCCGCGGGAACCCGTTCCTGCCGTCCCCGAAGAAGGCGCGCGGGTCGGCCTTCTCCATGTCGACCCAGGGGCCGCCCGCGGCGTACGGATAGATGGTCTGCACCGCCATCCTCTTGCAGCACCGCCCGGCGAAGTAGACGACCCGGTACACCGGCCCCAGCCGGGAGAGGTCAACGGGTGGCGTGGTGCCCAGTCCCGCCAGACAGCCCTGACACCATCCCGTGAACGCGAGGGAGGCGCCGGCCAGCTGCCAGAACGCGGCTCCCTGTTCGGGATCGTCCACCTCGTTGACGCTGATCGTGCCGAGGGATGCGCCACTCGAACGGCGGTCGTTCCCGGAGCCTGGCCCGCCCGGCCCCGAGCCTCCGCCGGGAAGGCCCGGGCCCGAGATCGTGACCCCCACCCGGGTCCCCCTGCCCTCACCCTTGCCCCACGCCGGCCCGGCCGATCCGACCAGGACCGCGCCCACCAGAACCACCGCGACCACCACGACGACACGGGGCATGACCGCCTCCTTGGCTCGATTATGCTCCCAGTGGATACGCGCCGTCGAGCGGGAATGTTCCCGTCCGGGAGGAGATCGGTCAGCCGGACGAGCCGGCCCGCTCCTCCCACACCTGCGGGTTCAGCAGCGTGGGAGGCCGCCGCCCCTCGAGCGCCGCGATCAGGTTCTCCGCCGCGAGCATCCCCATCGCGTTGCGCGTGTCCACCGTGGCGCTCCCGAGGTGGGGGATGACCACGGCGTTGGGCGCGGTCAGCAGGTCCGGGTGCACCTCCGGTTCGCGTTCGAACACGTCGAGGCCCGCCGCGAAGATCTCGTCGGCGTGCAGGGCGGCGGCGAGCGCCGCCTCGTCGATCACCGGGCCCCGCGACGTGTTCACGATCACCGACGTCGGCTTCATCGCGCGGAACTGGTCCGCCCCGAACAGGTGGCGGGTCTCCGGCGTGAGCGCCACGTGGATCGAGATGAGGTCGGCCTCGGCCAGCAGCCGGTCGAACTCCAGGTACTGCGCTCCCAGCTCCCGTTCGACCTGCTCCGGCGGCCGGTACAGGTCGTAGTACGCGATCCGCATGCCGAACCCCGTCGCCCGGCGGGCCACGGCCTGGCCGATCCGCCCGAACCCGACGATCCCGAGCGTCCGGCCGTGGACGTCCTGGCCCAGCATCATCTCGGGAGCCCAGATCCACGTCGTCCCCGAGCGCAGGAAGCGGTCGCCCTCCGGGACCCGGCGGGCCGCCGCCATCAGCAGCGCCCACGCGGTGTCCGCGGTGGTCTCGGTGAGGACCTCCGGGGTGTTCGTGGCCATGACCCCCCGGCGCGTGCACTCGTCGACGTCGATGTTGTCGAACCCCACGGCGTAGTTCGCGACGATCACCAGGTCGGGCGCGGCGTCGAGGAACTCGGCGTCGACCTTCTCCGTGAGCAGGGTCACGGCGCCGCGCTTCCCGGCAAGCCGCCGGAGCAGCTCGTCGCGGGGGATGGCCCATTCGTCCTCCCACACGTCGGCGTCGCAGCGGGCCTCGATGGCGTCCATGGCGGGGCGGGGGAGCCTCCGGGTGACCAGGACGGGCCAGCGCTCGCCGCTCACGCAGTGGGCTGCCCGGCCGGGTGGAGCTCGGGCAGCGACGCCTCCATGGCCTCCAGGGCGTCCCGGATGTTCTGGACGGAGTTCGCGTAGGACAGCCGGAGGTATCCCTCGCCCTGCTTGCCGAAGGCGGTCCCGGACAGGCAGGCCACGCCGGCATGCTGGAGGAGGTGAGCCTCGACCTCCTTCGACGTCGCCCCGAGCTCGCGGACCGACGGGAACACGTAGAACGCGCCGCCCGGCATCACGCAGCTGACGCCCGGGATCGCGTTGAGGCCCTCCACGACGATGTCCCGGCGACGCTTGAACTCAGCCACCATCTCCTCCACGGGCTCCCAGGGCCCGGTGAGCGCGGCCATCGCGGCGTGCTGGCTGAATGCCGACGTGCACGACACCGAGTTGATGACCATGCGGGTCACCGGCTCCACGAGGTCCGGCGGGAACACCCCGAAGCCCAAGCGCCAGCCGGTCATGGCGAACGTCTTCGACCATCCGTCGAGCAGGATAGTTCGTTCGGTCATGCCGTCGACGTCGAGGATCGAGGTGTGCGGCCCGTCGTAGGAGTCGGCCCAGTACACCTCGTCGGACAACACCACGAGATCCGGGTGGCGCTGCACGACCCCGGCCACGCGCTCGAGCTCCTCGCGGGTCATGGCGCTCCCGCACGGGTTGTGCGGGCTGTTGAGGATGATCAGCCGGGTCCGGTCGGTGACCAGCGAGGCCAGCTCGTCGGGATCGATCCGGAACGCGTTCTCCTCGCGGAGCGGGATGGGCACCGGTGTTGCCCCGGCGAACTGGGTGATGGACTCGTACATGGGGAAGCCGGGGTCCGGGTAGACGACCTCGTCTCCCTCCTGGCACAGCACCATGATCGTGTAGAACATCACCGGCTTCGCGCCGGGCGTCACGACGACCTGGTTTGCCCGGCACTCCAGCCGCCCCCATCGCCCCAGGAAATCCGCCACCGCCTCCCGGAGCGGGGGAATGCCGGGGGCAGGCACGTAGTGGGTCTGCCCGGCCCGCAGGGCCTCCACCGCGGCGTCCACGATGTGGCCGGGCGTGTCGAAGTCGGGCTCGCCGATCTCGAGGTGGATGACCTTGCGCCCGGTGGCCTCCAGGGCCCGCGCACGTGCCAGGACCTCGAAGGCCGATTCGGTCCCCAGATTTCCCATCCGGTCGGCGAGGCGCATCTCGGCCGGGACGCTACGACCCGGCGCGAGCGCGCGTCAACTGCAGGAGTCCCCCCGCCGCCGGGCCCTTCGGCCCGGTCCGGTCAGGTGATGGAGAAGCGCGTTTCACGCAACGGATCGCCGGGAACAGGGACGGTGGCCGAACGAATCGAGGGGGATTCACCGAGGTTCGCTGATGTTGCCCAACGTCCGACCGTCCACTCGCACGCGCGTGTTCCCGGCCCAGGCCAGGGTCCTGTGCGACGTGCGCTCGTTCCTCCGCGAGCGGTGCCGTGAGGAGGGGGTGGCCGGCACGAGCTTCAGACCCGGAGCGGCACCAGCTCGAACTTCAGGCCGTCCACCAGGCCGAGGTCGGTGACCCTGAGCTCCGGGATCACCGACAGCGCCAGGAACGACAGCGCCATGAACGGCGCGCGGAGCGTCACCCCGCAGCCCCGGGCCGCCTCCTCCAGCGCCACGCACGCCGCCGCCACCCGGTCCCGGGGTTCCAGCGATACCAGGCCGCCCAGCGGGAGAGCCACCTCGGCCAAGACCCGGCCGTCGCGGACCATGACCTGTCCGCCACCGATCTCCTGCAGACGCGCCGCGGCCACGGCCATGTCCCGGTCGTCTGCCCCGACCAGCATCACGTTGTGGGCGTCGTGGGCCACGGTCGACCCCAGGGCCCCCTCGCGGAGGCCGAACCCCCGAACCAGGCCGATCCCGATCCTGCCGCTCTCGCGGTGCCGCTCGGCCACGGCGATCTTGGCCAGGTCCCTGGAGGGGTCGGCCATGACGGCGCCGTCACGCACCAGGGGCTCGGCGGTCAGCGAGCCGGTCACGAGCTGCCCCGCCCTGACCTCCATGACCCGGACCAGCCTCCCGTTCGAGCCGGCCGGGATCCGCAGGGCCTCCTCCGTGACCGGGGCCGCGTGCATGGTGTGGAGCATCCAGTCCGGGACCTCGGGCGAGGGGAACTCGGCCACGCGCTCGCCGTCGAAGGCCAGGCGGCCTCGCTTCCACACCCTGGCCGGGCGGAACTCCCGGAGGTCGGAGAGGGCCACGACGTCGGCCAGGTAGCCGGGGGCCACCGCGCCGTGCCCCCGCAGGCCGTGGTACCGCGCGGGGTGGAGCGTGGCCATGACCACGGCCTGCTCCGGCGGGCACCCCAGGGCCACGGCCTTGCGGAGGGCGTTGTCGATGTGGCCGTCGCCCAGGAGGTCGTGGGGCTCCCGGTCGTCGGTGACCAGCATGCAGTTCTCCGGACCGTGCTCCAGGACCAGCGGGAGCAGCGCCTCGAGGTTCCGGGCCGCGGACCCCTCGCGGATCATGATCCACATCCCCAGGCGCCGCTTCTCCAGCGCCTCCTCCAGCCGGGTGCACTCGTGGTCCGACTGCACACCTGCGGCGAGGTACGCGTTGAGGCCGGCGCCGGAGAGCCCGGGGGCGTGGCCGTCGACGTGCCGGGTCCCGGCGGCCTCGATCTTGGCCAGGGCCTCCGGGTCCCCGGCCACCACCGCCGGGAAGTTCATCATCTCGGCCAGCCCGATGATCCGGGGGTTGGCCTCGAACAGCTTCGCGATGTCGCGGTGGTCCAGGATGTGGCCGGACGTCTCCAGCGAGGAGGCCGGGACACAGGACGACGCCATCGCGTACATGTCGATGGGCGCGTCCTCGCCCAGCGCGAGCAGGCCCAGGATCCCCCTCGACCCCAGCACGTTCCCCACCTCGTGCGGGTCGAGCACCACGGTGGTGGTGCCGTGGGGGAGGACGGCCAGGGCGAACTCGGCGGGAGTGAGCTTGGTGGACTCGACGTGCATGTGGCCGTCGATGAACCCGGGGGCCAGGATCAGACCGGAGACGTCGTGCGCGACGGCGGCGCGATACGTGCCGGGGGCCCCGAGCGCGGCGACGTGCTCGCCGACGACGGCCACATCGGCCTCGAGCAGCTCGCCGGTGAAGACCGACAGCACGCGGCCGCCGGTGAGCACCGCGTCGGCCGGTTCCTCCCCCCGGGCCACGGCCACGCGACGGGCCAGGTCACCATTCGCCATGGGTTGGCCGAAGTGTACGCGTCCCTCCGCGCCCGGCGGAACCCCCCCGGGTGGGGGTGGGCCAACGGTCAGCTCGTCTCGGCGACGAACCGCGCGACGCGGCGAGCGATCTCCTCGCCCTTCTGTTCCTGCAGGAAGTGACCGGCCCCCTGCACGATCTCCGCCGGACCCGCGCCGGGGATGCGCGCCGCCATGGCCTCGGCGGCCGCGAGGGAGAAGATCGGGTCGGAATCGCTGAACAGGACCAGGGCCGGGCGCTCCCACCGCTTGACGCCGTCGCGGACCTCCAGCATCTTCGCCGCCGCCGGATGGTCGGGCGAGGTGGGGACCAGCTCCGGGAACATCACCACGCCGACCCTGGATTCGGGCACCGGATGGGGAGCGTCGTAGCCGGCCACCACGTCGCCGGGGAGCGTGTTCCCGCAGGTCAGGTTCACGAGCTGCCCGGGCCGGATCTCGAGGTCCACCCGGCGCATGAAGTCCCGGAACCGCAGCCACGCGTCGGAGGGCGGCCTGCCGCTGAAGATGCCGGTGTTCAGGACCACCAGACGGTCCACGATGTCGGGACGTTCGACGGCCAGACGGAACCCGATGGGGCCGCCCCAGTCCTGCATCACGACCGTCACCCCCGTGAGTCCCAGCCGATCGACCAACGCCTGGATCGAGCCGGAGTGCCGGTCGTACGTGTACCACTCGCGCTCGGTGGGCTTGTCGGAACGCCCGAACCCGAGGTAGTCGGGAGCCACCGCCCGGAGGCCCTCGGCGGCGAGCACCGGGATCATGTGCCGGTACAGGAACGACCACGTCGGCTCGCCGTGCAGCAGGAGGACGGGCGGGCCGTCGGACGGGCCCTCATCCACGACGTGCATCCGAAGGCCGTCCAGGTCGACGTAGTTCGGCTCGAAGGGGTACCCAGGCAGCCCCCCGAACCGCTCATCCGGCGTCCGGTACGCGTCCACTGCGGTGCTCCTTGTCCGGTCGTGGCCAGCGGGTCAGGCCGGCCCGAGGCCGGCCTCGATGGTGGCGGCCACCTCGGCGGCGCGACCGGGATCGACGTCGGTCAGGCCGCTGCCGTTGGTCCCGAGGAGGGCGTGGTGGCGTTCCATCTCCTCGGCGATCTGCTCGTCGGCCGCCGAGAGGTCGTCCGGGTTGGTCTGGGCGAAGTCGATGACGCCCATGTCCACGAATGCGGCCTGGACCTTGGGCCCGAACAGCCCGAGATCCTTCACGGTGGGGACGATGCGGGAGAACAGCATCTTCCGGAACTCGCCGAGCATCTGCGAGCTCTCGACGTACTCGATGCACTCGTCCACCGGAAGGCCGAGGTGCTCCCACACCTCCTGGGCCCGGAAGCGGTCCCGCATGAGGTACGACGCGTACACGATGAACTCCTCGCGCTCCTCCCGCTCGGCCTCGGTGAGCTGGGGGTAGTAGTCCCGGAGCGACAGGCGCCCGAACGCGACGTGGCGGGCCTCGTCCTGCATGACGTAGGCGTTGAGGGCCTTGGCCAGGGGTTCCTCGGAGAAGTCCCGGATCATGGCGAACGCGGCCAGGGCCAGGCCCTCGATCATGATCTGCATCCCCAGACAGGTCATGTCCCACCGCCCGTCCGAGACCACGTCGTTCAGCAGCGACTTCAGGTTCGCGTTGATGGGATAGGCCATCTCGATCTTCTCGCGGAGGTAGCGCGAGTACGTCTCCATGTGGCGGGCCTCGTCCATTACCTGGGTGGCCGCGTAGAACTTGCAGTCGACGTCGGGGACGGTCTGCACGATCTTCGCCGTGCACACCAGCGCGCCCTGCTCACCGTGGAGGAACTGCGAGTTCATCCAGGCCGCCATGTGCTGGCGGAGCTCCGCGCGCTCGGCGTCGTTCATCCGCTCCCAGATGTCCGAGCCGAAGATCGGGATGTACACGTCGGCGAAGTTCTGCTCCGAGGTCGGGTCGACCTCGATCGACCAGTCCAGGCGCGTGTTCGTGTTCCACTGCTTCTCCTTGCCCTTCTCGTACAGGGAGAGCAGGCGGTCGCGCCCCTCGTCGTACTCGAAGTTGAAGACCGTGTCGTGAGGGCTGTCCACGAACCACTGGGTCTGGTCGACGGGCATCGTGTAGTGGCGCGTGCTCATGGGCGGGACCTCCGTTCGGTCGGACCGTGGTCGGCATCGGAGGGGGCGGGTGCGGGTTCGGGTTCGAGTTCGGGATGGCGCAGGGTGGCCATCACCATCGCCGCCACGTCGGCGGCGACCACGTCGTCGGGACGCTCCGACGGCGTGAGGACGTAGGAGACGATCGCGCGCGTGGACGCGTCGAGCGCGCCGCGCAGCGCGTCCAGGGGGAGGTGAGGCGCCCGGGGGGCGAGCAGCTCGAGCATGGCCTCCCGGGCCCGGACGATCACCGGCAAGCCCCGCGTGGTGAGGTACGGCAGGAACGCCTGCGGGTCCGTCGCCAGGAGCCGGTCCAGCAGTGGGTGCCGCCGGGCGAACCCCAGGACGAACCGGATGCCGTCCGCGATGGCGGGGCCGAGGTCCTGGTGGGCGCCGATGGCCTCCCGGACCCCTTCGATGAACTGTTCCTCCTCCCGCGAGACGAGGGCCACGATCAGGGCGTCCTTCGACGGGAAGTAGCGGTACACGGTCTGGCGGGACAGGCCGGCCCGCTGGGCCACGTCCTCGACGGTGGTCCGGGAGAGGCCGAAGTCGAGCACCGCGTCGAACGCGGCATCGAGGATGCGCTCGGCGGTTCCCGGGCGCACTTCGACTGAGACGGCCATCCCCGCGACACTATGACCGTGACTGTCACATCGTCAAACCAGCTGGCCGCTGGACCGTCCAGGCCCCGCTGATACAGTTCCGTCCATGGTGGAACTTCCTGAGGAACTGGCGTCTCGACCGCCACGTCCGGAGGGCCACGAGCCCACCGCGACGCTGACGCTCGACGCCTACCGGCGGCTGAAGTCCGAGCTCGAGGACCTGAGGTCCGAGGGCCGCCTGCACGTCTCCGAGCGGCTCAAGGCGGCCCGCGAGCACGGCGACATCCGCGAGAACGCCGAGTACGACGCCGCGAAGAACGAGCAGGGCCTGATGGAGGCGCGCATCCGGCAGCTCGAGCGCATGCTCCGGGACCCCGAGATCGTCGAGGCCCCCGTCGACGCCGACGCGGTCGGCCCCGGGATGCTCGTGACGGTCCTCCCGCTCGACGACGACGACCCCGAGGAGGAGACCTACCTCCTGGCCGACTCCGCCGAGGAGCGAGCCCCCGGCGTCCGCACCATCACCACCACATCGCCGCTGGGCTCCGCGATGGTCGGGATCGCCAAGGGCGACGAGGTCGGATACCAGGCCCCCGGCGGCACCTTCCGCTACCGCATCGTCGAGTTCCGCCCCCACACGGGCTAGGCAAGCGCCGCACGCGCCGCCGGCCACCCGGCTACGTTCGAATGTCAAGGCGATGAGAGAGAGATCAGCCGCGGACTCCAGCGATGCGGGATGTCGTCCACGCTCCAATCCGTGTCACGCCCCCTTGGCGAAGGCGCCCGGGTGGGGTCGCGTGTTGCCGATTGCGCGGCTAGCCTGATCGGCGACGATGGGCGGGAAGACGGAGCACGAGGCGCCGCGGATCCGGGACGTGCCGGGGCCACGGCGGAACCAGAGCGTCATCGGGCCGCTGTTCCAGCGCGTGTTCATGTGGCCGTACCGGGCGGCGCTGGTGGGCCTGTACCGGGTGGGGTTCCGGCCCTGGCAGCTCACGATGCTGTCGCTGCTGACGAACGCGATCGTCGGCTGGCTGCTGGTGGACGGGTACCGGTTCGTGCCGGGGATGCTGCTGATCCCCGCGGGGCTGTTCGACGTGTTCGACGGAGGCGTGGCCCGCCTCCGCGGCGAGGACAGCCGGCTCGGCGCGTTCCTCGACTCGACCCTTGACCGCGTCTCGGACGGCGTCCTGTTCGGGTGCCTGTTCTGGTCGGAGGCCGGCCAAGGCCACCACACCACGTCGATTCTCGCGCTGTCCACCCTCGGCATCTCGCTGGTGGTGAGCCAGATCCGGGCCGAGGGCGAGGCGCTCGGCGTGAAGCTCTCGGAGGGCGTGTTCCAGCGCCTGGAGCGCTACGTCGCGCTGATGGTCGGCCTGACCGCCCCGGGGGCCCTTCTCCCGGTCCTGGCCATCCTCACCGGCCTCGGCGGCATCACCGTGGCCCAGCGCGTCTGGTCGGCCTGGCGGGGTCTCTCGAAACACGCTCCCGAGCGGGCGGAGGCGGCTCCTGGATCGAGTCGAGCAGGCTGATCAAGATCGTCGTGGTGGTGGTCCGCGGTCATGACGAACACGGACTTGCCCCGGACGAACCAGGTCGGCTCGCCGTGGCTCAGGCGCTCCGTCGCCTCCGGGAACGACAGGCAGATCCGGCGGAGCCGCTCGACGGGGTCCTTCGGGCGTGCCATCAGGCCGCCGGTGCCGCGGGCGGCGACGCGCCCTGCGCTCGACGACGGCGGCGGAGCCACACCACCAGCGCGACCACCGCCACCAGCAACACAACGGCCACCGGGACCAGGAACTTCAGGAGCTCGCGGGCCTTCCGTTCGATGCCGCCCGCGGCGATCTTGCCCTCCAGGCCGCACGTCAGCTTCACCCGCGCCGGGTGCTGGTTGGACGAAGCCACCTTGAACGGCGGGTCGTTGAAGAGCTCGAACATGCACCTCGGGGCGGCGGGCCCTGCCACGAGCACGTTGTCCTTTGCGGTGCCGAACGTGTGGTTGATCTGGATGCGGTTCCTGATCCGGTTCCCCGTCACCGCCAGCGGGCCGCGGTCGAAGCTGTTCCCGGCCCGGAGGAAGGCCTCGCCGGCGTGGCCCGGGTCGGGGTCGGTCTGGACGTTGTCCTCGATCGCGATGCTCTTCCAGGTCTCGCTCGCGCCGATCCCGGCGATCGCGTAGTTCCCCATCCACCCGAATCGGTTCTCCTTGACCAGGGCGGTGTCGATGTAGCCGTGCCGGCGGGGCTCGAGGTCCACTCCCGTGGAGGCGATCCGGTCGAACGTCACGCCCTGCACGCGCAACCCCGTCACCGAGTTCGCCGACACCCCCTGCCGCCCGGTGACCTCGCACGTGAACGGCGCGCCCGGCGTCCCGATCACCCGGATGTTCGCCGAGACGTCCTTCTTCTGCTTGTCGACGTCCACGCAGTCACCGGAGACGTTCGACACGTGGAGCCCGAACAGCGTCACGTCCACCGACCCGTGGACGGCGATGCCGTGGTCGTGCTCCCGGGTGGCGTCGAACTGCGGGAGGCCGTCGACGCCCAGCCCGCCCCGGACCGAGCCGCCCTGGAGGGTGACGGAGTGGACCAGGTTGATCGCGACCACCGGCCCGTTGCAGTCGTCGATGTGCTCGCAGGAGGGCTCGTCCTCCCGGAAGATCGTGGCGCCGCGAAGGTCGTACGTCGTGTCCGTTCGCTGCGACCCGCCTGCCGGCGGCACGCCGAGGTCCACCGTTCGCGCCACCTTGCACATCGCGTCTTCCGGGAACGTGACCACGGACCCGTTGGGGACCTTGGTCAGAAACTGCTCGATGGCCGGCGCGGAGTCGCCGTCGGAGGTACAGGCGGCGGCAGGGACGTCGAACTGACCCCTGGTCGCTTCCACTCGCCCCGGCAAAGCGAGGAGGGCGAGGGCGGAGAGGACGAGCACGCAAACCGACCTCATGCCGGCTCCTCCTGGCATGAGGGGCAGAACCACGTGGTCCGGCCGGCGGCCACCGTTCGGGTCAGCGGCGTGCGGCACCGCGGGCAGACCGCCCCCGGCTTCCCCCGAACCGACAACAGCCAGGTCCGCTTGTGCGGGATGTCGTCGTCTTCCACCGCCACCGACTCCCGGACCACCTTCCGCATGGCCTCGAACAGCCGCTCCCGGTCCTCGGGCGACAGCGATTCCACTCGGCGCTTCGGGTGGATGCGGGCCTGCCATAGCGTCTCGTCGGCCAGGAGGTTGCCGATCCCGGCCATGAACCGCTGGTCCATGAGCACGGCCTTCACGCCCCCCCGCCGCCTGGACAGCAGCTCCCGGAACCGCCGCCGGTCCACGGCGAGCGCGTCGGGCCCGAGCCCGCCGGTCACCACCACCGCCTCCTCGGCGTCGTGCGCCAGCCAGGCGCCACCGAGCTTGCGCATGTTCCGGTATCGGACCTCGCCGCCGCCCTCCATCTCCACGATGACCCGGTCGTGGCGGTGCCGGCCGTCCGGAGAGTCGCCCCATACGAACCACCCGGTCATCCCGAAGTGCAGGACCAACCCGGGGCCGTCGGTCCAGCACAGCAGCCACTTCCCGTGCCGCTCCGGCTCGGCGAACGTCCGGCGCCGGAGGGCCCGGTCCAGCGCCTGGGGCGTGGCGTTGCGGACGATCGCGGGGTCGGTGGTCACCACCCGGTGGACGGTCCGCCCGGCCGCGTGCCGCGAGAAGAACCGCCGATATCCCTCGACGTCGGGAAGCTCCGGCATGCCGAACAGTCTCCCCGATGCGCGCGCCGGCCGCCCGGCCGATCGCTACGAGAGGTGGTCGTCGAGCCAGGCGACGAGGTCGTCGAGCACGCGGTCCTGCTCGGGTTCGTTCATGGTCTCGTGCAGGAGGCCGTCGTAGACGCGGAGGCGCTTGTCGGTCGAGGCGAGCCCCTCGAACAGGTCGCGGGCGCCCTCGACGTCGGCGATGGGGTCGTCGGAGCCGTGGAACATCAGGACGGGGAGCGTGTACGTCGCCGCGGCCTGGTTGGTCTCGATGGCGCCCATGAGGGCGGCGGCCGTCGACTCCGGCGGGACCCGGTCGGCGAACACCAGCGGGTCCTCGGAATACCGGCGGCCAACCTCGGGGTCCCGGCTCAGCGCGCTGGGCGGGATGCCCTGGGAGTCGGGATCGCCCATCGACTCCAGCAGGGCCTGGCCGGCCAGCACCGAGATGCTCGACAGGACCAGCCCGGACAGCCCTTCCCCGCCGGCCCGGGCCACGTACGTCGCCGCGATGAGCGCGCCCAGGGAGTGGCCCATGAGGAACAGCGGCCGCGAACCGGCCTCGGCCCGGGCTCGCTCCAGCACCGCCTTGGCGTCGGCCACCCAGTCCTCGAGGCCCTCAACCAGCCCGGGCCACCCCGCCGACCGGCCGTGGCCCCGGATGTCCACCGCGGTCACCGAGTAGCCGGCCTGGTTCAGGCGACCGGCCACGTGCTCGTACCGGCCGGAGTGCTCGGCCAGGCCGTGGATCAGGGCCACGCCGGCCTTCGGGTCCGCGGCCGGCCAGTCCCGGAAGAACCGCTCGTCGCCCATGGGAGCGCGATGCTGGCACGCCGCGGAGGTGAGCGACAACCACGAGCCCTGCGTGGAAGGATGCCGGGCGTGGCGGAGTTCGTGCGGATCGGCGTGGCGGCGACCGTCCCCGACGGCGAGATCCGGGAGTTCGACCTCCCGGGCCTCCGCGTCGCCGTGGCCTGCGTGGACGGCCGGTACCACGCGTTCTCCGGCGAGTGCACCGTGGAAGGGTGCGCCCTGGCCGAGGGCGAGATCGAGGACGGCGAGCTGGTGGTCTGCCCCGACGACGGCAGCGCGTTCGACCTGGAGACCGGGGAGCCCGTGCGGGGGCCGGCCGAGGATCCCGTCGCGGTGTTCCGGCTGCGCGTCGACAACGGGTGGCTGGAGGTGGCGGTGGGGTGACACCCCCGACCGCCCCGATGGCCCGATCGGGCCCGGCGTACGAGGATGCACCACGGCGGGCCGTAACGGCCGGCGAACGGGCAGGACCAAGGCCGCACCACAGCGAGCGAGGAGGCCGGCGATGAGACTGGGGATGGTCGGACTGGGGCGGATGGGCGGGAACATGACGGTCCGCCTGATCCGGGGCGGCCACGAGGTGGTGGCCTACGACCCGGGGCAGGAGGCCGTGGACCGGGCCGTGCAGGCCGGCGCCGTGGGTGCCTCGTCGCTGGAGGACATGATCGGCAAGCTGGAGGCCCCCAAGGTGGTCTGGCTGATGGTCCCTTCCGGCAAGATCACCGAGGACACGTTCCAGACCGTGAAAGGCCTGCTGTCCGACGGCGCCGTCATCATCGACGGCGGCAACTCGAACTGGCACGACTCGAAGCGCCGGGGGGAGGAGGCGGCCGCGGCCGGCGTCAGCTTCCTCGACGCGGGGACCTCCGGCGGCGTCTGGGGCCTGGAGAACGGCTACTGCCTGATGGTCGGGGGCGACGCCGGCGCGTTCGCCACGACCGAGTCGATCTTCGCCACGCTGGCCCCCGAGAACGGGTACGCCCACGTCGGCGCCAGCGGCGCCGGGCACTACGTCAAGATGGTCCACAACGGCATCGAGTACGGCATGCTCGCGGCCTACGGCGAGGGGTTCGAGATCATGCAGACGAGCGAGTTCGAGCTTGACCTCTCGACCATCGCCGGTATCTGGCGGTACGGCAGCGTGGTCCGGTCGTGGCTCCTGGAGCTGCTGGTGGACGCGTACGCGAAGGACCCCAAGCTCGAGTCGATCCGGGGGTACGTGGAGGACTCCGGCGAGGGCCGGTGGACCGTGCAGGCGGCCATCGACCAGAACGTCCCCGCGCCGATCACCACCCTCAGCCTGTTCGCCCGGTTCGCCTCCCGGCAGGAGGAGTCCTACGCGGCGAAGGTCATCGCGGCTCTCCGCAACGAGTTCGGCGGCCACGCCGTGAGGGGGGTCCAGGGGGGAAGCGGCGCGGCGAGCAGAGCGAGCCGATGAAGCCGCGGTCCCCCTGGCGGAAGCGGACCGCCGGAGGCGGCCCGTTGACGATGAAGAGGAAGGAGTCGTAGGGATGGCCCAGGGGAAGCCAGCGGATCCGCAGGCCGTCGTCATCTTCGGCGCGTCCGGCGACCTCACGAAGCGCAAGCTCCTCCCGGCGTTCTGGCACCTGTACTGCGAGGGCCTGCTCCCCGAGGGCATCGCGATCGTCGGGTACGCCCGGACCGAGATGACCGACGACGCGTGGAAGGACTACGCGCGGGAGCACATCGATGAGTTCGCCCGGGAGAAGCCGAACGGCGAGACGTGGACCGAGTTCGCCAAACGCCTGACCTACGTCTCCGGTGAGTTCCGCAACGAGCAGGCCATGGACCACCTCCGGGGGCACCTCCAGGAGCTCGACCGGACCGCGGGCACGAACGGCGGGCGGTTCTACTACTGCGCCACGCCCCCCGCCGCGTACCCCGACATCGTGGCCCGCCTGCACGAGAGCAAGCTGCACTCCGACGCGAAGATCGTCATCGAGAAGCCGTTCGGCCGCGACGTGGAGTCGGCGAAGCAGCTCAACGCGCAGATCCACGAGGTCTTCCACGAGCGGCAGGTGTTCCGCATCGACCACTACCTGGGCAAGGAGACCGTGCAGAACCTCCTGGCCCTGCGGTTCGCCAACGGGATGTTCGAGCCCATCTGGAACCGGCGGTACGTGGACAACGTGCAGATCACCGTGGCCGAGGAGATCGGGATCGAGGGGCGGGGCTCGTTCTACGAGCAGACCGGGACCATCCGGGACATGGTGGTCACCCACCTGTTCCAGGTCCTCACCGTCCTGGCCATGGAGCCGCCGGTGTCGTTCGATCCGGACCGGCTCCGCGACGAGAAGGTCCGCGTGCTCCGGGCCATGCAGCCCGTGGAGCCGCAGAGCGTGGTCCGGGGGCAGTACATCGGGTACCGGCACGAGGAGGACGTGGCTCCGGACTCCCAGGCCGAGACCTACGCCGCCATGCAGGTCTACATCGACAACTGGCGGTGGGCGGGCGTGCCGTTCAACCTGCGCACCGGCAAGAACCTCCACCGGAAGGTCACGGAGCTGTCGCTGTCGTTCCGGCAGGTCCCCTACAGCGTGTTCAGGGGCACCGAGGCCACGCCCATGGGCCGGGACGCGCTGGTCATCCGGGTCCAGCCGGACGAGGGGATCTCGATGCACCTGAACATCAAGAAACCCGGGCTGGGGTTCCGGCTGGACCGGGCCGAGCTCGACTTCGATTATCAGAGCGCGTACCGCACGCCGCTCATCGAGGCCTACGAGACCCTGATCCTGGAGGCCATGGCCGGCGACCACACGCTGTTCACCAGGGCCGACGAGGTCGAGCGGGCCTGGGAGGTCATCGCGCCGGTCCTGGAGAACCCGCCGCCGGTCCGGTTCTACGGCAAGGGCGCCTGGGGTCCGGTGGAGGCCGACGAGCTGATCCTGCCGCGGCACTGGCACGTGATGCTGCCCCCGGGCGAGCGGTGATCCGGCCGGAGCCGCCCGAGTGCCACCCGCTACGCTAGGGCCTCATTCGAACGAGGCTCCAACGAGGAGGGTGGCGACGGTGGCACGCGACATCGACTGGGCGCTGTTCGAGAAGGCCGTGGAGATCACCGCGTCGGCGGTCCGGGGGACCATGGGACAGGAGGGCTCCAAGGAGCCGCGGTACGCCGGTGACGTCTTCCGGGAGATCTGGGCGGCCCTGAAGGAGGCCTCGGAGGACCTGCCGGAACGGCCGAACCGGCCCGGGTTCGGAGGCTGAGGCAGGGGGATGCGGCGGGCGCTACTCGGCCGACCCGGCCACGTCGCGCAGCGAGAGCATCCCCACCACACGGTCACCTTCCACCACGGGGAGGTGGCGGAACCCGCCCCCGAGCATGGTGTCCAGGGCTTCCTCCGTGGTGGCGTCCGGCCCGATCGTGATGGGGTTCGGGGTCATCCAGCTGGCCACCGGGTGGCCGGCCGCGTCGAAGTGCTCGCCCAGTGCTCGCACGATGTCGCGCTCGGTGAAGATGCCCGTCAGACGGTCGTCCTCCATGACCAGCGCCGAGCCGACGTGCTTGCCCCCCATGATGGTCGCGGCCTCCGCCACGGTGGTGGAGGGATCCACCGTGATCAGGTCCCGGTTCATGGCCTCGCCGACGGTGCCCATGACGCTCCGCGCTAGCCTACTCGCCACCACGGGGGAGGCAAATCGCGACATCGCCGCGGCCGATCCCGTGGCCATGCGCCGCGCGCTGCTGGCCTGGTACCGGCCCAGGCGAACGGCCTACCCGTGGCGGGGGGCCGATCCGTTCGGCGTCCTGGTCAGCGAGGTCATGCTGCAGCAGACCCAGGCCGCCCGGGTGGTCCTCCGGTACGTGGCCTTCGTCGAACGGTTCCCGTCCGGGGAGGCGCTCGCCGCGGCGTCGCGGGCCGAGGTCCTCCGGGCCTGGGGGAACCTGGGCTACCCGAGGCGCGCCGTGGCCCTGCACGAGGCGGCCCGGGCCGTGGTCAGGGACCACGGCGGCCGGGTCCCGGCGGATCCGGCCGAGCTGCGTCTGCTCCCCGGCGTGGGTCCGTACACGGCCGCCGCGGTGGCGTCGCTGGGGCACGGGCGTCGCGTGCCGGCCCTGGACACCAACGTCCGCCGGGTGGTCGCCCGGGCCCGCCTGGGGGCCGAGCCCCACGGCCTGCCTGCGGCCCGCCTGGCCGGCGAGGCGGCCGCGTGGATGGGCCGCGGCGACTCCCGCTCGTTCACCCAGGCCGTCATGGATCTCGGGCGGGAGGTGTGTCGCCCCCGTCCCCGGTGTGACACCTGTCCCCTGCGGCGCGGATGCCGCTTCCGCCTGGAGGGCGGCCGGCCCGAACGCTCCCCGCGGCATCCGGCCCGGTTCCAGGGGTCCCTGCGGCAGGTCCGGGGCGCGGTGCTGGCCGAGCTCCGGGAACGGGGCTCGGCCTCGATGGCCCGCCTGGCGGCGGTGACGGGCCACGCGCCCGACCGCGTCCGGGACGCCGTGCGCGGCCTCGCCGCCGATGGGGTGGTCGCGGCCGGCCCGGTGGCACTCGTTGGCGGCTCCTCCGGCCGGGTCCGGCTGCCCGGCTGAGGCCCGAGCCCGCCCAGTCCTCGTGGCGAGCGGACTGCAGGACCGCGTGGCGATGGGGACCATCGACCTGAGCCTGTTCGAGGCCGGCCGGGCGGTCCACGTCGAGGGCACCACGGGCGGCATCGTCAACCCGAGCCTGGGGGAGGGGTGGGAACGGTCCAAGGCCACGTTCTTCGGGCTCCTGTACGGCATCGTGGTGAGCATGGCGGTCGTCCTGCCGCTCGGCCTGCTCGCCCTGGCGGTTTGGCTGGTGGTCCGCCGGGTCCGTGCCCGACCGGCCACGGCGGCCGTCCCGGCCGGAGCGCCCGGACGTCCCGACGACACGGGCGGGCGGTAGTCCGGGCCCCGGCGGCACCCGGGGGCGGGCGCGCTACGATCTGTGCCCATGACGAGCTCCGGAGCACCCGCAGCGCCCGCCCCCGATCCGGTTGCGCGGCCGTCGGAGTACCGCGACATGCTGCTGTCGCTGGTGGGCTCGGACGACCCCGCGACCGTCCAGCGGGCCACGCCGGTCGCGCTCCGTGAGCTGGCCGGGCAGGCCGCCGAACGGGACGTCCTGCGAACGCCCCCCGCGCCGGGGGAATGGTCCGTGGTCGAGCTGCTCGGCCACTTCGTGGACGCCGAGCTGGTCACCGGGGCCAGGTACCGCTGGATCGTGGCCCACGACACCCCCGACATCGCGGCGTACGACCAGGACCTGTGGGTGTCGCGCCTGCGCCACGGCGAGGCCGCCCCGGAGGACCTCCTCGACCTGTTCGACGCGCTCCGCCGTTCCAACCTGGCGCTGTGGGAGCGCATCCCGGAGGAGGAGCGATCCCGGTTCGGCGTCCACGCCGAGCGCGGGCCGGAGTCCTACGACGTGCTCTTCCGCATGCTCGCCGGCCACGACCGGTTCCATCTGCGGCAGGCTCGCGAGACGCTCGACGCCGTGTCGTCCTAAAGCGGACGGCCTACGAGCCCTTCAGGGCGGGGATGACCTGCTCGCCGAACAGCTCGATGGCCCGGGAGGCCGTGGCGAAATCCATGCCGGGGTAGTGCAGGCGGACGATGAGGTGGAACTCCTTCCGGTCCCGGAACGGCTCGATCATCTGGCGGAGCGTCCGCGCGATCTCCTGGGGAGGGCCCGCCGGGTTGACGTGGCGGAGCACGTCGTCCGGCGGCGGGCTGACCCAGAAGCCGTTCCCGGGCGTGTCCGAGCCCTCCGCCCACCCCGAATACACGCCGATGTGGTGCCGGGCTCCCTCGCGGATGACCTCCCACGCGTCGCCGTCCGCCCACGGGAACCCGTTCTGGAGCTGCGCGTATCCCAGGTCCGCGGGGTCCTTGCCGGCCTCGCGGGCTCCCTGTTCGGCCAGGGCCACCCCCTCGGCCCACGTGTCCGGGCTGCTCCGGGTCCGGATGTAGCCGTCGCCGATCCGCCCGGCCCGGCGGACGGCGCGGTCGCCCATCGCGCCGATGTAGATGGGCACCCCCTCCTCGCGGAACGGCCTCGGCGTGACCAGCACCCGGTCGTAGCGGTAGTGCCGCCCCTCGAACGAGAACCGCTCGCCGGTCCACGCCTTCCGCAGGATCTCGACGACCTCGGTGGTCCGGCGGACGCGTTCGTTCGGCTGCTGGCCGAACATCCGGAACTCCTCCTCGCGCCACCCCAGGCCCAGGCCGAGGATGAGCCGGCCCCCGGACAGCTGGTCCACGAACGCGGCGTCCTCGGCCAGGCGCAGCGGATCGTGGAACGGGGTGAGCAGGACGCCGGTCCCCAGCCTGACCCGCTCGGTGACCGCCGCCATCGCCGCCAGCATGGGCATGAGCGAGGGAAGGTAGCCGTCGCCGGCGCCGTGGTGCTCGCTGATCCAGGCCGAGTCGAACCCCAGCGTCTCGGCCAGGCGGACCATCTCGAGCACCTCGCGGTACTCCGTGGCGAAGGTTCGGTCGGAACCCGGCATGACCTGCCCGGTGAACAGCCCGATCCCGATCTGCACGGCCACGCCCGGGACACTACCGTTCGCCGCCCCGGGCCCTCAAACGGCGGCGGGTTGCCCGGCGGGGCGGATGGCGCGAGCATCGGGGCCATGCCCACGCTTCCGGAGCTCGCTGACCTCCACGACACGACGCACGGCGACTACGAGCGGCTGTTCTTCGAGGGCCGGTGGTACCGCTCGCTCGAGCTGTCGGACATGGCCAAACGGTTCGCCGGCGGGCTGGTGTCGCTGGGGGTGCGGCCCGGGGACCGCGTCCTGGTCATGCTGGCGAACGGGCCCGAGGTCGGCACCGTGTACGGCGGCACGTGGCGGGCCGGGGCCGCGGTGACGCCGGTGCTGTTCCTGCTCTCACCCCACGAGGTGGCCCGGGTCGTGCAGCAGGCCGAGCCCTCCGTGGTGGTGGCCGGCCCCGAGTTCCTTCCGGTGATCCGGCAGGCCCTGGAGGGTGCCCCGCCCCCCCTGGCGGTGGTCACGACGGGACCGGCCGGCGACGGCCTGGTCGGGTTCCCCGACCTCCTGGAGCACGAACCGCTGGACCGGCCGGTGCCGCGGACCGAGGACGACCTGGCCGCCCTGCTGTTCACGGGGGGGACCACCGGGGCGTCGAAGGGCGTGATGCTCTCGCACGGCAACATCGCGTTCGACGCCGGGGCCGCCGCCGAGGCCGGCGAGGTGGGGGAGGACGAGGTGGCCATGACGGCGCTCCCCCTGGCCCACTCCTACGGGATCCTGGTGGCTGCGGTGGGCCTGTACGTGAAGGGCCGGGGCATCCTCCACCGCTGGTTCGAGCCGTTCTCGTTCCTGCAGGCCATCGAGGAGCACCGGGTCACCCGGATGGCGGTGGTGCCGACCATGCTCCAGTACCTGCTGCAGGTCCCCCTGGAGGACCACGACCTGTCGTCGCTCCGCCACGTCGTCTCCGGGGCGGCCGCCCTCCCGCTGGAGGTGGCCCGGGAGTGGGAGCGGCGGACCGGCTCGGTCGTGCTCGAGGGGTACGGCTGCACCGAGGCCATGGCGGCTGTGACGACGAACCGCCCGTCCGGACCCCGGAGGCCGGGCTCGGTGGGGCGGCCGGTACCCGGGGTCGAGATCCGGATCGAGGACGAGGATGGGCACGAGATCCCCGCCGGCGAGCTGGGCGAGATCTGCGTCCGGGGCCCCAACGTCATGCCGGGGTACTGGCGCCAGCCCGGGGAGACCGCCGCCGTCATGGGAGGCGGGTGGCTGCACACCGGCGACATCGGCCGGGTCGATCCCGACGGGTTCCTGTACGTGGTGGAGCGGAAGAAGGACCTGGTGATCAGGGGGGGCATCAACGTCTACCCCCGCGACGTGGAGGAGGTCCTGTCCGAGCACCCCGCCGTGGCCATGGCGGGCGTGGTGGGACGGCCCGACAAGCTGTACGGGGAGGAGGTCGTGGCGTTCGTGGTGCGGCGCTCGGGGTCCGACGCGACCGAGGACGACCTGCTGGCGTTCGCCGCCGAGCGCCTGTCGAAGCCGAAGCGCCCCAAGGAGATCCGCTTCGTCCCGCAGCTGCCGCTGACGCCGGTGGGGAAGGTGAACCGCCGGGAGCTCCGGGTCCAGGTGTAGCGGGGGACGGGGACGGAAGGCCCGCCGCCGCCCGCTCGGCGACGGAACTGTCCCCGGAACCGGGGGTTGTCATTTGGAGTCGGATGTCGTTGTCTGTCACGACCTCGATGTCACGACCCAGCGCACGCACGTCACCGGCCGGCCGCCGACGCGCGCCGCGCGTACGGGCTCTCACCATGGCCGGGGCGCTGGCGGTGCTGCTGGCCGCGTGCTCGGAGGACGGGCCGATCACGCCGAGCCAGGGAGCCTCCGCGCCGCCTCCGGCCACCGAGGTCTCGCCCACGGCACCGCCCGCGGGGCCCACGTGTCATGGGCTGGCCGCGACCATCATCGGCACGAGAGGCGACGACTACATCCTCGGGACCCAGGGCCCGGACGTGATCGTGGGCCTGGGGGGCGACGACGTCATCGAGGCCCTGCACGGCGAGGACACCATCTGCGGCGGTCCCGGGAACGACAGCCTGTTCGGGCGGCAGGACAAGGACACCATCTTCGGCGGCCCGGGTCACGACGGCCTGTTCGGGGAGTACTCCGGCGACCGCCTGGTGGGAGGCGCGGGCGACGACACGCTGACCGGCGGCGGCGGCGACCCTGGGAAGGACCAGATGTTCGGGGGCTCGGGCAATGACGTGATGTCCGGGGGACCCGGCCAGGACGTGCTGTCCGGCGATCGGGGCAACGACGTGCTGCACGGGTGGAAGGGCGACGACCGGCTGGGTGGCGGCCCAGACGACGACATCGTCGTGGGGGACCCGGATGCCGACGCCATCCACGGGGGTGGCGGGAACGACCTGGTGTGGGGCGGCTCGGGGGACGACGACGTCCGGGGCGACGCCGGCGACGACACCGTCTCGGGCGACGACGGCACCGACCGGCTCGACGGGGGCGACGGGGAG
>WNGB01004233.1_pt1 | contig 28689 bp, 34 predicted proteins | sample 5400681 | NCBI WGS metagenome assembly WNGB01 (sample SAMN13153367, study PRJNA577476) | soil metagenome | isolation source: 115 cm soil or saprolite under grassland replicate 2 | place: USA:California | collected 2016-06-15
TCGCCGAATCCGGTTGCGAACGCGGGATCCTCGGCTTCGGGAATTGCGAATGTGTCGAGCTCAGCGAACTTGCCTCCGCTGAGAGTGTTGCTGAAGAGGTGCACGTAGCCCCAACCGTCAAAGATCGCGTCGGCTCGCACACGCTCGCCGACCGTGCCGATTGCAGGGCCGTCAGGGTACGTGTAGCTGACGGCGGTGTTGAAGAGCTTGTGATACGCCTCGTGAGTCGTGCAGACGCCCACGATGTTGTCCACGAAGGCCCCGGATCCGCAGAAAGGCGGTACCGGCTCCGGCGGCGCGCTCACGACGTGCCGCGCGACGAACAGGACAGCGTCCCAACCCGCAAGTTTCGCCTGGTGAGCTTTATCGCCCGGGAAGCAAGCCTCCTCAGGAGCCGTGGGATCGCCGGCCGGGCCGCGCTGAAGCGCCACGATCTTCTCCTCGCCGGGCAGTAGTGAGGCAATGTAACCCGGGATCGAGCTCGGGGAAGGAATTGGTGCCGACGCAGGGCACCCATACCCGCCATAGACGGTGGGCCCGTTTAGCGTGTGGTCAGCGAGGATGCCGGGAGCCGCGGCACCCGGGACGATCACCGATGGATACACCCCGGCAAAGGAGCCGCTCGTGATCCGGAACTCCCCGGTCCGGTAAGGACCGAAGTCCTCGTCGGTTCCGATGAAGAACCTGTTGTCGGAGGTGAATTCCGCTTCGTGACCGTTGCCCTCCGGTGTCAGCGCCGCTCCCGTGGCTTCCAGCAGCTGGGGATCAGGGTTGTTGTAGTCGGTGTCCCCGATAAACGTCGGGTTCGCCGGGTTGTCCACATTCAGCTCTACATACCCGGCGTCCCAGTTGGAGAGCAGCATCACCCAGTGGCCGGCGATCTTCTTGACGACCATGTCGTGCAGAAAGACCTCATTGAGGCCGAGGCCGGGCTGCGTGATCTGAGGGAACATTGCCCCCAGGTCCATCTCCTTGATGAGCCGGGGCCGCTTCGGATTCGTGATGTCGAGAATGTCCACATCGAGTGATTCCGCGTTGTCGGTCATGACCGCGTAGGCGTTGTCGCCGGCGTCCCAGGCAAAGGCGCTGTGGATTTCATTCGCGTCGGCGTGGCCGCGGTCACCGAAATGCTCGGACAGCTTCACCGGCTTGAGTGGGTTCGTGACGTCCCAGAGCGAGATGCCGCCCTTGCCATTCTTGCCGCACTGCTCGTTGTTCATCACGAGCACGTTGCCGGCGAACTGCCTGGTCGTGATCGGAACAACCTGCATACCCTCACCGGGTCGACTGTCTTGAGACGCGGCGATGAACCCGACCTTCTTCGGATGCTGGAGGTCGCTGATATCGACCACCCAGGCTCCTGCATCAGGATTGTTCTGGCCGCCAGCCTCGGAGTTCTCAGGACATTTCGGCTCTCCCCAGTTGGCCAGGAAGGCCCAATTGCCGTCCGGGCTCACAGTGACATCAGCGACCAGGTCTGGCGTATCCGTCAGGTCGGCGCGACCGACCAGTTCGATGTTCCCGAAAGCGCCTGGCCCGAGAAGATGGTCGCTCGTCGTGCCGTGCTGGGCACCCACCCCTGGAGCGCCGGCCGTCAGACCAATTACGAGAGCCAGAACGGAAACAAACGCAAGCTTCAGCCTTACGCGTTTCATCACTACCCCCTATGTCTCCCCACTGCTCAATCGAAAGTAAGATCGAGCGCCTTGGCTAGCCTATCAGGTCACGTCGTTCCGGCTCGGCGCGTTCTCGAACTTGGTACGTCGAGCCGGTTCAAGGTTTACTTCTAAAGAGCATCCCGTTCGGTTTGGTTCCCACGGCGATCGTCTTGGTAATGGCGCGGCTGGCCACGTTGATCACGCTCACCGAGCCAGCAGCTTGGTTCGAAACGTAGGCTGTCGTTCCGTCTGCCGAGAAAGCAATGGCGTGGGCGCCCGCCGCTGTTACAAGTTCTCCCAGCATCGCTGCAGTTGTCGTCGAGAAGAACACGAGCTTGCCGTTCTGGGCGTCGGTCACCCAGAGCTCTCCATTTGGCGCCGTGGCGGCCATACCGGGTGTGAAGCCAAGCTGGTACGTTCGGATGACCTGGAGAGAGGTCGAGTCGATCGCCGTCAGGGTCTTGGCGGCCTCGTTGTCGACGTACATGACCCCATCGCTGCCAGGCCAGGCGCCCACTGGATTGGCTTCTACCGGGATAGTCTTGACCACGGCCTTGGTTGCCGCTTCGATGACCGAAACGTCATTCGACATCCCATTCGCCACAAATGCATACTTGCCGTCGCGCGAAAAGGTGACTTCCGCGGGCATGTCACCGACGGTGATCGTTTGCTTGATGGCCAGACTCGAAGCATCCAACACGAGTACTTTGCCAGGCATTGTCATCTGGGAGGTCCAGATCTCTTTGCCATCAGAGGAAAAGATGCCGTTGTGGTTCGGCCCATCCAGGCGGCGCGCGGCCTTGGTTTCGCCTGTTATCGCATCGAGTTTGAGGATGGCGCCCATCGACGCACCACTGTGGCCACCACCATGACCACCGCTTAGATCGTAGCCTGGGACCGCAACCACCAGCGACCTCATGTCCGGACTGAGGTTCACGTGATGAGGGAACGATGCGTTCTTCATCGCGATCGTTCCGACCACCTCGTTGCTCGATGTGTTGATAACGGAGATTGAGTTGGCTTCGCCGTTGACCACAAACAAGGCGTCGTAGGTGATATCGGCGATGCCGATGGTCGAAGGCATGCCGGCTGTTCCATGGTCCATGCCTCCCATGTCGGCTCCTTGGTTAGTGGCTTGGCCGCATGCGGCCAATGCAGCTGCGGTCACCAGAGCAAACGAAGGGAGGATCAAACGCATTTCGTGCCTCCAACGGTTCCACTCGAGCAATTGAGCGAGCCCGACCATGTCGCTCGAGGCCGCTTCTTTCGACAACCTCGGCCGATTGAGCAGAACCCCAGAAGCCGTTCCTCGCGATTCTGCTAATGCCTGCTCGGACCAATCGCCCAAGCCGCCTCCACCTGGTCGCCCCAAGGTGCGGTAAAGGTTTCGGATTCAGCGTGAAACCCCTCCTTGAGTTGAATCTTGCTCGAAGCATCTGGACCAACCACAAAGTGGTTCCCACAGCAGCAGCCTTCTTCTACGGAGTCAGACCCTCTCGAGAACGTGACAGCCGGAGTGCATCCACATGGGCACGCATAGCCCGCCTCCACACTGGTGTCGGATCGTGTCGTTACCTTCACGTGCATTCTTCGGCTACTCCTCGATTTACCTGAAACCGGGCTGCGCACATATCAATCGAAGAATACCCTGTCGGGGTATGCCTGTTCGAACAAGCCCTACACGGCAAGGATTTGGGAAGACGTGGTTCCCCGGTCTTCGCGATCATCGGGGCAACGGCGTCAGAGCGATGTAGACAGCTGCATGCCATAGCCGGTCGCGGTAGCGAACTGTTCGCTCATACGGGCTCTGATCCTATCGATCTCCCGTGCGCGAGCGACCGCGCTCGGCGCGTCTCTTGTCAACAGCACAAACGCGTTGGTGAATGCCTTTGGAGACTTGGCGGCGTTCGGCACGCGGCTGCCATTGGCCCGAATGATGTTGTCGACGGTCAGCGTTACCTTCGTGCCGGTGGTCCTCTGTCCAGCCGGCCGCGGCTTCCTGATGAAATACATGTCGCCGACGTCCTGTGGCCTTATGCAGCCCATCAGGTAGAGGTCGAGGTTGCAGTAGCGGAATTTCCCACGAGTCACGAGCCTTGGTTCGAAGGTCCCGTCCGGCATGGCAATCCAGTCGACGCTGTCACCTGCGGGCAAGCCGAGCACGGACTCGTCATAGTCCATAGGGGAGGCGTCATCGTCGAAGTACGAGCTCCAGTGACCGGGCTTGTTGTCCAAGCAGATCTCGTAGCTTGTCCTCGCGTTGCCCGGTTGATTCCTGAAGCCTGTGTAGGCCATCCAGTGATGCCCAATCTCCTGCAGGAGAGCGGCGTCATCCTCACGAATGAAATACATGAAACCCTGCAGCCGACTGGAGTGCCAGCCCGCGCGCCCGCCGGCAATGCACGCTGACCAGTTGATGCCGCGTGTGGGATTGACGAGGCCACAGTAGAAGGCACCGCACCGGCAATCCACTTCGAAGTCACTCCAGAACGTGACGAAGTCGTAGTTGTCGGGGTGCGTGAGGCGGAACTTCTGGTAGGCACCAACCCAATCGACGTCGTGGTGCGCGGGAACAAGGAAGCTGTGGTTGGGATCGTCCTCAACGATCGCCACCTCGCCCACGTCGCGATCACGGCTGGTGACTGGCACATTGCGAGAGGACGCCCTGACAATTTCCTTGTGGAGCTTGACGTAGTCGATGAAACGATGTTCGTTCTCGTCCGATTGCCTGTCTTGGGCTGAATCCATGACGACCACATCGGTGGGCACTCCGTCGAGCTGTTTTGGGATGACTTCGCCTGGAGCGAGCTGATCCTCACGGAGCTTTCGCTGGACGTAGACGATCACCGCATACTTGGCGGTCTTTCGTCCTCCTTTGCGTTTCCAGTCATGCCCAACCCCGTAGACCCCTGGCAACTCGAGCAGCTTTCGGCGAGCCTCTCCGGCCGCCTTGATGACGCGTCCTATATCGTCCAGGTTGCGATCACCTCCCGCATCGCGATCTGGGCTTGATCGCGCTGTTTCATCAGTACGCCTCCCTCAGAGTAAATCGAGCAAACGCTGGTGGCGGTAGAGGCGCTGCTGCTAGGGAGACAGAAATTGCCTTGCGTCCCAAGGGAGTTTGCCGCTGAATCGACGCCAAATCGACCCCAAGCGAGAAAGGGGAACCGAGCGCTTTTGAGCGGTGTATCAGCGGGCAGGAGGTGCCTGACGTGAAAGTCATCCTTGCCATCTTCGCCGCCGGCGCGGCTTTGTTTACGACGATCGTGCCTGCCCTCGCAGGCGGTTGGGCGGTCACAATCCTCGATCCACTACCGGACCGAATCGAGGCCGGACACGCCTACACGGCCGGTTACTGGGTTCTCCAGCATGGATCCCACCCTGCTCAGTTCGCGATTGGCGAGACCGGCTTGAAGCTTGTCGATGAGAGGGGACAGAGCCTCACGTTCCCCGGAGTCGCACTGGCCGAACCCGCTCACTACGCAACGGCCTTCGCCCTACCTCACGACGGAGCTTGGGAGGTTTATGGGGTTCAGGGAGTGTTCAAGGAATACAAGGTCGGAATGATCTCAGTTCCTGGGGCCTTGACTGTACTGCCAACGCCAGCACCGCTGGAGAATGCAGGCCACGACGACCACGTCTGGGGAGCGATCCACCCACCAAAGGTCGTCACGGAACCACACACAGACAGCGTCGCGGCCGACCACTCAGCGATGACTCGATCAGCACGATTACCCGCTACCGGCGATGCTCCTGCTCAACAAGCCGTGTTCTGGATGGCGGTGGTTGCGGCTGTCCTCCTAACAGCCACCGGTGCAGTTGCTATCGGGAACCGAATAAGCGGTGGCGCTCTGTTCAGTCGCTTCAGAAGCGGCCATCAATGATCTGGCGAGAGGTCGGTGAGCACGCCCACGGATGGGAGCGGCACTGCCGCTCGAGATAACCCATGGACAGGAATTCTGAACCGGCGCCTCACACGGTCGTGACCCGTGCGTCTTGAAGCCTCTCCCGCCACTTTGACGGTAGCCTGGGAATCCCTGTTGGTTGTCCAGAGGCAGGACATTACCGCTGCGAGCGAAATCGACGTCCCGTGACCCGGGTCGGCTGTATTGCCACCAGATACGGCTTTGCGCCCGGGGCCACCGGCTCGGGCGACGCTGCTCGCGCAGCCCACGAGACGTCGTCATACGAGTCGGTGGCCTCGTGCGCGACGCCCTGCACCATCACGCTCCAGCCAACCCCCGTCGACGGCTCATATCCATCGATCTCGAAGGCCACCTTTGCCTCCGGAGCGTGGAATAGCTTGGTCCCGGCAGAGGTGCGGAAGACGACGATGCGGCCGCTCATGGCGTAATTGACTGGAAAGATCTGGGGCTGCTTGCTGACGACGATCGCGATCCGGCCGAGCGTGTTCCGCTCGAGGAGGCGCAGGCACTCCTCCTCGGAGATCTCCTCCATCGCGGCGACGGTGTCAGGCGGTGTCAAGCTGCCTTACGTCGCCCGCTGCACGTGATGAACCGAGCGATATGAGCCTGTGGCCCGCTCACCCATATCGGCAAGCGCCCACCAGGCGACCCAGATCAGCGGAGACAACATCACGAGCGCGATCACCAGTAGGACCCCGACGCTGAGATACATCTCATCCTCCTATGCACCTCAGCCTGCACGCACGGCGGTCGCCGGTCCATGGCATTTCGGCCGTGTCGAGAAGGGACCTTCGGCCTATGTGCGCGAAGGCGTGGGGGCAGACGCTCGCGGCGTCATCGTCATGAGCGCGAGGATGGCGAGGCACAGCACACCGGTGAACGCAAGCCCCAGGAATCCAAGCGTGTAGCTGCCAAAGGCCGTCTTGACCCCGGCCATCACGAGCGGTGGAAAGAATCCGCCAAGCCACCTGCCGCCCCGACCACACCGGTGACCGCGCCAACCTGTTGGGGGAACTCGTTGCCGACCATCTTGAACACCACCCCGGTGCCGAGTCCAAGGCACACCGCCAGGGACAGAGATGCGATCGTCAGCGGGACCATCTGGGCGTAGAAGCCAGTCAGGATGGCTGCCAGGAGACAAGCAGCACTCGCTCCGCACCAATACGGTCCGCGAGCCATCCGCCGACCGGTCGCGCGAGCACGGCCAAGAACGTAAAGCCGGCCCCTGGATAGCCGGCGTCCGCCCCTGTCCACCGGGTAGACGCCCACAAGGGGCTTGGGTAGATACAAGAACATCGCAACGAAGCCGCCAACGGCCAGGAAGTAGAACAGGGTCAGGGCCCAAGGTCGTGCGCCGGTCGCGTCGCGGCTGCACACTGCTCCGCCGCCGAACAAATCGAGCACTGCGTGGCGGAGGCGATCCAGGCCGGCACGGGCCGGAGCTGAAGCGACGCGTCGAGGTCGGCGCTAAAGGAGATGACATGAGCAGGCCGTCACTGGCAACCGATCCTGCCTACGGGATGGCCGTCGATCCAGCCACGGCCGCACATCGCAGCGTCTACGAAGGCAAGACCTATCACTTCTGCTCTGCCGGCTGCAAGGCCAGCTTCGACGAAGACCCGGCGCAGCACGCCGCCAAAGGCAAACCTGCGGCTTAGGTCCGACGGTGGGCGTTGGTGATGAATCGACGTCCGGTGATCTCTTCGGCCTCGATGCCGATCCAGTGATCACGCCTTCCGGGCGCCACTGGGCGCACCGGCAGGTTTCGCATACGGGAGGTCGGCATGCCGCGGGGCTCGGTGACGTCGTGGGCCGTGCCTTTGACCAGGACGCTCCATCCGATCCCCGCTCCCGCGGACCATCCGTCGATCTCGAAGCAGACAGGCGAACCGGGTGCGAGGTCGAGCTTGCTGCCCCTTCCCGTCCGAAAGACCACCACGCCGTCGTCGAATACGTAGTTCACCGGAAGAATCAGCGGACGGACATCGCGGTCGACGACGCCGAGCCTTCCCAGATGGTTCGTACTGAGGAGCCGAACGCACTCTCGCTGCGGCATGACCTCAAGCTCTTCGGTGCTCATCTCCCTGGTACCTGCATTCATTTCGTTGGAGCGAGATGCCCGGCCTGCTCAGATCCAATTCGCTTTCTGTTGGTGTCGCCTGGCGGCTCTAGGCTTCTCGCTCCGAACGCAATTCTGCGATCGACGCCCTGGTGCTGGATAAAGCCGATGGTCCCCCTGATCTCGGGACCTGAGCGCCGTCTCGCCCGCCGGAGCCGATGAACCAGGTACGCGCAGGCGACGCCTGTCAGGAAGTTCTAGCTAAGGATCTCCCCGAGGCTGGCCACTCTCAGGCTAAGCATTACGGCGGGCTGGTGGATTCCGTGTCCTTTTAAGCGATTTCAGTTCAAAACGTAGTCGGGTGCGAAAGGTCTCGTCCAGATTTGGCGATTTCTTAGGCCGGATCACTACATGAACTACTAGATGGACCCGCCCTTACGAGCCGCTACTGGCGGCGGTTCGTTCGGAAGCTCTTCGCCTCCAGGAGCAGCTCTGGCAGAAGCGTTCTGACGTTTCGTTCGGGCGCAGTCGGTGTGCACATAAAACCCCTACGTAATCAGGTGATAGCCGGTCTAGAGAAATCTCGGCGTCGATCTTTAGCTCCCTCATACGCCGGTCAGGTCATTGGCCGAGATTCCTGACCTAAGTCCGCCCTGGGACAAGCCACCTTATCGGCTTTTTGAAATGGGAACGGGAAGCACTTCTTCGCCCACGCCCTCCTGTTGCTGAAACATCCCGATTCGGGAAGGCCCCTCGGTGGCTCTTCGTTCATAATCCACCGTGCGGACGGTTCTGTCCGCACGGTGCACCTGAAGAATCAGATCCGGGACGAGCACTGCCGTCGAGGCAATCACCCGCCATTCCCTGCCCGTCCGCCAAATACAAGAAGGACGGCCGGATGGCCGGCCGCCCTCAAGGTGCCGCGAGAGATGACTATTCGCTGACCGTGACGTAGCCCGCCAGGAAATTGTCCTGGCCGGGACCCTTGGCGCTCATCTTCATGGCCCAACCGTCGGTGTCGCTGTCGCAGGGGATGGCGCAAAACCAGCGGAAGGTACCCGCCTTGGTCGGTGTGAACGTGTAGGTCGTGATGCTCGGCGTGTCCTCGCTCTTGGCAGGCGGCAGCATGATGTTGATGCCGAGGTCCGGAGAAGTCCAGCTGTGCGGCATGTCGTCATAGTTGGCGATCGATATCGTGACCTCTTGACCGACATAAATGGTCTGCGGGTTCAGAAAGTAGAACGTGTCGTGCTTGTTTCCGTCTGAACCGACCAGGCCTTCCTCCGGCGCGACCACCTTGTAGTTCAGGGTCACCGGCGGAATATTTTTCGTCGAGCTGCCTGCGCTGCCGCCACAAGCAACCGCGACCAGGGCGCCGGCCATCACCAGCGCGCCCGCGACCGGGATCATCTTGACGATTTCCTTGAGTTTCATTTCAAAGGCACCTCACTCGAAATTCAGCTGCTTTGTGGCAAATCTGATGAGACCAGGGTGCCTTTGACGTCGCGGGTCCGACAGCGTTATCGCACCCGGTCGTGACCAGGTAAAAACACCTGATCCGGCTTAGTCGGGAACGGCCTGGTATGGACCTCCGAGCGAGGACAGGCGAGGCGCTCCCGTGTAGTGGAGGAGCGCCATCATGCCGCCAGCCGAGTGATGCAGCTCATGGCAGTGGACCATCCACCAGCCTGGGTTGTCCGCCACGAAACCGACTGTCACTGAGACGCCGGGCCTCACCACGACCGTGTCCTTGACGATTACGCCGGGGACCGCGTTCCGATCCCGCTCCAGCAGCTGGAAGGCATGGCCGTGCAGGTGCATCGAGTGGTCCATCCGTCCCCGGTTGATGAAGGTGATCGCCACCCGGTCCGTGGCGCTGACCTCGAGGATATCTGTGGCCGGGAAAGCCTTGCCGTTGATCTCGTAGAGCACGTCACCCATCTCCATGCCGGGCATCGAGGCGGCAGTCGAACCTGGTCCGCGAGCGACCTCGGTGAGGGTCAGAGTGAAGGCACGCGTCGCCACTGCGCCCTGGGGCCATGGCGAATCGGCGGCACGTGCGCCGTACGCAAAGATGTCCAGGACGGGGCGGATGTCGCCGTCGGCGGGCGGCCCCTGGGCCCGCGCACGACCGTCCGCCTCAACCTCGACCGCCGCACCGGCGGAGGGTGGAAAGCCCTCCTGGAGACTGATCCAGAACCCCCGTTGCGGCGCCGTGAACTCCACGTCCATCCGCTCTCCGGGACCGAGCGGCAGCGCATCGGAGGTCAGCCGCCCGCCACTCACCTCGTGACCGTCGAAGGCGACCACCCGGACTGTTACGCCGTCAAGGCGCACGAAATGGACGAGATAGCCGGCGTTAAGCATTCGCAAGCGAACCTTGCTGCCGGGGATGACGTTGATGGGCTCGATGGCCGGACCTGATTTGCCGTTCACGGAGACCGTCACGTAGGCGGACATGGCCGCACCTCCGTCGGCCGGCGGCGACGGCATCTCGAGGCCGAGCGGCCACTCGTCGTAGACGAGGAATCGGTCCGCCTGTGAATCCGGCGCTGCGCGGCCCGGGTCGATGACCAGCAACCCGTACAGGCCTCGGTCCACCTGCTCCGCTCCTCGCTGGTGCGAGTGGTACCAGTACGTCCCGGCGGTCCGGGCGACGAACGCGTAGGTGGCCGAGCGTCCGGACGGCACCGGATCCTGCGTCACGCCCGCCACCCCGTCCTCGCCGTTGGGCACCGCCAATCCGTGCCAGTGGATGGTGGTGCCCACCGGCAGCCGGTTCCGAAGGTGAACCACGATCAGGTCGCCTTGCCGGACACGAATCAGCGGGCCGGGCACGGTGCCGTTGAAAGCCCAGACGCTGGCGGTAAGCCCGGGTTGAAGCTCGATCCGCGTAGGCGCGGCGGTAAGCTCGAATGTCCGGACTGAGCCGCCCGGCGCCGGCGCCGTCTGCTGGCCGGTTGGAGCCTGCGCGGTCGGGATCGTGGATCCCGTGCACGCGGCCACGGCAATCGTCAGAACCAACGCGCAGGCGGACCAGGCGCATTGCACCGTCCACCTAGCGTGACGTTCGACCGAAGGCAGCTTGAGGGCCCTTCGCCACTCCGGTCATAGGTCTTTCGGCATGAGGCATCGTCGGATTTGCGATCGCATGCTATTCAGATGGTGGAGAAGGCACAACAACACCTGAGGATCCTGATCGCCGAAGACCACACCCTGGTCCGCGACGGCACGCGCCAGATCCTCGAGCGAAACGACGACCTCGAGGTGGTCGGTGAGGCTGACAGGGGCGATGTGGCCGTCGAGCTGGCTCGCCGTCTGCGCCCGGACGTCGTCATCCTCGATGTGCGCATGCCCGGATTGAACGGCATCGAGGCCGCGCGCAGGATCGTGGCCCAGCAGCCGGCCTGCCGCGTGCTGATCGTGAGCGCGTACGACGATCGCCAGTACGTTCTCGAGGCGCTGCGGGCGGGGGCCTCGGGTTATCTGCTGAAGACAGCGCCTGGAGCCGAGCTGCTGAGCGCGGTGCGCGCGGTGGGCAGCGGCGCGACCGTGCTGCAGCAAGAGATCTCGCGCCGGCTGGCTGAAAGCGAGAGCGAACGCATGAGCCTCGAACCCTCGCCACGCGAGCTCGAAATTCTGCACCTCGTCGCCGCCGGCAAGCCCAACAAGGAGATCGCGCGCGACCTTGGCATCAGCGCTCGCACCGTCGAGGGCCACCTGAACAACCTGTTCGCCAAGCTGGGCGCGTCATCGAGGACCGAGGCCCTCGTTGTCGCGGTCAGTCGCCACCTGATCCGCCTGGAAGACGAATGAGCGAGGGGCTGAACGCGGCCCTCAGAGTGGCTGCGCGGCAAGCCCTGCGGCCGCCTCTGCGAGACCGCCGTTTCTGGCTGGTGCAAGCGCTGGTGGTGTTCATCGCCACGCTTCACCTGACCGCCGACGCCGGGGTGGCTGTGCCGACGTTCGGGATCCCCCATTTCGCCACCGTCGGCCTGTTCCTGGTGCCGGTCGTGTACGCGGCGTTGAACTTCGGGCTGGGAGGTTCGGTGGCGACCGCGGCATGGGTGACCTTGCTGTCGGTTCCGGACCTGGTTGCGGTAGACATGCCCCACGACCGCCTCGAAGACGCAATCCAGCTCTTGATCGTGGATGCGGTGGCGGTCTTCGTCGGTCACCGAGCCGGCCGCGAGCAGCTGGCCCGGCTGCGCCTGGAGGAGGCGCAGGCCAGGACGCGAAGCTACGCCGCCAAGGTGCTCCAGGCACACGAAGACGAGCGGCGCAGCATCGCGCAGGAACTGCACGACGACCCGCTGCAGTCGCTCATCTATCTCTTGCGCAGGCTCGAGACCGCGGTTTCGGAACCTCCCCCGGCGCAAGCGGCCGCGCTCGCGGAGAGCCGCGAGCTGATCGGACACGTGGCGGCGCAGCTCCGCGCCACGTCGCAGGGCCTGCGACCTCCATCACTCGACGACCTCGGCCTGGTCCCGGCTCTGCGCCAGCTCTGCACGCAGGTCGAGGAGCGGAGTCGCCTGAAGATCCGCGTACGAGTCAGCGGCGAGAGTGCGCGGCTCAATCCAGACGTCGAACTGGGTGTCTTTCGGATTGCGCAGGAGGCGATCAACAACGCAGAGCGCCACGCGGTCGCTGAGAACGTGAACGTTGTCCTTCGCCTGCAGCCGAACGCGCTTCAGCTACACGTGTCTGACGACGGCCTTGGTTTCGACCCTGCACTCGACGGAACCGCCACGTTGGGTCTTCCCGGCATGCGCGAGCGGGCTGAATTGCTGGACGGCCGGCTCACGGTGATCTCGAACCCGGGTCGAGGCACGAGCGTTCGGCTGCACCTACCCCTCGCAGCGGAGTGACCTGGCAGCCTGCCCAGGCCTGGCGCCGGTAACGCTCGAGCGAGTCTTGCGCCGTTCCCGAAGGTCACCGCCAGATCGAGTGCACTGATGACCTTCCAGGAACAGCCCGGCGGCGCCACCAACGTTTCCGGGTCAGCCGCCGACTTCTCGTACCTGGATGAAGCTGCCGTGCCAGCTGTGAAACCAGACCTGACCGGTCGCTCCGTGGATCGAGAGCATCCCGGCAATCCGGCCGCCTTTCAGGAAGTGGAAAGTGTAGTAGCCGTAGAAGGCGTCAGGAGCTCCGGCGGAGTAGCCCGCTTCTCGCTGATCCAGCCAGGCCTGGGCGATCTTGGTCGCTCGGTCGGGAGACACGGTCATCGCGCCTGAAGCCGACCCGAAGCCCATCATGCCTCCGAAGTCGCGCATCATGCCGTACCTGGCGTTCCACATCATGTCGGGGCCTGGTTCATAACCCACAGCACCCGTCGTCCTGTTAACCAGGAGCTCGAAAGCGCCGACCCCGGTGCTCCTCTCCTTGACCAGCGCATAGAAATTGCGGTCGAACTCCATGAGCTCGTCGATCTGAAGGTCCTGGTTGCCGGTCCGGTCGAGGAAGGATTGGACGGACTTTTGGGCACTGTCCATCGAGATCGCCTGCCCAGACGAGGTGCCGAGCCCGCCCATCATCGAAAAGCCCACCGGGCTGGCCGCCATGCCGGCGACGCCGACGACCAGGGCCGCGGCGATCGCCAGCACGCCGACTGTAAAGAGAAATCGCTGACTCATCGCGTCAGCCCTGCAGGATCCGCTTCGTCTTGTCGAATTCCTCCTGGCTGATCTCGCCCGCGGCCAGGCGCCGCCGCAGCGTGTCCAGAGCCTGGTCGCCCGCGCCCCGGTTAATGGTGAAGGCGCGCACGCCCCAGATCACAAGCGCGATCACGCCGCCCCAGAAGAGCACCATCATCGGCAGCATCCAGAACCAGCTCCAGCCGTCGTAGTAACCCCACATCATTTCCTTCACCCTCCTTCGGTGATGAGTCCAACGTAAGCCAGCCCGCTCATTGATGACAGTGTCGGTAGACCCGAAGCCCAAAGGCCGAAATGCCCCATGGGGGTATGTGGTAGGTCGGCTACGGCGGATCGAAGGACAGATCCGCGGACTGCAGTAGATGGTCGAAGACGACCACCATGCGTCCGATCGCCTCTGGCAGCTCACGCACCCTGGGCCCCGGAGCGCCGGCATGGATGAAGGGCGAGGGGCGCGGGCCCTCGCCCCGCAGATGTGCCGCCCTATCCCGCACCGAACAGCTTCCAGGTCGGCGGGAAGGTCAGGATCAACCCGAGGGCGACCAGGATGCCGGCTGTCCAGTACACGATCGTCGGCGATGGATTGCGGCGCCAGAAGACAGCGCCGAGAACAGCGAGTGCCGCAACGTACACGACGGAGGTCAGGATCACCTTGCCGGACAGCGGGCCAACGTCTTTGCTGTAGGTGATCGCTTTCCCGAAATCCGCGCTGATTTCAGCCCAGGTCGTGAGGACACCGAGGACAAAGGTCCCGACGCCGGCCGCCAGAAAGGCAGCCGCAGCTGGACCGAAAGGCTTGGTTTGGCTGGTCTCGAAACGAGTCGACATCTTTGCCTCCCTCCTAGTGCACGGGGGCTGCCTTCGTAATGAAGGCACCCAAAAGGCCCGCGACTGCCGCGCAGGCGAAGGCCAGCGTAAAGACGACCATCAGCACTCTCCTAACACCCTCGTTCTTGACCAGGTCGCGCCCGTAATAGGCGACGACCAGGGCGACCGTGGTGGCGAGGATCGGCGCGATCCAGGCGATGTGCTCCTTCCACTCCATGCCGAAGGTGTGCCATTGAGCAGTGTTGACATTGGCGATGAGGATCGACTTGGGGCTGGTCGCTCCCGCGGCGCGATACCAGGGATAGACGATCCAGCTACCGCTGATGACCGTGGCCCAGGCGATGAAAGCCATGGCCCAGGTCCCGAAGATCAGGCGACGCGTCCGCTCGATAATGCCCTGTGGCGTCACCAGCGCCGGCCGCAAGCTGTAGAGACCTGCGAATCCGCCGGCGAAGGCGAGCAGGAACAGGGCACCGAAGATCATGCCGTGCAGGGCCGCCCAGGTTTCGCGATCGGTGAGGGTCATAGGGGCCAACTCCTCCTTTGTGGGTTCCCTCAGCACGAGGGGTCGGTTCGAGGATCGCAAGCCAGAGCCCTGGCGCCGAGTGCCGGAAGTCTCCCCTGGGGGCGGCCGATCGGCCCTGCCACGCGGATCGCCAGAACAAGTACTTTCGGAGGGACATGATGTGGCATTGGGACTCCGGCTACGGCTGGGGCATGGCAATCCTCGGAATGCTCACGATGCTTCTCTTCTGGGGCGGCATCGCCGTCGCGATCGTTTTTCTGGTCCGGTCGCTGGCCCCATCTCGATCGACGCGGGATGACAGCGCGATGGAAACATTGCGACGCCGGCTTGCGGCGGGCGAGATAACCCCGGAAGAGTTCGAGCGAATTCGTAAGGTCCTCCAGAGCCAGTAACCCGCGAAGTTGACCGCTAGATGACCGGCGTGGACGAGCGGGCAAGCCTTCGAGCGCTGCTGCTGGCGACGCTCGCCTTTTTCACGTGCTTCTACGTGTGGGCATTGTTCGGTCCGCTCTCCCCGGCGATTCAGCACGACCTCGGTCTGTCGGAAGTCGAGCTGGGCTGGCTGGTGGCGATTCCTGTCGTGCTCGGATCGCTCATGCGGATCCCGATGGGCGTCCTCACCGACCGCTACGGAGCGCGGACGACGTTTCCTCTGCTGATGGGCTTCACCAGCCTGCCGCTCCTGGCGATCGCCGGCTGGCATGGCTCCTTTCTCGTCCTCATCGTCCTCGGTTTCCTGCTCGGCCTGGCCGGCTCCGCCTTCGCGGTCGGCGTCCCGTACGTCAGCCGCTGGTTCGCCAAGGAACGCCAGGGATTCGCCCTGGGCCTCTATGGAATGGGGATGGGCGGCACCGTCCTGACCGCCCTGACCGCACCCACCGTCGCCCAGGTGTGGGGCCTGTCCGGCCCCTTCGTCCTGGGGGCCGTTCTGGTGCTGGTGGTCGGCGCGGGTTTCTGGGCGCTGTCCGTAGACCCACCGGGCCCGCGCCCGGTGGTGACAAGCCTCGCGGCGCCCTTCAAAGTCTTCAGGACCGACGTCCGGGCGTGGGCGCTGACGCTCTTTTACTTCCTGGCGTTCGGCGGGTTCGTCGCCATGTTCCTCTACCTCCCGAAGCTGTTGGTCGGCGTCCACCAACTCACGAGGGCCGACGCCGGCGCGAGAGCGGCGGGCTTTGCCCTGCTCGCCGTGCTGGCGCGTCCTCTCGGCGGCTACCTGTCCGACCGTTACGGCGCCCGGCAGGTGCTGATCGTCAGCTTCGGCGGCACCGCCATCCTCGCCACCGGCCTGACATTCGGCTACGCGAGCATGGTGCCGCTGACCATCTGCTGCCTCTCGATGGCGGTGATGTTCGGTCTTGGGACCGGTGCCGTCTTCAAGCTGGTGGCGGCGGAGTACCCCGCTCAGGTTGGAGCCGTGACCGGGGTGGTCGGCGCCGCCGGCGGACTGGGCGGGTTCTTCCCTCCCCTGGTCATGGCCTCTGTGAAGTCGATCACCGGCAGCTACACGCTAGGGTTCGCCCTGCTGGCCCTGACCGCCGCGGCCTGCCTGCTGATCGCCTGGAACATGCGCCGGCCGCAGCCGGCCGGCGTCCCCGAAAGCGCCGAAAGCCGCTTCTCTAGATAGATCCTCGCGAGGCGAGTTGCCGGCTCACGCGGGACAGGAAGTCTCTAACCGAGGCCTCGGCGACGTGGTGCATCACCACGCGGTCCGCCGTGGCGCCGAGCTTGCCACCGGGCGGAGCGTACCGTGCGTCCAGGCGGAGCCGAGATCCCGACGGCCGGCGGGGTTCGAGGCGCAGGTGGCCCTCCAGCTCCGGGTACAGTTCGGAGCGCCGGGCCGCCTTCCACCGCACCTGGGCGGTCACGCCGTAGGCGAATCGCTGCACCGGACCGACGCGGACCTCGATCCGGCGCTTGATCCGCCGGCCGGCTTGCTCATAGGCAAGCTCCCCCGTAATCCGATCGCGGTCCCTCGAGAATCCCGGAAGCCACTGCTCGGGCCCTGCACGAAGGACCGGCTCCAGCATCTCGTACTGCTCATCGAGCAGCTCCTCGAGGTGCAGCTCAGCGGATGCTGACGACACCCTCACCGGCCTCCGGCTCGACGCTCAAGAGCATCAACCGGTCGCACGCTCGGCAGACGACCTCAAAGGTCACCTGGTCAGCGCCGTGTTCGCGCGGCCTGACCCTGGGGTTGGAAAGCAGCTCGTTACAGCCTTCGCAACGCATGGCGGCCAGCTGTTCTGCGACCAGGCGAACAAGGAGCTCGATCCCCGGCGAGGTCATCTGCGCGTCGCCGCGTAGCGGCTGCGGTAGAGGATGTAGGGGCGGCCGAGGTACTGGAACGGCAGGCTCCAGGCGTGGACGAGGCGGCTGAACGGCCAGAGCGCGAAGAGCAGCCAGGCGCTCGCGGCGTGGAGTTGATAGACAAGGGGCGCGGTGAGCATCAGGTCGGGACGTGGATCGAGCAGGAAGATGCCGCGAAACCAGGCTGCGACCGTGTGCCGGTAGTCGTAGCCGCCCTGGATGGTGTTGAACCAGATCGTGTCGATGAGGCCGAGCGTGATGATCACGATCAGCAGCACGTACGTGGCGACGTCCACGTAGGTGGTCGTCCTCCAGACGCGCAAGAAGCCGAGCCTGCGCCAGACGAGGATGACCAGCCCGCCGCCGCACACGAGTCCCGCCACGGTCCCGGCTGCAGACGAAAGGATGTGGTAGCGCGCCTCATCGATGCCGACCGCCGCCGTGAGGTCGGCGGGGATCAAGATCCCCAGCACGTGACCGCCGATCGCGGCGAGCGCTCCCCAGTGGAAGAGGTTCGAGCCCCAGGCGAGCCACCGGCTCTCCAGCATCTGTGTCGAGCGCGTGGTCCAGCCGAACTTGTCATGCCGGTAGCGCCAGACGTGTCCGAGCACGAAGGTTGCGATCGCCAGGTAGGGCAGCGCCACCCACACGAACCCGGAGAAGCCTGTCATGCCCGGCCCCGCTCAAGCGGTACGACCTCGGGCGGCGCAAACGGCTGCAGGCCGACCTGCTCGGTCGGCGGCCCTTCCCTGAGCATCCGGCCGACCGCCTCGAGGTCTGGCGCACCCAGCCGCTGGAGGCCGGCGCAGATGCCATCGAGCAGGTGGCGGTAAGGGCTCTCCAGCTCGGTCAGGTGGACCCGCAGCAGTTCGAGCGCGCGGCGGTGCTCGGCCAGCAGTCGGCGCCCGACGTCATCGGATGCAAGCTCGGCAAACTCGAGCATGGCGGGCAGGTAGTCGGGCAACTCGCGACCTTCGAGCTCGAGCCCAGCCGCCCGGTACAGACGCTTCAGCCGGAGGAGGGCCTGCCCGCGCTTGCGGGTGTCGCCCTCGCTGAAGAAGGTGAGATAAAGGCTGGACCGCCGCTGCAGGTCGAACGTCGCCACGTACTCCTCCTGCAGCCTGCCCGGGGAGGCCGGACCGAAAAACGCAAGGAACTTCTGGAGCGCCGTGCGTTCAGCCGATCGCGGCAGCGCTCCGATGGCGGCTTCCAGCTCCGGACGGGCGGCCAGCAATCCGTCGTCCGGATACTGCAGCAGCAGCGAGAAGAGCTTGTAGGGCGGCCGACTGGCCCGCCACCTCACGCCCTCGACTCCCCGCTCTGGATGACCGGAAGCTGGCGACGGAGCATGAAGTTCTCGTTCAGGCTTCGCGCCGGCCTCGGCAGCGCGCCACAGTTGCCAGGCCCGCCTTCGAAATCCAGTCCACAGGTGCCCTGCTGCTCGGAAAGGCGCTGGGCCAGCTCGGTGTGCGCCTGCGGGATGACGTAGCGGTCGTCGTACTTGGCGATCGCAAGCAGCCGGTACATGAGCTCGAGATCACCCGCCTTCAGGCCGACCGACGGCGCGATCGCGTCGTCGGCCTGCCCCAGGACCTCTTTCTTGCGCATGTACGCGCGCATCGCCGCCAGCCTGTGCAACACGTCGCGGATTCGCCCGGCATCCCCGGCCGAGAGCAGGTTGGCCAGGTATTCGACGGGGATGCGCATCATGTCGATGGCGGGAAAGACCTCGTCCGGGTCCGCCTCGTAGCCGTCGCCTTCGAGCGCGTTGACGACCGGCGAGAGCGGCGGCACGTACCAGACCATGGGCAGGGTCCGGTACTCGGGATGGAGCGGCAGCGCGACCCGGTACTTGATCGCCAGCGCGTAGACCGGAGAGCGCTGCGCATACTCGATCCAATCGTCAGGGATGGCATCGCGGCGGGCTTGCACCTGGACCGCCGGGTCGTTGGGATCGAGGAAAAGGCTCAGCTGCGCATCGAGCAGAGCCTTCTCATCGCGTGTGGACGCTGCCTCGAGCACGCGGTCGGCGTCGTAGAGGACCAGGCCGAGATAGCGGATGCGGCCGACGCATGTTTCGGAGCAGATGGTCGGCAGGCCGGCCTCGATGCGGGGATAGCAGAGCGTGCACTTCTCGGCCTTTCCCGTGCGGTGGTTGAAGTACACCTTCTTGTACGGACACCCTGAGACGCAGAAGCGCCAGCCCCGGCATTTCTCCTGGTCGACGAGAACGATGCCGTCCTCGTTGCGCTTGTACATCGCGCCTGACGGACAGGACGCGACACATGACGGATTGAGGCAGTGCTCGCAGATGCGCGGCAGATAGAACATGAAGGCCTGCTCGTAAGCGAACTTCACGTGCTCCTGGATTCCCCGCAGGTCGGGGTCCTGCGGAGCTGTTTCCGGCGCCCCGGCCAGGTCGTCGTCCCAGTTGGGGCCCCACCGCACGCTCATGCGCTTACCGGTGATCTGGCTCTGCGGCCTTGCGACCGGGTCCCTCTCCGAAAGTGGCGCCGTGATCAGGTTCTCGTAGTCATAGGTCCACGGCTCGTAGAAGTCGTCCAGGGTGGGCAGGTTGGGGTTCCAGAAGATCTTGATCAGCTTCGACAACTGACCGCCGGCCTTGAGCCTCAACCCGCCCTTCTTGTCGAGCTCCCACCCGCCGCGCCAGTGTTCGTTGTCCTCCCAACGCTTCGGGTAGCCGAGACCGGGCTTGGTCTCCACGTTGTTGAACCAGACGTATTCGGTGCCGGGCCGGTTGGTCCACACCTGTTTGCAGGTCACCGAGCACGTGTGGCAGCCGATGCATTTGTCGAGGTTCATGACCATTGCGACCTGGGCCTTCACGCGCATCTATCGGGGCCCCCGCGAAATCGAAGATTTTGTGGGGTGATCAAAACACCACCTCCGTCTGGCGCTTGCGGATGACGGTTATCTCGTCGCGCTGCGCTCCGCAAGGTCCGTAGTAGTTGAAGCCATACGACAGCTGCGCATAGCCGCCGATGAGGTGCGTGGGCTTGAAGACGATCCGTGTCAGCGAGTTGTCCATGCCGCCGCGATTGCCGTGCAGCTCCGTCAGCGGCACGTTGAGATGCCGATCCTTGGCGTGGTACATCAAGCAGGTTCCCTGTGGCAGCCGGTGTGTGACGGTCGCCCTGCAGGCGATGACGCCGTTGCGGTTGTAGGCCTCGATCCAGTCGTTGTCCTTCACCCCGATCGCCTCAGCGTCCTGCGGCGAGATCCAGATCACCGGTCCGCCGCGGAACAGGGTCAGCATGTGGATGTTGTCCTGGTACTCGGAGTGGATCGACCACTTGGAGTGCGGGGTCAGGTAGCGCAGCGTGACCTCGGCGCGGCCGGGTTCGTGTATGCCCTGCTCTCCGTAGTGGCGCCGGTAGCTCAGCGGTGGTCTGTAGGTCGGCAGGCCATCCCCCATCTCCAGCATCCACTGGTGGTCGAGATAGAAATGCTGACGTCCGCTGAGCGTGTGCCAGGGCTTGAGCTTTTCGACGTTGATCGTGAACGGCGCGTAGCGGCGGTCGTGAGTCTCGATGCCCGACCACTCGGCCGATGTGATCACGTTGCGGGGCTGGACCTGAGCGTCCTGAAAGGTGATCCGGTCGCCTGCGCGCGACTGGGCAAGGTCGGTCAGCTCGAGGCCGGTGCGCTGTTCCAGTGACCGCAGGCCTTCCACCGCGAGGCGGCCGTTGGTCGTCCCGGACAGGGCGAGGATCACCTCGCAGGCTTGCTGCGCCGTCGCGATCGCCGGCCTGCCCGCGGCGACGCCGCCAGCCACCGTCCCGTGCTTCTTCGCCAGGTATTCGATCTCGTCCAGGGGCTTCCACGCGATCCCCTTGGTTGCGCTTCCCAACGTCTCCAGCAGCGGGCCGAGGGCCGTCATCTTGTCGGCGACGGACGCGTAGTCACGCTCGACCACCACCAGTTTCGGCATCGTCCGGCCGGGCACCGGCTCACACTCGCCGGCCTTCCAATCACGCACCTCCCCCATCGGCTGCGCGATCTCGTCAGGGCTGTCGTGGGCCAGCGGGGCCGCGATCAGGTCTTTGCGAGTGCCCAGATGCTTGGCCGCGAGGTCGGAGAAGGCTCGGGCGACCACGTTGAAGGCATCCCAGTCCGTCTTCGCCTCCCAGGGCGGCGGCACCGCCTGGTTGAAGGAATGGATGAATGCGTGCATGTCGGTCGACGACAGGTCGTACTTCTCGTACCAGGTGGCCGCCGGCAGCACGACGTCCGAGAACAGGCCATTGCTCGTCATCCGGAAGTCGATCGTCGTCAGCAGGTCGACCTTTCCTCGCGGCGCCTCCGCGCGCCATTCGACCTCGCGCGGCCTGAGGCCCGGCTCTGACTCCTCCGCGCGCACGGCGGGGTCGCTCGTGCCGAGCAGGTGCTTCAGGAAATACTCATGGCCTTTGCCCGAGGAACCCAGGACGTTCGCGCGCCAGACCGTCCACACCCGAGGCCAGTTCTCCGGCGAGTCGGGGTCCTCGGCCGCGAACCGCAGCTTTCCTTCCTTGAGCTCGTCGACGACGAAGTCGGCGGGCTTCGTGCCTGCCTTCTCAGCCTCGTCGACGAGGTCGAGAGGGTTGCGGTCGAAGCTTGGGAAGGAGGGCACCCAGCCAAGCCTTGCCGCCAGCGCGTTGCAGTCGGCCATGTGACGGCCGCGAAAGTGGCCAACACCCAGCGGACTCGCGAACTCCTCGGCGGTGAAGGTGTCGTAGCGCCATTGGTCGGTCGCCAGGTACCAGTACGGCGTTCCCGCCTGCTGGCGCGGCGGACGCGTCCAGTCCAGGGCGAAGGCAAGCGTCTGCCACCCGGTCAGCGGTCGCACCTTTTCCTGTCCGACGTAGTGAGCCCAGCCACCCCCGTTGACGCCTTCGCACCCGCATAGGATCAAGAGTGAAAGGAAGGTCCGGTACGTCTGGTCGGAATGGAACCAGTGATTGGTCCCGGCGCCCATGCAGATCATCGAGCGCCCTTGGGTTAGCTCGGCGTTGCGCGCGAACTCGCGCGCGATGCGGGCCGCCAGGCCCGCGTCGACGGAAGTGATCGGTTCCTGCCAGGCGGGCGTGTACGGCTCCGGGTCGTCGTAGTCCTTCGGCCACTCGCCTGGCAGACCTTCGCGACCGACTCCGTACTGCGCCAGCACGAGGTCGAAGACCGTGGTGACGAATTGGCCTCGGATCAGCTTCGCGGGGACACCTCGACGGTGCGAGCTGCCACCTTCGGTCGCACCCTCATCAAATCTCGGTAGGTCCACCTCGACTAGCTGGTCGTGACGGCCGAGCAAAGACAGAAGCGGATCCACATCCCCGAGCTCCAGGTTCCAGCGGCCCATGGTGTCCCCATATCGGAAGCCGACCGAGCCGTTGGGCACGACCGGCTTGCCGCTCCCGCCATCGAGTACGACCGTCTTCCAGTCTGCGTTCTCGATCGTCTCGCCAACATCCGTGGCCCGCAGGAAGCGGTCGGGGACATACGCGCCCTCCCGCTTGCGCAACGTCACCAACAGAGGTAGGTCGGTGAACTTCTTCGCGTACCGCTGGAAATACGGGACCTCGCGCTGGACGTAGAACTCCTTGAGGATCACGTGACCCATCGCCATCCCGAGCGCGGCGTCGGTGCCGGGCTGCGCAGGCAGCCAGTGGTCGGCGAACTTGGTGTGGTCCGAATAGTCGGGCGAGACGACGACGACCTTTTGTCCGTGGTAGCGAGCCTCGGCCATGAAGTGCGCATCGGGGGTGCGCGTGATGGGCAGGTTGGTGCCCCAGACGATCAGGTACTTGGCGTTGTACCAGTCCGCCGATTCGGGGACGTCCGTCTGGTCGCCGAACACCTGCGGAGAAGCGGGAGGCAGGTCCGCGTACCAGTCGTAAAAGCTGAGGATCACCCCCCCGATCAGGGACAGGAATCGGGTCCCGGCAGCGTAGGAGACCATCGACATCGCCGGGATCGGCGAGAACCCGACCACCCGGTCAGGCCCATATCTCTTGATGGTGTGAACGTGAGCGGCGGCGATCATCTCGGTCGCTTCGGACCAGGAGGCTCGTACGAAGCCGCCCTTACCGCGCTGCGACTTGTAGGTCCGCGACCGTTCGGGGTCGTCGACTATCGCCGCCCACGCCTCGACTGGATCTCGGCCCGCGGCACGTTCCCGCCTGTACATCCCGAGCAGGCTGCCTCGGACGTACGGGTATTTCACCCGTAACGGTGAATATGTGTACCAGGAGAAGCTCGCGCCCCGCGGACAACCCCTCGGTTCGTGGTCGGGCATGTCGGGGCCGGTCGATGGATAGTCGACCGCCTGCGACTCCCAGGTGATGAGGCCGTCTTTGACGTACACGTTCCACGAGCACGAGCCGGTGCAGTTGACGCCGTGGGTGGAGCGAACGACCTTGTCGTGCTGCCAGCGGTCGCGGTAGAAGGACTCCCACTCGCGGTCCTTGGCCACGAGCTGGCTCCAGCCCTCTGCGGACGCCTTCCCCTGGCGGAAGAACTGATGCAGGCCAAGCAGGGGATTGACGCGGCTCAGGTGATCGGAGGTCTCGTTGGTCTCGCGCGGCCGGGCTCGCATCCGGTTAGGAGCTGGTGACGCTGATGATCGTGCGGCCGACGAGCGGTGGGCCCACCTCCTCCAACGCTGCCACAGTCCGGAGCGGAAACGCAACCTCGCGCTGAGTTCCCCTCGGGAGTCGGAAGGCCTGGAATTGCCGGGTCGGATGGACCGTGGCACGAGGTTGATGTCCGGTCAAGCTGCGACCGTGCAGCCCGACGACGTGATGGCGGTTGCGGCAGGGATTGTCGGTGATAGCGCGGACCCGGCTTTCCTCGTTTCGATGGACGGCAAAATCGTGGCTTGGAACACGGCAGCGTGCGAGTTCTTCGGCGTGGCGGCCTGGCAGGTCAAGGACCGCAACTGCGCAGCCGTCGTCCGCGGTCATTCACCTGATGGCGAAGTCCTCTGCGTCGAGAATTGCCCGATGCTCATGCAGTTGCGCCGAGGAGAGCGGCCGGAACACGCGAATATGTTGGCGCTGGTCGGTGGACGACCTTCCACCCTGCGTGGAGCTCACGTCCATCATCTTCCCGTGACGCATCCCGACGTGGGGCCTCTCGGCATGCTGCACGTACTCCACCACCCCGCCGATTCACACGCCGGGGAAGCCTGATCGGGGGCCGCGAGGGAGATCGATTCGCAAGCCGCCTCCGTTCGGACAACTGCAAAAAATGCCGGTGACAATAAGCGCGAGGGCCGGGTCGGCTGGCCTCTTCATCCCTAATCAGGTGTCGCCCTGCGGCCCATGGCCTCTCGCGCTTCCGACAGGCTAATCCACCGTTGACGCCGGGGTCAGGGCCGAAAGCCCTTGAAACTTTGGGTCCCGAGCAATGCCTCGCCGAGGTCGTGGGAGATGTCCCGCGACCCCGGCGACGAAGGAACTTCAGACGGTGACCAGGACCTTCTCCTCGGCGAGCGCCTCGATATAGGTCTCGACCGGGAAGGCGATCGTGGACTCAAGGTGGAACAGGCCAAGCTCCGTGATCTTGGTCCGGGCCTTGAATGCCGACTCCTCGCTCGGGTACTCCGCGAAGGAGACGAAGTCGTACCTGCCGATCGTCGCCCACATGTACTCGACCTTCCCGCCGTAGGTCCGGACGATCTCCTGGACCTTGGCGAGGACGGCCGGCGCCTTCTCCGGCGGCATCAACTGGCCCTTCTCGGTCAGCTTTGCGAACGTGATGAACTTGAGCATCACAGTCACCTCCTGAAATGGGCGCAAACCATGCGCTTCCACCTCTGAGGGTCGCCCACGTCAGAAAGAGAGACGAGAGCCGAAAGGCCCGGCGTGCTTGGGACGGCCGATGGGCAACGTCTCGGGTCAGGCTGCCGCGGCTTCTCCAGGCGCGACCGTGATGCGCACGGCGGGTGGGTGCTCGAGGGTGTTGTGCACCGTGCAGTGCTCGATGACGCGCGTGAACGCCTCCCGCCTGACCGCTGGGACGCCCGGCGCCGCGACGGTGAGCTCAACATCGCCGACTCGATGGGGGTTCTCAGCCCAGCCATAGACGCAGGTGACCTCCAAGCCGTCGGTGCTCAGCTCGTGCCGGCGCAGGAAGCGCTCCGCGTAGAAGGCCACGCAGGCGGCCAGGCCGGCGAGGAAGAGCTCGGTCGGGGTGGGAGCGGTGTCCGCTCCCCCATCCTCGACTGGCTGGTCGGCGCCCATCTCGTGGCCGCGCACGTTTATCCACAGGCGATCCCCACCCCGATAACCGACGCTGAGGGTTGCCCTGCGGGCCGGCATCAGATGAACAGCGTGATCGCGCCCTGCGCCTCGGCCAGCGCCATCGTGGCGCCTGCCGGCTCGTCAAGGCCGTCGATCAGGTCCTCGCGCTTCAGACCGAGAAGGTCCATCGTCATCTGGCACGGCACCAGATGGACTCCAAGCTCCTTGGCCATCTCCATCAGCTGGTGAGGGCTGGCGACGTGGTGCTCCCTCGCCAGGTGGTTCATCATTGCCGGCCCTGCGCCGGCGAAGTTCATCTTCGACAGCTTCAAGTGCTCGTCCCCGCCGCGATTCATCAGCGAGAGCATCTTCTGCATCCAGTTCTCGCCGGTGAGGCGGACCTGGTTCTTGACCAGCGGGAACAGGCCCCAGAAGGTGAAGAAGACGGTCGTCTCCTTCCCCAGCGCGGCGCCGGTCGTGGCCAGGATCAGAGTCGGCCAGATCTTGTCGAGCTCGCCGCTCCACGCGAAGATGACCAGCTTCTCGGCCACCTCCGGCTTCATCTCCGCCGACTTTTCCGCGAACTCGGCGACCGGCGGCCTCTCGACCGTGTTGACGCTCATCTCAGCTCCCCTTCTTCTGCAGGATGAAGTGGAAGACCCCACCGTCCTCGGTTGACTCCACCAATGGATTGCCCGTGGTCTTCGACCAGGCCTTGAAGTCGGAGACGGAACCAGGGTCGGTGGCGAATGCCTCGAGCAGCTCACCAGGCGCCAGCTCCTTCATGGCCTTCGCCGTCTTGATGATCGGAAGCGGACAGGAAAGCCCCTTCAGGTCCAGGGCCTTCGCGATCGTGATGCTCATGAGTGCCTCCTTCCTATATCTATGGCAGGCGTCCCTGCGGGACCGTGTGCCAGTAGGTCTTGTTGAACAGGGCCTTGGCCCAGTGCCAGCGCCTGGCCGGCGTAGGCGAGACCGGCGGGTGGTCGTAGTCGAACTGGATCGTCGTCGCCTGGCCATGACCTGTCTCCAGGAAGCACATGACCTTGCCGTCGTAGACATGCGCCGGAGCAGGCTCACCCCTGACTTCCGCCACGATCTCGGCCGCGGCCACCGACGCCTCGTAGTGGGCGACCGAGCCGCTCTTGGAGATCGGGATGCTGGTCGTGTCCCCGATCGCCCAGATCCGGTCGAACCCGGTGTGGCGCAGGGTGTTCTTGTCCACCGGCACCCAGCCGCGCTCGTCCCCCAGCCCAGAGTCTTGAATCACCTTCTGGCCGCGGTGAGGCGGCACCAGGACGAGCAGGTCGTAGTCGACCGTTTCCCCTTCCAGGGAGGTCACCGTCTTCGCGGTGGGGTCCACCGACTCGACGTTGAAGAAGCCGGTGAGCTCGATCCCGCGCTCGGCCAGGATCGGCTGGACGAGCTTCGAGGTCGCCTCGATGGTGAAGGCCCGGTTCAGCGGCGAGAGCAGCTTGACCAGGCTCTTGTCGCGAATATGCCGAGCCCTGAGGTAGTCGTCGAGCAGGAAGGCGAACTCGACCGGAGCCGGCGGGCACTTGTAAGGGATGCCTGCGACACCGATCACGATCGTCCCGCCCTGGAAGGCTTCGAGCGCCCTGTGCAGTCGCATGGCCCCCTCGAGCGTGTAGAACTCGTGGGCCGCGAGCCCGCCGGGCACCTCGTCCATCACCGTGCGACTGCCCGTAGCGAGCACGAGCTCGTCGTAGTGCAGGGTCCGACCCGAGCCAAGGACCACCTTCTGGGCCATGGGCTCGACCAGGGTTGCGGTGTCCACCACGAGCTTGATCCCATGGCGCAGGAGACCGGCCTCGGATCGCCTGAGAGCAGACGGCTGCTCCTGGCCAACCGCGACGTAAAGGAATCCAGGTTGGTAGACGTGGACGCCGGTTGTGTCGACGATGGTCACGTGCGCACGATCGCCGACTTCCCTCGCCACCAGGTTGGCCACGATCGTGCCGCCTACGCCCCCACCCAGGATCAAAACGTCATTGCCCATCACTCACCTCGCCTTGCGCACGATGAAGTGAGCGTAGCCTTCGTCCTGGCGAACCTCGACCAGCTCGTGCCTGGCCTTGGCGACCCACGCCGGGATGTCGGTCCGGGATCCTTCGTCGCTCGATAAGACCTCGAAGGCCTGTCCGACCTGGCCCTGGCGGATCGCCCCGATCAGGTTCATCAGCGGTCCCGGGCAGGCCATGCCCCTCGCGTCGATGGTCTTTTCGATTTGAACAGTGCTCATGTGATGACTCCCTCAGATGAATACGACCTGGCCCTCGGAGGCCGAGGCCATGAATGCCGCCACCCCTTCGACGCCGTCGACCAGCGGGTCGAGGTCCGCCTGCTTCAGGTGGAACATGTCCATGGAAAGGGCGCAGGCCTGGATGTTGACCTCGCCCACTTCCTTCGCCTGCTTCAGCAGCTCGCTCCAGTGCTGCCCGGGGTGGGCGCGTATCACGCGCGTCAGGGCGTCGGTCGCCTCCCACGCGAGCGCGTGGTCGACGCTGACCTTGCCGGCGCGGAAAGCACGCAACGCGTAGTACTGCAGAAAGATGTTGACCGGGCGGCCCATCGCCGCTGCGCCGACGGCGAGCACCGCGGCCGCGTTCAGCTTGTCGTCGGTCCCTGAAAAGAGCACCAGGGAGAGCGGCTTGTCCTCTTCTTCCATATCGTCCACCTCTGCCTTGAGCTTCGGCCCTCCAGCTGGTGGGAGCCAGGGTCGTAGGGCCCCAATCGGCCCGCCGAATGGCACACGGTCGTCGGCCTCAAAAAGCCCCGGAGCTTGCATCCCGCGCCATAGGCAGTTGAGCGGCCGGCAACCCCCCGACGTCCAGCACATAGCCCGCCGATACCAATCCACGAAGCCACGCATGCCCGGTCAAATTCGCCATCGACAGCAATGGCCCTATGTCTCCGTTAGCCAGCAAAACGTGGACAGGTTCGGGGACCTCGCCAAGGGCTGCGTGTCGCAAGAGCGTCGCGCTCAAGCAGTCTGTGCGAGAACCTGCACCCTCCGCGAGTCGTGACGCTCGATCCCTCATACCGTGGAGCAAAACCAAACCGGCGACGTAGCCCATGAGAATGACATCGGCAGCTGACCTCAAGCCGGCGCCGAAACCGGAGAGCTTCGTAATCAGCGGGGCAGGCCCCGCCGTCAATTTGCCCGCGGGCATGCGGTTGGGGACTGGGTCCCATCCAGGGCCCACGTCAATCACCTGTGTACCGACGGCGAGCTTGCCACCGCCAATCGAGACGCGGTCGGCGCGGCGCAGCTTGACGCCGCACTCGATGCCGTTGGGCATGCGAGGCGCTCCGGAGGCCGTCAGGGTGACCACGTAGCCGGCGAAGTCGACGTCCCGCCGGCTGAGGACCGCTCCATGGATCAGCGGGCCAGACAAGACAGCGCCTAGCAGTGGACTGTGGGAATGCGACTTCGCGTTCATGTCGACTTCAGCCCGAGCCTAGAG